>Ga0066709_100001952_pt1 | contig 14440 bp, 11 predicted proteins | sample GraSoiAngelo_158_FD_79665 | JGI IMG/M metagenome (GOLD analysis project Ga0066709, IMG submission 79665) | Grasslands soil microbial communities from the Angelo Coastal Reserve, California, USA - 14_1009_16_30cm | ecosystem: Environmental > Terrestrial > Soil > Grasslands | place: USA...
CAGCGTGTTCAGGTTCGATTCGACCGGCTCCCGAGCGGGCCCGAGGTCCATCGGCCGCGCACGGCGCTCGCGGCCGTTCAGCATGTCGAGGCAGACGTTGGTCGCGATGCGGTAGAGCCACGACCGCAACGCAGCACGGCCCTCGAATCGATCGAACCCACGCCAGGCACGGATCAGGGTCTCCTGGACGGCGTCCTCCGCCTCGAAGGAGGACCCGAGCATCCGGTAGCAGTAGCCCGTCAGCTCCGCCCGATGCTGCTCGAGCCGCTGCTCAAGCGTCTCCCTTGTCGCTTCGACGCTCATCCCGACCGCCATCTTAGAGATCTAGCCGCGGGCGGGAATCTGCTGCACGGCCCACCCGTTCCCGTCTGGATCGCTGAAGAAGACGAACGAGCCCCAGTCGAAATGCTGGATCTCGCTCACGTCCACCCCGCGTGCGGCGAGCTCTTCCCGCGCGGCGCCGATGTCCTGGACGACGAGCTGCAGACCCTGGACGGAGCCCGGCTTCATGGTTCCGAGACCGGTGCCGAGGGCGATCGAGCACGCCGATCCGGGCGGCGTGAGCTGGACGAAGCGGATTTCGTCGCTGACTTGATGATCGTGGTCGGCGTTGAATCCGGCCTTCTCGGTGTAGAAGGCCTTTGCGCGGTCCACGTCCGAGACGGGAACCTGCACGAGCTCGAGCCGCCAGTCCACGACGAACGGCAGTCTACGCGTCACTCGCCGGTGATCCTGACGGGTGTCACGTATCCGGTGGCCGCCTGATCTGACCCGTCGTCAGTCGGGGAGGAGCGGCATCGTCAGGCCCTGATCGCGGCCGAGGAGCACGGCGCGCGTAATCGCGGTCGGGCCGAACCGCGCCCGCACCTCGTCGAGTGCGGCATCGAGGGCGCTGCCGCTCGAACGATCGAACGGCAACACGAGCTGGGCCGGGACGTCGTTCTGGAGGTTGGCGACAGCCACGCCGACGAGCGTCACGCCCTTCCGCTCGATCATCGGCATCGAGACCGCGAGCAGTCCTCTCGCCGTCGCGAGAACCGTCTGCGTATGCGCGGTCCCGAACGGCAGGGTGTGGGATCGCGTCGCCCGCGAGAAGTCGTCGAAGCGCAGCCGGAGGACGACCGTACGGCCGATCCGTCCGGCGGCCCGCATGCGGCGCGTGACGCGATCGACCAGCCCGACGAGGACGGCGTCGACGGCCTCGGCCGTCTTCGGCCGGCGGCCGAGGGCGCGCTGCGATCCGATCGAGCCCCGCCGGCGGCCCACGTGCACCGGGCGCGGATCGCGATTGTGGGCAAGCGCGTGCAGATGCCGGCCGGCAGCGCGGCCGAGCATCGAGACGAGCACCGCCTCGTCGAGGCGCGCGACCTGGCCGACCGTCGTGATCCCCCGGGACCGGAGCTTCTGCGCGGTCACCGGTCCGACCCCCCAGAGCCGCTCCACCCCGAGCGGGTGGAGAAACGCCAGCTCGCGATCCGGCGGCACGACGAGCAGCCCGTCCGGCTTGGCCACGCCGCTCGCCACCTTGGCGAGGAACTTCGTCCGGGCGACGCCGACGGTGATCGGCAGGCCCACCCGCTCGAGCACGTTGCGTTTCAGCCGCGCGGCGATCTCGGCGGGCGTGCCCGCGAGCCGCCTCAGCCCGCGAACGTCGAGGAACGCTTCGTCGATCGAGAGCCCTTCGACCAGCGGCGTCGTGTCGTCGAACACGCGGTACACGGCCTTGCTCGCCTCCGCGTAGACGGAAAACCGCGGCTTGACGACGATCGCCCGCGGGCACAGTCTTCGCGCCTGCCGGCCGCCCATCGCCGAGTGGATGCCGTAGGCCTTCGCCTCGTAGCTGGCGGCGAGCACGACTCCCCCGCCGACGATGACGGGCCGCCCGCGGAGACGCGGATCATCCCGCTGCTCGACCGACGCGAAGAAGGCGTCGAGGTCGGCGTGGAGGATCGTCGCCTCGCCTGACACGAACATATGTTCGCATATCAGGCTGCGTCGACCAGGAAGCTGAACATCATTCCGCCCTCGTGGTGCTCTGCGATGTGGCAGTGCGCCATCCAGATGCCGGGATTCGTGACGTCCAAGAGGATGTCGACCGTCTCGCCGGTCCGCACGAGGACCGTGTCCTTCCAGACCAGGTTCGGCTCTTCGACCCGGTCGCGGCTCAGCACTAGGAACCGGCCGGCTCCGTGGATGTGGAACGGGTGGTGCATCGGGTGGTCCGAGTCCATCTCGTTGACGAGCCGGATCTTCACCTGCTCGCCGACGCGGAACCGCCAGTCGATCGCGTGATTCTCGGCCTCGGTCGCCGTGTCGACGAGCTTCCAGCGCATGTTGGCCGGCGTGGTCGTCCTGTTGACGTCGACCATGTCGTCCTCCCACTCGATGCCGTCCGAGGCTGCGTGTCCGTGCTCGTGCATCGGCGCAGGGTCGGCCGCTCCCTGCGACGGCAACAGCTTCATCCCGCACTCGGGACAGCGGCCGGGCGTCGCGCTGACGACCTCGGGATGCATCGGGCACGCATAGACGAACGCGCCGTCCGGGACGCCCATGTCCATCTCGGCGACGAAGGCGAGCGTCTTGTCGGGGGCTGCCGCGAGATACGGAGTGATCCGCCGCCGCTCGGCGACCAGGTCGGCGTTCGTGCGGAGGGCCTCGAACTGCGACGCGAATGACGGCGCCGCGTTCTCGTCGCTCACGTCGATCGCGGCGAGTGGATAGCACCGGTTCGGATGGTGGTGCTCCAACGTCGCGCGGCCGGGGACGTCGAACAGCACGTCGACGACGGCGCGCTCCGATGGGGCGAGCAGCACCTCCTCGACGAGCTCCTCTTGCTCGCACCGGCCGCTGTCGCCGCCGACGAGCTTCATCCGCGCCCCCGCGAACCTGACGTTGAAAACACGCGTGTTCGCGGTGTTCGTCAGGTAGAAGCGCACGACTTCGCAGTGCCGTGCGGTGAGCGCCAGGTACGGCTCGCCGCCCGCCAGCAAGACGTTCCCGAACCGGCCCATCGCGACGTGCGTCGTCTCCGAGCGGCTGAACGGCGCGATCTTGCCGTCTTCGATCAAGACGTCGTCGAGCGTCAGCGGGATTTCGCGGTTGACCGGCGCCCAGTAGTCGGGATCGCTCGGAACGACGAGGATGTTGCCGTACAGGCCCATCTCCTGGCCGTAGTCCTCCCGGATGTGCGGGTGGTACCAGTAGACGCCCGGATCGGGGAACTGCACGCGGTAGGAGAACCGCTCGCCGATCTTCATCGGCGCCTGCGTCTCGTGCGTTCCGTCGTAGCGGTTCTCGACGCGCAGCCCGTGCCAGTGGACGGTCGCCTCGAGATCGCCGTCGTTGACGACGTCGACGACCACCTCGGAGCCCTGCTGCACTTCGAGCGTCGGGCCCGGGATGGATCCGTCGTAGGCCAGCATCCGCACGGTCGCATCGCCGATCCGCTTGGCCACGGGAGCGATTCGCAACTCGAAGCTCTCGCCCGCGAACAACGTGACGAGCGCCGAAGCCACGCACGCGGGAAGACCGTCGGTATCGGTAGGGAACGTCGTCATCTCGCGACTCGACGCTACTCCGACCTGGACGCCGTAACAAGCCGTCGCACGAGGACGCGTATCGTCTCGGCAGATGACTCGCCTCTACGCCGCAACCGGTGACGGGATCGCCCGGCTCGACGAGGCAAACGACACGTGGTCGGTCGAGCTTTCCCTCGTCGGGACGGGGGCGCACTGCCTCGCCGTCGACCCACACGACCCGGACACGGTCTACGCCGGCCTGCGCGCAGGCGGTGTGCGCAGAACCGACGACGGCGGCCGCAGCTGGGTCGACTCTCCGCTGCCGGAGGCGGCCGTCTTCTCGCTGGCCGTCAGCGCCGCCGACGGTTGCGTGTACGTGGGCACCGAGCCGAGCCGCTTGTTCCGGAGCGACGATCGCGGCGAGAGCTGGCGCGAGCTCGACGGTCTGCTCGCGTTGCCGTCTCGGCCGACGTGGAGCTTCCCGCCGCGGCCGTGGACGTCGCACGTGCGCTGGATCGCGCCGAGCCCGCACGACGGCGATCTCATCCTGGTCGGGATCGAGCTCGGCGGCCTGATGCGCTCGACCGACGCGGGTGCGACCTGGCAGGACCACCGTCCCGGGGCGCAGCGCGACGTCCACTCGCTCGCCTGGCACCCGCGCGCTCGCGGGAGGGCATACGAGGCGGGCGGCGGCGGGGCTGCCTTCAGCCAGGACGCGGGCGAGACGTGGCAGCCGGCCGACGAGGGCCGCGACCGCGACTACACCTGGTCGGTCGCCGCCGATCCGGACGACCCCGACATCTGGTACGTCTCGGCGAGCACGGGTCCCTTCGCCGCGCACGGCGGCCGCGACCCGCAGGCGCGGATCTTCCGGCGGCGTCGAGACGAGCCGTGGCGCACGCTCGGTGGCGGGCTCCCCGAGCCGCTCCCGGCGATGCCGTACGCGCTCGTCGCCGCCGACGGGCGCCTCTTCGCCGGGCTCGCCGACGGGCAGATCTGGGAGAGCGACGACCGCGGCGACGGCTGGAGCGCCTGCACGCTCGAAGGCGACGCGATCACGGCTCTCCACGCGCTCGTACCGGCTAGCGGGAACTGACGAATGGCACCCACCGGGGCCCGCAGATGGACGGTGCCCATGCAGACGCGGGCCACACCGCGCCGCGATCCTCGAGGGAGCACTTCGACCCCCAAAGCGAGGAGAAATTCTGATGGCCATGACCTGGGTGCGGATGACGACGCTCGCGGCGGTCCTGATGATCGCAGCCTGGGCCGCTGCCGGATCGGCGTTCGCCGCTCCCGCGACGGTCCGCGCCGACGTGCTCGCGGCCGAGAGCTCGAACTGGGCGGGCTATGCACTCGACGCCCCTGCGCCGTTCACGAACGTCTCCGGCGCGTGGATCCAGCCCGCCGCGACCTGCACCGCCGGCACGCCGACGTTCTCCGCGTTCTGGGTCGGCCTCGGCGGCAGCAGTCCGGCGTCGCAGGCGCTCGAGCAGGTCGGAACCCAGGCCGACTGCTCCCCGAATGGCCGCGTGACGTACGGAATCTGGTACGAACTCGTGCCCGCTGCGCCAGTCACAGTCAAGCTGCCGCTGAAGGCGGGTGACGCGATCGCGGCGAGCGTCGCCGTCTCGGGGAAGACCGTCTCGATCCGCATCACGAACGTCACGCAGAAGAAGCGGACGTTCGCGAAGCGGCTGGTCATGACGTCGCCGCCGCCGGATCTCTCGTCGGCCGAGTGGGTGGCCGAGGCGCCGTCGGCGTGCACGAGCGCCGGCGCCTGCAGCGTGCTGCCGCTGGCGGACTTCGGCGGCGTGACGTTCGTCGTCGCGAAGGCGATGGCCGGCGGCCATACCGGGACGATCTCCGATCCCGCGTGGTCGCCGACGGCGATCAGCCTCGTCGGCGGTGGCCCCAGCGGTCCCCGCCGCTTCGCGCCCGCCACCGTCAGTGCACATGCGACGCCGACGCCGCTGACGCCGGACGGCTCGTCGTTCGGCGTCACGTGGATCGCGCCGCAGCCCCAGGCGCGCTAGCGGCGCCGCGTCAGAGCAGCTCGATCGCGATCGGCCCCGGGTTGCGCTCGTTGATCTGGATGATGTCCTGCGGACAGGCGGAGACGACGAGCACGATGTCGAGCTCTGCGCGCAACAGCACGTAGTCGCCCGCCTTCGTCGGCGCCGGCAGCCAGGCGATCGTGGCGTCCGGCTGCGCAGGCGTGTTCATGAAGAGATTGATCGGCTGCGGCGCGAATCGAGGCGCGTCGACTCCCACTGCCTGCAGTGCCGTCCGCAGGTTCTCCTGGCACGATGCGTGCGGGCCCTCGACGCCGAGACCTCGGTACCGCTCCGGATCGCACGCGGCGCAGAGCATGTCGTGGATGCCGGGCGTCGCGTCCTCCTCGAGCAGAAGGATCGGCCTGCGCGCGTTCGTGACGAACTCCTCGCCGGGTCGCGGAAATAGACGATTGACGTGGACGCGAGTGTGCTGTGCGGAGTGGAACTCCGCTGGATCGTCGCCGACGAAGGCCCACGTGTCGGCGACCTGACCCCCGTCCGGGTCGATCACCCGGAAGCGGCGCCCCGCCTCGACGCGAACGGCGCGGCCCTCGCGAGCCGGAACATGCAGACGCTCGGCTATGACGCGATCATAGGGCGTCGGTGAAAACGCGACCGCCGTCGAGGAGGCTCGTTGGTAGATCATTCTCGGCTCGGTGGCCAACGTCAGCGTGACCCTTCTGGGCGGCTTCGCAGCCGCCGTCGACGGGATGCCCGTTCCGGAGACGGCCTGGCGGCTGAAGAAGGCGCGCGAGCTCGTGAAGCTCCTCGCTCTCGCGCCGGGCCACCGCCTCCACCGCGAGCAGGTGATGGACGTGCTCTGGCGCGATCGCGGGCCGGCCGCGGCGGCGAACAACCTCCATCAGGCCGTCCACGTCGCGCGGCGCGCGCTCGACGCGGGCGCAATCGAGTTTCGGGACGAGGTGCTCCAGCTCGCGGCGGAGGTCGACGTAGACCGGCTCGAGCTCGCCGCCGCCGACGCTCGGCGCGCCGGTACACCCGCCGCGTACTGTGCGGCCCTCTCCGTCTACAGCGGCGAGCTGCTGCCGGAGAACCGCTACGACGACTGGGCGGCGGCACGGCGCGACGAGCTCGCGGAGCTGGCGACGGAGCTGACGGAGGCCCTCGCCGGCCTCGGCTCCGCCGGCGCCGACCGCCCGGCCTCGCTGCCCGCGGACGCCAGCTCGTTCATCGGCCGCGGCCGCGAGCTTGCCGAGCTGAAGCCGCTCCTTCGCGGCACGCGACTGCTCACCCTCGCCGGGACGGGCGGTGCCGGCAAGACGCGGCTCGCGCTCGAGCTCGCCCGCGCCGTGGAGCCGTCGTATCCGGACGGTGCGGCTCTCGTCGAGCTCGCCGCCCTCGCGGACCCGCGGCGCGTCCCGGACGCCGTCGCTGCCGCACTCGATGTGCGCGCGCTGCCCGGGCAGGAGCTCGTCGACGCCGTCGTCGATTACCTCGCGCCGCGCTCGCTGCTGCTCGTCGCGGACAACTGCGAGCACGTGCTCGCAGCGACTGCCGGGTTCGCGGACGGCCTCCTCCGCTCCGCGGCTCAGCTGACGATCCTGGCGACGAGCCGCGAGCCGCTGCGTGTGCCGGGCGAGGTCGTGTTCCGGGTTCCGTCGCTCGACATCCCCGACCCCGAGCAGACACTCGAGCCGCGCCGGCTCCTCGACTACGAGGCCGTGCGGCTCTTCGTCGAGCGGGCGGAGGCGGCTGCGCCGGGCTTCGCGCTCGACGAGGAGAACGCCGTGGACGTCGCGCGGATCTGCTTCCGCCTCGACGGCCTGCCGCTCGCGCTCGAGCTCGCCGCCGGGCGCCTGGGGGCACTTGGTCCCGCGGCGATCGCGGAGCGCCTCGACGACCGCTTTCGCGTGCTCCGCACCGCGAGTCACGCGTCGCCGACACGGCAGCACACGCTCACGGCCACGCTTCAGTGGAGCCACGACCTCCTCGAGCCGGACGAGCGGACGCTGTTTCGCCGGCTTGCGACGTTCGCCGGCGGCTTCGAGCTCGAGGCGGTCGAGAGCGTGTGCGCCGGCGCCGATCTCGACGCGGCGCGGATTGCCGACGTGCTCGCGCGTCTCGTCGAGAAGCCCCTCGTGGCAGCCGACGACGGCTCCTCGCGCGCGCGCCGCTACCGCCTCCTCGAGACGGTCCGGCTGTACGCGCGCGAGCGGCTCGACGAGGCCGACGAGACGTCGACGCTCGCCGAGCGGCATGCCCGCTGGGCGCTGGCGCTCGCCGAGGAGGAACGCGGCTCGTCGCGGCTCGACTGCGACGCCGCGAACCTGCGTGCGGCCCTCGACACGCTGCTGGAGCGCGCTCCGGCCGAACCCCTGCGCTTCTGCGTCGCGCTGTGGCCGTTCTGGCTGCGCCGGATCGACCTCGACGAGGCGCGGCGGCGCTTCGACGAGGCCCTCGCCGCGGCCCCTGAGCGAACGGCTCTCCGGGCGGCGGCGCTGGTCGCCGCGGCGGCGATCAACTTCCGCAGCGGCGCGCTCACCCGCGGGCTCTCGCACGCCGAGGAAAGCTATGCAGTCGCATCGGAGATCGGCGATGCGCGCGCCGAATGGCGGGCCCTCCAGGCCCTGGGCGAGTTCGGCGTCGCAAGCGACGCGGCCGACGTCGCGACGCCGTGGCTCGAGCGCGCGCTCGCGCTCGCACGGCGTGAGGGCTTGGCGGCCGCCGAGGCGATCGGCGTCTACTCACTCGGCGTCGCCTACGGGATCCGTGGAGACCTCGCCCCCGCCGAGGAGCTGCTGGCCCAGAGCATCGGCCTGTTCGCCGCGCTCGAGCGCTCGTCCGACCGGATCCCGTCCCCGGTCAACATCGCGGAGATCCGGTCGAGCCGGCCCGGAGACCGGCCTGGGCTACCCGTCGTCTTCGAGGACACGCTGCAGCCGTTCGTCGAGATCTCCTGCGACGCCGCCGTCAGCTATGCCCTCGCAAACCAGGCCGGGATCCTGCGCGCCCGCGGCGAGCTCGCGCGGGCACGCGCCCTCCTCGACGAGAGCGCGGCACGGTTCGAGGACTCCGGCGACGAGGCCGGGAAGGCGGCGGTTCTCGTCCGGCTCGCGTATCTCGAGCTCGCGGAGGGTGCGGTGCCCGCGGCCCGCGCAGCTCTCGAGGAGGCGCTCGAGCTGCGGCGCGGGCAGAGTGACCGGCGCGGTCTCGGGCTCGCCCTCGCCGGGCTCGGCCTCATCGACACAACGGCCGGCGACTACCTCACCGCGGAGCGGCACCTCGCCGAGGCGCGCGACATCTTCCGCCGCGCCGGCGATCGGTGGGGGCTGGCGAGCACCCTCTGGCGGACGGCCGACCTCGCGTTCGCGCGCGGCAGCCTCGACGACGCCGAGGCCGCGCTGCTGGAAGCGCGCGCGGTCGTCGGCGCGACGGAGCGGGAGCGTTGGATTGCGAACACCCTCACCGGGCTGGCCGAGGTCGCATTGCGCCGCGGCGACATGGAGCGGGCGACTGCGCTGCTCGCCGACGCGCGCGACCGTTACGCGGTGCGGGACGACGCGCTCGGCGTCGCGGACGTCGAGGAACGGCTGCGCGAGCTTGCTAAGGAGCCTCTAAGTGCGCGCAAAGGGACGGCGGATACGACTTCCCCGCACCCCTAACGCGAAAGGAACACAACATGAGCCAGACCATTGCCCCGGTACTCGGGGAAGCAACGGTCCAGGAGCTGCGCGAGGCCGTCCAGGGAGAGGTCCTGACCCCGGACGACGACGGCTACACGGAGGCGTCGCGGATCTGGAACGGCGCGCACGACGGCAGCAGGCCGGCCCTCGTCGTCCGCTGCACGGGCGCCGCCGACGTGATCGCAGCCGTCGGCTTCGCGCGCAGCAACCATCTGACCATCGCCGTCCGCGGCGGCGGCCACAGCATCGCCGGCTTCTCGACCTGCGACGACGGGGTCGTGATCGACCTCTCGCCGATGAGGAGCGTCCGCGTCGATCCGGCGGCCCTCCGGGCGACCGTCGGCGGAGGCGCGACGTGGGCCGACGTCGACCACGAGACCCAGGCGCACGGGCTCGCGACGACGGGCGGCCTCGTCTCGACCACCGGTGTCGCCGGGTTCACGCTCGGCGGCGGCATCGGCTGGACGATGCGCGAGTTCGGCCTCGCGTGCGACAACCTCGTCGCGGCCGACGTCGTCACGTCGGACGGCCGGCTCGTCCACGCGAGCGAGACCGACAACCCGGACCTGCTCTGGGGATTGCGCGGTGGCGGCGGCAACTTCGGCATCGTCACGCAGTTCGAGCTCGACCTCCATCCGCTCGGACCAGCGGTCTATGCCGGGCCGATCTTCTACCCGGCCGACACCGCGGGCGACCTGCTGCGCACGTTCCGCGACTGGGCGGGGGACGCGCCGGACGAGATCACGGCGCTCGTCAACCTCACCACTGCGCCGCCGCTGCCTGTGCTCCCGGAGGAATGGCACGGAAAGAAGGTCGCGGCGTTCGTCGCCGTCTGCAGCGGCTCGCCCGAGCGGGGCGAGGAGCTCGTTCGCGCATTCCGTGAGGTCGCGGAGCCGATCGCCGACCTGCTCGGCCCGATGCCGTATCAGATGATGCAGTCGCTCCTCGATCCGCTGTGGCCGAAGGGGATCCACGCCTACTTCAAGGCGACGAATCTCGCGCGACTCGATGACGAACTCGTCGAACGGTTGTGCGCGATCCATCTCGCTGCGCCCGGCCCGCAGTGCGAGATCCACGTCCATCAGATGGGCGGGCGGTCGCACGCATCGCGGACGGCGCGACGGCGTTCGCGGAGCGCTCGATGCCGTTCGTGCTCAACGCGGTCACGGCGTGGCGCGACCCCGCCGCCGGCGGAGCGCACACGGAGTGGGCGCGTGCGGCGATCGCGGCAGCGTCCGATGCCTCGACCGGCCGCGCGTACGTCAACTTCCTCGGCGACGCCGGCGCGGCGCGGACGGCGTACGGTGAGGAGACGTACGCCCGGCTCGTGTCGCTGAAGAACGAGTACGACCCGACGAACACGTTCCGGCTGAACCACAACGTCGAGCCGCAGTGACGGAGATCCTCAGTGGAGGACTGCGAGCGCCGTCGCGCCCACGAGCACTGCGGCGAGCGCGCGATTGACGACGCGGGCTCGGCGCGGGTCGCGGAGCATCGGAGCGAACGATGCGCCCGCGCCGAGCCAGGTGACGTTGATGAGGACGATCATCCCGGCCAGCACGGCGATCTTGGCAGCCGCGTCCAGGGTCGCCGTGTCGGCCAGGTGCGCGCTCGCGAAGACGGCGGCGATCGCGACCCACGCCTTCGGGTTGGCGACGCCGAGCAGCGTCCCTCCGCCGAGCGACGGCGCGTCGGCGGCCGACGTCTGCGCCGCGAGCGGAGGTGCGGTGGCGACGTGGTACGCGAGCCAGAGGATGTACGCCGCCGAGATCGCGATCAGGACGATCCGCATCGCGGGAACGGCCAGGAGGGTCGCGGTGATGCCGGCCGCGACGGCAAGCAGCACGATCGTCGTTCCGACGATGATCCCGGCCAGGTAGGCCAGCGATCGCCGCACGCCGTACGCCGAGCCGGCGGCGGTGAGGCTGATCGTCGCGGGACCGGGGCTGCCCATGATCGCCACCGAGGTGACGAGGAGCGATCCGACCGGTCCCCAGCGGATCGTCGCCGCGAAGAGGGGCTCAGGCATCGCCGCGGCGATATCGTCGAGGCATGGCGGAGACGCTACGCGGCGTCGATCCCGATCGTCTTGAACGATCGTGCAGCCGGAGGCGTGACTCGATTCGATTCGGGACCGGCACCCTCGGCTTCGAGCGCGCCGAGGTCTACCTCTCGAGCTGCGCGTTCGAGCCCCACCGGCACGACACCTACGCGATCGGCATCACGACAACAGGCGTGCAGACCTTCCGGTACCGCGGCGCGCGCCGCATCTGCCTGCCCGGGCAGATGCACATCCTCCACCCCGACGAGACGCATGACGGCGCCGCCGGGACCGACGACGGCTTCGGCTACCGAATCCTCTATCTCGCACCCGCGCTCGTTCGCCGCGCACTCGACGACGGTCCGCTGCCGTTCGTCGTCGATCCCGTTCAGAAGCCGACACCGGCGACTCGCCGCCTCGCTTCGCTGCTTGCCGACATCGACGAGCCCGTCAGCGACCTCGCAATCGTCGACGTCGCGGCGACGGTCGCCGGTGCCCTTCGCGCGCTCGGCGGACGGCCCGACACGAGCCGCGTCACGATCGACATCGCGGCCGTCGAGCTCGTGCGCGACTACCTGGCGACGCACGCGCAGGAGCACACCGCGGCTTCGACGCTCGAACGGATAGCGGGAGCCGACCGCTTCACGATCGCCCGCCACTTCCGGCGCGCCTTCGGGACGAGCCCCGACCGGTACCGAACACTTCGCCGGCTCGCGCTGGCCCGCGCGGCGATCGAGCGCGGACGACCGCTCGCAGAAGCCGCCGCCAACGCCGGCTTCGCCGATCAGAGCCACATGACGCGCCAGTTCAAGCGCGCCTACGGCATGACGCCGGCGCACTGGGCCGAGCTGAGCACGCGGATCCCCGCTAGCTGCAATGCGCCGCGGTGCAGGAGCTGAAAGGCTGATCGGATGGCGATGCGTGTGCTGATCGTCGACGACAGCAAGCCGTTCCTCGACGCTGCGACCATGCTGCTCGAGCGGGAGGGGCTGAGCGTCGCGGGCGTCGCGTCGACGGGCGCCGACGCCCTCCGTCAAGTCGAGTCCCTGCAGCCCGACGTCGTCCTCGTGGACGTCTTCCTCGGCGAGGAGAGCGGCTTGGACATCGCGCCGCGTCTGGTCGGAGATAAGACGACCGTGATCTTGATCTCGACTCACAACGAGTCGGACTTCGAGGATCTGATCGCGCCAAGCCGAGCGGCCGGCTTCCTGCCGAAGGAGGAGCTCTCGGCGAGCGCGATTCGCCGGATCGTCGACGGTCGCCCGCCTTGAGTGGCGCGGCGCCTTCGCAGACCGGCGCTCGTGGGGTACCGTGACGCAATGGGCATCTCCGCCGAGGTAGGGCCGCGCGCGGAGGGTCGGAGCGAGGTCGGCCAGCTCGCGGAAGAGCAGGCAGCGTTACGGCGCGTAGCGACGCTCGTGGCGCAGGGGGCATCGTCGGCGGAGGTCTTCACGGCCGTCGCAAACGAGGTGGCGCAGGTCCTGCAGCTTCCGAATGCCGCGGTTTGTCGCTACGACGACGAGGGCGCGATGCTCACGGTCATGGCCACCTCGGACGACCGCCCCCACGGCTTCCAGCCGGGTACGCGCTGGCCGCTCGACGGGCCGTCGATGTCCGCCGAGGTTTTCCGCACTGGCCGCCCGGCGCGGGTCGAGGAGTACGAAGATCTTCCGGGATCCCTCGCCGCCGGAGCGCGCCAGGCCGGGCTCAAGAGCACTGCTGGTGCCCCGATCGTGGTCGACGGCAACGTCTGGGGGGCGATCACCACTTCCTCACCGCACGCACCCCTTCCCGAGCATGTCGAGGATCGGCTTGCCGAGTTCACGGACCTCGTGGCGACGGCGATCGCGAAGAGCCAGACGCGCGACGAACTCGCGCGGCTCGCGGAGGAGCAGGCCGCGTTACGGCGTGTCGCGACGCTCGTGGCGCGGGACGTGCCGCCGGCGGACGTCTTCGGCGCGGTGAGCGCCGAGGTCGCTCGGCTGGTCGGCGCCCAGGCGGCCGCGCTCACACGCTACGAGGCCGACGGCATGGTGACCGTCCTCGGCGGCTGGAACAGCACCGGCAGCTACAGCCACGTCGGGACGCGATTCGCACTCGAAGGGACCGTGTCCGGGCTGATCTTCGAGACGCGGCGGCCCGGGCGCATCACCGGGTACGAGGACGAGCCGGGCGCCGCCGCTGCCGCCGCCCGTGAGATGGGCTGGCGGTCGTCGGTGGGGGCGCCGATCACCGTCGAGGACCGGCTCTGGGGTGTGTTGGCCGTCGTCTCGACGACCGACCGGCCGCTGCCGCTCGACACCGAGTGGCGCCTGGCGGAGTTCACGGAGCTCGTGGCGACCGCGATCGCGAATGCCGAGAGCCGCAAGGAGCTCCGCGTGCGCAGCGAGGAACAGGCGGCATTGCGGCGCGTGGCGACGCTCGTCGCGCGCGGCGTTCCCGCGCCCGAGATCCTCGATGCGGTGGCTACGGAGGTGAACCGCTTGCTCGACGCAGACTGGGCGAGCGTGCACCGCTACGACACCGACGGCGCCGTAACCGTTCTTGCTTCGTACGGAGACCTCACTCGGGAGTTCCCGGTCGGCGCGCGCGCGACGCTCGACCCGGAGGGCCTCGTCGCATCGGTCAAGCGCGCGGGCGGGTCTGCTCGGGTGGAAAGGTATGAAGGCGTCTCCGGCCCCTGGGCCGCGCAGGCACGCGACCTGGGTATTCGCTCCGCGGTCGGAGCGCCGATCACCGTCGAAGGGCACCTCTGGGGTGTCATGGTGGCGGTCTGGACGCAGCAGGGTTGCGTGCCCGTCATCGACGCCGAAGCCCGGATGGCGAACTTCACCGAGCTCGTCGGCACCGCGATCGCGAACACCGAGAGCCGTGCGGAGCTCGACGCGTCGCGTGCGCGGATCGTCGCCACCGCCGACGCAACCCGGCGCCGGATCGAGCGCGACCTGCACGACGGCGCCCAGCAGCAGCTCGTCTCGCTCGCGCTGGAGCTACGAGCAGCGCAGGCGGCCGCGCCGCCCGAGCTCGGCGCGCTCCAGGCCGAGCTGTCGCACGTCGTCGAGAGGCTGACCGGCGTGATGGACGAGTCGCGCGAGATCGCGCTCGGGCTCCATCCGGCGGTCCTCGCGGAGGGCGGACTCGGCCCGGCGCTGAAGACGCTCGCGCACCGGTCGCCGATCC
>Ga0066709_100001953_pt1 | contig 14432 bp, 10 predicted proteins | sample GraSoiAngelo_158_FD_79665 | JGI IMG/M metagenome (GOLD analysis project Ga0066709, IMG submission 79665) | Grasslands soil microbial communities from the Angelo Coastal Reserve, California, USA - 14_1009_16_30cm | ecosystem: Environmental > Terrestrial > Soil > Grasslands | place: USA...
ATAACGAGCAGACGCCGAACATTATTACCGCGGCCCCATACGGCGCTCGTTCCAGCCGCGCCGCGGCTTGTATCTTTCAGAATCGAATTCAAATCCAACCGTGAAATGCGCAAGGCCGGGGAAAGGCCGAAGAGAATCCCGGAGAAAAGGGAGAGCAACAGCGTGAACAGGAGCACGCGTCCGTCGATCCCCACGTCGTGCAGCCGCGGGATACTCTTTGTTCCCAAAATGTGAATCCACCTCACGCTGAGAAGGCAGATGAACATGCCCGACGCTCCACCGCAGAGCGACAGCAGCATGCTCTCCGTCAATAATTGACGAACGATGTGCCATCGGCCTGCGCCCAGGGCCGTCCGCACCGCAATTTCCTGCCGGCGCGCCACGGCCCGCGATAACAAGAGATTGGCGACGTTGGCACAAGCGATCAGCAGGACGAAACCCACCGCTCCAAGCAGCACTAACAAAGAGCGGCGCACGTTGCCAACAACCTGTTCGAGAAGTGGCACGATACTGAACGTCAGTCCGCCATTGGGCGGATAGTTATCTGGGAAGTCGCGACGCAGCCGCGCCGTGATGGTATCCATCTCCGCTTGGGCTTTCGCCAGCGAAACCTCCGGCTTGAGCTCTCCGACGATGTTGTAATCTTCGTGGATCCGCACCTGCGAAGCGGCGGGCGCAAGCGGCAAGGGCAGAAAAATCTCTGCCTGCTCCGTTCCGTCAAGCAAGGGGAGGACTTCCCGGGGCAAAAAAAAGTGTTGCGGCAGGATGCCGGCTACTTCATAGGTTTGTCCATTGATGATGATGGACTTACCGATCATCCGCGGATCGCGGCCGAAACGCCGCGCCCAAATGCCGTCTGTCAGCACGGCCGTAGCCGGACGTCCCGGAGAGTCTTCGTCCGGTGTCAACAGGCGGCCCAGGGCCGGGTGAGCGCCGAGCATTGGAAGAAGATTCGATGAGACCCGGATGACGCCCACTCGTTCCGGGTCACCCTGCCCAGTCAAGTTGTAGTTGCCGCCAATCGCGATCGCGATCTGCTCAAACCCATGGTGCCCCGTCTTGATGTCGTAATACTGGGCCGTGGAGAACCAATCCTCGCTAATGTTCAGTCCGGGTGAACGATTCCACAGGATTACCAACCGGTCTGAGCCCTCATACGGCAGAGGGCGGAGCAGCAGCGCGTTCGCAACACTGAAAATGGAGGTATTCGCGCCAATTCCAATCGCCAGCGACAATAGCGCGGCGAGTGCGAACCCGGGATTCTTCACGAAAGAGCGAAGTGCGAAACGAATCTGGTACATCAGCGTGTTCATGCGAAACGTCATCCTAGCATAGCAATCCATTAGCTAGAGTGATTTGACGTTTCGCGCGGGAGAATGGCACGTGGCCCGTTTAGAGCCTCATGAACTTGTGGGCAAGAAAAAGAAGCAACTTATCGGGAGTTTGAAGCTCGGGCACGGCTCGAAATGGAAACTAATCCGGACGGACCATCGCTACTCGTAGACCAATTGTTGAAAAGATGCTCAGCCCTTCTCGGCCTGCAGCTTGGGGCACATAGTGTCTAAGGGGCGCGTCTGGATGGTCATCAATCCGGATCATGTAGTCGAAAGCGGCTCCTCTGCCTCGCCCTACGATTCCACCGTGCCTAGAAGACATACTTCAAACCGAATTGGATCAGCCGTGGCGCCACCGAGGTGGCCTGGATTTTCCCAAAACTTGGTGTTCCCACTGCCCCACCGGGGTTCTGGAATTGGGGGTGGTTGAAGGCGTTAAAGAATTCGGCGCGAAAATCCAGAGTCGCCGCTTCGCTCAAGCCCCCGACTTTTGTGGATTTCGCCAGCGTTAGATCGAAATTGGCCTGATGTGGACCGCGGAACGCAGCGCGCCCAGTGTCACCATATCCCGTTCCGTCACCAATTGTAGGAGGCGCGCAAATTGCAGCAGCATTGAAATAATTGCTGAGTCGCGCCTCCACGCCGCCGCTCGTGGCCACCTGAGCCTGGATGGAGGCGTGGCACAGTTGTGCAAGGGAAGTGCTCGCGCTGCCAAAGATCGACCCGCCCCTGGAGTCCGTCAGCGTGACTGGCAATCCGCTCTGGAACGTGGTTACTCCCGACAGCGCCCAGCCGCTCAACACTTTTCGATCGAGGAGACTCTCTCCTGCCGGATGCGGGATTTCCCAAAGATAGGTGACGACAAACCGCTGTTTACGATCAAAGTCGGCGGGGCCCCACCGTTGGTGGCGATCGTTGGGATCGTTGCTGTTGCCATCGCCGCCGAGAAACACTGAATTGAAACCGACTCCTTCGACGTCAGTAAGATTTTTTCCCCATGTGTAAGCCCCTTGGAACTGAATGCCATGGCTCAATTGCCGTTTCACGTTGACCTGCAAGCCATTGTACATGGAGAATCCGTAGCTCTCGATGCTGGTCAATCCGTTGGGCGCGAAACCCAGAATCGGTACGCGCTGGCCGGCATTCGCCACAGAGTTCGTGGTGATGCCGTTCACCGGATTCGAGGGGCTGGCCAGGAGCGCCGTGTTCGTGAGGCGAGAGGAAGCCAGCCGCGTTCCTCGCGTTCCAACGAAACCGACTTCCAGCACGGTCTTTGGGAGAAACTCATACTGCGTATCGAGGCTGTACTGCTGGACCATTGGTGAATCGTAATTTTCAGCTACATAGTCCGCTGAAAGTCCCGAATTAAGCGTCCGGGTCGGGAAAATGGCGGGCGCCGGCGGCGGATTGAACGGGACTTGAAACGTTGCCAAAGCATTGCCCGCTCCGACTCCGACCCCGAAACTGACGAAAGGGGGAGATACAACCGTCTGCAAGACCGAATTGCCGTTGGTACGTGTGTAGAAGACGCCGTATCCACCGCGCAGAACCAAACGTTGCGAACTAGAGAGCGGTCGCCAGGCGAACCCGAAACGCGGACCGAAATTGTGAAGTGGGGCGCCGTCACGAGCTAGCGTCTTTCCCCCGAGCTTGGTCACTCCGTTCGGAATCGGCAGCGTAAAGTTGGACGGAACTACCCAACCCGCCAGAGGGCCCGCAGCAACCTGGGTATTGCTGGCCTGGGCCAGGCTCGGGAACACACTGCTGAAGCGGCCTTGATCTTCACTGACCCCGCCGTTAATTTCCCAACGCAGCCCCAGATTCAAAGTGAGCCGCGTGTTCAGCCTGAAATCATCCTGAACGAAGCTTGCGTAGTTGTTCGCTCGATAGGCTTTGGACAGGGATCCGGCAATTCCTTCACTTAGAAAAATATTGCTGAATTGTGTTCCGTTCTGGGTTGCACTCATCCCAAGCAGGAAATCAGGGAAGCTGAGAATAAAGAGGATTCCCCGCCGAGGTCCCGGATCGTTGAAATCGAACTGTGCCCGTTCGAACTGAAAGCCCGCCCTAACAGTGTGCTTGCCATGCGTCCAGGCGATTTGATCCGAATATTGGAACTGGTTCACCGTTGAATCTGAATCGTCATTAAAATTTCCGCCGATGCTGAAGAGTCCACTGACGGCAATCGTCGGCATTTTCGGGAACGCCGGATCGCCCGGCGTGATGCCGATGCTGCTATCGGTAATCTTGCTCCCACTGGTAAGGATTCCGCGATTCCGGGAGTAGTCCACGATGGCCTCGTTGACGAGAGCGTTGGATAGAAGCGAAGTGAGTTTTAGCGAAGCAACATGGTTCTGGAACAGCGCCCCTTGATCGGAGCCTGGCGTACACGGAGTGTTGAAAAAGCACTGACTGAAGGGGATGTCCTGCGGGGCACGGGCAAAAAAATAACGCTCGGTCAAACGGTGCTTGGCCGATATGACGTAGTCAGCATTGATGAGGAACTGATCTTCTGTGAAGCGCCCGGGCAAGCTGAATGCCGAAAACCCCTGGTTGTTTGTGATGGTTTGCGGCGTGGGGATGAGGAAGGTTCCGTCGGGGATCTTGACATTCAGGAGCTTCAACGCCACGGGATTGATATTGGAGCCGTCGCAGGCCACTGCCGTTCCACCGTTCACGCCCGTCTGTCCGCAAAACTCCTGCCCGAGTGTTGCCGCGGCACGGTCGTCGGTCAGCGGCGGCAGGAAGTTCGACGACAGTGAGCCGGCACTCAACCCGTTCACTTGTCGCGTCCCTTGGTAAGAACCAAAAATAAAGAATTTGTCCTTGATAATCGGAGTGCCGAGGCTGCCGCCAAACTGGTTCTGTTTCATTACCGAGCGGGGCTGATGTTGCTGATTGAGGAAGAAGTCGTTGGCGTCGAGTTTGTCATTACGTAAGAATTCGAACACAGAGCCGTGCAATTGATTGCTGCCAGATTTTGTGATCACCTCAACGTTCGCGCCAGCGCCGCTACCGTATCCTCCATCGTACAGGCTCGTCTGGATTTTGAACTCCTGAATGGCGTCTGGATTGGGAATCGGGATACCGCCCTGCTGCAGAAACGTTCCCGCGCGGCCACTGCCAAAATTATTCACGTCGGATCCGTCCATCTGGAAATTGTTGCTGGTATTACTGGATCCGTTGACGTAGAAATCCTGAGTTCCATTGCCAAGATTCGCCGCGTTACTCACATCGGCCACAACACCCGCAGACATCGTCAGGATCTGCGTGTAGTTACGGGTGGAAAGTGGGAGCTCCGTAATGGCACGGCTCTCAACGATGGTGCCCAGCGTGGCGTTCTCCGACTGCACCGTCTGCGCGGTCGCGGAAACCTCCACGGTCTCCTTCGCCTCGCCCAGAATCATCTGCACGTTGAGCGTGCTGGTTTCCGTCACAGTTACCTTAACTGCGGGTGGCACGACAGTTTTGAACCCTGTGGTCTCAAATCGCAGTTCGTATTCCCCAGGTATGAGAAGACTGAAATGGTAACCACCGCTCGAATCAGTCTGGGTCACGCGCTTGGACGCTGTGGCCTTTTCCGTAGCGGTAATGGTGACGGATGTGATGGTTGCTCCCGACGGATCAGTCACAGTCCCGGCGATGGCGCCCGTGCTTACTGTCTGCGCATGAATTCGCGAAGGACCGAGAGCTGACAGTGCGAAGGCAAGCGCCCCGCTCGAAACAATCAAGGGTCGCCAACTCCACTTCATGACTTCCTCCAATCGCCCGAAAAAATACGCTACGTGTCCGAGCCAGGCCACCCGGCCTGATTGGCAAGAGGCGTTGTTGGGCTCGTTCGCACCGCTGTTTGGTAGCACTTGATGCAGGGGCTGTCAAGGAATATTTGCGGAACGGCGTTCCGTATTGTGGAACGACTCCCCGCTTTGTTCTTCCGTGAGAACTTCTCCGCACGGTAAGAACATCCAATACCTGCGTCGCGGACCGCAATGCAGTTTGACGGAGGGAAAGCAAGAACGCTTTAATCGCAGCGGCTAAGGCAGATCTTCAGAAACCAATTCTCTTCGAGGCAGGCAGAAACCCTAGTTTCTCCGCCAACTCCATGCTGCCATGCTTAAGTGCATCTCTAAAAAAAGCTTTCTTCTCGTCCGTCATCTTGTGCTTGAACATCGAGAGGCTCATCGCTGCGACAATTCTGGACGTAAAATCACGAATGGGCGCTGCCATACAGCGTAATCCCGGCATATATTCTTCGTTGTCGTAGGCAATACCTTCTTTACGCACAATGGCAATTTCGGCCACCAGAGCTCGCAGCGAAGTGACGGTGTTCGGAGTGAGGCGCGCAAGCTTCTTCCTGTTCTTGTAAAGCATCCATATTTCGCTCTCAGAGAACCCAGCCAAAAATGCCTTGCCCAGTGCCGTGCAATGCACGGGGGCCCTGTGCCCCATTCCGAAGCTGATTCGAACGGGTTCCCTGCTTTCTTCGTGGGAGATATAAACAACTTCTGTTCCTTGCATGATGGCCAAGTGGCTGGCCTCATGGCACTCTCTTGTGAGTTGTTCCAACATCGGCACCCCAAACGTTAGTAGCGGCGATTGTTGGTTCAGCTGTTCGCCCAGCCTGGCAACGCGATTTCCCAGGCTGTATTTCGACGTCAATGGGTCGAAAATAACGTATCCCGCCTCCTCCAGCGTAACGAGGAGCCGGTGGACTGTGCTCTTGGGCGCCTTGAGCGCATCACCCATCTCCGTAATTCCCGACCCACTCGGACAATCACCAAGTTTATCGAGAATCCGAAGGGCCTTGAGCAGCGATTTTACGGGCCTCTTATTTTTCTTGGCTAACCGACGTCGGGCCTGCAGCTTCATTGAATTCCACCGACCTGGGAACTTGCTTCCTCACAAACTTCTGTTACGGCAGACACTCGCCGCCTGCCGCAAGCAGTAAGGGATGCGATTCTTTCCTGTGGCAGGTTTTTATATAACTAGTTCGCAATTCAAAGCAATCGCGTTTATTGCGCTTCCAAACGCAACCTCCACTCGGATAGCAGGCGCCAAATGATGATTGCCAAGGGCATTTTCCCCCCGCCATAAAGTGATGGCTCCTTTGAGGCTGAGCTTAGATGCTAGTATACGTGCCGCTAGATATGGAAAATCCAAGATGGCGGCCACCCAGTGCGGCGGGCCTTGCGTTATTGGCTAAAGTAAAGATCCGCCTCCATCGGGAAGAGATGAGTTGAAATGAGGGAGAAACTGATTCTGTTGCTTTTGGCTTCGCTGGCTGGCCAAAGCGTTCTGGCACAAGAGAAGGTGGACGCTAAGGTACCGAAGGCGGAACGACATGAGTTTGTGATTGCGAATTTCAAAACGGAGAGCGGCGTCACGCTGCCGCAGGCGCGCGTGGTATACGGCACATACGGGAAGCTGAACGACGCGAGGGACAACACCGTGCTCTTGCCATCGCACTACATGGCGGATTTTCATGGCTATGAGTGGCTGATTGGCGCCGACAAGGCGCTTGATCCATCGAAGTTGTTTCTCGTGGCCACGGAATTGTTTGGAAATGGAAATTCATCGTCGCCGAGCAACACACCTGAGCCGTATCACGGGCCGCGATTTCCGGTAACAACAATTCGCGACAATGTGGAAGCGGTGCGTCGGTTGTTGACGGAAGAGCTGAAGATTACGCACTTGCGCGCGATTATAGGGTTTTCGATGGGTGCACAGCAGGCGTTTCAGTGGGCGGTGAGCTATCCGAATTTTGCAGATCGCATCGCGGCGACAGCGGGTACTGCTAGGTGTTATCCGCACGGAGTCGTGAGGCTCGAAGGTCAAATCGCCGCGCTGACGACAGACGCAGCATTTGAGAATGGCGACTACAAGGAACAGCCGAAAAGAGGTCTGGAGGCGTTTGCAGTCGTCTGGACGGGCTGGCTTTTCTCGCAGGAGTGGTGGCGGCGCGAACTGTGGCGCGAAGGGGCCAAACCAGGGACAACCTTCGAGCAGGTCTTGCATGAATTCCGAACGAATTTCATCCCCGGTGCGGATGCCAACAATTTGATTTTGCAGATGCGGACATGGGAAAAGCACGACGTCGGGGCAACGCCGGGATTTGGCGGGGACGTAGAACGCGCCCTGAAATCCATCAAAGTTCCGTTTCTGTACATGCCCTCGGAAACGGATTTGTATTTTCCGATCGGCGATGCGCGCTACGAGGCCGGATTTATTCCCGGGGTTTCTCTAATGCCGATTCCGTCCTTATGGGGACATACCGCAGGTGCGGCGAGTAATCCCACAGATGCAAGATTCTTGAACGACACGATTGGGAAGTTTTTAGCGGCAGGCAAGTAGGTGCGACGTTGTTCCTCACTTGTTCTTCGCGCTTCCCTCTAGAATTCCATTCGCACTACAGCAAAGATTTTATAGAATGCCCGTCTCCCGGCAGAGTGAGGTAAGCACGCGAAAGGTGCAATCATGAAGACGATCAAAGGACCGGCAATTTTTCTGGCGCAATTCGCGGACGACAAGCTTCCCTTCAACGGTCTTCGCGAGATTACGCGCTGGGCGGCGGGGCTCGGTTACAAAGGGGTACAGATTCCGACTTGGGACGGGCGTCTGTTCGATCTGAAGCGTGCGGCGGAGAGCCGCAAATACTGCGATGAGATTTTGAGCACGCTGGCGGCAAGCGGCGTGGAGTTGACGGAACTCTCGACTCACCTGCAGGGCCAGTTGGTTGCCGTGCATCCTGCTTATGACGCGGCATTTGACGGCTTTGCTCCGGAAGCCGTGCGAGGAAATCCTGCCACACGCCAGGCCTGGGCAGTGGAGCAACTTTTGTTTGCGGCGAAAGCTTCCGCCAATCTGGGAGTCAAAGCGCACGTGACGTTTTCCGGCGCGCTGGCTTGGCCGTACATTTATCCTTGGCCGCAGCGTCCGCCTGGCTTGATTGAGACAGCGTTCGAGGAGCTAGCGAAGCGGTGGCGGCCAATCCTGGACGCGTTTGACAAGGTGGGCGTTGATCTCTGCTTCGAATTGCATCCAGGCGAGGACTTGCATGATGGCGTTACGTTCGACATGTTTCTGGATCGCGTAGGCGGGCATAAGCGGTGTAACATTTTGTTCGATCCCAGCCACTTTGTTTTGCAGCAGCTCGACTACCTCGCGTTTCTCGATATTTATCATTCGCGAATCAAAATGTTTCATGTGAAGGACGCGGAGTTCAGACCCAGCGGGCGCCAAGGCGTTTACGGGGGATACCAGCCGTGGGTGGAGCGCGCGGGCAGGTTCCGGTCGCTCGGCGACGGGCAAGTGGATTTTCGAGGAATTTTTTCCAAGCTGGCGCAGTACGGCTTCGATGGGTGGGCGGTGCTCGAATGGGAGTGTTGTCTGAAGAGCAGCGGGCAAGGAGCGAGGGAAGGCGCGCCGTTTATTGCGCGGCACATCATTGAGACGGCGGAGCGCGCGTTCGACGATTTTGCAAAATCCGGCACCGACGAAGAAGCGAATCGGCGAATGCTGGGGCTTGCTGCGAGAAAGGAAAGCAAACATGCCGGCTGAACACAAGAAGCAGAGCAAACAGCGGCGGTTGCGGCTTGGCATGGTCGGAGGCGGGCCAGGCGCGTTCATCGGCGCGGTGCATCGCATTGCGGCACGTATCGACGATCGCTATGAATTGGTCGCGGCTGCGCTAAGTTCGGACCCGGGAAAAAGCCTGGCTGCGGCGGAGGAGCTTTACATCCCGCGCGCATACGGCCGCTTTGAAGAGATGGCCGCGGCGGAAGCGGGGCGGCCCGACGGGATCGAAGCGGTTGCCATCGTCACGCCAAATCATTTGCACTACGTCAACGCCAAGAAGTTTCTGGACGCGGGAATCCACGTGATTTGCGACAAGCCGTTGACGACCTCGCTTGAGGATGCGCTGGACTTGGCGAAGATTGTGGAGCGAAGTGGGTTGATTTTCGGTTTGACTCACAATTACACGGGCTACCCGATGGTGCGGCAGGCGCGCGAGATGGTGCTTGCCGGAGAGCTTGGCGCGCTTCGAGTGGTTCAAGTGGAGTACGCGCAGGACTGGCTCTCCACACCGCTGGAAAAGACCGGACAAAAACAGGCTGACTGGCGTACGGACCCAGCCCGCAGCGGGCCCGGCGGAAGCTTGGGAGATATCGGCACTCACGCGCACAACCTGGCGTGTTTTGTCACGGGGTTGCCGGTGCAAGAGCTCGCGGCTGAAGTGACTACATTCGTGCCCGGGCGGCGGCTCGACGACAACGTTCAAATGATGTTGCGGTTTCCTAAGGGGGTGAAGGGGATGCTCTGGGCCAGCCAGGTTGCGGCTGGGAACGAGAACAATCTTCGCTTGCGCGTCTACGGCGAAAAGGCCGGGCTGGAATGGCAGCAGGAGAATCCGAACGAGCTTTGCTTTATGCCTTTGGGCCAGCCGCGGCGGACCTTGCGACGCGGCGGTCCCGGAACCGGAGCTGCGGCCGCGCACGCCATCCGCATCCCAGCAGGGCACCCAGAGGGCTACTTGGAGGGTTTCGCGCAACTCTACAAAGATTTGGCCGAACAGATCACCGCAAAGCGGGAAGGGCGGCCTCCGGACCCGCAATCCCTTCTTGTGCCAGGCATTGCGGAGGGCGTGGAGGGCATGCGGTTCGTTTCCGCGGTGCTGGAATCTTCTCGCAACCGTTCGGCGTGGATCGCGCTTTCCGGTTCGCGGTGAGGCGGATCAGGGCCCGTCCTTAAGAGCATTGCCGGCAAAAGACGGCGCGGGCGTTCAAAAAAGGATGGAAAGACCCTATTGTGCCGCTCACCGCAAGCTCTCATAATCAGAGTGGGAGTCTTGCAATGGATGACCTTCTCAGGACCTCTGCCCCTCTCAAAGAACTCGACGATTGGGATGATTTTGTAGCCACTCGCTATCAGCAGGGAAAATCCGAAGAGCAGTTCCGGAATTACAGGGCTGATGCCAATCCCACGGTCACGGAGTTCTACCGCCAAAATCATGCGCAGCAAACGCTGGACTTCGTGCTGAAGAAAAAGGCGGAATACTGCGGCCTGCGCCGCGGCAAGAAGAGCATCTGGGAAATGGCGGAATATCTGAATACGCTGGTGGACGAGAGCGATCCGGATACGGACCTGAGCCAGATCGAGCATCTTCTGCAAACCTCAGAAGCGATTAGAAAGGACGGTCATCCGCGCTCGTTCATTCTCACGGGGTTTGTGCACGACTTGGGAAAGGTGTTGTGCCTCTACGGCGAGCCGCAATGGGCCGTGGTAGGCGATACGTTTCCTGTTGGCTGCGCCTACTCGGATCAGGTAGTGTTCCCGGAATTTTTTGGTGCGAATCCGGACGCGAACGTGCCTGAATATCAGACCAAGTATGGGATCTACGAGCACCGCTGCGGGCTCGATAAAGTGCAGCTTTCGTTTGGGCACGACGAATACATCTATCAAGTCGCGCGCAATTACCTCCCCGATGAAGGGTTGTATATGCTCCGCTATCATTCCTTCTACGCCGCACACCGTCACAACGCCTACCGTCACTTGATGAATGAGCACGACGAAAAGATGTTTGAGTGGGTCCGGAAGTTCAATCCGTACGATCTGTACTCAAAAGGCCGCGAGCGCCCCGGCACGCAGGCCATTCTTCCTTTTTATCAGGACTTAGTGTCCGAGTTTTTCCCCGACCAGCTTGATTGGTAATCGGTAGGACCGTCAGGCAAAGAACCGCGGGAGCGGCGACCGGATTTTCTTCTCAGCGCAGGCCGATCAGCGGGCAGCGGTCGAACACCTTGCCGTCCGCCTTGAAGGCCACTCCATTCTGAAGAGCCCACTTATCAAACAGCGAAGGATTGTTGGAGAGGTGTAGCAGCGCCGTAGCAATTTCCTCGACTTTAGGCATGCCGTTGTGCACCAGATAAAAGCAAGTTTCTTCGTACGGGGATTTCGGATCGTCAGGATTCTGCAGCCGCCGAATGAATCGGTCGCGAAGTTGAAATTGCACCCTGCCCACATTCAGGACATACGCGCTATCCATCTTCTTTGCCTCGGTGAGGGCGTGTATGCGCTGTAGAAAAGCTTCCGCGCGCTGCTCCCTGGTGACGCGTGGCACATGCAGGCTATTGCCGGATGCATTGCCTCCGAACAGTGACAGGCCCCCAGGGCTAAGGGCATGCAGGCCGTAGGAGAAGGCTTGGTTTGCTTGCCCTTGCGGTGCGCCGGCTCGAGCCAAGTCCGTCCGCCGAAAGCTAAAAAGCAAAAGCCTCCACCTGAGCAATGCGAGGACCCCAATCAGCAGAGTGAGGACCACGGCGGCGGATAGGATTGTGGAAGCCATACAAGTGCCGCGAGTCAGATGCGGACCTCAAGCGCCGTGCCATCCGCCTTCATCCAGTTCATCAGGCGAAGTTGCGCCGTCGATTACCGCATCTCGACCGCTCGCTGAATGTCTAGCCGCCCGCGATGGGGTGGACCATCAAGACTTCATTCTGCGCGCGTGTCACTTTGTCGATGCGTTCACCGGTCGCGACGTCGAAGGGCTGCGCCCCGGTCTTGGCTTCGTATTCCGCAATCACGCGGTTCACTTCGTCCATGTCGGCGGTTGCGGGATCGTACTCAAGAATGGTGCTATCGCCCTGTGATGAAAACGTCAGAATCTTGGCGTTCATGTTTGGCCTCCTGTGGGCTCACGTTTGGCTTCCTGTGGGGTGGGAGCCGGCGGGTTGGGCCTAAAGCTCATAATGCACCGATGTATAAAGATGTCAAGACGCCTTTTGCCTGGTACGGGGCGACCAAATTCATGACTCCTAGTACCAACTAAGACCATGGAAATCACATTTGGTAAGAACTTGTGCGGAGTTCTTAGCGCACGGCGGGCATGGGAATTACATTTGTCGGTTGATCGGGCTGGACCGCGACGCCATCGCGATACGCAACCACTCTGCCTGAATTGGCGGGAACACGCTCCCCGGGAACGACAATACCGACAAGATTCAGCGGATCCGCGGGGGAGATGGTAATGATCTCTCCGGACGGTTGCTGATTACGCATAGCGCGGAGCGATTCCACGGCTACCGGCAAAGCGAATTGCTCTCCAAAAAAGCCGCTGACGAACCGGCCGCCACGAACTTCGCCGCGATCCTCGAGGCGCCGCAAGGTGATGAGCAACTCGCGCCATTTGGGAAGAATGGTTTCGCGTGTGAGAAGTTCACGGAAGACGATTCCGTAGCGCCGCAGCAGCATCCAGCAAATTGCTTCGAGGGCGCGGCCGCGGTCGTGGTTCTCGCCGGAATAAAGTAGCGACCAGCGACCGGCGCTATGCCGGGGGCGTGAACTGCGGGCGCTGCCTTGGCCGGAGCGGCGCTTGGGGTCGATAAGCGCGCGCAGATTGTCGAAGCCGTCCGCCGTGAGCAACCCTGCGGCGACAAGTTCCCAGAGCGCGGTTTCAACTTCGGCCTTCAGCTTAGCGGTGCCGCGCACGATGTCGGCGAAAAACGATGCGCCACGCTGGCGCAAGTATTGCAGAACGGCAGCGGCATCTGGGCTGAGGCCGGTCACGTCGGCTTCGCCTTCGCGCCGCGGAATCATCCAGTCTGCGTCCTCGCGGACGAAGAAAGTAATCGGCGCGACGCTGGTTGGGATGACGCGTCGCTTTCCGTCGGTGAGGGCTTCGAGCGTGGCAGGATGCGGAGAGAGCCGGCCCCATCCCACTGCACCGGTGAGACAAAGCTGGTCCAGCAGCTTGGGGTCGAAATCGGCAATGCGGCGCTTGAGGATTTGGCGCTCCCAGGAATTGGCAGGAGCCTCGAATCCTTGCACTTGGCGGATGGCTTCGAGCGTGCCGCGCTCACCGAGGAGTTGCGTGCCCGGAGCGACATGCTGCCAGCGAAGCTGCCAGTTCATGAATTGCGCGGGAGTAACGGACTGGATTTCCTTGCGCAGTTGTCCGAGCGTGAGGCGGTGAATACGCGCGAGCAGGCGTCGTTCGCACCATTCGGTTTGGTTGGAATGCGGGTCGGTAAATTTGCCGCGGAGCACCGTGCCACTGGATTCCAGGCGCAACAGAGTTTTGTCAATGTCCGCAACGGGGAGGACAACGATGCTGGCCAGTTGGCTTGCGGTGACCGGACCGGAGTGAGACATCCAGCCCGTTACGAGAGCCAGCAGAGCATCCTCATGCGAAACGGTTGGTGATTCCATGTTTGCCGGCGGAACTTCGAAGCGCCCCGCAGGGAAAATCTGGTTGAATGCGGGAACACGTTCCGCGGCGACCCAGTACGTTTCGTTGCTCACGCGCGCGAGACCGGCGCGGCGACCGGCGACGAGCTGCTCGAAGAATGGAGCCCACGCAGGCAATAATTCCTGTAATTTGGCGTTCAGGCGACTGATTCCGTGGGTGTCTGCGTTGGCCTGGGCTGGCAAGGCAGTCAACGTCAGCAGCGCCTCGTGCAATTCTTCGGCGTCGCGCACATCGGGCCAGGCGTCGTCGCAAACTTCGGCGATGGCCGCTGGATCGAGACGGCCGATTTCTCCCAGCACTGCTTCGGGGAGGACGCGACGCATCTCGACGGCGCGAGCGCGGCGCTCTTCGAGCGGCGCATCATCGAGATAGGCGTACGGATTGGCGTTCAAAATTTCGTGCGAGAACTGTGAAGGGACGGGCGTGTCCACGGCGAGGCAGGTAATGCGGCCGGCCGCGATGTCACGCAGCACGCGCTCAAGGCCGTCGATATCGAGGGCCTCGGCGAGAACGTCCTTCATCACTTCGCGGATCAGTGCGTGATTGGAAATGGGGATGTCACCTGGAAGATTTTCCTGGCAAGCGAGCGCTTCGGGAAAAACGGCGGCCAGCAAATCATCGGCGCGCATCCGCTGAATCGGGGGCGGAACTTTCTTCCCGTTGCGAAAACGAAGTAGCGCCAGAGCGCGGCCAGCGTCCCAGCGCCAGCGCGCGGTGAAGAGGGGAGAAGCGAGTACAGCTTGCTCCAGAACGGAGCGCAGGGAATTTGGATGGAGAAAATGAAAGACGTCGGCGAGCGGAAAGCTGTGTTGCTCGCTGAGCGAAATGTTTAAGCCGTTGTCGGTAGCCGCGGC
>Ga0066709_100001955_pt1 | contig 14432 bp, 10 predicted proteins | sample GraSoiAngelo_158_FD_79665 | JGI IMG/M metagenome (GOLD analysis project Ga0066709, IMG submission 79665) | Grasslands soil microbial communities from the Angelo Coastal Reserve, California, USA - 14_1009_16_30cm | ecosystem: Environmental > Terrestrial > Soil > Grasslands | place: USA...
AAAAGAAGAACCCTCCGGAGTCGTGCTCGTGGTCGGACATCAGAATACGGTGCCCGACCTCCTGGCCGCGCTCGGCGACCGGGAGAAGATCGAGATCGCCGCACCGCAGTACGACGATCTCTTCGTGGTCGTGCCGAAAGCCGGCGGAGCCCCGACCGTCGTTCGGCTCAAGTACTGACGCGACCCTCCTAGGAGGCGGGCTCGCTGTGCGCCGCCCGGTCGTTGACGCGCAGGCTCGACACCATCGCCTGAAAAGTCTGCGACAACGCTGAATAGTCCTGAGCCGGAGCGACGAAGAGCGCATAGAGAACGTGGCCGTCCGGCAGGTCGCGCGTGAATACGGTCACGCGCTCATCCGCTCCGGTCACCGGTGAGCGCCCGCCGAGCACGACCGACAACGCCCGCCCCTGATCGATCGTCTGGCGCCGCGTGGAGTTCGGGACGACCGAGAGGTGCGGGTTGGTCTCCCGGATCTGGTTGACCAGGTCGTTCGTAGCCTGCTCGAGCGACGTGTTGCCGGAGACCGGTCCCCGCCGGTTCGAAAAGATGCCTCCGATCGATCCCTCGAACGGCTCGTAGTGGTTGACAACGACTCCGTAGACGAGAACCTCCTGTCCATTCGACGCGCGGACGGCGCCACCCGGCGGCAGCAGCGTCACGCCGTAGCCGCTCGACGGCTCGGCCGCTCTCCAGTTGTCGGGATACTGGATCTGGAAAAAGTCATTTCGCTGCCGGAACGTCCGGTAGCGGGTCGAGGGGCGCTCGATGCGGACGACGTCGCCGGCGCCTGCCGCGGGACCGGCGGAGGGAGAGCCGCCGCCCTGCGCGGCGGTCCGCGAGATCTGAGCCATCGTTCCGGCGCGCGGCATTCCGCGCAGCTGCGCCTGAACGCTCTCGAGGCCTCCGATCGGCGGGGACGGCCGGACCGCTCCGATCCCCTGCGCTTCCTGGCGGACGCGGGCCTCGCGGTTCGCCGGAGACGGATGGTCGCTGAAGAACTGCGCGACCCGTCCGGGGTCGCGTCCCTGCTTTTCGCGGAGCATCGACAGCATGGATGCCATCGCCATCGGGTCGTAGCCCGCGCGCGCCATGATCTGGGTGCCCATGATGTCCGCCTGACTTTCCGCGGTCCGGCTGAACCGCAGGAGCAGAGCGTTCAACCCGAAGCCGCCGACCGCCTGCATGATCGAACCGGTCGCGGTCCCTCCGCCGCCCAGGATCCCTCCCAGGAGACCGATCCCGGCCTTCGCGAGGTACGCCTTGGAGACCTGATTGGTCCCGTGTCGCAGCGCGACGTGGGAAATCTCGTGCCCCATCACGCCCGCGAGCTCCCCTTCGTTGCGAACCGCGTCGACGATCCCTCTCGTCACGTACACCGGGCCGCCCGGCAGCGCGAACGCGTTGATGTCGGAGGCGTTGATCACTTTGAAGGTGTACGGAAACTTGGGTCCGGGCGCGACCGCGGCGAGACGTCTTCCGATGCGGTCGACGTAGCCGGTGATCGAAGGATCCCGCAGCACCGGGAGTTGCCTCTCCGCCTGGGCGGCAGACTGTCTCCCGATCTCGATGTCCTGGTTGGCCGAGAAGACGTTGAATCCGGCCTTGACCGGCGTCTGGGCGAGCGCGCCGCCGGAAAGCAGGACGAGCGCGACGGCCCAGACCGCGGGCAGAATCCGGGCGGATCGGAATCTCTGGATCATGGCGAGCCCCTCCCCGAGGGTGGAAACGCAAGCGGAGTGCCAGCCGGCGTCTCTGTCATCCCGAGCGCAGCGAGGGATCCCTCGGTCCTTCGGACCTCGGGATGACAATGGGTCCTTAAAGCTCGACCAGGACGTCCTCGCCCACCACTTCGACGGGGTACGTCTCGGTATCGGTCGCCCAGGGCGTGTCCTGGTAGACCTTTCCCGTCGTGACGTCGAAGTGCGCGGCGTGCCAGGGACAGGTCAGGAGCTGCGGGCTTCCGGCGGTGCCGAGCTCTCCCATGTGGAGCGGCGCGCCGCGGTGCGTGCAGGTGTCGTTCATCGCGTAGATCCGACCTTCGACGCGCGTGAGCAGGATCTGCCGGCCATCGTGCTCACGCATCGTCAGGCCACCCTCCGGGACGTCCGAGACCTGCGCCAGCTTGACCTTCGCCATCTCGGCTCGCGATCCGGCCTACCCGCTCCCGCTTTCCGGCTTGCCCAGGTACTCCTCGTACAGCCGGTGGAAGTGGTGAACGCCGCTCTCCCGCCGGACCGAATAGCGTCCCCGGTCATAGGTCCGCGACCGGAGTCCTTTCTGCACCGCCTCGCAGATCGCGACGTCTTCCTGCTGGATCTCGTCGGAGAACTCGACCGTCTCGCGGATGGTCTCGCGGACCGCCGGCGCGTCGGGATCGCGGAAGAACCACTCGAAGACGGTGAGGGTACGGTCCGGCGAGACCGGCACGACCACGTTCGTCGAGAAGTTGTCCGGGTAGACGTTCAGCATCAGGTTCGGGAAGATCCAGTAGTAGACGGCGTCGTTGTCGGCGTCGCCGGGATCTCCGCGCAGACGCCCGTCCGCGCGCTTGATCGGCGATCGCTGGAGGGAGTAGGACCGGTGGGTCTCGGTCTCGTACCGCGCGTAGTCGAGCTCCTTCATCAGGCCGGGATGCACGATCGGGATGTGGTAGCCCTCGAGGTAGTTGTCGACGTAGACCTTCCAGTTGCAGTCGAGATACCAGTCTTTGCGTTCGGCGAGCCGCACGCCGTCCCACTTCCGGGCGGCGAGGACGGCGGGAAGGTCATCGAGCGTCTGGGAGAGCGAAGGGGCGTCGTCGTCCAGGTTCACGAAGACGAGCCCGAGCCAGGTCTCGACGCGGAACTCCGGCAGCCGCGTCGATCCCTTCTCGAACGCCTCGACGCCGTCGAACTCGGGCGTGTTGACGAGCCGCCCGTCGAGCGCGTAGCTCCAGCCGTGATACCCGCAGCGGAAGGCGGAGCAGGTGCCCTCTCCCTTCGCCACCGGTCCCGCGCGGTGGCGGCAGACGTTGGAAAGGGCGCGCAGCCGCGAGTCAGGACCCCGGACCAGGAGGAGCGGCTCGTCCGCGACCGACGCCGTGAAGTACGAGCCGGCGGAGGCCGCCTGGTCCTCTCGCCCCACGAGCTGCCAGGTCTTCGCGAAGATCTTCGCCCGCTCGACCGCCAGCGTCGCCGGGTCCGTGTAGCACCACGACGGAATCGTCGAGGCGTGAGGGAGGCGCTCGTCGACGAGAACTTCACGAGGCATTGCGAGAGTCTAACGGGGTCAGGTCTCCACTTGCCACTTCGCTTCGCGAAGATGGCAAGGACAGTTGTTTGTCGTCCGCCGGTCCGGCGATCAGTGAATACCTGACCCTAAATCTCGATCTGCGCTCCCAGCTCGATCACGCGGTTCGGAGGGAGTCGAAAGAACGCCATCGCGCTCGTGGCGTTGCGGGACATGAGCGCGAAGAGCTTCTCGCGCCAGACCGCCATGCCGAGCGCTCCGTGCGGAATCAGCGTCTCGCGTCCCAGGAAGAAGGTCGTGTCCATGAGATCGAGTTTGCGCCCGCCGAGCTCTCCGTTCTCGAGCGCCCGCGGCACGTCCGGATCCTGCATGAAGCCGTAACGCAGAGTGATCCGGTAGAAGCCCTCTTTCAGGGTCTCGACCTCCATCCTTTTGCGGCGCGAGACGAAGGGCACGGGCTCGGTCTCGACCGTCAGAAACACAACGCGCTCGTGCATGGCCTTGTTGTGTCGGAGGTTCTGGAGAAGCGCCGGAGGAGTTCCGGAGCTGACGCGGTCCATGAAGATCGCAGTGCCCGGCACCCGGAGACGGGGCTTTCTCGCGACGCCGTCTAAGAAGACGTCGAGCGGCAGCGTGTCCGCCTCCAGTCGCTTCGAGACGATTCGCCGCCCGCGTCGCCAGGTCGTCATCGCCGTGAACGTCACGGCTGCGGCCGCCAGCGACACCCAGCCGCCGTGCGGAACCTTCACGAGGTTCGCGCCGACGAACACGAGGTCGATCGCCAAGAAGAACGCGGTCGCGAGCAGGGCCCGGGCGCCGCTCCAGCCGAGGACTTCCCGGGAAACGCCGTACGCGAGAAGCGTCGTCACCGCCATCGCCATGGCGATCGCCACTCCGTAGGCGTCGGCCAGCCGAGTGGACGTCTGAAAGAGCACGATCACCCCGATGGTCCCGAGCATTCCGGCCCAGCTCACCCCGGAGATCGAGATCTGTCCCATTTCGGCGCGGGAGGTGTGGACGATCCGGACGCGCGGCAGGTAGCCGAGCTGGACCGCCTGGCGCGTCAGGGAAAACGCTCCGGAAATGACCGCCTGCGCGGCGATGAGCGCGGCGATCGTGGCGAGCCCGACGAGCGGGAGGATCGCCCAGCGCGGCGCCAGGAGGTAGAAAGGATTGCGCGCGGCGGCCGGATTGGAGAGGAGGAGCGCGCCCTGGCCGAAGTAGTTCAGGACGAGCGCGGGCAGCACGAGCGCGAGCCAGCCGATCCGCATCGGCTTCTTCCCGAAGCGGCCCATGTCGGCATAGAGCGCTTCTCCGCCGGCGGCGACTAAGAACACGACGCCGAGGATGAGGAACCCCCCGAGAGCGTTCGCCGAAAAAAACCGGATCGCGTGGCGAGGGTCGACCGCCGCCAGGGCATCCGGCCGGCGCGCGATCGCGGCGACGCCGAGGGCAGCGATCGTCACGAACCAGAGGAACATCAGCGGCCCGAAGACCCGGCCGATCCGAGCGGTGCCGCGCCGCTGCGTGATGAACAGAAACACGAGGAGGCCCACGGAAACCGGGGCCACGAGCGCCTCCGTCACGGGAGAGACGAGCTCGAGCCCTTCCACCGCCGACAGGACCGAGATCGCCGGGGTCATGATCCCGTCCCCGTAGAAGAGAGCGACGCCGAGGACCCCGAGGAGAAGGATGCCGCGCCGGACCGCGGGGCCGCCGCGGCTCTCGAGACGGATGAGTCCCATGAGCGCGAGGATCCCCCCCTCGCCGCGGTTGTCGAGCCGCAGGATCCAGGCGTGGTACTTCACGCCGACGACCAGAAGGAGCGTCCAGAAGATCAGCGACAGGACCCCGAGGACGTTCTCCGGCTGGAGGGGCACCGCGTGCCGGCCCGAAAAACAGACCCGCAGCGCGTAGAGCGGGCTCGTGCCGATGTCTCCGTAGACGATTCCCAGCGCGGCGACGGACAGCAGGAGAAGCTGGCGCCCGCGCGGGGCGACCGGATATCGGAAGGTCGCGCTTTCGAAGGTCGCCGGAGCCTCGGAAGACCCGTTCACAGCTCGATCTGCGCGCCGACCTCGACGACGCGGTTCGGGGGGAGCCGGAAGAAGATCGGCGCGCCCTGAGCGTTCCGGGTCATCCAGGCGAAGAGCCTCTCACGCCAGATCGCCATGCCGGGCCGCTTCGTCGCGATAAGCGTCTCGCGGCCGAGGAAGAAGGTCGTCGAGTCCGGATCGAACTTCAGCTGCGGGAGGTCGAGACCCGCGAGCAGCTCGGGCACGTCCGGCTGCTCGACGAAGCCGTATCGAGCGATCACACGGAAGATTCCCTGCCCGAGCTCGCGGACCTCGACCTGGTCCTCGTCCGACACGTACGGAATCTCGTCGGTCACGATCGTCAGAAGGATCACCCGCTCGTGGAGGACCTTGTTGTGCTTCAGGTTGTGAAGGAGAGGCAGCGGAACGCCGTCGAACGTGCGGTCCATGAAGACGGCCGTCCCGGCCACGCGGGGAGGCGGCCTTTTCGCGATCGACTGGAGGAAGGCGGCGTCGGAGAGAGCGCCTTCCGCGATCCGATCGAAGAGGATCCTCCGTCCGCGCCTCCATGTCGTCATCACCGTGAACACCGTCCCGGCCACGACGAGCGGGAACCAGCCGCCGTGGGCGACTTTCACGATGTTCGCGCCGAAAAACGCGAGATCGATGGTCAGGAAGAGGAGCGAGAAGCCGAGAGCGGGCGCCAGTTTCCAGCCCCAGACCTCTCGCTCGACCACGAAGAGGAGCACCGTCGTGATGACCATGGTAGTCGTCACCGCGACGCCGTAAGCGGCGGCGAGGTTGCTCGACGTGCGAAAGCCGATGACCAGGGCGATGCACGCGAACATCAGGGCCCAGTTGATCGCCGGAATGTAGATCTGGCCGATCTCGCGGGCGGACGTGTGGCTGATGGCAAGGCGCGGCGTGTATCCCAGCTGGACCGCCTGTCGGGTGAGGGAAAAGACCCCCGAGATGACGGCTTGGGAGGCGATCACGGTCGCGGCCGTCGCGAGCACGACGAGCGGATACAGCCCCCACTCCGGCGCCATCCGATAGAAGAGGTTGGGCGCCACGCCGGGATCTCGGAGCAGGAGCGCTCCCTGGCCGAAGTAGTTCAGCAGGAGAGCGGGAAGGACGACCGCGAACCACGCGACGCGGATGGGCCGCTTGCCGAAATGCCCGAGGTCTGCATAGAGCGCTTCTCCTCCGGTCACGACGAGGAACACCGTTCCCAGGGTCAGAAACCCCTGAAAGCTGTTCTTTCGGAAAAAGTCCACCGCGTGGACCGGGCTCACCGCCGCGAAGACTCCGGGCTCTTGCACGACCTGGGCGACACCGAGGATCGAGATCGTGACGAACCAGAGGAACGTCACGGGACCGAAGACTGCCCCCACTCGTCCAGTGCCGCGTTTCTGGAAGAAGAAGAGGCCGATCAGGATCACGATGGTGAGCGGAGCGACGGCTTTGTGGAAGATCGGCGTCGCCGTCCCCAGGCCTTCGACCGCGGAAAGGACCGAGATCGCGGGCGTGATGATCGCGTCGCCATACAGGAGCGCCGCGCCGAAAATTCCGATCCCGACGAGGAGCCAGCGGACGCCTCGAATCCCCTCTGACCTCGGTCGCACGAGAGACATGAGTGCGAGGATTCCCCCTTCGCCCCGATTGTCCGCGCGCAGCACGAAGACCAGGTATTTGATCGAGATGACGACGATGAGAGCCCAGAAGATGAGGGAGAGCACGCCCAGAACGTTGCCCGGAGTCGGCGCGATCGGATGCGTGCCCGCGAAGCACTCGCGCATCGCGTACAGCGGGCTCGTGCCGATGTCCCCGTAGACGATGCCCAGGGCTCCGAGCGACATGAGGGCGAGATATTGGCCGCGCGGCGCCGTCCCGGAGCCGTGCGTCGGAGCCTGCGGACCGCCCACGAAGAAGGCACTCTAACCGAGTAGCCGACTGCGCCCTCCGTCGGCGGACGGCGCGCCCGACTATCATGGCGAGCGTGCGCGCCGGCGGAGGAGCGAGCTTCGGGCTGACGCCGCGCGAGGTCTCGACTCTTGCCCGCCTGACTCCGCCCTGGCGGATCCAGAAGTTCTTGGACGACCTCGATTACGACGTCCGGGCAGAGGGTTGCCGTTCGGCCCGCCGCGTTTTGCGGGAACGCCGCGTGCAGTGCATGGACGCAGCTCTGTTCGCGGCCGCGGCGCTGCGGGTGCAGGGGCAGGCGCCGCTCCTGCTCGACCTCGAAGCGGTCCAGGACGACGACCACGTCGTCGCCCTCTTTCGCCGCTACGGACGGTGGGGGGCGATCGCGCGATCGAACTACTCCGGCCTGCGGTTCCGCGAGCCGCTCTTCGCGTCGATCCGCGACCTCGTCCTCTCTTACGTGGAGGGCTACTTCAACCTGCGCCGCGAAAAAACGCTGCGCCGCTACTCGCGGCCCGTCGACGTGTCGCGCTTCGACGCGCGCCGCTGGATGACGGCGGACGACGATCTGTGGGACATCCCGAACTACCTGGCCGGGATCCCGCACCTGCGTCTGTTGACGCCCGGCGAGGAAGAGGCGCTCGCGCCCGTGTCGGGTGTCGTGTTCGGGGCGGGCCTGGTGGGAAGGGCGGAAGCGCCGCTCAGCCCGCCACCGTCACGCCGATCAGTCTCCCGATCGCCCACGTCCCGCCCGCCGCGACGAGCCCGAAGAGCACGGAGCGCAGGCCGGAGCGGACCGCCGGGCGCGCGGTGAAGAGCGTGATCCCCGCGCCGAGGCCGAAGAGGCCGAGTGCGGAGATCGCGAGGCTGACGGCGATCGCCCGCGTGCCGGTTGCGAAAAGAAACGGGAGGACCGGGATCAACGCTCCCGTCGCGAAGAGCGCGAACGAGGCGAACGCGGCGACCCAGGGCGAGCCGCCGAGCTGGGAGGGATCGATCCCGAGCTCCTCGCGCGTCATGACGTCCAGAGCCCCTTTCGGATCCTGCAGGATCCGGCGCGCGAGAGCTTCGCTTTCCCGCTTCTCCAGCCCGCGCGCCTGGTAGATGAGCGCGAGTTCTTCGGCTTCTTCCTCGGGGCTCGCCTCGATCTCCGCGGCCTCGGTTCGGATCTGGTGCTCGTAGAGCTCGCGCGAGCTCTGCACCGAGAGCCATTCGCCCAGCGCCATCGAGAAAGATCCCGCGAGCAGGCCGGCGAGGCCGGTGATCAGGATCGTGCGGCTCTGGAGCGCCGCCCCCGCCACTCCCATGACGAGGGCGAGGTTCGAGACGAGACCGTCGTTCGCGCCGAGGACCGCGGCGCGCAGCGCATTTCCTCCGAACGCCCGGTGACGCCCTTCCAGTCGCGCGACCTCGGCGCCCGGCATTCCGCCGCCGGATCTCTGGATGTGTCCGAGAAGACGCGCGTGGGAGTGCTCGTCCGCCGGCATCCCGGCCGCCCGGGCGTCGGGCTGCGTGTCGTACTTGTCCCGATCCGCCTGTTCGAGCGCGAAGATGCTCGGGAGCACGAACTTTGCGCCGCCGCGGCGGGCGAGCCACGCGAGGAGCCGGGTCCGCGCGGAAGGTTTGTAGGCCGGCGCCTCGACCCCCTCGCTCTTCAGCTTCTCCGCCCAGATCCCGGCGTGCCTGCGCTCCGCCGCGGCGAGCCGCCGGTACAGCTCGGCGAGCTTCGGGTTCTCCTCGGATGCGGCGACCGCGTCGTAGAGGGCGGCGCCGTCCTGCTCCCCCCGGAGGTTCTCCAGATAACGGTCGACCGGCCGGGCTTCCAAGATCCGGATGCTATCGGATCGACAGGGCGGTTCGGCGACCGTGGATTCGATCTCCTTCCGTTACGCCTCCTTGTAGAGCCAGCCTCCCGCCAGGGTCGCGACGATGAATTCGACGAGGCCCCACACGAGTCCGACCAGGATGATGCTCTGCGGGAAGACGCCCATGTTCATTTCGCCGATGGCCCCGAGGAAGCGGCCGAGAAACCAGGCCCCGACTCCCGCGATCGCCGCCGTCTTCGCGCCGGCTCCATATCGCGGGCGGATGGCCGCGTAGAGCCAGACGGCCGCGATTCCGGTCAGGAAACCGAGGAGGTTCCACACCGCGACGGCGCCGCCGGTCATGACCGTCGCCGGATCTTTGCCGAGCGCCCGCATAGCCTCGGCCATCTGATCCTTGAAAAGGACCGCGTGAAACAGGAACTCGCCCACGTTGATCACCACTCCCGCCAGCAGACCGCCCAGGAAAACCCGGCCCCAGTTGATTCGGCCCATCCATTCCTCCTTCTCGAAAGAAGCACCCCGGAACGCCGACAGACCTTTTTGGATCGAGTTGCTGGAAGAATTCTATATTGAGCCGTTCGCGCCGGGCCGGATTCAGTGGTTCGGCGTCGACCTGATGAACATCGCCGATCTCGACACGCCGTCTGTCGTCGTGGACCTCGACGTCCTGGAGAGAAACGTCCGGCACATGGCGGAGCGCGCCGGAGAGACCGGAGTTCGTCTGCGGCCGCACGCCAAGACGCACAAGATCCCGGAAGTCGCCCGCCTGCAGCTTGCGGCGGGTGCGCGCGGGATCTCTCTCGCGAAGACCGGCGAGGCGGAAGTGTTCGCGGCGGCCGGCTTCGACGACGTCTTCCTCGCGTATCCCGTCGTCGGCGCGGAGAAGGCGCGCCGGCTGCTCGCTCTCTCGGACCGGGTGCGGCTCGCGGTCGGGACGGATGGTGTCGAAGGCGCGTCCAGCCTCGGCGGCGTCTTCCATCCCGCGGGCAGGCGTCTGGACGTGCTGCTCAAGGTGGACTGCGGGTATCACCGCGTCGGTGTGTCTCCGGAGAGCGCCGTCGAGGTCGCGCGACGCATCGCGGACCTTCCCGGGATCTCGGTTCGCGGCGTGTTCACGCACGCCGGCCATGCATACCTGGCCACGACGCGCGAGGAAGTCGACGCGATCGCCAGACAGGAGGGGGAGATTCTCGCCGCGACGGCGCAAGTCCTGCGCGGCGCGGGGCTGCCGGTCGAGGAGGTCTCGGTCGGCTCCACTCCGACGGCTCGAGGGGCAATGGCGGTCGAAGGCGTGACCGAGTGCCGGCCGGGCAACTACGTCTACCACGACGCCTCGCAGGTCTCCCTCGGCACGTGCGGGATCGGGGATTGCGCCATGACGGTGCTCGCGACCGTGGTTTCGGTTCCGGCGACGGACCGCGCCGTCCTCGATTGCGGCTCGAAGACCCTCTCGTCCGACGCGCTGCGCCCGCGGCCGTCCGGGCACGGCTGGATCCTCGGGCGGAAGAGCCGGATCGACAAGCTCACCGAGGAGCACGGCGTGGTCCGGGTCGAAGCGGGCGAGAGCTTTCGCGTCGGAGAGAAGGTCCGGATCCTTCCGAACCACGCGTGCGTCGTCTCGAACCTTCACGACCGGATCGTCGTCGCGCGTGGCGATCGGGTCGAGGGCGAATGGGCGGTCGCGGCGCGCGGGAAGGTGCGCTGAGAAAGCCGGTAAAATCGGCCTAAAGCTCGATCTTTCTTTTTCTTTTTTGCTGGAGGTGGGGAATGAAGACTCGTCGCGTCACCCTCTCTTTCCTCGTTCTCGCAGCGCTTCTCGCCGTGCCGGCCCTGGCCCAGGAAGCGGTTCTCTCCGGCCGGGTCACCCAGGAGGACGGCCCCCCGATCGTCAACGCGACGGTCTCCATCCCGTCGCTCGGCCTGACGACGACGACCGACAAGGACGGTCGTTACCGTCTGACCGTCCCCGCCGGGTCGGTCAACGGACAGACCGTGGACGTGCGGGTCGTCGCCCCCGGGCTGCAGTCGAAGGTCGCGAAGGTGACCCTTTCCGCGGGCTCGCTGACTCAGGACTTCGCGCTCGGGTTCGCCTTCGGCGAGGAGGTCGTCGTCGGTTCGCGCGCTCCCGGTGCGGCCGCGGAGAAGGCCGTTCCGGTGGACGTCTACACCGAGCAGCAGGTCGAGAGCGCGTCGGGCAGCGCCGAGACCGCTCACATCATCGAGACGATCGCGCCATCGTTCAACTTCCCGCGCCCGACGATCTCCGACGGAACGGATTCCGTCCGGCCCGCGACGCTGCGCAGCCTCGGGCCCGATCAGATGCTCGTCCTGATCAACGGCAAGCGGCGGCACACGAGCGCGCTCGTCAACGTCAACGGCACGATCGGCCGCGGCTCGACCGGCGTCGATCTGAACGCCATTCCGTCGAGCGCGATCGAGCGGATCGAGGTCCTCCGGGACGGCGCCGCCGCGCAGTACGGGTCGGACGCCATCGCGGGGGTGATCAACATCGTGCTGAAGTCGGGCGTCTCACCGCTCGATCTCGGACTGCAGGGCGGAACCACGACACACGGCGACGGCGGGCTCTTCGACGGCACCGCCAACGCGGGCGTCGCGGTCGGCCGCGGCTCGATCAACTTCACCGGGGAGTACCGCAAAAGGAACGCGACCAACCGCGCGGGCCCGGATCCCCGCGACCAGATCGTGGCGGGAGACGCCGGCAACAACCCGGTCAAACAGCCGAGCTACCACTGGGGCGACGCGGACGAGCGCGACATCCTGGGCTGGGCGAACGGGTCCGTGCCCTTGAACGACGAGGGCACCGCGAACTTCTATCTCTTCGGCGGCGCGAGCCGGCGCGACGGGGTCCACGGCGGAAACTACCGACGCGCGCTCCAGGCCCAGAACTGGCCGCAGATCTATCCGCTCGGATTCCTCCCCCTGATCGAGCCGAAGATCGTGGACTACTCCGGGACGCTCGGACTGCGCGGCGTCATGGGCGGAAGCTGGTTCTGGGACCTGTCGGCGCAGTACGGCCACGACCGGTTCGACTTCAACGTCACGCACAGCCTGAACACGTCGCTCGGCCCGGACATCCCGCCGAACCAGAAGAGCTTCTACGCCGGAGCGCTCGAGTTCAACCAGCTGGTCACGAACCTCGACGTCACCCGCGAGCTCGACGTCGGCCTGTCGGGACCTTTGAACGCGGCGGTCGGAGCGGAGTTCCGGCGCGAGAACTACCAGGAACGCGCCGGAGAGGATGCGTCGTGGATCGACGGCGGGCACCCCGACCAGTTCGGCAACCGGGCGCCGGCCGGTGCCCAGGTGTTTCCGGGCTTCCGTCCTTCCAACGAAGTCGACGCCTCGCGGAACAGCGTCGCTGGCTACCTCGACTTCGAGGCTAACGTCACGTCGTTCCTGAGGCTCGGCCTGGCGGGGCGGTTCGAGCACTACACCGACTTCGGCAACACGTCGGACTACAAGGTCACCGCGCGCATCGAGGCGACCAAGCAGCTCGTCTTCCGCGGGGCAGCGTCGACCGGCTTCCGGGCGCCCTCGCTCGGGCAGAGCTACTTCTCCGCGATCAGCACGAACTTCCTGAACATCAACGGGGTCTTCACGCCGTTCGACGTCGGGCACTTCCGGGTGAACAGCCCGCTCGCGCGGGCGCTCGGGGCCAAAGACCTGAAGCCCGAAGACTCCGTCAACTACAGCGCGGGATTCGTCTTCAGCCCCTCGCGCGCCTTCGACTTCACCGCCGACTGGTTCCAGATCAGGATCGACGACCGGATCATCTTGTCCGGCAACTTCACGGGAGCGAGCCTGAACCCGATCCTCTCCCCCTTCAACGCCACGGGCGCGCGCTTCTTCACGAACGCCATCGATACCAAAACGCAGGGCTACGAGCTGACCGCCAACGGCCGCGCGGGCCTGGGCTCGGCGGGAAACCTGGTCTTCCAGGCTGCCTTCGCCCATTCCGCGAACCAGATCACGCGGATCGCCGCGACCCCTCCCCAGCTGGCAGCGTTCCAGTCGGTCCTCTTCGACCGGCTCGAGCAGCGCCGGTTGACGTGTGGACAGCCGAAGGACAACCTGCGGCTGACGACGGACTGGAGGAGCGGCGACTGGGGCGCGACCGCCCGGGGCAGCCGCTACGGAACGTACTGCTCGATCGACAGCGCGAACCCGGCGAACGACCAGACCTTCGGCGCGGAGTGGGTCTTCGACCTCGAGCTGTCCTACCGGCTCGCGAGGGTCACCCTGGCCGCCGGCGCGGAAAACCTCTTCGACAATTTCCCCGACAAGAACATCCCGGCGAACTTCAACTTCGGAATATTCACGTATCCGCGCAACGCGCCCTTCGGTTTCAACGGGCGGTACGTCTACGTCCGCACCTCATATACGTTCTGATGTGGTCTCTCTCCCGATCTGGCTCGCCGTCGTCCTCGTCGCGCTCGCCGCCTGGGCGTTCGTGGGTCATCTCGTCCTGCCGGGAGCGCGCTGGGTGCTGCGGCGGCGGATCAACCGCGTGCTCCAGGAGATCGACACTCGCCTCAAGATCCGGATCGCTCCGTTCAAGCTCACCAAGCGCGAAGTCCTGATCGCGCGGCTGGTCGACGACCCGGAGGTCCAGGAGGCCGGGGACGCAGAGGCCCGCAAGACCGGCGCGCCGCGTTCAGCGGTCCGGCGGCGGGTCGAGGGTTACGCGACAGAGATCGTCCCGCAGTTCAACGCATACCTCTATTTCCGGATCGGCTACGCATTCGCGCGCTGGCTGGGTCGATCGCTCTATCGCGTGCGGCTCGGTTACTCCGACGAAGAGGGTCTGGCCGCGCTCGATCCCAACGCGACAGTGGTCTTCCTGATCAACCACCGCAGCAACATGGACTACATCCTCGTGTCGTATCTCGCGGCGGAAAAGGCGGCCCTGTCGTACGCCGTCGGGGAGTGGGCCCGGATCTGGCCGCTGCAGACGCTGATCCGGGCGATGGGCGCCTACTTCGTGCGCCGGAACTCGAAGAACCCGCTCTACCGAAAGGTGCTGGAGCGCTACGTCGCGATGGCGACGGCAGCGGGCGTCACGCAGGCGGTGTTTCCCGAAGGCGGCCTCTCGCGCGAAGGAACGCTTCGCCCCCCGAAGCTGGGTCTCCTCGACTACATGGTGCGCGCCTTCGATCCTTCGGTGCACGACGTCGCGTTCATTCCCGTCGGGATCAACTACGACCGGGTCTTCGAGGACCGGAGCTTCTCGGTCGAACGCGATCCTTCCGCCCCCCGGCGGGGAGGCGCCTTCGGGAACACTCTCCGGTTCGTGCTGCGCAACCTCACTCTCCTGGCGCGCAGTAAGTGGCACCGCTTCGGGTACGCGTGCGTCGACTTCGGTTCGCCGGTGTCGCTCTCACGCTGGGCGTCGGCGCAC
>Ga0066709_100001956_pt1 | contig 14431 bp, 15 predicted proteins | sample GraSoiAngelo_158_FD_79665 | JGI IMG/M metagenome (GOLD analysis project Ga0066709, IMG submission 79665) | Grasslands soil microbial communities from the Angelo Coastal Reserve, California, USA - 14_1009_16_30cm | ecosystem: Environmental > Terrestrial > Soil > Grasslands | place: USA...
CCGTACGGGGCGGCCGCTGAGGCTTCCAGGAGCTGATCGACATCGAGGCGGAGCAGGCGAAGGAGGACCTGCGCCGCCTCTCGGCCGCGGCGCTGTCGCTCGTCGCGCAGTCCGCGCGCGGCGACCAGCCGCCGGTGCCCGAGGACGTCGTGATGCAGGGCGAGACGGCCGCCGAGCGGTTCCTGCTCACCTGGCGCGGCGAGGTGGACGAGAAGCGCGGGAAGGCGATCGACACGTACTGGATCTGCACGGCCGAGCACGGCCTCAACGCCTCGACGTTCACCGCTCGGATCATCGCGTCGACGGGCGCCGACTGCGGGGCCGCGCTTTCCGGCGCCGTCGGGGCGCTCTCCGGCCCGCTGCACGGCGGCGCGCCCGCGCGGGTGCTGCCGATGCTGGACGCGGTCGCGGAGATGGGCGACGCCGAGAAGTGGGTGCACGAAGCCCTCGCGCGCAAGGAACGGATCATGGGCTTCGGCCACCGGGTCTATCGCGCCGAGGATCCGCGTTCCCGCATCCTCCGCCGCACCGCCCTGGAGCTCGGCTCGCCGCGCGTCGAGGTCGCCGACGCGCTGGAGAAGGCCGCGCACGAGGCGATCGCGGTGAAGAACCCGGACCACTCGTACACGAATGTCGAGTTCTGGTCGGCGGTCGTGCTCGACGTCGCCGAGGTGCCGCCCAACCTCGCGCCCGCGATGTTCGCGTGCTCGCGGACGGCCGGCTGGTCGGCGCACATCCTCGAGCAGAAGCGGCTCGGGGTCCTCGTCCGTCCGAGCGCGAAGTACGTCGGCCCGAGCGAACGGCCGCTCTCGGCGCTCAACTGAGTTAGCCCTCGGCGAGGACTTGCGCCAGCGCGTGTGACGCCTGGCGGATCATCCCGGGGTTGGTGTGCCAGTAGTACGGCAGCGCCGACACGGCCTGGTAGAGCGCCCAGCCGCGGCCGCGTAGCCATGACGCGTCGTCGACCTCGAGCTCGGCTCGATACCGCGTGCGACTGTCACCTGCGAACACGTTCCAGGCAGGCTGCAGGTCACAGGCGGGATCGCCGACGTTCAGGCCGCCGAAGTCGATGACGGCCGACAGGCGGCCGTCGACGACGAGCAGGTTGCCCGGCAGCAGATCGCCGTGCACCCAGACCTCTTCGCCGTCCCAGCGCGGGGCGTCGACCGACTCCTCCCACGAGAGGATCGTGGCGTCGGCGTCGATTCGGTCGTCGAGCTCAGCGATCGACCGACGGACCTGCTCGTCCAGCTCCGCGAGTGGTGCGCCTCGACCGCGAGCGGGACGCGGATGCGCACCGGTCGCGTCGATCTGGCGCAGCGCGTTCACGAACGCGGCGAGATCGACGGCCGCCCGATCCAGATCGTCGATCGTGCCGTCGGCGCTTTCGCCGGGCAACCACCTGTAGACGGACCATTCGAACGGGTAGCCCTCAGCCGGATGCCCCATCGCCAACTGCACCGGAACCGCGAGCGGCAGCTGCGGCGCGAGCTTCGGCAGCCACTCCGCCTCCTTCGCCGCCTGGTTGGTCGCCCACCCGACGCGCGGCAGCCGAACGGCGAGGTCGTCACCGAGCCGATAGATGTCGTGATCGGTCCCGTACGACGCCACCGGATCGATCGCGAGTTCGGCCCACTGCGGGAACTGCCCGGCGAGCAAGCGGCGCACGAGCGCGACGTCGGTGTCGATCTCGTCGGCATGCATCTTCGGTCCCGGCACGGCCTCACACTAGACTCGCAGCGCGTGGACCTTGCTGAGCGCTATCGCGACCGCTTCCCGATCCTCCGGGACACGACGTACCTGATCAACCACTCGCTCGCGGCGATGCCGGCTGCGGCCGAGGAGCGGCTGCTCGAGTACGCGCGGACGTGGAAGACGCGCGGGATCCGCTCCTGGGGCGAAGGCTGGTGGGAGATGCCGCTGACGGTCGGCGAGCAGATCGGGCGGATCATCGGCGCGCCGCCCGGATCGGTCGTCATGCACCAGAACGTGACGATCGCCGAGGCGATCGTGCTCTCGTGCTTCCGCCCGACGCCGGAGCGCAACAGAATCGTCTACGAAGAGGCGAACTTTCCGTCGGTGCGCTACCTCTACCAGGCGCAGCCGGAGCTCGAGGTCGTCGCCGTCGAGGACGACAAGGCGATCGTCGACGCGATCGACGAACGGACGCTGCTCGTGCCGATCAGCCACGTGCTGTTCAAGACCGCTGAGATCCAGGACGTCGCGCCGATCGTCCGGCGCGCGCACGAGGCCGGCGCGCACGTCGTGCTCGATGCGTACCAGTCGGCGGGCGTCGTGCCTCTCGACGTCACCGAGCTCGACGTCGACTTCGCGACCGGCGGCAGCGTCAAGTGGCTGTGTGGCGGTCCGGGCGCGGGCTGGCTCTACGTCCGCCCGGATCTCGCCGCGAGTCTCGAGCCGACGCTCGTCGGCTGGCAGGGACACGCGCGGCCGTTCGACTTCGAGCCGGAGCTCGAGTACGCGGAGGGCGTTGCGCGCTTCCTCACCGGCACGCCGAACGTACCCGCGCTGTATGCGGCGAGCGCCGGCTACGACGTGATCGAGGAGGTCGGCGTCGACCGCATCCGCGCGAACTCGATCCGCCAGACGCGGCTGCTGATCGAGCTGCTCGACGAGGCGGGCTTCGAGGTCGGCAGCCCGCGCGACTCGGCGCGCCGCGGCGGCACCGTGCTCGTGAAGACGCCCGAGTTCCAGGCCGTGCACAAGGAGCTCGCAGAGCGGCAGATCCTCTGCGACTTCCGCCCGGACGCGGGCATCCGGCTCGGCCCGCACTTCTACAACACGGACGAGGAACTCCGTTTTACCGTCCGGGAAATGGCCGAGATCGTCGCAACGGGCGCCTACGAACGGCACCTCGGGGCTACTGCCCGTTTCTAGGGTTGAGATTGCTGGCTTTCGCCAATAAGCCCTGCATGCACCGCACTCTCGCCGTCAGGTGTGCGTTGCTCGCGGTCCTGGTCCTCGCCGGATCCGCGCACGCCTCGCAATTGATCGACCGGAACGCGAATGACGTCCGGTTGATGACGAACGCCAAGGGCGAGGCCATGCTGACCTACAAGGTCGGCGGCAAGCTCAAGCACGTGCTCGTCTGGGGTGCGATCAACGCGAAGCAGCCGAACCCGAACGAGAAGCAGGTCAAGTTCTCCGTCGACTACTCCGGCGGCTGGGGCAAGTACAACCGGAAGATTGCGAACTACTGGACGACGTTCGGCAACAAGTGCGCCGGCTACGACGGACCCGACCTTCCGTTCTTCATCACCGGCTGCCATGCCCCGGACGGATCGCTCTGGGCGGTGCAGAGCTGGCAGGTGCCGCTGCCGGACCTCGGCTTCACGCCGTGGACGGCGCAGCTGTCGGCGTATGAGCTGCACATCTCTCACTGGAAGGGGCCGATCGCGCAGCTCGAGGTCTGGAGCGACTGGATCTACGGCGGTAAATTCCACGATCTGTTCGGCCACGCGACCTACGACGGCCGGCCGATCTACGGATTCGGGACGACGAGCGTCGGCGCGCCGACCGATCGGTTCGGCCGGCTGATCTATCTCGACACGCTCGACGCGCCGAACTACGGTTCGGGCTGGCAGCGGGAGAACTCGTTTGTCCCCCACAACCCGACCGGCGTCTTCTGCTACGGCTTCTACACCTTCGACCCGACGAAGGGCGGCTACGTCCACCCGTCCGGCCAGACGGCGATGCGCGGGCCGGGGGTCGGCAAGCAGTACCGGCTGACGCTGGACGGGCCGGGTGTCACGCCGGACGTGCAGGTCATGATCGACGACCCTGGCGATTACGACGCGAACGACCCGAGCAAGGTCGCCTACGAGAAGCAGCAGAACGCGGAGCTCGACTCGATCCTGAACGGCGACAAGCTCTGCCGCCAGCACTGAGACTCGCCGCGCTTGCGCTCGCAGCGCTCGTCGTCGCGGGGTCCGCGGCCGCAGCGTCGCGCGACAACGGCTCGACCGTCTCCGTCCGCGTCGCGCTCGAGGGACTCGGCGACAGCGAGAGCGGCTTCTTCGAGCCGCCCGACCCGCAGATCGCCGCCGGCCCCGGAACCTTGATGGAGATGGTCAACCTCGCCGGTCGCGTGTGGCGCACGGGCGGAACGCCGCAGGCGCTGCCGGTCTTCACGCTGAGCGGCTTCTTCCACGCAGGGAACGACGCGCTGTCCGACCCGCGGCTGCTCTACGACACGGGAAGCGGCCGTTGGCTCGCGTCGATCTTCGACGCGACGCGGACGGCGATCCTCGTCGCGGCCTCGCAAGGCGCGGATCCGACGGGCGGGTGGAGCATCCAGTCGATCCCCGCGGACGGCTGTCCCGACCAGCCGCGGCTGGGCGTGGCCGACACCGTCGTCGTGGTCGCGGCGGACATGTTCGGCGCCTGCGACGAGAGCGCCGGCTACGAGGGCAGCGCCGTCTGGGTGCTGAACAAGGCCGAGCTGCTCGCCGGAACAGCGCCGGAGCTCCAGAAGTTCGGGCCCGACCGGCGCTACTCGACGCTGACGCCCGTGCAGTCGCTCGGCGCGACCGCCACCGAGTACCTCGTCGCGGTGGGCAATCCGCGCTCGACGGTCGTTCACCTGCTCGCCGTCAGCGGGATGCCGCCGGCGAAGGCGACGCTGACGCGGCTCGCGTCGATTACCGTGTCGCCGCTCTCGGCGCCGCCGTCCGCTCGGACGCCGGCCACGATCGAGACGAACGACAACCGCGTGCTCGATGCGGTGTGGGAGAACGGGAGGCTGTGGCTGTCCGGCAACGACGGCTGCACGCCGCCCGGCGATCGCTCGCGACACACGTGCGCCCGGGTGATCGGACTCGACACGAGTTCGCGAACGCTCGTGGCCGACTCCGAGCTCAGCGAGGCGGGCGCCGACCTCTTCTATCCGGCCGTCCGCCCGGACGCGGCCGGAAACCTCGTCGTCGTGTACGGGTACTCGTCGACGACGGTGATGCCGCAGCTGCTCGCGCTCGCGCGGACCGCGGACGGGGGCTTCACGCGGCCGGTTGTGCTCGCTCGGGCCGACGCCCCACAGTCCGGGAGCCGCTACGGCGACTACTTCGGCGCTGCGCGCGATCCGTCCGACCCGAGCGTCGTCTGGGTGGCGGGTGAAGCCGGCGCACGCGGTGCCTTCTCCGGCTGGAGCACCGCCGTCGCCGCGGTCTCGCTCGCCGTAGGTCCGCCGAAGATGAGCCTGCGCGACACGGTGGCGCCGACGGTGCGTGCGATCGCGAGCGCAGGCCGGCGGGGAACGCCGGTCCGGCTCGAGTACCGCGTCGGAGACGACAGCGGCTCGAGCCGCGCGCTGGTGACCGTCTCGCGGCGCGGTCGCACGGTCTTCTCGGCGGCGACGCTGCTCGTCCCGGTGGACGCCGGGCGCCTCGCCTACGTGCTCTGGCGCCCGGACGCGTCGCTGCGTCCCGGCACGCTCCGCTTCTGCGTGCGCGCGACCGACGGCGCGGGAAACCGCTCGGCTTCGAGCTGCTCCTCGCTCAGGCTCCGCTGAGGAGCTCGCGCAGCGTTTCGGCGTATCGCGGCGCCGTCGGCTCGTCCTCGTGCCGGAAGTAGACGTACGCCGGCTCGCGGATGGCTGCGACCTTTTCTGCGAGCGCGCGCAGGTCGTCGTCGGAGTACGGCGGCTCACGCAATCGCCGGTACCGGAACGGCGCCTCCCGCTCGAGGTCGTCCACACGCACCGCGCCGGCGGCCGCGAGCCGGTCCTCGATCCCGTCCCACGACGGGTGTTGGAGGTCGAACGCGAGCCGGTTCGCCGGATCGAGCGAGCCGAGCAGGAGCTCGATCATCCCCTCGTCGCGGGCGCTCTTGAGGACGACGCGCACCGGCCCGAGCCGGTCGCCCAGGTGGCGCACCCGCTCGTCGAAGGCAGCGACGATCTGCGGCCGGTCGCCGGGCAGCTTGACGGCGAACTCGAAGCCGTCGGGCACCTGGTCGGCCCAGCGGCGGAACTGCTCCTCGGCGGGCAGGCGGTAGCCCGTCGTGTTGAGCTCGACGGTGTCGAAGCGCTCCGCGTAGTAGGAGAGGAACTGCTTCGGGTCGGTTCCGGCGGGATAGAAGCCCGGCCGCCAGGTCGGATACGACCAGCCGGAGGCTCCGACATGTGCCCTGGATAAACTCGCCCGCGAGGTGGCCACGACAGACAGAGTGATAGCCGACGACGCGATCCGCGTCCTCGACCACGGTTTCGTCCGGCTGGACGACGCGATGGCGGATGACCTCTCGGTGGTCAACGCTGCACGCGTCAGCTTCGCGCGGCGGAAGGAGGTGATGGAGGAGTCTGATGTGGGCTTGATCCGCTTCTTGATGCGTGAGCACCACGGGACTCCTTTTTGAGCACAACGCATTCCGCTTCCACATCCGCTGCCCGATCTTCGTCGCCCGCGAATGGTTCCGACACCGGATCGGCTGCCTGACCGGCGACGCGGTCGTTACGTTCGTCAACGGAAATGGCCAGACGGGTCCGGGCTTGCGGAAGACGATGGACGAGCTGTGGACGATGTGGAGCGAGGGCGAGGTGAACGGGCACGCGCTCTCGTTGCCGGTCGCCCAGGAGGTTGATCGGCTCGCTGCCGCTGGGTTGAGCCTCCGTTCGATCGCCCGCGACGTCGGATGCGGCCGCCCTGGTGCGACGAGTCATCTGCGCGGAACGAACCGGCTTCGGGACGCGAAGTGGCGCGTCCGTCGGATGCGACTTCGCGTCCTCAACGAGGACACCAACGAGTTCGGCGTGGGCCACATCTGTGACGTCGTGGACAAGGGACTTCAGCCCGTCTATCGCGTCACGCTCGCGGACGGAAAGGAATTGACGCTGACAGAGAACCATCGCGTCCTCACCCATGAGGGATGGAAGAAGCTCCGCGATGCCGTCGGGCTAGTCGGCGATGGCGGCGAAGCGAAGATGACGCGGCCCTGCGAGCTCGTTACCAACGGCGTAGTGGCACATCGCGACCGACAGTGGCTCGCCGCCCAGCGCGCTGCGGGAAAGTCGGTGGGAGAGATGGCCGCCGACGCCGGCTGCAGCTACCACACGATCCGCAAATGGCTCGCCGTTCACGGTCTCACGTTCGAGCGCGGTGAAGCGATGCGCGGGCACGAGCCCTGGAACAAGGGTCGCCGGTACACGACCGGACGCCGTCTCACGCCTGCCCACAGCGAAGCGATCCGCCGGGCGCGGTCGGGCGACCGCAGCAATTTCTGGCGCGGGGGGATCACGAGCGAACGAGCCTCGATCGCACGCTGGACGACGGAGCAGGCTCCGCGAGTCCACCAGCAGTACGACTACAGCTGCCAGCGCTGCTTGGCACAAGGCGGCAAGCTGCATGCCCATCACATCATTCCGGTCTGGCTCGAGCCCGAGCGTGCGCGCGATCTGGGGAATCTGATCACGCTCTGCGACGATTGCCATCGGGGAATCCACCGTACGCGGGACTCAGAGCTCGAGTTCGCGGAGCGGTTTGCGAGCTTTGTAGGCCATGTCCGGGACATACCACTGCGCAAAGCGGGATGGAGACTGACCGGCCGTCCCGTCTCGGTCGTCTCCATTGCTTACGTCGGCGTTCGCCGGACATTCGATCTCTGTGTCGAGGGGCCGTGGCACAACTTCGTTGCCAACGGAGTCGTCGTTCACAACTCGTTCAATGAGTTCAGCATGAGATATGCGAAGGCAACGGATGACTTCTGGCTGCCCGATCCCGAGGACGTCCGTTCGCAGGTCGGCAAGCCCGGCGCCTACACGTTCGAGCCGGTCGGCGACGCACTCGCCGAGGAGACACGCGACGCGATGCGCGAGGTCTACGAGCAGGCGTATGCGACCTACGAGCGCCTCGTCGAACAGGGTGTTGCCCGCGAGGTTGCTCGCGCCGTGCTCCCCGTCGGCGCATACACCGAATTCTTCTGGACGGTGAACGCGCGAGCGGTGATGAACTTCATTTCTCTACGCAACTCCGAGACGGCGCAGCGCGAGATCCGCCGCTACGCGGAGGCCGTCGAGACTTTCCTCGCCCAGAAGATGCCCGTCACGCACGCGGCCTTCGTCGCAGCCGGCCGCATCTCGCCCTGACGCGTCAGCGTTTCCCGGAACCGACCTCGTCGAGGTAGTCGACCGCAAGACCTGGTACGAGCGGATGTCGCCCGTCCAGTCCGACTCCATTGCACGATCGAATTCAGGCCGCCAGGCCTCATAGTCGGCGACCCGGTGAGTGATGAGAGCCGTCGTCATCCTGCCCTCCGTTCGGTTTGCGCAGATGCTCAGCGCTCGACCACGCTGCGTCAACGGAGTTCTAGGTCGTAAGAACGACCCGCCCCGGCTCCCGGTCGCCGGGCTGCTGGATCGTCACGACCCAGCCGGCGCCCTTCAGCTTGTACGGCGCGTTGAGATACGCGATGCCCTGGCCTTTGCGGACGATGAAGCTGCCGCACGGCGCGATCGGCTTCCCGCCGCGCGTCAGGAAGACGAGGTAGTAGCCCCGCGCCGGGAGCGCGGGAAGGCCGTCGGCCACGATCCGCATCGGCCAGTTGCCGCCGGCGTCGCGCTTGCCGATCCGGATCGACGCGAGCGCGTTCGGTGCGGCCGCGGTCCCGTGCAGCTTGAGCGTCCGTACCGCGGCGAAGTCGTCCGAGCCCTTCGAGCCGTTCGCGCTCATGTAGCCGGCGAGGAACGCTGCGGCGACGACGACCGCGGCGGCGGCGAGGACGATGGGGCGGCGCAAGACAGGCCCGCCACGCCGCCGCCGGTAGGTGAGGAGCATGTCGGGACCCGCGTCGAGCTCCGGGGAGAGCTCGGGCGGTGGGCCTGCGGTCACGAGCAGGTCGTGGACGCGACGGAGCCTGTCGCGCTCTGCGGCGTCGAGGTCGTCTCCGACGAGCTCGTCGAAGTTCGGAGCGTCCGTCAACGCAACTCCTCCTCGAGGAGACCGGCCAGCCGCGCGAGGCCGCTGCGCGTCCGCGTCTTCACCGTGCCGAGCGGGATGTCCAGGAATGCCGCGACCTCGCTCTGCGAGAAGCCGCTCCAATACGCGAGCTCGATCACCTCGCGCTCGCTGCCCGGCAGCTCGTCCAGGGCGCGGTGCACGCGCCATGAGACGTAGCCGGACTCGGCCCGCTCCGGCGGCCCCGGCTCGCCGGACGGCCGGTCCGGCAGCTCGCCCGGTGTATCGATCCGCGTCCGAAGCCGATCGGTGATCGCGTTCCGCGCGATGGCGTAGAGCCACGGCGAGGCCGGTCCACGCTCCGGCTTGTAGCTCCCGGCGGAGCGCCAGATCGCGGCGAACGTCTCCTGCACGGCATCCTCCGCGCGGCCGCGGTCGCCCAGCCGGCGCAGCGCGAGGCCGAACACCGGCCTCACGAAGCGGTGGTAGAGCGTCTCGAACGCGGCACGGTCGCCGTCGGCGATGCGGAGGAGAAGCTCGCGGTCGCCGTCGGCTGCCGGATGCTCCTCCGCCGCCGACGCCGGCCGCCGCAGGGACGCGGGCGGGCTGAGCGCGAGCTCCATCTCCGTCCGTTCACTACGCGGGGGCTCCATCATCGGATTGTGAGAGTTACTTGCGCTTCAGCTTGTCCCGCGCCTCGAACCGCTTTGCCACGGCGTCCCAATCGACGACGTTCCACCACGCGGCAAGGTAGTCGGGCCGCTTGTTCTGGTACTTGAGGTAGTAGGCGTGCTCCCACACGTCGATGCCGAGCAGCGGCACGTCGTCGAAGTCCTTGAGGGACGGGCTGTCCTGATTCGGGGTCGAGTAGACCGCGAGGCCGGTTCCGTCGTAGACGAGCCACGACCAGCCGGAGCCGAAGCGCTTCACCCCGGTGTCGTTCATCAGCGTCTTGAGGGCGTCGAAGGACTCGAAGGTGTCGTCGATCGCCGCCTTGAGGTCGCCCGTCGGCTCACCGCCCCCATTGGGGCCCATGATCTCCCAGAAGAGCGTGTGGTTCGCGTGGCCGCCCGCGTTGTTCCGCACCGCAGCCCGCTTCTCCTCGGGCATCACGTCGATCTCGATCAGCACCTGCTCGACCGGCCGCTTCTCCCACTCGGTGCCGGCGAGGGCGGCGTTCGCGTTGTCCACGTACGCCTTGTGGTGGCGGTCGTGGTGGATCTCCATGGTCTTCGCGTCGATGTGCGGCTCGAGCGCGTCGTAGTCGTATGGCAGGTCCGGCAACGTGAAGGGCATCCCGTTTCCTCTCGTTCGTCTTCTGTCCCCGGTGTGAGGATATGCTCCGCCCGCCCGGTCAGGCGAGCCACCAGGAGATCCAGGACACGATGTCGACGCTTGCATTCAAGTTCGAGGAGATCGCCCCGAGAGAGCTCCGCCCGGAGCTCTACGAGCTGGACGGAATCTCGAGGGCGTCCATCGAGGCGCACTACAAGCTCTACCAGGGGTATGTGAACAAGCGAAACGAGATCCTCGGGAAGCTCGCGGAGGTGGACACGGCGAGCGCGAACCAGGTCTACTCCGAGATCCGCGCGCTGAAGGTCGACCTCAGCTTCGCTGTCGGCGGGATCAAGAACCACGAGATCTACTTCGAGCACCTCGGCGGCTCCGGCGGCGCTCCGGGCGGCGCGATCGGCGACCTGATCAAGCGCGACTTCGGCTCCATCGAGACCTGGCGGAGCGACCTCAAGGCGACCGGGATGGCCGGCCGCGGCTGGGCCTGGACCGCTTACGACTGGGACGAGGGGCGCCTCTTCAACTACGTCGGCGACGCGCAGAACACGTTCCCGATCTGGAACGCGACACCACTGGTCGCGCTCGACGTCTACGAGCACGCATACTTCCTGGACTACCAGACCGACCGTGCCTCGTACATCGACGCGTTCTTCGACAATCTCGACTGGGACGTCGTGAACGACTGGGTGTCCCGGTACTCGATCCCTAAGTAGCTCCGGAGAGCGGTGTGGTCACCGCGCTGTTCGTCGTCATCGGGTACGTCGCAGGCTCCATGCCGTGGGGTTACTGGCTCGTGCGCGCGTTCAAGGGCGTCGACATTCGCACGCAGGGCAGCGGCAACATCGGCGGGACGAACGTGTGGCGCGTCTACGGGCGATGGCTCGGGTTTCCGGTCGTCTTCCTCGACACGGCGAAGGGATTCGTGCCGGCGCTCCTCGCGGTGCACTTCGCCGGGCACGGAACCGCAGTGCTCGCCGGCGCCGCTGCGATGCTCGGCCACTACCGGCCGCTGTTCCTCGGCTTCGCGCGCGGCGGCAAGATGGTCGCGACCGCGGGCGGCGCGTTTCTCGGGCTGGCGCCGATCGTCGGCGGGATCGGCGCCGCGATCTGGATCGTCGTCTTCGTAACGCTGCGCTACGCATCGGTCGCGTCGATGGTCGCCGCGGCCAGCCTGCCGATCACGGCGTGGCTCTTCGGTTATCCATGGCCGGTCATCGCGTTCGGCGCTGCCGCCGCGCTCGCGGTCGTCGCGCTGCATCGTGCGAATATCGGGCGACTCGTGCGCGGGCAGGAGAATCGCTTCGTGCGCAAGCCCCGCGGCGTCCAGGCCGGCACAGGCTAGGAAGGCGGGACCCGCGCTGCGGGCCCCGCCTCGTCTCGACGCGGTGGCCGAGAGCTACGGCGTGCAGCCCGCGGGCTGCGTGCCGGGGATGTTCGGCTGAACGCCCGTCGGCAGTCCGAGGTACGTGACGTAGAGCTGGACAGGCTTCGTCCCGTCGTTCCGCGCCATGTGGAGATGGTTCGCGGGCTCGACGAAGGCCTGGCCCTTGCCGTAGCGCTGGGGCGCGCAGTTCGCGACCGAGCTGTCCCAGACGGTGAGCGTCCCGCTCGTGATCACGACGGCGACCGCGGAGCCGTGCGTGTGCCAGCCGAAGTTTCCGCCGGGGGCGACCTTGACCGACTCGACGATCAGCGCACCCGGCTTGAGCTTTGCGGCGAACGGCGTCTTCATCGTGCCGATGCCGAGCGGGGTGCCCACGATCGGCGCGACGGCGGCCGCCGCGGGCGCGGCGGTTGCGAGGGCGGCGAGAATCGCGCACCCGAGCAGCTTGGGGTTCATCGGAGTCCTCCTTACGTCGTCGGATACCGCGTCGTGCTTGCGGTGACGACGTTAGGCGGGGCGATCTTTGCCGCTTCTTAGCGCCGGCTTAGCAGCGCCGTGCGCCGCGCAGAGAGCGACGCCGCGGCGACCCCCGGCGCGGCGGAAGAGCCGCTGGGCGCGGACGACGCTCGCGTGCGCCCGCTCGAGCTCGCCGCAGGCCGCGTAGATGTCGGCAGCGTTGAGCCAGCCCCAGCCCGGAAGATGCCCGCGCAGCCCGCGCTCCCACAGTTCGGCGCCGCCGCGTGCGAGCTCGGCCGCGCGCTGGAGGTTGCCGGCACGCTCCTCCGCCAGCGCCCACGTGACGAGCGCGCCGCCGTGGCCGGGCGCGTCGTCGGCGGCGCGGAACCTGTCGCGGACATGCGCGAAGAGCGTCCGTGCACGCTCGCGCTCGCCGCTGTGCGCGAGCGCGAGCGCCAGATCCGTCTCGGTCATGCCGACCGCTCTCCGGTCCCCGCGGCGCCGGCGGAGCTCGCGTGCCTGCTCGAGCCACGCGATCGCGGCCTCGGGCTCGCCGAAGCTCCGCGCCCAGTTTCCGAGACCGGTCAGCGCGAGCGCCTCGCCGGCGTCGTCGGCGAGGGCGCGGAAGCGGTCGAGCGCGTCCTCGAGCGCCGTCCGTGCTGCGTCACGCCGGCCATCGCTCCGCTCGAGCGTCGCAAGGTTGCAGAGCGCGTACGCCTCGGCCTGAGCGCGCGCGAAGCGGTGAAAGAGCATGATCGTCTCCTCGAGGATCGGGCGCAGCGCACCCTGCGGCCCTTCGGGAAGGACGACGAATCCATACGTCGCACCCTCGAAGAAGGGCGGCTCGTCCGCCGGGACCTCGGCGAGCGTCTCGAGCGCGGCCGCGAGCCGGCGCCGCGCCTCGCCGTAGTCGCCGACGTAGTACGGGACGATCGACCACGCGTGCAGGATCGACGCGCGAACAGGTGCGTGACCTTCCGCGACGAGCTCCAGCGCGTCCTCGCACGCCGTCTCGAACGACGCCATGTCGAGACCCGCGACGTAGAGGAGTCCTGCGCGATGGACGACGTCCGCAGCGAACGGAGCACGGCTCGAGCGACGGGCAAGCTCCTCGGCCTGGCGTGCGCGTGCGACGAACGACGTCGGCTCGCCCGACCGCAGCTCGAGCGCGGCTGCGGCGAGCAGCGTGCGCATGCGCAGCTCGGTTGCCTCGGGCGCTGCGTCGAGCGCAGCGCGGAGCCGGCGCACGCCCTCCGTGAAGTAGTTCCGGTCGAGCCAGAAGCGCCAGAACGTCGACGCCAGCCGCAGCGCCCCCTGCGCGTCGTGCCGGAGGCCCGCGTCGAGCGCGGCGCGGACGTTGTCGTGGTCGAGCTCCAGGCGTGCGAGCGAGCGCTCGCGCGCGCCGGTGGCCGTGTCGGGATCGTGCGCCGCTGCGAAGCGCAACGCCCAGTCGAGCATGCGGGCCTCGACGGCATCCCGCTCGCCGGCCTCGTCGAGGCGTTCGGCGCCGAATTGACGAATCGTGTCGAGCAGCCGGTACCGACCGGCGTCGGCGTCGTCGACGGTCACGATCGACTTGTCGACGAGGCGCGCGACGAGGTCGGCGATTCCGTGACGCTCGATCGCGCCGCCGACGCAGACGTCCTCGACCGCGTCGAGCGAGCAGGACCCCGCGAAGATCGCGAGCCGTCGGAGCAGCACCCGCTCTTCGCCCGTGAGCAGGTCGTGGCTCCACGTGATCGCCGCGCGCAGCGTCTGCTGACGCGTCAGCGCGGTCCGGTTGCCGGACGAGAGCATGTCGAGGCTGTCGCCGAGCCGCGCGGCGATCTGCACCGGCGAGAAGGCGGCGACGCGCGCGCCGCGGCGAGCTCGATCGCGAGCGGCAGGCCGTCGAGTCGCGTACAGACGGCGTCGACGTCGGCGGCGTTCTCATCCGTCAGCTCGAACGACGGGCGCGCGCTCTTCGCGCGCGCCGCGAACAACTCGGCGGACTCGGTCCGCCCGAGACCCGGAACGCGCCACGTCGTCTCGGCCGAGCAGCGCAGCGGTTCGCGGCTCGTGGCGAGGACGGTCACCCCGGCACACGCGAGCAGGATCGCCTCGGTGAGCGAGGCGCAGGCATCGACGACGTGCTCGCACGTGTCGAGCACGAGAAGCGTGTTTCGCGCCGCCAGTGCGCAGCCACCGCCTCGACCGCGGTCCGCCGCGACGGGACGCGGATTCCGACCGCGGTCGCGGTCGCCTCGGCGACGAGCTCGGGATCGGAGATGCCGCCGAGCTCGACGAAGCAGACGCCGTCGGCGTAGCCGTCGCGGGCGCGCTCGGCGGTCGCGATCGCGAGGCGCGTCTTGCCGCAGCCGCCGGATCCCGTCAGTGTGACGAGCCGGCCACC
>Ga0066709_100001957_pt1 | contig 14425 bp, 12 predicted proteins | sample GraSoiAngelo_158_FD_79665 | JGI IMG/M metagenome (GOLD analysis project Ga0066709, IMG submission 79665) | Grasslands soil microbial communities from the Angelo Coastal Reserve, California, USA - 14_1009_16_30cm | ecosystem: Environmental > Terrestrial > Soil > Grasslands | place: USA...
AACGCTTCGAAGCAAAACTCAAACGGCAGGCCCAGCAACTTGGCTACAAACTGGTACCCATCGAAGAAAAACCTGCAGCGTAGCTGGCTGAATTGAAAGGTTCGCGGGGGAGTTCCTTAGGAGAGGGGCTGCGCCCCCCTTGTGCATCCCCCGCTGAGCTACCGATTCTCCGCGGCGCTTTCCGGCTTCGCCTCGCGGCCATTCAATTCGGCCTTTCGACCCGGATACAATTTCGTCCTTGCCGAAACGATCGCCGCAGGGTAAAACTATGGCTTGTCCTGATTACGTTCTCATTGGCCGGTTTTGGGGTGACCACCATTGGCCGGATTTGAGGTGACCGCCGAGGTGTCATGGAAGAAAATGATATCGCGGAACGGGGCAGGCACCACGCGGGTGCACGCTCGATTCAAGAGTGAGGCGTCGTCCGTTAATCCCCACGCAGGTACTCCGATATAATGGGCCGAATTGACGTGAGCGAAACGGCGAGGACCCAAATGACCGAGGCCTGGAAACAGTGGGAAGGCCACGTTGTCAATGGAGAATTCTGCCTAAACCAGTATTTGGGTGGCGACGAAAACAGCGCCGTGTTCCTTACCGAGCATGGTGAGCAGGGACTTCAAGCCGCGATCAAACTGCTTGCGGCGCCTCAAGAAAACGCGGAGCTCCAACTCTCGCGGTGGGAGCTGGCCGCGAAACTGTCTCATCCTCACTTGGTCCAGCTCTTCCAGATGGGCCGCTGCCAGCTAGGCGACACGGGGCTGCTCTACGTGGTGATGGAGTATGCCGAAGAGAACCTGTCGCAAATTGTTCCACAGCGGGTGCTCACGCCAGCGGAAGCGCGCGAGATGCTGGAGCCCGTTCTGGATGCCCTGGCGTACGTTCACGGCCAAGGTTGCGTGCACGGTCACATCAAACCTGCAAACATCATGGCCGTCGAGGATCAACTGAAAATCTCAAGCGACGGGCTCTGCCGCATCGACGAACCGCGGGGCCGTGTGGGAAAGCCGGGCGTATACGACGCACCCGAGCTTGCAGGCGGAGATATCTCGCCGGCCGCTGATATTTGGTCGCTTGGCATGACGCTGGTCGAAGCATTGACGCATCGTCTTCCTGCGGGGTCGGAACAAGGGGAACCGGTATTGCCGGAAACACTGCCGGCACCGTTCCTGGAGATAGCGCGTCATTGCCTACGACGGGATCTTCATCGCCGATGGACACTCGCGGATGTTGTGGCGGGCATGCGGCAGACCTCGCCGGCGGCTCAGGGTCTGACAGCTGCCAATCCGCAAGCCCCGTTAGAGCCTCCGGCGCAGGCAGCTGCCAGTCCGCAAGCCTCGTTAGCGCCACAGCCGCGGACAGCTGCCAGTCCGCAAGCGGCGTCCGCGAAATGGCGTTATGCTGTCCCGGGCGTCGCGGTCGGGTTGGTACTGGTGGCTATGCTGTTTGGTCCCAGACTGTTCAACCGCCAGCGAACCCCATCACCCGAAGTCAAACCGCCGGAGTTCAAACTTGAACCGTCGCCGAAGCCGGTGACGCCTGAAGCGGGGCAGTCCACGCAGAGAACCGGCGAAAAAGAGCAAGGTTCTCCGCACGCCGCTCCAGGGCATACACCGGCCCAATCCAAGGCGGAGCCAGCGGCACCCACCGCTGGCCTTACTGTGCCGGGGAAGATCATTCATCAAGTCTTGCCCGACGTTCCCCGGAGTGCGAGAAACACCATTCAAGGCAAGGTGAGAGTAGGCGTAAGGGTCCGCGTTGACCCGTCAGGCAGCGTGGCGGGAGCGAAGCTCGATTCTCCCGGACCGAGCAGATATTTTGCGGAGTTGGCCTTGAAAGCGGCGCGCCGTTGGAAATTTGATCCAGCGAAAGTCGGTGATCAGAATGTTTCAAGTGAATGGATCCTGCGATTCCAGTTTGGGAGAGCCGGTACGACCGTTCTTCCGGTGCGGGCAGCGCCTTAACTGGCTCTGATCTCTTGCGCGTCTCTCCCGCCGCAATATTGTCGTTTGGCACTATGAGGATTTCGACTGGTACTCGTCGCGCAGTCCGAGAATACGGGGGTGTGGCGTCCGACGCCTGGCTCGAACGCCACCTAGCCGCACACCGATCTATTTCAGTCTTACGGCGAAGACGTCTGGATTTGGAACCGGAATCGAATTGTCGGAGCCTCCGCTGTTATTCGAGTTGCCGGAGCCGCCGCCGCCCGTATTCATGAACTGGAATGCGCCCACGAAGCCGCGAGTGGAGTTAGTGAAATCCGACGCGGTCACGTCGTAGTCGCCCATGTAGAACGGGTTGATTTGAATATCGGTGGCGTACCACGGCGCCCAGCTTGGCGAACTCTGCCGGTGGTTGGCCCACGTCGCTCCGGCGTCAGTCGATGTTGCGCAATACCGGTCGATCATGAAGTTCATCGGATCCCGCCGCCGATCGTAAAAGCAGACCCCGACTCTTCCCGTCTTGTCCACGGCAGCACCCGGCTGATAGGCATCCGTCGCGGGGCCGAACGCGCGCTCGGTGTTGTCGCCTATCTGCACGGGTGCGGACCAACTTGTGCCTCCGTCGCGCGACCGGCTGATCAGTACATCTGAGAAATTGTACGTATCGGGAAAGAAGCCGAAGGAAGGTGCCTGCAGGTTTCCGCCGTCCTGCCACGTGAGATAGAGATTCCCGTTCATGGCCGTGCCGGAGCGGTCCACGGCCATGCTGATGTCGGCGCCCGCACGAAATCCACCCTGCAAAGCCCCGTCAAAGCGATCACCAACCGACTGAATGGTCGCCGCCGTAACCATGGGACCAAACGTAAGACAATGGTCCGTGGACTTGCGAAGCAAGATCGCATTCGGCGGCAAGACCGGAAACATTTCCCATGCCACATAAACCTCACCGCCCGGGCCCACGACGACCTGCGAGAACTGTACGGAGCCCGCGAAGTTGCAGAACTCCTGCAGCACAGAGGGTGATGACCAAGTCGCGCCGCCATCGCTGGAGCTAACCAGTTCAATTCAATGGCGTTCCGGAAGATGGGAAAGCCATTCCCGTCGAGGCCGCAAACCGCGCCCGACCCGTCGAAGTCCGTGTAGGTGACGAAAACCCGGTTGGGGTTGGTGGGATCGATCGCCATCCAGTCCTTATCCAGCAGGTGGGTGAACGCCGACTTGCTGGTTGCCGCCACAGGATTACCGAAAGTAGCGCCACCGTCCGTCGATTTGGAGACCGAAACGGATGTTAAGAGATCGGGAAAGAAACCGCTTTCGAACAGCGATGAGTAGTAGAAAGTCTTGATGTCGGCGCAGCCGATGACCGGATCGCCTGCCAGAAATCCGGAGGGGTCCGGACCCGGGTTCAAAGAACCGAGATCCTGGAACGTGTGGCCTTGGTCCGTAGATAAAGCCACACCGTTGACGCTCAGTCCGTTGATGCCTGCGAGCAGGCTGCCAAAGGTCTCGATGACGCTTCCCGACTCGTTGAAGCCTACCACGACATTACTGCCGCACCAGGCTGTAGAGGTCTCGCTTTGGGTGAATCCGGTCACACGCGAAGACAGAAAATCGGTATTGGGTTCGACACAGGGATCATTCCCGAATGGTTGCTGGGGCGCCTCGGACTCCCCATCGACCCGCCCCCGTAGTCCGCGCGGCAGCCTGCCCCAGGTCGGGGCCGTCGCCGCTCCAGTTTTCCGACAAGTGAATCAGGTTTTGCGCGTCTCCCGAGAGTGCCTTGCGCTGAGCAGGGGGCATCTTCGCGGCGGCTGCCCTGATGGCATCCATCCGGGCTTTGAGGTTATTCAGCCGCTGATTGGAGGACTGACCCCTTGCCGCCGAGGGTATGAGCAGTCCGAAAAGACAAGTGGCAGTCCAAAGTTGCCGAAGGTTGTTGGAATTCATATGCGCTCCATCGGTTATTTCGAGTGGAATGTCCGGAATACGCGATCCATCGATATGCCAGACGGCCTTTCGGGCCTTACCACGGGCCTCTCCGCATCATCCCTTCCATCAAAGGGTGGTGGGTCTCATGGACTCTATCGCAACTCGTCAGCTGAGACAAGGCCTCGAGATGATTTACGGTTAATTACGGAACAATTCGCAGGCCTTTTCGCTGCTTGTCGCCATGAATTAGGTATGTGAGGTGGGATGGGCGCGTCCCTGAGGTTCGAAATGCTGCTATCGGGCGCCTTCAGCTGAGTGGACTCACTCTGACTCCACGAACTGGCGTCTCCCACTCGGCGGCCCGTTGCGGCCGTGATATAAGGAGTAGAATTGACCGAGTACTCGAAGGGCATCCCACTGTCGATTGAGGCGAGGGCCGTGCCCAGTCGCCGGCTCCGGGGAGCGAGGGTACGTCTTCGCTTGAGCTTGAAGCGTTAGAGGTGAGCATAGTGAGTCAAAGGGAGAATCGGTTTCCGTCTACAGGGACTCCTGTGCTGTGCGCCTTTTTCTGCTTCCTATGGTTCCTTCCCCGCTCTGGGAGCGCGCGTGCGCAGGAGACGCCTGCACCCCAACCACCGCCGGACAAGAATCAGGCGGAAATGAGCTCGCACGACGCGCCGGCGACCTTCAAGGCCAAAGTCAATCTCGTGTTGGTGCCAGTGGTCGTACGGGACAGCCAAGGGCATGCTATTGGGAATCTGAAGCAAGAGGATTTCCAGGTCTTTGATAAGGGCAAGCCGCAACTGATTACGAAGTTCTCCGTCGAGAAATCAGGAGGGGCGGCGACCCTGGAAAAAAGTACTGGTGGAAACCTGTCCCAATCGGCGCCGGGCCAAGAGACGACGCTCACTATGCCCGACCGCTACGTCGCTTACCTGTTCGACGACGTCCACCTGAAATTCGAGGACCTGGCGCGGGTGCGGGACGCGGCGGCCCGCCACCTGGCCGGGCTCGCATCCGTTGACCGAGCCGCCATCTTTACTACGTCCGGCCAGACGGTGCTTGATTTCACCGACGATCGCGCCAAGCTGAACGAGACTCTTCTTCGTTTACGGCCAAGGCCCATTACTGGACCGGGCGTGCGTCAGTGTCCGGACATCAGCTATTACATGGCGGACCTGATCGTGAACAAGAGTGATGCGCAGGCGCTGCAGGCCGGGGTCCTAGAGGTAATGGCCTGCATGCCCCAGACACCACCACAGGTGGCCGCGCAGATGGTACGCGGGGCGGCACAGCAACAGTTGAGCAGCGGTGACCATGAGACGCGGGTTTCCCTGATTGTCGTGAAAGAATCGGTTCGCAGACTCTCGGCCATGCCTGGCAAGCGTAACCTCATCCTCGTCTCGCCTGGCTTTATTGCGCCTTTCGATCTGGTGCAGGACAAGACGGAAATTATCGACCGCGCCAACCGTTCCAACGTGATCATCAGCGCGCTCGATGCACGCGGCCTCTACGCGCTCGTTCCTGGCGGCGACGCCAGCCAGCCATCCGGATTCAGTCTCGACGCGGAGAGAATGAAGTCGGACTTCCAGCGTCAGGAAGCCTTTCTCCAGAGCGATGTCCTGGCCGAACTGGCGGAGGGTACCGGCGGAACCTTCGTTCACGACAATAACGATCTGGATGAAGGCTTCAGGCGAGTGGACGCCCGGCCCGAATTCCTGTACATGCTGGCCTTTTCGCCGCAGAATCTTAAGCTAGACGGCACCTTCCATAAATTGAAAGTGACGTTGAAGGAGCCGAACAAGGCCACGCTGCAGGCGCGGCGTGGTTACTACGCTCCCAAGCGTCTGGACGATCCGGCGGAGACGGCGAAACAGGAGATCCAGGACGCGCTTTTCTCGCGGGAGGCCATGCACGATATTCCGGTCCAATTGCATACGCAATTCTTCAAATCCAGCGAGGATAGCGCAAAGGTGACGGTTCTGGTCCGCCTTGACGTAAAGGGCATCCACTTTCGAAAAGTCGACGGGCGCAACCGGAACGATCTGACCATCGTTTCCGGCCTGTTCGACCGCAATGGAAACTACGTCACAGCCGTTGAAAAGAAGCTTGAGATGCGTCTACTGGATGCAACGCTGGAAAAAAGAGCGGGCTCCGGCATCACGATCAGAACCAGCTTCGACGTGAAGCCCGGGAGTTACCTAGTCCGCCTAGTGGTTCGAGATGCAGAAGGACAATTGATGTCAGCTGAGAATGGCGCTGTCGAAATTCCGTAATGGAGGTGTAGTATGCAGCTTCGCCACATGATGCCGTTTGTAGGGATTCTGTGCCTGGCCGGCGGTCTCGCGCAGGACAAGCCGGCCAACGCGCAGGCTCCGGCCGGACCCTCGCCAATCATCCGGACCGAAACCAAACTGGTTCTGGTCGACACCGTGGTGACCGACAAGAAGGGAACCTACATACACGATCTGGCATTGAAAGACTTTCGCGTCTGGGAAGACAACAAGGAAGTAACCGTCAAGAGTTTTTCCTTCGAGGCCGATCCCAATTCTCCATCGAACTCGCAGAAGCACTACCTGGTGCTGTTCTTCGACAACTCGACAATGGAGCCTGGCGACCAGATCCAGGCGCGGCGGGCGGCGGCGAAGTTTATCGATGGCAATGCCGGTCCGAATCGCCTGATCGCCATTGTGAACTTCGGCGGCAGCGTGCGGATTGCGCAAAATTTTACGGCCGACGCCGAACGGTTGAAGCAAGTGGTGGCGGGCGTGAAGACATCGGCGGTTTCCCCCAATGCGCCGCCAACGGTTGAAGTGGCCTCGCTAGGCATGCCAACTTTGGGCAATGCGGAAGGGGATTTCGGCGCGCGCAGCGTGATGCTGGCTTTGCGCAGTATGGCCAAAAATCTCGCGTCTGTACCGGGCCGCAAGACGTTGATCTTCCTCACTTCCGGTTTTGCGATGACGGAGGAAGTCCGGTCTGAGCTGACCGCTGTAATCGACACGTGCAACAAGTCGAATGTGGCCGTCTATCCGATTGACGTTCGCGGTCTGGTAGCCGGCGGCGGCATTGGAGGACCGGCGGCACTGAATTCTCCTGTGGCGGTTCCGCAAGCTCGTCTGCTGCGGGCCGCGTTCAGCTTCGGGGCGATTGGCTCGTCCACATCGTTTGGCAGTTCGTTCCTTCCGCAGCATGCGGGCGGTGGCGGAGGGGGCGGCGCAGGTGGTGGGGCCGGCGCTGGAGCTGGTGGCGGTGGTGGGCGCGCGGGCGGCGGCGGCGGAGCAACCGGAGGTGGGGCGACTGGCGGTGGCGGCACAGGTGGCGGTAAGGGAGGCAACACGGGCGGGGGAAACACGGGCGGCGGCAACACAGGTGGCGGTAAGGGGGGCAACACGGGCGGCAACACCGGCGGCGGCCGTGGCGGCAACGCGGGTGGCAACCCAGGCGGCGGCCGTGGCGGTTTCGGCGGCACTATGCCGGGACAGCCCTACGTTAACAATCCCTACAATCAATCGCGCATGCTGATTCCCAATTTCCCGACGAGCGCGACCACAAATCAGGGTGTCCTCTACGCCCTGGCTGAAGGGACGGGCGGTTTCGTCATCGTCAACACCAACGATCTGGCAGGCGGTTTGGAGAAGATCGGACGGGAGCAGAATGAGTACTACATTCTCGGCTATTCGCCTGCTGACGCGCCTGAAGGCAGTTGCCACACATTGCGCGTCAAAGTGGATCGTGGCGGGACCGTGGTTCGCGCACGCAGCGGGTACTGTAACATCAGACCCGTGGATTATCTGGCGGGCAATTCCGTGGAAAAAGATCTGGAGAATCGCGTCGCCGGCACGGCCGCCGGGAGTGTGAAGGCTTCCATGCAGACACCGTTCTTTTATACCTCGCCCAACACGGCGCGCGTGAACATGGCGATGGAAATTCCGGCGGACGCTATCAATTTCGAAAAGGCGAAAAAGAAATTTCATTCGGAAGTGAATATCCTGGGGATCGCTTACCGGCCGGACGGCACGGTAGGAGCAAAGTTCAGCGATACCGTTAAGCTGGATTTGGAGAACAAAAAGGAACTGGAAGCGTTCAAGGAGCAGCCGCTGCACTACGAGAACCAGTTCGAGGCGGCCCCCGGTAAATACAATCTCAAAGTTGCTTTCAGCGCGGGCGGCGAAAGCTTCGGCAAGCTCGAAGCGCCGCTGGAGATTGATCCATTTGATGGCAAGAAACTCGCGCTGAGCGGCATGGCGCTGAGCAAGGAAAGCCATGCCGTCGCCGCCGGGGAGTCGGGCATGGATGCCGAATTGCTCGAGGGCCGGAAACCACTGGTGGTTCAAGGGAGACAGATCACTCCCGCGGGAACGAACCGGTTCAAGAAGACCGACCCGGCCATCGTTTACACAGAGATCTACGAGCCGCTTCTTCTCGGGGAGCATCCCCCTATGGTTGGCATTCAGCTGCGCGTGCTGGACCGGAAAACCGGCGAAGCAAAGCAGGACTCGGGCCTGATGAACGTGGCCCCCCTGATTCGCGCGGGTAATGCCGTGATCCCTATCGGCCTCAAGCTGCCGATCAATTCACTGGCAGCGGGCGGATACCGGGCGGAGGTGAAAGCGGTGGACTCGACCGGTAATACGTCAGTGGCGCGTGTGGCGGATTTTGACCTGGAGTAAGGCAGAAGGCGGTTGGTGGCCCAACATCTGGGCGGGCGCTTTAGCCGCCCTGCGCCAGATGTCCGCTCATCGGCCCGATATGAATATGCGGTCCTGTCGCCTTTTCGCGCATGGCGCCGCGAAACGCGAAATACGGAATGTGATTCGTCGCGAGAAAGTGCCGCAGCCACACGCCTTCGGGCTGGTCCGGATTAATGGCCACATCCACTCGACCGCGGTGATCGAAGCCCAGCGCACGGTGTAGTGCGGTGTCGCCATCGGCGCTCACCGGCAGGCTTTTGGAAAACTCACGCTCGAAAGCGCGGGTGACCTTTTCGAAATCGCGTGATGTAAAACGGCCGTCGCCATCGTAGCGTTCGGCGAACGAATGCCGTTCCGCTGGCGAGCTTTCGAGCTTGGCCTGCAACTCGGCTTCCTCGCGCGCCATCTCTGCCATTTCGTGGATTAGCTTGGCCCGCGCCAACGCCGCATCGCGCTCTTTGCGCGCGGCGTCCGCCTGCTCCAGTAGAGGTGTCAGACTCAGCGGTGACGCTACGCCTTGCTCCACGCGTTCCCTGCCCTTTGCCACTTCCTGCTGCCGCCGCTCGAGCAGCCGTGCGGCAATCTCCAGCATTTGCTCGGCGTCCGCTTCGGTCGCATCATGCCCGTAAAGAGTACGCCGCAACAATGCATGTTCTTCTGCCTCGGACACCGCTTGCCGCGCCTTCTCCAGCTCAACTGGAGCGGCAACACCCGCTTCCACCAGGTAACGCGTGTGCGCTAGCTCCGCCTGAGCGCGGGTCACTTCGGGATCTTCGGATGTTTGCGCACAAAGGACAAGAGCGCAGAGCGCGCCCAGCCGCGCGGCTCTCCAACGCATTTGTCCGATTATAGTACGATAGCTTCAGGGAGTACTTCTGACCCGAGCAGACCTCATCCAAACCGAAGCTCCAATGTGGCTGGCGGCGGTTCGCGCAGCCGAGTCCAAAAAAGCGACCGACATCAAAGTCCTGGATCTTACCGGAATTACGTCGTTCACCGACTACTTCGTCATGTGCACGGGCGCCAATTCGCGCCAGATCCAGGCCATTGCCGATGAGATCGGGCTGCAGCTCAAGGAGCACGGCGACCTACCGATCAGTGTCGAAGGCTACAGAGAGGCGGAGTGGGTACTGGTGGATTATGGCGACTTCCTGGTCCACATCTTCTCCCCGCGCGCCCGCGCTTACTACGATCTGGAGCGCCTCTGGCGCAACGCCAAGTACGTGGATATTCCCGCCGCGTGAAGCTGTTCCTGTACTACATCGGCAAGCCCCGAGATCCCGAGGCCAACCGCATGGCAGCGGATTTTCTCAAGCGCTCGTCGCGTTATGCCTCCTGCGAGATGCGCGAAATCCGGACCGATCGCTTCGATCCTTGGTCGCGCCACCCCGCAGCACGCAAAATTTTTCTCGACCCGGCAGGGCGGGAGTTCGACTCACGGCAATTCACCGCGCTCGTGGAAAAGGCCGAGATGGAGGGCGGCGATCTGTTGTTCTTGGTGGGTGGCGCCGACGGCCTTCCGCCCGAATGGAGCGCGCGCGCCGACCTGCTGCTGTCCCTCTCGCGCATGACCTTTCCCCACGAGCTGGCCCGCGCAGTGCTGGCCGAGCAGATCTACCGCGCCTTTACAACGTTGCGGGGCCATCCATACCCGCGCTAACGTAGGGTTGGTTCATGTCCTGGTTCAAGCGGGAAGCGGCTGGTCCTGAAAAGAAGCCGAAGCCGGAAGATAGCGCGCGTCGGGTCAAAACGGAAGGCTTGTGGCTCAAGTGCGAAGGCTGCAAGGAAATCCTCTGGAAGAACGACCTCGAAGCCAATCTGAATGTTTGCCCCAAGTGCGGCGCACACTCCCGCATTGACGCCATCTTGCGGCTGCAAGCGCTGCTGGACGGACCTTACCAGGAATTCGACAGGGATCTCTCCTCTTCCGACCCGCTTGGTTTTGTGGACCAGCGCCCTTACTATGAGCGTCTCGCTACCACTCAGCAGGCGACCTCCCTTGCAGACGCATTGATCTCCGCCTCGGGGACCCTCGACGGCCGCAAAGTGCAGATCTGCGCCATGGAGCCGAAGTTCATCGGAGGCAGCATGGGCTGCGTGATGGGTGAAAAAATCACGCGCGCCATCGAGCGTTCCATCGCCCAGAAAACTCCGCTGATCATCATTTCGGCTTCGGGCGGCGCGCGCATGCAGGAAGGCGCCATCAGCCTGATGCAGATGGCCAAGATCTCGGCCGCGCTGATGCGTCTCGACGAAGAGCGCATCCCGTATATCAGCGTGCTCACCGACCCGACCACCGGCGGCGTTACCGCGAGTCTGGCCATGCTGGGCGATCTGAATATCGCCGAGCCCGGGGCGCTCATCGGATTCGCCGGCCCGCGCGTCATCGAGCAGACCATCCGCCAAAAGCTTCCCGAAGGTTTTCAGCGCAGCGAGTTTCTGCTCAAGCACGGCATGCTGGACGCCATCGTGCCCCGCCTGGAGCTAAAAACCTACATTTCCAAAGCCCTCACGTTCTTTAGCGGCCCGGTGCAGTAATGAACTACTCGGATTCGGTCCGGTTCCTTTATTCACTCGGCAACGAAGTCAAGACCGCGAAATACGGCCTGGAGCGCATCACCACCGTTCTGGAAGCGCTGGGACATCCCGAGAGACTTCCGCGCATTGTGCACGTCGCCGGCACCAATGGAAAGGGATCCACGTCTGCCATGATCGAGTCCGGCTTACGCGCCGCCGGATTGCGCACCGGCCTGTTCACATCGCCGCACCTGCTTCAGCCTACTGAACGCATCCGCGTCAACGGATGCCCGGTGACGGCGGAACAATTCACCGCCGCGTTCGACCTCGTTCACGCGTGTGCTGAAGAACTGCTGAATCGCGGGGCCATCGATTTTCACCCGACTTATTTCGAAACCGTCACCGCGATGGCCTTCGTTCTGTTCCAGGAATTGAAAACCGAGGCTGTTGTGCTGGAAGTAGGACTCGGGGGCCGGCTGGACGCCACCAATGTCGTTGACCCTGAGCTGTGCGTGATTACGCCCATCGATTTCGATCACGAAGCGCTGCTTGGCAAGAGCCTGGAAGTCATAGCCGGGGAAAAAGCGGGCATTTTGAAGCGAGGCGTACCGGCGGCGTTCGCCGCGCAGCGCACTGAAGCACAGCAGACGCTCGATCGCCGCGCGAGCGAGCTCGGCGTGGAAGTGATCCGCGCACAGGAAGTCTGGCGCGAGGAAGATGTGAGCTATTCTCCCAGGGGTAGCAGTTTCACCGCGGCACCGCAATTCCCGCCAGTGCGCAGTTTGCAGCTCAAAGCCACGTCGTCGAGCGCCCAGCCAGCCGCGCGGCCGCTCCACATCTTGTGCCCTCTGGCGGGTGAGCACCAGGTGAGCAACGCCGTCGTCGCCGTGGCCGCGCTTGCCAGACTCGGCGTTCCTGATTCTGCCATCGAACGCGGTATCGCCACCACACGCTGGCCCGGGAGGCTCGACCGCGTCTCAGAAACGCCCGAGATCATTCTCGATGGCGCCCACAATCCGGCTGGCGCGCGGGCGCTCGCCGCCTATATCCAGCGCTTCTACTCGGGCCGGCGCGTGGTCATGATCTATGGCGCTATGCGCGATAAAGCCGTTGCCGAGATGTCCGGCATTCTGTTCGCCCACGTCAATGAAGTAATCGCCACCGCCCCGCGCCAATCGCGCGCCGTGGATCCGGATACCATTCGTGACCTCGCCGACCATCCCTGCGTGCGCACCGCACCCGATCTCGCCGCAGCACTCGCGACGGCGCGCCGAAGTCCGCCCGATCACGTCATCTTCATCACTGGCTCTTTATTTCTGGTGGGCGAGGCTTTGGCGCTGTTGAATGGGTAGAATACCTTCGTCGACAATGTCTCTGGGACGCATAAGATCGTATCTGGTCACGGACCCGTTGATCATCCTGGTCACGATGGCGCTGGCCGTAGTGTCATTCGTGACCACCTTCTTTGACAACACCGGACGTCGGCCGCACAAGGTCGCTCGGCTCTGGGGGCGGATGCTGCTCGGCCTGAGCGGTGTTCGCGTCGTCATAGAAGGTCTGGAAAAGATTGATCCAGACGCCAGCTACGTTTTCGTAGCCAATCATCGCAGTTACATAGACACTCCCGTGGTGCTGGCATCGGTGCGCTTGGAATTTCGTTTCTTTGCCAAGCACGGTCTGTTCCTCGTTCCGTTCCTCGGAACTCATCTGAAGCGCGCCGGCCATGTCCCGGTGTTCCGCGGCGATGCCCGGGCGTCCGTCAAGAGCATGAATCTAGGTGTGCAGCTCATCCGGGAGCAAGGCATCTCTCTACTCCTGTTCCCCGAGGGCGGTCGTACCGATGGAGAAATGCGCGATTTCAAAGAGGGCGCCGCGTACATCGCAATCAAGGCGGGCGCTCCCGTTGTCCCGGTCGGGATTGTGGGGACTCGCGCGGTGCTGCCGAAAGGGTCCGGCCAGGTGCGCGGCGGACGCGTACTGCTGCGCATCGGCGACCCGATCCCCACGTCCGACATGAGACTGCATGACCGCGCGCAATTGACGGAGCTGCTGGAGCGTAAGGTGGCGGAGCTGGCCGGGCACACCAGCGACCGCCCGGTCGAGACGCCGCGGCCGGCCTGAGCCGCCGTCATGTCTCCCGCGTCCAAAACAGACGAGCGATATGCCCCCGGCTGGTTGCCGCCGAACGGACTGTGCTCGCCGATAATTAGGCGCTTGCCCCTTGTACCGAGCTGATTCCCACATAGCCGAACCTGACTCATCTCCTTTTGGACCAACAGATTAGGCGTGTTCGGCCTGTCCCGCGACTTGGACTGGCGGGTGCAGTGAAGATGCAGGCCGCGGACCATGTTGAGCATGGAGCGATTCAGACAGCAAGACCTGCAGGCTGGGCGAAAGGTCACGAGACTGTGGGTGGCGTTTTGGATCGTGCTCCTGTTCGGGGTGCCGGAGTCAGTCCCCGCACAAGCCCTGCAGACCATTCGTCTCACGCTTCGCGACGCCGTCCAATTGGCGCTCCAGCACGCAGGTTCAGATCGCGAACCTGAACTTGGCGCAAAGCGAAGAGTTCCGTAAACTCAGCCGCCTCAGGTTTGCTGCCGCAGGCGTCTCTCGGGGCATATGAACAGATGCGGCACGTCAATATTCAGGCGCAGATCGGCATTGCATTCCCGACCTTTCCACAGCACTTGGGCTCCTACGAAGTGTTTCAGGCGGGCACCGGTTTCTCGGTGCCGATTTTCGATTTGACGTTGTGGCGGCGCTGGCAGGCTTCGAAGGCGAGCGTAACGGCCACCGGGGCCGAGGAGCAGACAGTTCGCGAACAGATCGCCGCGCTGGTGGTCTCGCAATATCTCGGCGGCTTGCGCGCTGCCGCGGATGTGAAAGCGGCACAATCGCGTGTTGATCTCGCGCAAGCGCTCTTTGACCAGGCCACTGACCTGAAGAAGACCGGCGTGGGCACCGGTATCGACGCGTTGCGCGCCAATGTCGAATTGCAGAACGAAACCCAGCGGCTCATCAACGCGCAGACACAGTTGGAAGACCACGTTGTACGGCCTCGCGCGCCTGCTGAATTTCAAGCCTGAGCAAACTATCGAGCTGGCCGACGAAATGAGCTTCTTCCAGCCGCCCCCCATCACAGCTGATCAGAGCCTGGAAGCGACATTGGCCACCCGGCCTGAAATGAAGGTTCTCGCCGCTAGAGGACAAGCTCTGCCGAAGTTGACCTTCGGTGACACCTGGGCTTATCAGGCGCTGACGACGCCTGTGGCCGCAATCCCAACCTACGTATATAGCGGCAATCTCGACATCCCGCTCTTCACGCTCGGGCGCATCCAGGCACAG
>Ga0066709_100001961_pt1 | contig 14413 bp, 14 predicted proteins | sample GraSoiAngelo_158_FD_79665 | JGI IMG/M metagenome (GOLD analysis project Ga0066709, IMG submission 79665) | Grasslands soil microbial communities from the Angelo Coastal Reserve, California, USA - 14_1009_16_30cm | ecosystem: Environmental > Terrestrial > Soil > Grasslands | place: USA...
AGGTGTGGCAGCCGCGTGGACAGCTGACTGCGCCCGACGGTGGCGATGACCGCGCCCAGGGCGGCCACGCCGAAGGTCGAGCCGACCATGCGGGTCATGTTGAGGATCCCGGACGCCACGCCGGCCTTGGTGCGATCCACAGCGTTCATCGCGGCGGTGCTCATCGGCGACATCACGAAGCCGATGCCGAGGCCCTGCAAAAGGAAGCTCACGACCAGAAAGCCGTAGCTCGAGTGGGTGGTGATGCCGGTCATCCAGAACATCGACGCCGACACCGCGATCAGGCCGCCCGTCATCAGCAGCCGCGGGCCGATGCGGTCTGCCAGGCGCCCGGAGATCGGGCCGGCGAACATCACCACCAGCGTCGTGGGCAGGAAGCGCAGCCCCGTCTGCAGCGGGGAGAAGTGAAGGATGTCCTGCATGTACAGCGCCAGCGAGAAGAAGGTGGCGAACATCACGAAGGACACGATGAACGCGACGACGTTGGCGCCGAAGTAGGAGCGCGAGCGGAAGAAGCTGAACTGCACCATCGGCGCGCGCCGGCGCGGCTCGATCACCACGAACGCGGCCAGCGCCAGCAGTGCGATCGCGAACAGCGCGATCACCCTGGTGGAGCCCCAGCCCCACGCGTTGCTCTTCACGAGCGCGAGCACGAGCGCCGCAAGCCCGAGCGTGAGGCTTGCGACTCCGGGAATGTCGACCTCCCGGATCGCGGTCTCGTCGCGCGACTCGCGCGTGGCGAACAGCGTCACCCCGATCGCTGCGATCGCGACGGGGACGTTGAGGATGAAGATCGACTGCCAGCTGACGTCCTCGACGAGCAGGCCGCCCAGGACCGGCCCGATCGCCAGCGCCATGGCCGACACCCCGGCCCACGTGCCGATCGCACGGCCACGCTCGTGCACGTCGAACGTGTTGGAGATGATCGACAGGGTCGCCGGCATCATGAAGCCAGACCCGATGCCCTGCACGGCGCGAAACGCGATCAGCCAGGTGTCGCTGCGTGAGAGCGCGATCAGCAGGCTCGAGAGCCCGAACACGACCACGCCGAACAGGAACATGCGCCGGCGCCCGAACAGGTCGCCCAGCCGCCCGCCCGTGACCAGCACCACGGCAAAAGTAAGCGTGTACGCGTTGACGGTCCACTCGAGCGAGGACGTGCTCGCGTGCAGGCCGCGCTGAATCGACGGCAGCGCCACGTTTACGACCGTGTTGTCGAGCATGATCATGAACAGCGCGAAGCACATCGCCCCGAGCGTCCACCAGCGGCGGTTCTCCTCGGTCATCTTCAAGGCGCGGACCCTCTCGGCCATGGCTCAGCTCCTCCGGGGTCGCGCCGGCTGCGCCGGTCGCAGCTCGGCGATCTCCGGGCGGTCGTCCAGGATCGCCTCGAGCGCGCACGCCAGCGCCGCCGCCTGCGCATCGCTCAGCGAGTCGAGAAACTCCTGGATCCCGGCGAGCCGTCCCTCTGCGAGGGAGCTCGTCATCGAGCGTCCGGCCTCCGTGAGGCGCACGCGCTTCATCCGCCGGTCGACCAGATCCTCCTGCCGATCGACGAAGCCGCGCTCGTACAGCCCGTCGATCGCGCGGCTCATGGCCGCTAGCGATACGCCCATCGACTCCGCCAGCTCCTTCACACAGCGCTGCTCGCTGCTCTCGTCCATCGCGCACAGCGCCTTGATCTGGGTGAAGGATAGGTCGCGCTCGGCGATCGTGTTGAACGTGCGCACGTTGGACTTGCGCATCAGGTAGCTGGCCAGCGCGAACATGTCGCGGGTCAGTGCATCGCGACCGTCCGTGGCCGAAGCGCCTCGCGCCGGGGAACTGGCTCCGACAATTGCTTGCATCTGCGCAAGCTTATCTGTCACGCAATCGTTGCGCGTGTGACGTCCATCACACTCATGGCCCCTCTGCCCAAGCGCAGCGCGTGCGCGTCGGAGCGTGCTCTAGGTCGGGCTACGCATCCTCGTCCAGTATCGGATGAGCCCGATGATCAGGATCACGGCTCCGAGGATGATGAGTGCCCACGCGCCGATGCGTAGTAGGTCGTAGGCCGTCTGGCTCAGACCAGTATGGACGTTGCTGAAGTCTTCAAGCGGGCAGGCTAAGCCACCCGTGCGGCATCGACCTTCCAATTCCGGAGGGTGGCTGTGCGCCTCGATAAACGCCGCGACCCCGGCGATTACTAGGACAGCTCCCCCGAATATCTGCCGCATAGCTTGGGAAGCTACTTGAGGCGCCCCCGCACGGGCGGTCGGCGGCCTGCAAGCCGCCGCGCGACGAGCTCGAGTCGCCCCAGCTCTACGCCTGCGTGCGCCGCGTCACGCGGAGACGAAGGCGTGCGCCGGATAAAGCTCGGGCGGTGCGTCGATCCCGACCTCCTGCAACAGCGGCGCGAGCACCTCGCCGAAGCGGTTGCACGCCTCTTCGGACTCCCACACATCGACAACGCGGAAGCCGCTCGGTCCTTGACCTGCGGCGTGAACAAGCAGGCCCTCGACCGGCCAGTCAGATGGGGATTCCATGCGATCTTTGCCGGTCATTTTGCGGACGACCTCTGCGTACCGCTGCTGGGTGAGACCGCCTCCCTGAAACACCATTACCACCGCCATCGCCTGCCCCTCCTCTCATTCGCGAACGGGCGCAGCATACAGTCGCTCGGCTCGCGGACACCTTTAGGGCTCGTACCCGAGCTTTCAGCGACGCTGCGGCGTGCCGCCGGCGAACGGCAGCTCGCTGACCCGGGCCGTTACCCCGTCCTCGCCCACGTCGAGCACGGCCCCGGGCTCGGCCTCGCGGCGCACCAGCGCCAGCGCGATCGGCCCGAGCGCAGGTGACAGCGCCACGCTGCCCAGCCGGCCCACCGGGCGGCCCGCGAGTTGGAGCTGATCGCCCGTGCACGCCGGGGCTGACAGTCGCAGCCCGCGCAGATGGCGGTTGGGCTTGCCTTTGTAATGCAGCCGCGCGACTGTCTCCTGGCCGACGTAGCAACCCTTGGTGAAGCTCACCGCGCGCGCGTTCAAGCCGGCCTCCTGCGGGATCGTGGTGTCGTCCATGTCGACCCCGTAGCGAGGGCGTCCGCGCTCCACGCGCAGGCATTCAGCTGCCGCCACCGAGACCTCGGTGGCGCCGCGCCCGCGCAGCGCGGCGTGCAGGCGCTCGGTGTCGGCGGCGTCGCAGATCAGGTCGACCCCGTGCTCGGTGCGCACGGCGAGCGTGTGCACCCCGTCGACCTCGAGCGAGCCGTTCGCATGCTCGTCACGCGCCAGCTGCGTCGCCCCCGCGAGGCTGGCGGCGCGGGGCCCCAGCAGCGAGATCAGCCCGAGCTCCAGCGTGCGCTTGTGCAGCTCCACTTGATAGCCCACCTTGAAGCGGCGAATCATGTCGAACAGGGGCTGCAGCGCCACGCGCTCCGTGTCGAGCAGGAGCCCGCCTGGGCCGCGCGTGGAACTGGCGCCACGTGCGTGGTCGGCGGCGCGCGCGGGATCGGCGCCCACCGCGAGGATGCGCACGTCGCCGAGCATCTTTCCCTTGTGCGTGAGGAACGCTGCGTAGCGGCCTTCACCGATCCGCAGATCGGCGAGCTCGTTTGTGACCTGCCCGTTGAGGAACTCGACTGCCCCTGCGCCGCTCAGGACCAGCTTGCCCCGCTCGGAGCGGTCGAGCGACGCGCAGCCGCGGGTGAGCGCGTGGTGCTCGGACGCGAGCACCGGCGTGGGTACGCCGGCTGTCGTCGCTGCTGCCATGGCTTTCGAGCATAGCCCCGCGAGAGGAGCGCGACAGGAGCGTGCGTGAGGCGGGCGCGAGGGCCAATCCCGCTAGCCTCTTGCAACCGATGGACACCAAGCGCCAAGGCTTGACGGACACGTTCGAGCGCATCGTGGACTCGCTGCCCGACGACTGGACCGACCTGGAGCTCGACCTGCGCATCGCCGATGAGTCGCGTTACGTCGAAGCGGCGGTCTACATGGTGACGTGCAACGCGCAGCCCTACTCCCACCACGACTGGCACTGGCGCCTGCGCGTGGCGCACCGCTTCGGCCACGCGGCGTCCGCGCCCACGGTGCATGGAACGCTGCGGCTGCTCGATGAGGCGGGCGTCGAGGGCGAGCTCGCGGTGCGCCAGGTGCGCAGCGGAAGGGTCGAGGTGAAGCAGATGTGGGGCCGGCCGCAATCCGTGCGCGAGGAGTTCCGGCGTCTGCGGGCGCAGTAGCGCATGGCGCGGGTGCTGGCGCTGGTCGCGGACCTGCTGTTCGGCTCGCGCGTGCAGGGGCAGCTGGGCGCAGCTGGCCACGACGTGGAGCTGATCGGCGACGCAGCCGGCTTGCGGCGGCGGCTCGCCGACGCGCCTGCGCCGAGAGCGGTGCTCGTCGTCGATCTCACCGATCCGCAGCTGGGAGGCGCGCGGCTGCTGGAAGAGCTCGCCCGAGAAGGGGCGCTGGCGGGAACCCGCACGCTCGGCTTCTACTCGCACGTGGACGTGCGGGCGCGCAAGCGAGCCGAACGCGCCGGCTTCGATCTACTGGTGCCGCGCTCGCGCATGGCGCGCGAAGGCGCACAGCTCGTCGCGCGCCTGTCGACGGCGCCGTGAGGTGCGGTGCCGGGCACGGACGACGCCGTGACGTCCGAGGCCCGGGCGCGGACGGCGCCGTGATACGCGACGCGCGGGCATATGGTGTCTGCGATGAGCACGCCAACGCACGCCGCGGACGGGGCGCGCGCGAGCGCGGCCGCCAGCCTATGGGCTCCCGAGCGGCGCGGCCTCGTGACCGGGCTCGTGCTCACGACCACGTTCGTTGCGGTGGAGGCGCTGGCGGTGCTCACGATCATGCCCCAGGTCGCGCGCCAGCTCGGAGGCTTGAGCCTGTACGGCTGGGTGTTCAGCGCGTTCATGCTGGGAAGCCTCGTCGGAACGGTCGCCGCCGGCCGCGACGCCGACCGAGTGGGTCCGGCGCGGGCCTACCTGGGCGGGCTGGGGCTGTTCGCAGCGGGTCTGGCCGTGGCCGGAGCGGCGCCTTCGATGGCGGTGCTCGTTGTGGGGCGCTGCCTGCAGGGAGTCGGCGCGGGGGCCGTGCCGGCGATCGCGTACGTGGTGATCGGTCGCAGCCTGCCCGAGCGGGTGCGGCCGCGGATGCTGGCGGTGCTGTCGACCGCATGGGTGGGGCCGGGACTGCTCGGCCCGGTGCTGAGCGCGGAGGTCGCGCGCGTGTTTGGATGGCGGGTGGTTTTCCTCGGCCTGATCCCGCTCGTGGCGATCGCAGGCGCGCTGGCGCTGCCTGCGCTGCTGCGGATCGGGATACCTCCGGCCCCTGCGGCGGATGACGGCGCGCCGCACGGACAGGTGTCCGCCGCCGAGCACCGCCTGCTCGACGCCCTGCGCACGGCCGTAGGCGCGGCGCTCGTGCTCGAGGCGCTGGCCTCGCGGACGCTGCTGCTCGGCGCGGTGCTGGCCGCCGCGGGCCTCGCCGTGGGCGTGCCGGCGCTGCGCCGGCTGTTGCCGGCGGGAACGCTCGGCGCCCGGCGCGGGCTGCCCGCGACGATCCTCAGCAGGGGGCTGCTCACGTTCGCGTTCTTCGGCGGCGACGCGTACGTGACGCTGGCGCTCACGACGGTGCTGCACCACCGCGTCACGACGGCGGGCGTGCTCATCACGATCTCGACGCTCACTTGGGCGGCGGGCTCCTGGCTGCAAGCCCGGCTGAGCCATAGGTGGGAGGGGCGCGGCTTCATTCGCGCGGGACTCGTTCTCATCCTGGGCGGCATCGCCGGCATGGTCATTTCCGTGCGTCAGGCCGTCCCGCTTGCGGTCCCGTTCGCGGCATGGAGCGCGGCTGGCCTGGGGATGGGGCTCGCGTATGCCCCAACGTCGCTGCTGATGCTGCGCGACGCGTCCTCTGACCGCACGGGCTGGGCGTCCGCGTCGCTGACCCTCGCCGATGTCCTCGGGACCGCGCTGGGAACGGGTATCGGCGGCGGCGCTCTGGTGCTGGCGTCCAATCAGCGCTGGTCGATATCGACCGGCGTGATGCTCGCGTTCGTGCTCGCGGGAGCGGGCGGGGTCGCGGGACTCGCGGTCAGCCGGCGGCTGCCGCTGAGGGGCGCGCAGCCGCCGCGGGTGGCACGCGAGCGAGTGAGCGAGCCGGCGCGCCTGGCGTGAGCGGCTCAGCTGGGCTGCGTGGCGGCGCCGCTGCCGGGCTCGGTGCGCTCGGCACCGGCGGGATCCAGCGGCACGAGCGCGCCGTTGGGCACGCGCTCGGTGTGCGTCAGCCAGCGTCCGGCGCGCCACGACAGCGCTGCGCGGATGACCATCCCGTGGCAGATCACGAGCGCCGGCAGCTCGCCGCGCTGGATGTCAGCCAGCGCCGCACCCACCCGCTGCTGCTGGTGGGCCAGGGACTCGCCCCCTGGGAACGCGAACGCGGCGTCGCCGGCGAGGAATGCGGCGAACGCGTCGGGTGCCTCTGACCGGACCTCGGCGAAGCTGCGGTCGGTCCAGTCGCCCGCGTCGGTCTCTGCCAGGCGCGCGTCCTCCCGCGGGCCGAGGCCCGTGACGTGGGCAACCACGTCGGCTGTTTCGCGCGCGCGCAGCAGCGGGCTGCACCAGAGCGCGGCGAAGTCGCGCGCGGCCGCGCGCTGCGCGAGCTCGAGCGCCTGCGCGCGGCCGGTGCCGTCGAGCGGCACCGGCAGGTGCCCCTGAAAGCGGCCCTCGAGGTTGTAGGCCGTCTGGCCGTGGCGCGCCAGGTAGATCGAGGCCACCTACGCCGGCTCGCCGGCCCGCGGCTCGATCACCCCGGTCTCCGCGGCACCGACCGGCTCGGGCCTGGCGGGGCGCAGGTACAGCAGCTCGTACGCCGCGGCCGCAACGGCGGCGCCGAGCACTGGGCCGGCGTACCAGACCCATGCGTGCGACCAGTGGTCGCCGACGAGCTGGGGGCCGAAGGCGCGGGCGGGGTTCATGGCGGCGCCGGTGAACGGTCCGCCGAAGAGGATGTCAATCGTGATCGTGAGCCCGATCGCCAGCCCGGCGATCGATTTGAACGTGCCGCGCGGGTCAACCGCGCTCGCGAACACCACCCAGGCCAAAAAGAAGGTGAGGATCGCCTCGAGCCCGAAGCCCGCGCTCGCGTTCACGCCGCCGCCAAGCGCCGGCACGCCGAGGTGCACGGCGTCGCTCGACGCGCGCGGGAGCAGGTCGCGCAGCAGCAGCGCCGCCAGCGCGGCGCCGCCGAACTGGGCGAGCCAGTACAGGAGCGCAAGCGCCGGCTTGATGCGGCGCGTGACGAGAAAGCCCACCGTGATCGCGGGGTTGAAATGGCCGCCTGAGATGTGGCCCACGGCGGACACCATCACGGCGATCGCCACGCCGTGCGCGATCGCCACGCCGATCAGCGAGGGGTCGTGGATCGCGTTGGCGGCGACGATGGACCCGGCGCCGATGAAGATGAGCGTGAACGTGCCGATGAACTCGGCCACGCCGCGGCGGAGCGCGTCCTCGAACACGAGGCAAAACCTAAGCGCCCGGCCGGACGGACCGGCGTCCGCGCAGGCGGGGCCAGCGCCTACACTCCTGGCTGATGCGCCGACGGGTGACGTTCAGCCGCAACCTGACGCTGTCGCTGTCGCGCACCTGCCGCTGTTACTGCAAGTACTGCTCGTTCGCCACCCACTCTGCGCACCTGTACACCCCGGAGGAGGTGCTGGCGATCCTCGACGGGGCCGCGCGGCGGCACATCAAGGAGCTGCTCGTGCTGACGGGCGAGCGCCCCGAGGTCAATCCCGAGGTGCACGCGCGGCTGCGCTGCTACGGCCATGAGGACTTCACGGCGTATGTCGCGTGGGCGTGCGAGCGGGCGCTCGAGCGGGGCCTGCTGCCGCACACCAATCTCGGCGTGCTGTCTTCAGACGAGCTGGCGCGTCTGCGCGAGGTGACGGCCTCGCAGGGGCTGATGCTCGAGTCGAGCTCCGAGCGGTTGATGGCCACCGTTCACGCGGGCTCGCCGAGCAAGCATCCGGCGCGGCGGCTGGCGACGATCCGCGCGGCGGGGCAACTCAAGATCCCGTTCACCAGCGGCATCCTGGTGGGCATCGGCGAGAGCGAGCAGGAGCGCCTGGACTCACTGGCAGCGCTCGCGGAGCTGCACGCGGAGTACGGCCACATCCAGGAGGTGATCCTGCAGAACTTCGTTCCGCATCAGCGCTACTACGGGCGCGAGCCCGCGCACATCGCCGACGCGGCCGCGCGCGAGTACTGGCGCACGGGCGTGGCCGATGGCCGCCCCGCGTTGCCGCTGCCCGAATGGGCGTGCGCGGTCGGCATCGATGACCTCAAGCGCCTGATCGCGGAGACCCGGCGGCTGATGCCCGACGTGGGCATCCAGGTGCCGCCGAACCTCTCGGACTGGTGGGGGGAGCTCGTGGCCGCCGGCGCGACCGACCTGGGAGGGCTGTCGGCCAACGGCGATCACATCTCCCCCGAGCACCCCTTCCCGTCGCCGCACCAGGTGCGCAAGGCGCTGCAGCGCGAGGGCTACGCGCTCACGGAGCGGCTATGCGTGTACGCCAGCTACATCGACCCGGAGTGGGTGTCGCCGGCGGTGATGGACACGATCAAGCGGCGCTACTGGAGCTTCATCCCGCGCCGCGGCTCCGGTCGCACCGAGCCACCGGCGCCGATCCGCCCGGAGCTGGTGGCGCGGGCCGCGCAGAAGGGTCGCGACGGCGTGGCACTCGACGCCGATGAGCTCACGGCGCTGTTCGCCGAGACGCGCGTCGAGGCGATCGAGGAGATCCGCCAGGCTGCCGATGAGCTGCGCCAGGAGCTGGCGGGGGACACGGTGACGTTCGTGGTCAACCGCAACATCAACGTGTCCAACATCTGCGTGGTGGGCTGCGCGTTCTGCGGCTTCGGACAGGGCAAGCGCTCGCCCGACGCCTACGAACACGACCGCGAGGAGTTCGTGCGCAGGGTGCTCGAGGCGGTCGACTACGGTGCCACCGAGCTGTGCATCCAGTCGGGCATCCACCCCGATTGGACGCTCGAGGACTACCTCGGCTGGCTCGCCCTGGCCAAGGAGACCGCGCCGCAGCTGCACCTGCACGCGTACAGCCCGATGGAGGTGGCGCACATGTGCGACATCTCGGGGCTGCCGGCGGCGGAGGTGTTCGCGCGCCTGCGCCACGCTGGACTGGGCTCGACCCCGGGTACGGCGGCGGAGGTGCTGCATGACGGCGTGCGCGAGCGCATCTCGCCCAACAAGCTGCCCGTGGCGCGCTGGGTGGAGATCATCGAAGCGTGTCACCGCGCGGGTGTGCGCTCGACGGCGACGGTGATGTTCGGCCACATCGAGGAGCCGTGGGAGCTTGCCGAGCACATGCGCGTCGTGCGCGAGCTGCAGGAGCGCACGCAGGGCATCACGGAGTTCGTGCCGCTCTCCTTCATCCCCTTCCAGACGCTGCTCGGGCGCACCCACGGCGTGCAGGAGATCTCGCGCGAGGAGAACCTCAAGCACACCGCCGTGTTCCGCCTGGCGCTCGGCCGCACGATCACCAGCGTGCAGGCCAGCTGGGTGAAGATGGGGCTGGACGCCGCCACAGAGGCGCTGCGCTGGGGCGTGAACGACCTCGGGGGAACGCTGATGGAGGAGTCGATCAGCCGCCTGGCGGGCAGCTATCACGGCACGAGGCTCGAGCCGCACGAGTTCATCGCTGCTGCCCACCGCGCCGGGCGCCCGGCGGCCGAGCGCACGACGCTGTATGAGGTCCGCCGCCGGTACCCGCTGCGCGGCGAAGCGCACGTCGCGGCGCTGGCTGCGTCTTGAGGGGGAGTGCCGGACCTACGTACGCGTGCGGCGCCGTTGGCGGGCCGCGACGAGCCGCTGCGCGCGCAGCATCAGCGTAGGGATCCCGCGGTTCGGCGGTGGAAGCAGCCCGACCTGCTGGGTGAAGTCGTACAGGTCGTAGATGATCTTCCAGTGCGAGATCAGGCCATCGCGGAACTCGTACAGGTCTACGCCTTCGATGTCCACCCGCCGGCCGGTGGGCGCCCACGTCGGCGGTGCGGAGCCGTACCGCTTGCCCCAGAACGCCAACTCGCCACTGAACGTGCCGGTCCCCCGCCAGGGCAGTGCGATGCCCGCGCCCTCGAGGGCCAGGTAGGGCTCGCCTACCCCTTCGAAGCGGATGTCGGGAAACGCGCGGAAGAAGATCTCCGTGAACGCCCTGAACTCGCCGCGGCCGTGAACGGTCTCGCCGAACATCGCGGGGTCATCCCACACGACGTCCTCGGTCACAAGCGGCTCGAGCAGGTCGAGGTCGTGGGTGTTCCACGCCGTCTCCCAGCGTCCGAGGAAATCGTCCAGCTCGCCGGCGCGGGCAAGCCAGCGCTCAGAGAAGCCGTCGAGACCTCGGTTGAGCTGCTCGAGCAGCGGCTCGGCTTGTTGACTGGTCGGTGGTGCGGTTGCCATGGAGGGCTCCTTTGCTCGTGCCTTGCCGATGTCGACGCTACGCGGTTCGCATGAATTGCCCGTGAAACGAGAACGGGATGTGGTGGGGGACCTGGGCGCGCGCCAGCTCGCTGAGGTCGGCGGCATCGAGCACCAGCAGCATGGAAGCGCCGGCGGCGGCGTCGAGCACCACCGACAGCAGCACGCCGTCGTCCTCGCGCTCGGCCTCGGGCCGCGCGACGAACACGGGCTCTCCCGGATAGGAGCCGGGCTGCGACCAGGTGGCGGTCGCCCCGTCGTGGGTGTCGATCTTGACGATGCGCTCGAGCCATCCGCTTGGGCCTACGCCGTTGCCCCACACGTAGCGGTAGGGGCGCTCGTTGCAGCGGCGGTAGTTGATGCGTGGCAGCTCGATGTCGCTGTCTGCCAACCGCTCGCGGGTCACCGAGCGCTCGGCCGGGCGCAGGCGGAAACGGGTCAGGGCGGCGCTCGAGACCGGCTTGCCGGCGCGCAGGCGCTCCAGATAGAGGTCCTCGACTATGCCCGCGTCGGGGTAGGTGCAGATATCGACGATCACCTCGTCCGCGTGCTCGTAGGCGTTGACGTGGTGAAACGCAAAGCAGGCATCGGTGCGGAAGCCCTGCAGGGCCTGGCCGGTGGCGCGGTCGACGAGCGTGAAACGCGTCTCCAGGTCGGGCTTCCAGCGATAGTTCTCGATGTAGGGACGCCGGGACAGGGCCAGCGCCAGCGGATTGACGACCAGCGGAAACTCCGCCAGCACGAGCCAGCGCTCGGTGAGGCCGAAGGAGTGCATGTAGGCCGGCTCCCTGACCGGCAGCGAGGAGATCACGCGCGTCGCGGCCGGGCGGCCGGCGGGCGAGTGCGCGGGAACCTCGAAGAAGCGATAGCTGCTGCGCGACCCCAGCTTGGCGGCGTAGTTGAGCATCGCGCCGCTGGTCCGGTCGGCGTGCGGATGCGCGGTGGAGAGCTGCCCGGGGGCCTCATACGGCCGCACCCCGGCCGCCTTCAGGGTGCGCGGGTCGAACTGCACCGGAAGCGGCGTCTCGGTCATCGCGATGAAGCGCTCGCCGAGCTTGGTCACGTTGACGTTGGCGTTGTCGGTCAGTACGCCGCCGCCGCTGAACAGCGTTTGCACGCGCTTGAACAGCGAACGGCAGGGGTCGGTGGCGAACTCGCCGTAGATCATCTCGCCCTGCTCGCGTGAGGCGCGGTAGGAGCGGCTTTCGAGGAAGCGATTGCCGTAGGAAACCTCACCGTCGGAGATGCTGAAGCGGTGGAGCATCGCCAGGCCGTCAAACCAGTGGCGCATGTGCTGCTCGCCGAGCTCGAACTTGGCCGGGCCGGTGCGCAGCAGCGAGCCCGACAGCCACTTGGGGAGCGCGCCGCGCAGCTCGAGCTCCTCGGCGCTCAGCTGCTGCTCGAGCGTGCAGAAGCCGAGCCGGGCCGCGGCGCCCGGGACGGTGGCCGGCGCTCGCGTGGGTGCGCTGGCTGGGGCCGGCGCGGAGCCGGCGGCGGCGTTGGCGGGGCTCGTCAGGCGGTTTGCTTGCGACGGCGTCGTGGACGCTGTGCTGGGCGGCATCGTCATCACTCCCTATATAGTTCGGATCGAACGGTGCGGAGCGTAATATAATCGCTCGCGGATGTCAAGCCCGCGCCTGACCGAGACCTCGTACATCGTGCTGGGGCTGATCGCGCAGATCGGTCCGGCGACTCCGTATGACCTCAAGCGGCTGGCCCAGGTGAGCACGGTGAACTTCTGGAGCGTGCCGCACACGCAGCTGTACAGCGAGTGCGCGCGGCTGGCGGGGGAGGACCTGCTGAGCGAGCGGCGCGAGCAGACGGGCCGGCGCCGGCGCACGTATCGCTTGACCGAGCGCGGCCGGGAGGCGCTCGAGCGCTGGCTCTCGGAGCCCACCAGCGAGCTCGAGCAGGTGCGGGATACGGCAACGCTGAAGCTGTTCTTGGGAGGCGATCCCCAGCAGCTCGCCCCGACCCAGCTCCAGGCGCACCGCGCGCAGCTCGAGACCTACGAGCAGATCTACGGCAGCTTCGTGGGCGACGCTCCGCAAGGCTGGCGGCTGGCGCTCGAGGCGGGAATCGACCACGAGCGCGCATACATCCGCTTTTGGTCCAGGCTGGCAGGGCAACGAGCCCGGGAGGGCTCGCCAGCCCGGTCCCGCTGAGACTCGGTCGCGTGGCGGCCCGCGGCAAGGGCCGCCCGCCGCCGGCCGGAATACGCCCGCGGCCCTACAGGAACAGGTCTTCGTCCGGTGCGCGCAACAGCGCGGCCGCGCCGGGGCCGTCGGCGGCGGTGAGGTAGCGCTGCAGGCCGTCGATCAGAACGACCGGCTCACGCGAGTCCTTCGCGCGCGCGAGCTCGGCGCTGGCGGCGGCGGCATCGGCCGCGGCGAGCCAGGTCGCGCGCAGCTCCAGGCCGGCCGCGTCGGCGCGCCCGCGCCAGTCATCGAGCGGCTGCATGCCCGCCAGGCCAATCGCCACGTCGAGCTGGCCCTGGCGCCACGCGCGGCCGAAGCTGTCGCTGATGAGCACGGCCGGCGCCTGCCCGGTCAGCTCGCGCAGGCGCGCGCGGATGCGCCGGGCGGAGGCGTCGGGGTCGGCAGGCAGCAGCACGAGCGTGTCGGGCGAGGGTGCGTTAGAGGCGTCGACGCCGGCGTTGGCGCAGACGAAGCCGTGCAGCGTGCGGCAGATGAGGACGCCGCGCTCGGCGCGCAGGAGCTGCTGGGACTGGTCGAGCACCACCTGCACCACGCGGGGGTCCTTGCCGTTCTCGGCGGCGAGCTCGCATGCCCGCCGCGACGGCGTGACCGTCGCGAGCTGCACGACCGCGTCCTCGGCCTTTGAGACGACCTTGTGGGCGATCGCCACCAGGTGCCCGCCGGACAGCTCGGCGCCGCCCAGCGCACCCACGATCAGGGCGGCCAGGTCATCGCCGGCGCTCACCTCCGGCAGGCCAGGCAAGCCACGCGCGAGCACGCTTGCCACGAGCCGTCCAGTGTCAGCCGGTTGTGGATATGGAGAGGATGGGACGGCGTTCGGGCTGGCCGAGCACGGAGCGCGTGCGCGGGGCCGTCGCATCGGTTCCCGCGAGGCGCGCGCGCAGGGCGGCGAGGTCCTCGCCGGTGTCGACGTCGAGCACCAGCGACGGGGGGTGCTCGAGCCGCAAGGCCGCGCCGGCGGCCCGCGCGAGCGCGCGGTGGCGCTCGCAGCTGCCGGGGCCGAAGCTCGGCGTGATCACGTCCGGCGGCGTGAGCAGCAGGCCGTTGGTGCCGGTTCCGTGGCGGTCGGGCACGATCAGCACCTCGGCCCTGGGGCTGCCCGCAGCTTCGGGGCCGCGCTCGGACACGGGGCCGAGCAGCCGGTCGAGCTCTGCGGGCTCGAGCGCGGGGCAGTCGCCGGGAACGCACAGCACGCGCTCGAACCCCTCGGCGAGGGCGCGCGCGATGCCGATCGCTGCGGCCGCCGACTGGCCCGCTTCGGCGGCGTCCTCGAGCACGATCGCTCCCTGCGCGCGCGCCTGTGCGGCCACCGACGGCTCGCAGGTCACGACGATCGTGCGCGCGATCGCGCTGGCCTGCGCGAGGGCCCCGAGCACGTCGGAGACCATCGCCGCCGCGAGGTGCTGACGCAGGGCAGTGGCGGTGCTGGCGGCGAGGCGGCGCTTGGCGCCGGCCATGCGCTTGACGGGCAGGATCGCGGCGGTGCGTGCGAGCGGAGGTTCTGGCGACGCGTCCCGGCGGGGCGGCACACCCGCAGGATAGTCCGGCGGCAGCGGCGGCCACGGCGATCCGCGGCCGTGAGCCGCGCGGCTGGCTCGCGCGCGGCTAGCCCTTGGCCAGCGCTTCGGCAAATCCGAGCACGCGCTCGGCGACGCGCGCGCGGGAGGCGGCATCGTCCATGCGCGTGTCCAGCTGCAGCGTGGGCAGGCGCGC
>Ga0066709_100001964_pt1 | contig 14409 bp, 9 predicted proteins | sample GraSoiAngelo_158_FD_79665 | JGI IMG/M metagenome (GOLD analysis project Ga0066709, IMG submission 79665) | Grasslands soil microbial communities from the Angelo Coastal Reserve, California, USA - 14_1009_16_30cm | ecosystem: Environmental > Terrestrial > Soil > Grasslands | place: USA...
GAGGATGACATCCAAAGCCGCTACCTCCGGTTGGCCGCTGAATTCGAGAATTATAAGAAACGCGCCCAAAAAGACCAGGAAGAGTACACGAAATACGCGAACGAGCGTTTGCTGAAGGAACTGTTGCCCGTCCTCGACAACTTGCAACGCGCGCTTCAACACGCGCGGTCGGACAACCGCGACGGGTTGCTTCAAGGAGTGGAATTGACCTGTAAGCAGTATCTCGAAGCGCTATCGAGGTTCGGAGTGAAACCGATCCCGAGTGTCGGTCTGCCGTTCGACCCCGCCGTGCACCAAGCCGTCGCGAAGGTGCCGACAAAAAAACAGGCTCCGAATACTATCGTGGATGAATATGAGAAGGGTTACTATCTGCACGATCGAGTCCTCCGCCCGGCCATGGTGACTGTCGCGGAGGCGAATGACGGGGAGACGACTGGGTCATAGGAATCGCACGGACGAGTTAAATTTGTGATGGAAGGAGAGATGACACATGGGTAAGGTAATCGGGATCGATCTTGGAACAACAAACTCGTGTGTGGCCGTCATGTCCGGAGGCGATCCCGTGGTGATCGCCAATGCCGAAGGGAACCGTACGACGCCCTCGGTGGTGGCCATCAACGAGAAAGGCGAGCGACTAGTGGGTCAGATCGCCAAGCGTCAGGCGATCACGAATCCTGAGAATACGATTTATTCCATCAAGCGCTTGATCGGTCGGAAGTTTGAGTCGCGTGAGGTGAGAGAGGCGACCAAACGTTTGCCCTACAAGGTCGTGCCCGCCTCGAACGGAGACGCGCATGTGGAGATCCGCGGAAAGCACTATAGCCCCGCGGAGGTGTCCGCAATGATTCTCCAGAAGATGAAACAGACCGCTGAAGATTACCTGGGAGAGCCGGTGACCGAAGCAGTCATCACGGTGCCCGCCTACTTCGACGACAGTCAGCGCCAGGCCACGAAGGATGCGGGACAGATCGCCGGCCTGAACGTGCTTCGCATCATTAATGAGCCGACGGCGGCCTCGTTGGCATATGGGCTCGATAAAAAGAAGGATGAGCGGATCGCGGTGTATGACCTCGGCGGCGGTACGTTCGATATCTCCATCCTGGAAATCGGCGAAGGCGTGTTCGAGGTCAAGTCCACCAACGGCGACACGTTCCTGGGCGGAGACGACTTCGATTTGCGCGTCATGGACTGGCTCGTCGAAGAGTTCAAAAAAGATCAGGGCATTGACCTGAAAAAGGATCGGATGGCACTGCAACGGCTGAAAGAAGCCGCGGAACGGGCGAAAATCGAATTGTCGTCCTCTCAAGAAACGGAGATCAACCTGCCGTTCATCACGGCGGACGCGAGCGGTCCGAAACATCTTGTGATGAAATTGACGCGGGCGAAGCTCGAGCAATTGGTGGATGACCTCATCCAACGCACCGTCGAACCGTGCAAGAAGGCCTTGTCGGATGCGGGCGTGTCGGCCAAGGAAATCGACGAAGTTGTCCTCGTCGGCGGCATGACGAGGATGCCGAAAGTCATCCAGACCGTGCGGGATTTCTTCGGTAAGGAACCGCATAAAGGAGTGAACCCGGACGAAGTGGTGGCGATCGGCGCCGCCATCCAGGGCGGCGTGCTGAAAGGCGAGGTCAAGGACGTGCTCTTGCTGGATGTCACGCCTCTCACGCTCGGCATCGAAACGCTCGGCGGCGTCACGACGCGCCTGATCGAGCGCAACACGACGATTCCGACGAAAAAGAGCCAGATCTTTTCGACTGCGGCCGACGGCCAAACAGCGGTGACCATCAATGTGCTGCAGGGCGAGCGGGAAATGGCGGCCGACAATAAATCCCTCGGTCATTTCGACCTGGTGGGCATTCCGCCCGCTCCACGCGGCGTCCCGCAGGTCGAAGTCACTTTCGACATTGACGCCAATGGCATCGTCCATGTGTCCGCAAAGGACCTGGCGACCCAAAAGGAGCAATCCATCCGCATTACGGCTTCCAGCGGCCTCAGCAAGGACGAGATTGACAAGATGGTCAAGGATGCCCAGGCGCACGCGGCGGAGGACAAAAAGAAGCGGGAGCTCGTCGAAGTCCGGAACGAGGCGGACAACCGTATTTACAGCGTGGAAAAATTGCTCACCGAGCATGGCGATAAGATCGGCGAGGACGACCGCAAAAAGATTCAAGACGAGATTGCCGCCGCACGCAAAGCGATGGAGAGCAATGATCTCGACGCCATCCGCAATGCGACTCAGGCTTTGGTAAAGGCCTCGCAAAAGATCGGTGAAGAGATGTATAAGAAGACGGCGGGCGCCGGGGCCGCGGCGGGCGCAGGGGAACCCGGAGGACCGGGCGAGTCCGCGGCCGGTGGTAACGGGCAGGCTGATGGGGCTGCGGGCCACACCGATGAGCGCGTGGTGGACGCGGAATACACTGAAGTAGACAAAGACAAAAAATAAAGATAAATAGATAATTCATGAGGATGCTCCTGAGCTATAACGAGCGATGTTCGACGTGGTGAAACGGGACTATTACGACGTCCTGGGCGTAGACAAAAACGCCAATGATGACGAGCTTAAGAAAGCCTTTCGACGGCTCGCGCGCCAGTACCACCCGGATACCCTGACCGGGGAGCAGGAAAAGAAGGTCGCCGAGGAAAAGTTCAAGGAGATCAATGAAGCCTATGCCATCCTGAGCGATCAGGACAAACGGCGGCGGTACGACACCTTCGGACACACCGACCAGGGTTTTGACGGCTTCCCGCGCGGCGGGTTCGGCGACATCTTCAATGACATCTTCGACGACTTCTTCGGCGGCCGTCAGGGCGGACGACGGACCGCCCGCGGCTCCGACATCGAGTACAGTCTGACCATTTCCTTCGAGGATTCGATCTTTGGAAAGGAAGTGACGCTGAATATCCCCCGGTCCGAGACATGCCGGGAATGCCGGGGAACGGGGGCCAAAACCCCCGAAGACATCAAACCATGCCCGAGCTGCAAGGGGGCCGGACAGCTTCGATTCCAGCAAGGCTTTTTCACGATCAACAAGACATGCGGGCGTTGCCAGGGCACAGGCCAGATGATTGGTGCACCCTGCCCGACATGCCGGGGTGCCCGGCTGCTCCGCAAGGAGCGGGTTTTGAACGCGCACATTCCCGGCGGCGTCGAGACGGGCACGCTGCTCCGCCTGGCGAACGAGGGAGAATCCGGGGAGAACGGCGGTCCCCCCGGCGACCTGTTCATCCAGATCACGGTCGCCCCGCACCCCGTGTTCAGCCGCAAGGGGAACGATCTGCTGTGTGAAGTCCCTCTCAGTTTTGCCGCTGCTGCGCTCGGCGCAAAAGTCCGGGTGCCAACGCTCAAGAATGAGGACATGATCATTAAAATCCCGCCGGGCACGCAGCATGACAAAGTGTTCAGGATCAAGGGGCTCGGTGCGCGAGGCCTGCAGAACAACGGTACCGGAGATCAGCTGGTTCGCGTTAAACTCAAAGTTCCCACGAACCTGAACCCCAAACAGAAAGAACTGCTGGAGGAATACGCGAAGGTCAGTGGTGAAACCTTGGACGCTGAGAGCGGTATCCTCGACAAGATGAAGAACATCTTCTGATCGGACTTCAATGCCGGTCTTCTTCATCGAACCCGGCGTGATCAAATCCGGGATGGCGACGGTTCGCGGTCCCCTCGCCCACCACCTTTCTAAAAGCCTTCGGGTAGAGCCCGGCGAAGAACTTTGGCTTGCAGAAGCCTGCGAACGGCGCTATCGGGCAAAAATTCTCAGCTCTGACCGGCATGGTGTCACCGCGCAGATCCTGTTCGAGGTTCTCCCGCCATCGAAGCCCTCCCTCCGCATCACCCTCGGCCTCGCACTGATTAAACATGATCATTTGGCATGGGCGCTGCAAAAAGCGACGGAACTCGGGGTCGCCGAGATCGTGCCGCTGATCACCCGCCGAACGGTGGTGAGACCAATCGCCAGTCGTCAAACGCAACGTCTCCGGACCATCGTCCTCGAGGCCGCCCAACAGAGCATGCGCTGGGATGTGCCGTTCGTCACAGACCCTCAACCCTTTCATATGTGGTGCCGAAAGGCGAACCCTGAGGGTCTTCGGTTCCTCCTCTGGGAAAGCCCGCAAGGCACCCTGCTACGCGACAAGCTGAAAGGGGACACCGTACGCCACGTGGTTCTCGCCGCCGGTCCCGAAGGTGGATTTGAAACGGAAGAGATTACCGAGGCGCAAGGGGAAGGATTTGAAGTCGTGTCCCTCGGTCCGCGTATTCTGCGAACCGAGACTTCTGTGCTTACGGCGCTGGCCGTGCTGCAATATGAATGGGGCGACCTCGGAAAGAGTTGATTAAGGGGCGACGATTTTCACGATCATGCCGTTATCGCCCACCGCAAAGCCGGTCTTGGCATTCGGAAACGCGGCGGCGTAAAACGTATTTTGCGGACCCCGGGCGTAGAGGCGCCAGTTGAAGCCGCCATCCGTGGTCCGGAGCACCGTTCCCCGATCGCCGACGACCCAGCCCGACTTGAAATCCGTGAACACCACCGACGTCAAGTCGACGGGCTTGGCCATCGAACGGTCCTCCCATTTGGCGCCGCCGTCGAGCGTTTGAAGCAGGATGCCGCCGTTGCCGACGATCCAGCCATTGAGCGAATCAGAGAAGAACACATCGAAGAGCGTGCTCGGGGTGTTCGTTTCCTGGGCAGTCCACGTCCGCCCCCCATCCTTGGTGGCCAGAACCGTCCCGACCGAACCGACGGCCCATCCCGTCTTCGCATCGACGAACTGCACGCCGTACAAGATCGCATGAGTCGCGGTCTGCTGATCCTGCCACGATTCGCCGCCGTCCTCGCTCGATATGATCGTTCCGTCGGACCCGACAATCCAGCCATGCCGGTCCAGAAACATCACGTCGTATAACTGGGCGTTCGTGCCGCTCTTCTGAGGCTTCCAAGTCATCCCGCCATCCGTGGTCTTCAGGATCGTTCCGTTTGCGCCCACCACCCAGCCTGCCTTCGGCGTGGGAAATGCGACCTTAAAAAGGATCCCATCGCTCCCGCTCTTTTGGGCTTTCCAGGTCGAACCCCCATTCGTGGTCGATAGGATCGTCCCACTCCCGCCGACCGCCCATCCGACGGACGGGGAGATGAAGCACACGCCGTAAAGCGCTGTGGTCGTACCGCTTTTCAGTTCAGTCAGGGGCACAGGATCGGCTGACAACACTGTGCCGGGGATTGACCAGAAAACGGTCAAGAGGGCAATCGCCCGGAAAAGCGTTACGCGTGGTCTCATCTAGAATGATGACTCGCCGCCGGACTTGGGAAGATTTTTGCGGTAATCCGCGTCAATCTTATCCTGTCCGGTCGGCTTGAAGAACCCGGCTTCGGTGAGCACCCATTGCTTGTCTTTGCAGCACGTGCCATCGGGCAGCAAGTCCCACGAACCTCGGCTGATCACCACCTCACCCGGAATGGCGACCTGCGGGATGTGGACCTTGATCTCGGAATCGCTCCAGCTCTCGACATATCCGGCGACGTGGCTCGATTTCACAAGCTCCTGATTGGCCGGAAAGAGGACCGCGGTCCGGGAAATATTCTCATCGAACTTTTGGTACTGATGCAGATGGCCCAACCGGGACACCTGATCTTGGGTGCGTTCGTCCGTTTTCAAAAATTCGCCGAAGCCCGATCCTTTGATGGTAATCACGCTGCCGACTTCAGCAGTCGGCGGCATAATGCTCTCGACCTTGGGGACGGTGAGGGTGAAGTCCGGGCCGGTGGCAACGGCAAATCCGCTTTCGTCGCAACACGTCCCGTCAGGCTTGGCCTTGCCCGCCCCGCGCCGAACCACCACCGGCCCGCTTTTCGCGCTGACGGGGACCCACACATCAATGGCCCGGTCCGACCACTGAAAGACGCGTCCAAGCACGCCGCCGAATAAGACTTGATTGGGACCGCTGTCGAAAAAGACGCCGAAATTTTCTCCGCTGATGGTGACAAGCGTGCCGATCGGCGCGCTGTCGGGGATGAAGCCGACGATCCGATGAGGCGTCAGCCGAAACTGTCCCACGGCGCGTCGCTCGACTCCCTTCTTCAACGTGACCGGCCCCGATGTCCCATTCAAAGGGAAGGCGACCCTGATCCTCGTATTGGCCCACTCCAGAATCGGCGCTTGCACGCCGTTGAAGAGCACGGCATCTTCGCCCGGAGTCCGCTCCCCGAATCCACTCCCTGAGATGACCACGGGTGTCCCCATGGGCCCTTCCGTCGGTTCCATCAAAATGGACGCTATGACGGTAAAGCCGATAGCATTGCTGTTGACATATTGGACCGGCGCGCAGCAGGAGCCGTCCGGAAGAGGATCCACGGACGCGAGACGGACAAGCAGGTTGCCACTTGAGGCGTTGGACGGCACGCGCACCTCGATACGCGAATCCTTCCATCGGACGACGTCGGCCGGAATCCCGTTCATGAGCACGTCATTGACGCCGAATTGCATCTCACTGTCTTTTTGCCCTCTGGTCGGCCCAAAGTTGCGGCCGAGGATCTGTACGATCTGCCCGGCCATCGCGGTCGTCGGCGTCACTTCCTTCACCACCGGTACTTCAACGGTGAAGGCCCCGATCTTCCGGACCTTTTTTCCTTGCTTCACACTCACCGGACCAGATACGGCCTTGAGCGGTACGCGCACCGCAATTTTGCCGTTTTCCCAATGTTCGATCAGACCTGGCGCGCTTCCGAAGAGAACGGCGTTCTCCCTTACTGACATGAATTTGCCGAAGCCCTCACCGCTGATCGTGACAGTCGTTCCGATCGGGCCAGAGCCAGGAAAAACCTCTGATGCGGCTGAAACGGGTGTCGCGGCAGCAAGCAGCACGATCAAAAACAGTCCCAACTTACGCATGAATTTCAATTCCCAGGTAGGAATACGGACGGCTCGTCTTTGGCGCAATGTCATTCTGCTTGTGTCGAGAAATTAGGGAAGGTGAGACCTGGCGGCTTTGGCTCCTTGTTCATCGAATAGAGGCGCGCCTGAAAATATAACAAGCGATATTTCAGGCTGTCAAGAAAGGGTGCTCAGCGGATTTGAAGGATCAGTTCAAGCTCGATCGCCATGTTTAACGGCAGTTCGGCCGCGCCTAAGGCGAGGCGCGCATGGCGCCCGGCCTCGCCGAAGATCTCGACTAGCAACTCGGAGGCGCCATTGATCACGGCAGGTTGCTGCGTAAATCCGTCGGCGGATGCGACATGCCCCGACACGCGCACGATGCGAAGAACACGGTCCAGCGAGCCAAGTTCCTTACGGACGATCGCAAGCGCGTTCAGGACTGTCAGCCGCGCGGCCTCGTAGCCCTGCTCCACGGTCAAATCCCTGCCTAGCTTCCCGGCAAAAACGATTTTGCCGTCCTTGAATGGGCCGGTCCCGCTCAAAAAGAGCAGATCCCCGGCACGCACGGCTGGTATATACGACGCGACAGGTTGAGGAGCCGCGGGAAGGACAATATTTAATTGCTTCAGCTTGGCTTCAAAAGACATCGGGTGCTCATGCTCGATCAAGCACGACTCGAATGGTGCGGAGCAGCTCGTCAGGCGCGTAGGGCTTGGGGATGAATGCCTGGGCCTTATCCGGAGCGATGAGATCTTGGATCGAGCCGTCGGCAGAATAGCCGCTAGACAGGATGACCGGAACGCGATGACCTTGCTCCCGGAGTTTGCGAAGCACCTGGTATCCGTTTAACTTCGGCATGGTCAGATCCAGGATGACCAATTCGATCCTCTCGCGGGATTCATTGAAGACCTTGAGCGCCTCCTCGCCATTTGATGCCAAGACGACCGTATGCCCCCGGGCCGTCAGACAGCTGCTGAGAAAGTTCCGAATCGATTCTTCATCGTCCACGACCAGCACGCGCTCGCTACCCTTGGGCCCTACGGAAGGCGTGTGGCGACCGATCTGCGGCTCAACAGCGGCTTTTGGGAGGGCGGGAAGGTAGATCCGAAAGGACGTACCCTGACCGGGCGCACTGTTCACGGTCATCCAGCCTTCATGCTGTTTGACGATCCCGTACACCATTGCCAATCCCAATCCCGTGCCCTTCCCCACTTCCTTGGTCGTGAAGAACGGATCGAAGATGTGGTTGCAGGTTTCTTGATCCATCCCTATGCCGGTATCGCTGACTCGCAAGCAGACGAACTGGCCGGGGCGCGCGTCTCGGTGCAACGCACAATAAGGCGCATCGATGATGACATTCGCCGTCTCAACAACCATGCGGCCGCCCTCGGGCATGGCATCCCGCGCATTGAGGCAGAGGTTCATCAGGACTTGATGGATCTGTGTCGAATCGGCACGGACGGCCCAGACACTGGACGTATCGATCACCTGGATCTCGATTCTCGGGTCAATGGTTCGCCGCAGCAACGCAACCGCTTCTTCCACGTGTCCAGGCAGATGCAGCAGCGCCGGCTGGTAGGCCGACCGCCGGCCGAAGGTCAAGAGCTGCCTGGTGAGTTCGGCGGCCCGGCGCCCGGCCTTTTCCGCCTGGCGGAGGAACTGGGCGACAGGATGGCCAGTTTCCAGGTTGGTGTAGGCCAATGAGATGTTTCCAAGGATGCCCGTGAGCAGGTTGTTGAAATCGTGTGCGATGCCCCCTCCCAACAGACCAATCGCCTCCATTTTCTGGGCCTGACGGAGTTGAAGCTCCATCTCGCGTTCGGCCGTAATGTCTTTCAGCGTGCCGACCATCCGCAGGGATTGTCCGCTGTCACGGTTGATGAAGACACCGTGGTCCAGGACCAAGGCATACGTGCCGTCCCGGCGTCTCAGGCGGTACTCGCCGAGAAAATCATGGCCGAGCCGGATGCTCTCTCTGACTTTTGCGTTCAACCCCGTCTGATCTTCCGGATGAATACGCTCCATCCACCAATCGCTCGCCCGGCCGATCTCTCCCGGCGCATAACCAAACAACCCTTTCGTTGCCGCGGCCAGTTCGACGGTACCCTCCAGAATGGACCAATCATAGATGATGTCATTGGCCGCTTCGGCCGCCAGCCGGAACCGTTCCTCGGCGGCTCTCAAGGCCGCCATTTGCTCACGAATGCGGGTCGACATGGCGTTGAACTCATTCGTCAGCTCTCCGATCTCGTCGGACGTTTCAACCGGAACCTGCTGCACCAAGACGTCCCCTCCCGAGAAACGGCCCGAAGCCTCGGCGAGCCGCCGGACCGGGTTGGTGATGGATACACTCGTGCGGATCATCAGGTAGAGACCGACGGCAAGCGTGCCGATGAGCGACACTAGGATCAACATCACGGCCTCTCGCCGTTCCTGGCTGATCTGCTGCAGGTTCGACAGATGCGCCGCCCGATAGGCTGCCGAGATGCCGGCGGCGAGAATTTCTCGTTCCTTCTCCCCGAATTTCAGGTACGGCATGGAGTCACTGGGCCCGAGCAGGGCTCGGAGCTGCGAAGGCGTGTAGGGTGAAGAGGCTAAGACCTTCGCGCGCTCCGTCAACAAGTCCGATACGGACCGATCGGAGAGATGTTTTTCGCGCTTTTCAAGCGCCCGTGGAATCAGCGTAAACACGAGATCCTCGTGCAGGGCCTCCTCTGCCAGGATGCGTTCATTCACGCCGCGAAGGTATTCCATCGAGCCGAGTTTCACCAAGCTCACCATGGCGCCGACACCCGGCGTCAGCACCACGATGAGGAATGCCAAAAACAGCCGCGTGACAATGGACAGCCGGCTGGGCCTTTTCTGCTCCTTCGCCGTCCTGAGCCCCAACCGCTCCGGCGACGACGGCTGAAGATAATCCATGATCGGGAACAGGACCACAAAACCCCCGGCGGTCATGAGCCACACCAAGGTGAGAATGACCCAGATGGCAAAAAACACCGGTCCAAACTGCACGTGCGACACATACAAGCCGAGCGGAAATATCCCATCCAGGAACAGAGAGATCCCAATCGCCCAGAGGATGAGCCGCCGGTCTGGAGGGCTCAACGTTTCCGTTTGTGGCACGGGCTCAGCAGAGCGCGACACCGGTAGGACCAGGTAAGACCGGATCGCGGTGCAGAGAGACTCAAAACTGTATGACGTGTGCGGCCGCAGGCAATCCATCCCACAGATCAATCCACTCGTGAGAATCACGGCGAGATTCCCAAGCGTGACGGGACCAAGCCTGCCCAGGCTCTCCACCGTCACCGCCCCGCTTATCGCCTCTGCGGACAGCACCCAGACGGCAAGACCGACGATCAATCCCCCGAGAGTCGCCCAAAAGGCTCCCCTTCCTGTCAGACGATCCGTGAGCAAGCCCAACGCCAGGGGCAACACCCCTGAGCTCATGAAAATCCCCATTGCCAGGTAGAGCCAACCCATATCAATGTCCAACTTATGAAGGCCAAGGCAGGCAGGACCGATCAGGAGTATGAAACCGAGTGTCGCGAGCCGGGCGACCCGCAAAATTTCGGCGTCCCCGGCATCCGGCCGGAGGTATCTTTTGTAAACATCCGTGGCGATCAACGATGAGGCGGCGATGGATTCGGCGTTTCCCGTCGAGATGATCACCATGAACAGCATCATCAGGAACAACCAGGCCCCCATCGGACCGAATGTCGCAACGGCCGTGCTCGGGGCGATATCCGTATAGGGAAAGGGAACATTCAGACCGAGGGCTAAGCCGCCGACCCCCAGGGCCGTCCCCACGCCGAACGGAATGGCAAACCAGGCGAGCCCGCCGATCAGGAATGAGCGGCCGGCGGCCTCGTCGGACGCGGCGATCGCCCGCTGCCAATACACTTGGTCCAAAAAGACCATGCCTAAATTGCCGATGGTGTTCACAACGCCGAACAACAGCGCGGACAGAGAGGCCATCGCCAGATAGTTTGCGCCCTCCCGCGGCGCCAACGCCCGGAGCCGCTCATAGATCCCCAAATCTCCGTTGAATGTCCAAAAGCCGATCGTCAGTACCAGAGCAATGACGAGAAGGACAGCAACCTGCAGAGCTTCAATAAGGATGGACCCGCGCAATCCTCCAAGGAGGCTGTACAAACCGAAGGCGAGGGGAATGACCAGCAGCGAGGTTTGCACTTCCAAGCCGGTCAGCGCGTGAAGGGCATGGGCGCCGCCGAGAATCACCATCACGCTCACCAGGACGCTGGTCAGAAGGCCAAGGCACACCATCAGGCGGTGCGAGGGTCCGCCGAACCGGTGCCATACGAATTCGCCGAAGGTGTGGACCATGGGCATCCGGCGTTTCAGATAGATCGCCATAATGGCAAAGAGCAACAGCGGAACGGTCGCCCCGGCGGCATACCAGTAGGGCCCTGCGATCCCATGTTGATAGCCTTCGGCAGAGGACACCATCAGGGTGGCAGTCCATGTCCAGCATCCGACGATGGACGCGGTGATGATGCCGGACTTCATGTTGCGACCGGCGGTCAGGAACCATTCCGCCGTTCGCCGGGTCTCGCCAAGGCCTTGGTACCACAGCCATGTCAAGACGAGAAAAAGAACACCGAGCGCAGCCAGTAACGCCAGGGTGGCATGAGGCAACAGTAGAGCCTGTAGCTCCAGCGGGGTCGTAAGGTGAGGCGGAACGACAATGGCAATACTCGCCGGCATACCTGCCTCCGGTGCTCGAGCCAGTCGGGAGAATCATAATGATAGATAACCCTAGGGACTTTGGCAAGGAATTGCTGCCGACGTGCTTAGGTCGTGGCTCCGCGCGGCCGTTGGATCAATTCGATCTCGTATCCATCGGGAGCGTCAATGAAGATGAAGCGGCTGCCGGACGAGCTTGCGGTCGGGCCGTCGGTGATGCGGACGCTCTGAGCGGTGAGCGCTCGAATCGTCTCTTCGAGGTCATCCACCTCAAACGCGAGGTGCACGAGATCTTCTTGGACCTTGACCGGTCCGCTTGGGGGAAAACTGGCCAGCTCAATGAGTTCCTCGCTGTTAGGAATCTTTAGAAATGCCAAATGCGACCCGCGCGGAGATGTCTTGCGCTCCACCACTTCCAGCCCCAACACATCGACATAGAACTTGATGGTCTGATCAATATCGCTGACCCTCATTCTGGTGTGGAGCAGTTTTTTGACGCGCATGAAGGCCTTCCGATTCGGATTCTCGTTCAAGTCTGAAGAGGGTGTCAAGCCGTGCTACACTTGAGAGTCTGACGATCCACCAGGGAGAGTACATGCCGGTTGGAGCGGTGATCTCACAAGGTCGTGTGCCCGTTAAGGTATGGAGCGAACTGGCCGATGTCGAGCCTCAGGCGCTTGATCAACTGGTCAATACGGCGAACCTCCCGTGCGTGTTCAAACACATCGCTGTCATGCCGGACGTCCATCTCGGCATCGGGGCGACCATCGGGTCCGTCATTCCGACAAAGAACGCCATCATCCCTGCCGCCGTAGGCGTGGACATCGGCTGCGGCATGCTGGCCGTGAAAACACAGTTTGATTCGGCCGCCCTTGAAGGCCGCTTGAAAAGGATCCGAGAGAACATCGAGCGCGCTATCCCCTTGGGACCGTCCCAACATCATTTGCCGCTCAAGGAGGCCGAACGATGGATGGGGTGGAAAGAATTTTCCAACTGTCATCGTGCCGTGCAGGAGTTGGCCCAGAAGGCCCGGGCCCAACTCGGCACACTCGGCGGCGGCAACCACTTCATCGAGCTCTGCCTGGATACCGAAGACCGCGTGTGGATCATGCTGCATTCAGGCTCGCGGCATATCGGCAAGACGTTGGCAGAGCGGCATATCCAAGCCGCCAAGGGCCTGCTGAGACAAACCCTCCAGAGTCTGCCCGATCCCAACCTCGCGTATCTGGTCAAAGGCACGAGCGAGTTCCAGGCCTACTGGCATGACCTTCAGTGGGCCCAGGCCTATGCGTACGAGAACCGCCAATTGCTGTTGGACCTGGTTCTGCGCGCCACGGAGAAAGGCCTTGGTGGGCGCGAGGCGGTCGTTCCCGAGTTGGTCGTGAATTGTCATCACAATTACGCCGCGATCGAGCGGCACTTCGGGGAGAAGGTCTACATCACGCGGAAAGGCGCCGTGAAGGCGGCCCAGGGCGAAATGGGCATCATCCCCGGGTCGATGGGCACCCGGTCCTTTATCGTGAGGGGCAAGGGAAATGCCGAGGCATTTGATTCATGCTCGCATGGAGCCGGGCGCCGCATGTCGAGGAGCGCAGCGAGGAGAACGTTCAGCGCCGAGGACTTATGCCGCCAGACTACCGGCGTCGAATGCCGGAAAGACACGGGCGTGGTGGATGAGATTCCGCAAGCGTACAAAGACATTGACGTGGTGATGCGCCACCAATCCGATTTAGTGGAAATCGTCGCGGAACTGAAACAGGTGTTGTGCGTGAAGGGGTAAAGCTAGCAACAACCAAAGCGAACGTTAACCGGCCACTGTAAGCACAGCCGCGCCGTTGATCGTTCCGGCTTTCAAGGCTTGCAGCGCGGTGTTGGCGTGCTCGAGCGTGAAGAGCTGCGTGTGAGGCCGGATCGGAATGGCGGCGGCTGCGGCGAGAAGGTCCAAGCCGTCCTGCTTTGTGTTCGCCGTCACGCTCCTGATCGTGCGCTCTCCAAACACGTCACGATCGTAATCGAGGGCGGGGATCGGTGTCATATGGATGCCCGCTAAGGCCACCGTGCCCCCTCTTCGAAGTGCGCGAAGCGCCGGCGGGACGAGTTCCCCGACCGGAGCGAACATGATGGCCCCATGCAGCTTCTCGGGCGGCGGCTCATCGGCGCCGCCCACCCATGCTGCGCCCAGATCGCACGCGAGCTGCCGGTGCTCCTCGCGAAGCGAACACACAAAGACCTTGCAGCCCCAATGCTTCGCGACCTGAATCGTGATGTGAGCCGACGCTCCGAATCCATACAGACCGAGGTTTTCGCCGGGTTTGACTTGGCTCAACCGCAATGCGCGAAAGCCGATGATGCCGGCGCAGAGCAGCGGCGCAGCCTCCCCGTCATTAAACAGTGGGGGAATCGGATAGGCGAAGGCAGCCGGCACGACGGCATACTCCGCATACCCGCCGTCCCACTGATAGCCGGTGAATTGGGCTCGCTCGCAGAGATTTTCCCGTCCGCTGCGGCAGAACTCACACTGCCCGCATGTGTCGCGAAGCCAGGCGATTCCAATACGATCCCCTTCCTTGACGGTCCGGACGCGCGTCCCCACTCGATCCACCACTCCCACGACTTCATGACCGGGTATGAGCGGCCGTTTGGATGGGGGAAGATCGCCTTCGACCACATGGAGATCCGTCCGACACACTCCACACACGTGCACCCTCATCCGTACTTCGTCTCGGCCGGGGTCGGGCGCCGGCACATCCTGGAGCGCAAGCGGGTTCCGCCCGACATCGGAAGACTGAGTCAGGACCATCGCTCTCATAGAGGGATTGA
>Ga0066709_100001965_pt1 | contig 14409 bp, 14 predicted proteins | sample GraSoiAngelo_158_FD_79665 | JGI IMG/M metagenome (GOLD analysis project Ga0066709, IMG submission 79665) | Grasslands soil microbial communities from the Angelo Coastal Reserve, California, USA - 14_1009_16_30cm | ecosystem: Environmental > Terrestrial > Soil > Grasslands | place: USA...
CGGAGGCCTGTGGCCGGAGTTAGAAGAGCCCCGCAAGTGCGGGGCTCTTTCTCGGGAAACCCGATCTCGGTCATTCGACCGGACTCGCTATCGCCTCTTCGGCTCAGTCATGCCGATTTCGTCGGTCGGCGTCAGGTGGGGTCGGGCTGCTGCGCTGGAGTGGTGGCGTCCGCTTCGCCGCTTTCAGCCCAGGCCCGGCACCGTTTCGACCTCTCGGGCGCAGAGCGTCAAAGCGTCTTGACCGAAACCGTACGTTGTGCTCGGCCACTCAGGTCCGGGTCACGACCAGCTTCGCATTGGCGCCGACGGCCTGCCGCTCCCAAGCCTCAGCAACCCGCTCGAACGGATACATCTCAATGTCGAAGACGATCTCGCCCGCGGCCGCGTGGCCGAGGAGGCGCAGGTACTGCTCACGGAACGTGTCCGCCGCCACGGCGAAGTCGGTGTACCCGTAGATCTCTCCCATCTTGCCTCGGATCGCCGCTGAGGTCAGCGTCGCCTCCGCGGCTGCGGACTGGCCGAGCTGGACGACGCGATAGCCGGGTGAGGCGGCCTGGATCGCGGCGGCCGCCGGCGGGCCCCAGAGCGTGTCGACGATGTGAGTCGGGCCGTCGCCGCCCGCCGCCTCCTTGAACGCGCCGGCAAGGTCGTCTTCCTCGAGGCTAACGGTCACATCGGCTCCGAGCTCAGCGGCACGCCTCAGACGTTCGGGATTACGTCCGACCGCGACGACGCGCTCGGCGCCGAGGAGCTTCGCCGTCTGAGTGGCGACGAGTCCGACCGTGCTGGTCGCGCCGAGCACCAGCACGCGGTCATGCCTCCGTACAGGTGCACGCCACGCGACGCACATCCAGCCGGCCATCCCGGCAATGCCACAGGCGGCCGCGACCTCGTCCGGGACAGCGTCCGGGAGCGGGATGCCGAGGTCGGCGGGCGCGGCACCGCGCTCAGCCAGGAGTCCGTCGCGGGAAAGGCCGAGGCCGTCGCCGAAGAGGTAGACGCGCGTGCCGTCGGGCGCGCGGCCGACGCCCTCGCAGCCGGGAACGTACGGGAGCTCCGGATGGCCGGCGAAGTAGCGCCCCGCCCCGACGTTGATGTCAAGCGGGTTGAGCGCCACTGCCGACACCTCGTAGATCACCTCGCCCGCGGGCTCGGGAAGGTCCCTGATTTCTGGCGGCCGACCGAGTTCGCTGATCACCGCAGCTCTCATCGCTGGACGGAGCCTAGTGCCTCGGCGCGGATCTCCGACAGCGTCTGCCGCGGCGTGATCGCCTCCGGATCGACGCGGAGCTCGAGCAGAGACGGGCGCGTTTGTGAGAGCGCGCGCTCGAACGCCTCGGAAAAGTCGTCCGAGCGCAGCACGACGTCGCCGTGGGCACCGAACGCGCGAGCCCAAGCGGCGAAGTCGGGATTGACGAGATCCGTACTCACCACGCGGCCCGGGAAGAGACGTTCCTGATGCATCCTGATCGTTCCGTACATCCCGTTGTTCACGACGAGCACGACGATCGGCACCTTCTCCTGAACCGCGGCGGCGAGCTCGTGACCGCTCATCAGGAAGTCGCCGTCGCCGGAGACGCACACGACCGTCCGCTCGGGATGGACGACCTTCGCGGCGATCGCCGCCGGGATGCCGTAGCCCATCGCACCCGAGCACGGCGCGAGTTGGGTCCGGTACCGGCGGAACGCATAGAAGCGATGGCACCAGACCGTGTAGTTGCCCGCTCCGTTCGTCAGGAACGCGTCGGCCGGGAGACGTTCGCGCAGGTACTCCATCACGTCGCCGACATCGAGCTCTCCCGGGCCGCGCTTGTGACGCAGGCTGGCGAGAAAGTCCGCGTGTGCCGACGCAAACCAGTCGGCCCGGTGCGCACCCTCGACCGGTTCCAGCGCCCCGAGGAACTCGGGAGAGGAGGAGACGATGGCGAGGTCGGGCTCGTAGACGCGACCAAGCTCCTTTGGGTCCGCGTGCACGTGCACGAGCGTCTGCGGAATCCTGGGCGGCTCGAGCGTCGTGTAGCCGCGCGTGGCGATGTCGCCAAGGCGCGAGCCGATTACGAGGAGCACGTCCGACTCACGCAGCCGCGCTGCCAGGGCCGCGTCGTGCCCGATCGTGAGCACGCCGGCGTACGACGGAGACGTGTTGTCGATGTAGTCCTGCCGGCGGAAAGACGTCGCGACCGGGATCGCCGACGCTTCGGCGAAGGCCCGCAGATCCTCGGCGGCGTGCACGCTCCATCCCCCACCTCCGACGACGATCAGCGGTCGGGCCGCCGTCGAGAGGAGCTCGCGCACGCGTGCGAGCTCGTCGGGGGAGGGGGAGGCACCGACGACAGCGTGCGGCGTTGCATCTTCGACGTCGGCCTCCGCGGCGAGCACGTCCTCGGGCATCGACACCACCGCCGGCCCCGGGCGTCCCGACAAGGCCGCTCGGAAGGCATTCGCTGCAAGCTCCGGAAACTGGTCGGGCGCCTCGGCCTCGACCGCGAGCTTCGTGATCGCGCCGAACGCGTCGCCGTAGTCCAGCTCCTGGAACGCCTCGCGTCCGCGGTGCTCCACCGGCACCTGTCCGACGAGCAGGATCAGCGGCGTGGAGTCTTGAAAAGCCGTGTACACGCCGGTGGCCGCGTGCGTCGCGCCGGGCGCGCGTGTGACGAGACAGATCCCCGGACGGCCGGTCAGCTTCCCGTAGGCCTCTGCCATGTTCGCGGCGCCGGCTTCATGCCGCGCGACGACGAGGCGGATGGGAGCGTCACGGAGAGCGTCGAGAACGGCGATGTAGCTCTCGCCGGGAACGCAGAACGCGGTGTCCACGCCGTGCGCGAGGAGCTGGTCGACGAGGATCCTCGCCCCGCTGCGCGTCACAGCTCGATCGGCTCGTCGAAGAAAACGGTCGCGCGCTGGAGCCTCGGTTTGTCCTCGTCGGCCGGGTCGACGTAGCGGATCGTGCGCTTGCCCTTCCACTCGCGGGGCACGAGCATCACGCGCACGAAGGCTGTGTCCTCGTCCTCCGACGCGAACGCCAGCACCGGCTCGGGGCCGCTCTCGAACCACGCCTCGAACGGACGGTGCTCGCGCGATTCACCGCCGCTCTCGATCCGGACCGACCCGTACAGGAGACACCTGATCCCCGGGCCCGGGTGCGTGTGCCGGTACGCGATGCCCCCGGGCGGAAAGTCGACGCGGTCACAGCGGAGCAGCCACGCAACGCCCGCGTCGAGCGCGACGGGCGCCGCAAGCTTCGCGCCGATCTCCGCCTCCTGCTCGAGCTTCCAGACCAGCGCCCGACCGCGCACCGAGGCCGCGCCGAAGTACGCGCTGTTGCCGTCGACGTCGTACACGGCGACATTGCCGCCCGCGGTCTCCACGCCCTCGTCGTGCTCGTAGAGCGCCAGGATCAATGAAAGTACTGACCACCGTCGATGACGATCGTCTGACCGGTGACGAACTCGGCACCCGGGCCGCAGAGAAAGACCACGGCGCCGACGACGTCCTCGGGCTCCTGGTCGCGCTGCAGCGTGCGCGCGGAGACCGAGAGGTCGCGGAGCGCGTCGATCACCTCCGGATGCTCGCGAACACCGTCACTCATGGTGAACCCCGGCGCAACGCAGTTGACCAGGATGTCGTCACGTCCGAGCTCCTTCGCGAGCGCACGCGTCAGCGCGACGATCGCACCCTTGCTCGTCACGTAGTGCAGGAGAAACGCGACGCCGCGAAACGGTGTCCCCGACGAGATGTTCACGACCCGGCCGCCCCCGTGCTCGCGCATGTGCGGCACGACGGCCCGTGTCGTCAGGAACATGCTCAGGACGTTGACGTCCATCACCTGCCGCCACTCGTCGACCGGAATCTCCGTGAACGGACGCATCTGGAGCGACGCGTACAGCCCGGCGTTGTTCACGAGGATGTCGATGACGCCGCACTGCTCGATCACCTCTCGAGCCAGCTCCTCGACCTGCGCTTCGTCGGCGACGTCGACGGTGAGCCCGATCCCGTCCTCGAACTCCTGCGCAGCTTCCTCCGCACGGCTCAGATCGGCGACCACGATGCGCGCCCCCTCTGCGGCGAGGCCCCTGGCGATCGCATTGCCGATTCCCTGCGCCGCGCCGGTGACGATCGCCACCTTGCCCGCGAGGGAGTCGCTCATTTGATCGGCGAGAAGGCCGTCGGCACGAGGATGCGGTTCTGCTGCGTATGGATGAGCGGCTGGATCCGCGCGAGGAAGTCGCGCCAGCGCTCGTCGGTCTGAAGCTTTGCGCGCCGTTGTTCCCGCTCCGCGAAGTTCTCGTAGCCCCAGAGGCTCGTGTAGGTGGAGAGCGCGCCGACGTCCGTCGTGAAGACGCCGATCAGCCCGCCGAGGTACTCCTGCTGAAGCGCGATGCCTTCCTCTTCGTACAGACGCACGAGCTCGACGAGCTTGCCGGTGAACACGTGGTAATCGCGCTGCTCGACGATCACCGGTCGACACCGCCCATGGCGAGATACTTCAGCTCCAGCCACTCCTCGATGCCGTACTTCGAGCCCTCGCGGCCGATGCCGGACTCCTTCATCCCGCCGAAGGGCGCAACCTCTGTCGAGATGAACCCGGTGTTGATCCCGACGATCCCGTACTCGAGCGCCTCCGACACACGCCAGATGCGTCCCACGTCGCGGCTGTAGAAGTACGCGGCGAGACCGTAGGGCGTCGCGTTGGCGATCTCGACAGCTTCCTCCTCGCTTGCGAAGCGCGCGATGCCGGCGACCGGCCCGAACGTCTCCTCGCAGCTCATCGCCATGGTGCCAGTGACGCCCGTGAGGATCGTCGGCTGGAAGAAGGTGTGGCCGCGTTCGTGGCGCTCGCCGCCGGTGACGAGCTTCGCGCCTCCGTCGAGCGCGTCCGCGACGTGCCGCTCGACCTTTGCGAGCGCCGGCTCGTCGATGAGCGGGCCGACGTTGACGTTCGGCTCCGTCCCCGCCCCGACCTTCAGCCCGCCAACCCCCTCAGTGAGGCGGCGAAGGAACTCGTCGTGCACCGAGTCCTGGACGAGGATCCGGTTTGCGGAGATGCAGGTTTGCCCGGAGTTGCGGTACTTGCAGAGCAGCGCACCCGCAACTGCCTCGTCGAGATCCGCGTCGTCGAAGACGACGAAAGGAGCGTTGCCGCCGAGCTCGAGCGAGACCTTCTTGACCTGGCGCGCACACTGCTCCATCAGCAGCTTCCCGACCTCGGTCGAGCCCGTGAACCCGAGCTTGCGCACGATCGGGTTCGACGTCATCTCGGCACCGATCACCGGCGCACCTTCCGCGTCGCCCGTGACCACGTTGAGCACCCCGGCAGGCAGGCCCGCCAGCTCGGCGAGCCTCGCGAGCGCGAGCGCCGACAGCGGCGTCTGCTCGGCCGGCTTGAGCACCATCGTGCAGCCCGCCGCGATCGCCGGCGCCGCCTTGCGCGTGATCATCGCGGACGGGAAGTTCCACGGCGTGATGCCGGCCGTGACGCCGACCGGCTCCTTGGTCACGACGACACGGCGGTCCTGCATGTACGTCGGAATCGTGTCGCCGTAGACGCGCTTGGCTTCTTCCCCGAACCACTCGAGGAATGACGCCGCGTACTCGATCTCGACGCTCGACTCGTGCAGCGGCTTGCCCTGCTCGGAGGTAAGGAGCAGCGCGAGGTCGTCGCGATGCTCGAGCATCAGATCGGCCCAGCGACGCAGGATCCGCGCGCGCTCCTTCGCGAGCGTCTCCCGCCAGCCCGGATACGCGTCTCTCGCCCTGTCGATCGCGCGCCGGGTCTCGTCGGCTCCCATGCAGGGCACGCGCGCGAGCTCCTGTCCGGTCGCAGGATCGAGGACCGGAAAGGTTTCGCCGCCGTCCGCCTCGACGGGTAGCAGCTCCTGCCACGGCTGTGCCGCAATCTGCGCCATGACGCGCGATTTTACGCCCGGGTAGTCAGCCGTAGACGACGTCCTCGCGACGGCCGGTCTCCGCCGAACGCAGCAGGTCCGACGCGCTCAGCGGCCGGAGCGCTGCATCGCGGCGTCGAAGGCGATCGCAGACGGCGCGAAATCCGTGCGTCGGACGAATGCGAGCGCGTCCCGTGCGCCCCAGTCCCGGTCCATGCCCGAGTCCTCCCACTCGATCGAGAGCGGGCCGTCATAGCCGATTCTGTTCAAGGCGCGGAAAAGCGACTCGAAGTCGACGTCGCCGTGCCCGGGCGAGACGAAGTCCCAGCCTCGTTGCGCTTCGCCGAAGTCGAGGTGTCCGCCGAGGATGCTCTTGCGGCCGTCGAGGGTCTTGCGCGAGTCCTTCACGTGGACGTGATAGATGCGGTCCGCGAACTCCTCGACGAACGCGGCCGAGTCGAGGAACTGGTGAGCGAAGTGGCTCGGGTCGAAGTTGATGCCGAACTCCGGCCGTCGGTCGATCGCGTCGAGCGTCTTGCGCGTCGTGACGAAGTCGTACGCGATCTCCGTCGGGTGCACCTCGAGGCCGAAGCGAATCCCCTCCTGCGCGAACACGTCCATGATCGGCCCCCAGCGCTCGGCAAAGTCGGCGTAGCCGCGCTCGACCTCGCCGAAATCGTTCGGCGGGAAGGAGTAGAGCATGTGCCAGACGGCCGAGCCGGTGAAGCCGTTGACCTGCTCGACTCCGAGTTGCGCAGCCGCACGTGCTGTGTCCTTCATCCGCTCGGCGGCACGCGTTCGCACGCCCTCGGGCTCGCCGTCGCTCCAGACCTCGGGCGGGACGATGGCGCGATGGCGCTCGTCGATGGGATCGCAGACGCACTGGCCGACGAGGTGAGCGCCGAGCGCGAAGACCTCGAGGCCGTGGCGTTCGAGCAGCTGCTTCTGCGAACGGGCGTAGCCGGAGTCGTCTGTCGCCTTGTCGACCTCGAAGTGATCGCCCCAGCAGGCGAGCTCTAGCCCGTCGAAGCCCCAGCCCCCCGCCTTGGCCGCGAGCTCGGCCAGCGGCAGGTCGGCCCACTGGCCAGTGAACAGGGTGACGGGCCGTGCCACGGCTAGGCGGCAGCCAGGACGGGGACGGCGAGACCGGCTGCACCGAGCTCCGAGGTCGCCGGTTCGTAGTCCGAGCGCGCGAGCAGCTCCAGTCCGAGCCGCGCTCGACGGACCCGCTCGCGTGACAGCGCAACGGTCGTCGCCTCGAGGTGCGTCCCTGCCGGGTAGACGTCCGGCGCGTTCCGCAGGCCGAACTTCACGTAGACCGGCGCAGCGATGCGAATGAGCTCCGGAATCTCGTGCAGGCGGACGAAGCCGCCGATGTTGTCAGGCGCCTCGACGTACAGATCCAGAGGCAGGTCGACGGCCGCGCGGATCGCGGCGATCTGTGGGAGCGTGAGGTCGGTCGGCAGATTGAGGGTGCTCGCGCCGAGATCCGCGAGCACGCGTGCGGCTGCAGGATTCGCGGCCGGCAGCATGACGGAGATCTTCGCCTGCATGTCCTCCGGCAGCTCGCCTGCCGCGCGCATCGCGCCGAACACGGAGAGCAGGCCCAGATCGGCGATCAACACGCTACGGATGCCGTGTGCCGCGGCGCGCCTCACGTCCTCGAGCCCCTGGACGATCTGCTCCTGGCCGCGTGACGTCGGCGCGACGACCGCGCCGGCGGGCGAGCGGACCATCGCGGACGTGTCCCACGCCGCGTTCGGGCGCGCGAAGAGGCTGACCTCGACCAGTGCATCGGCTGCCGTCCGCGCCATCGCGCCGAGCTCGTCGTCGGTCTGCAGGAACACGCCGCTTCCCTGCGAGACGCGATGGACGGGAACGTCGAGCCGCGCCGCCTCTTCGAGCACCGCCTCGAGGCATGCGGGGCCTTCGACGCTCGGGATCTCGATCCGATACTGCGCGCCGTCCGCGAAGCGCAGCTGCGAGTCGGGGAGCTCATACAGGTCGCCGGGGGGAAGGCCGATCGACGCGAGGAACGCGCGAGTTTCGCCCATCAGCGGACGAGTCTAATCCTGTGCACCCGGCCGCCACACCGGAGCGGAGTCGTTTTCTCCTGAGGTGAGCTTGCGCTCGTGACCGTCGCGGTCAACGGTCCAGATGGCGCCGTCGCGCGAGAACGCGATCTCCTTGCCGTCAGGAGACCAGGCGGGCTCGATCGTGTCGATCGAGGACCGCGTCTCGCGCCGCAGGCCGGTGCCGGCAAGCGCGATCGAGTAGATCTCGAAGTGGCCGCCCCGGGCGTTGCTCTGAAACGCGAGGCGGCGGCCGTCGGGCGACCACGACGGGAACCCGCTGAGGGCCCGCAGCTTCGTCACCTGGCGCGCGTGGCGGCCGTCGGCGCGGACGACCCAGATCTCCTGGAAACCGTCGGGGCGATAATCGAAGGCGATCGACTTCCCGTCGGGCGACCAGGCCGGGTCGGCGACCCGCCCGGCGAATGCGCGGCCGAGCCGCCGTGCAGGGCCGCCGGCCGAGGCGACGATGAAGAGCGCGCCCTCTCGCGCGAACGCGATGCGGCGACCGTCGGGTGACCAGCTCGGGCCGCCGTCCTCCGCCCTCGCATCTGTCAGCCGGCGGACGTCCGTGCCGTCTGCCTGCATCACGTACACGTGCGACACGCCGTCTCGCTTGCTCACGAAGGCGACCAGCCGGCCGTCGGGCGACCACGCGGGCTCGATTGCGAAGAACAGCCCCTTCGGGCTCGACGGATCGCCTCGTCCCTTCGTCACACGGTGTTCGTGCCCGCCGCCGGCGGCGACGCCGAAGATCGCATAGTCGCCGTCGCGCGTGGAGACGAACAGGAGGCCGGGCGGCGGCGTCGCGGCCGAACCGCAGCCGGCCACAGCGAACACCACGAGGACGAGCAGGACGAACCGGCGCACGCGGCCTGCTACGTATGCTCGACCGGCTCGACGCCGAGGTATCGCCGCTGGAGCTCCGGGTTGGCGGCCAGCTCGGCCGCCGTCGTCTCGGCTGCGATCTCGCCGGCGATCATGATCAGCTGCCGCTCGGCGAGCGAGGTGGCGACGGCCAGGTTCTGCTCGATCAAGAGGATGCGCAGACCCTCCTCTTCGAGCGTGCGGAACGTGGCGATGAGGCCTTCGATGACCGCCGGCGCAAGCCCTTCGGAGGGCTCGTCCATGATCAGCAGATCGGGATTCGTCAACAGCGCGCGACCGATGGCGAGCATCTGCTGTTCCCCGCCCGAGAGCTGTGCACCGCCGTTTCGCTTGCGCTGGGCCAGGCGCGGGAAGAGCTCGTAGACGCGGGCGGGCGTCCACCGCCGCGCGCCGTTGCGCCGTCCTTCGACCATGCGCAGGTGCTCGTCGACCGACAAGGACGGGAACAGGCGCCGGCCCTGGGGGACGTACCCGACGCCGAGCCTTGCGATCCGGTACGACGCCCTGCCGAGGAGCTCTGAGCCGCGGACGCGAATCGAGCCCGTCGCGCGCGGCGGCCTGATCCCCATGATCGCGGCACACAACGTCGTCTTCCCCATGCCGTTGCGACCGACGATCGCGATCGGCTCGTCGCCGATCTCGAACGACACGCCCTGCAGCACGTGCGCCGGCCCGTAGTAGGCGTGCAGGTCCTCGACCGCGAGCAGCGGCTCACTCATCGCCAAACGCCGTACCGAGGTAGAGCTCGTGGACGAGCTTGTCCGCCCGGATCTCGCTTGGGGTGCCTTCAACGATCACGCGGCCCTCGTGCATCATCGTCACCCGCTCGGCGACGCGGAGCGCGACGTCCATGTCGTGCTCGATCAGGATCAACGTGATCTCGCGGTCGAGCGCGAGCAGCAAGTCCGTCAGCAGTGTCCGCTCGCCACGAGAAAGACCGGAGGCCGGCTCGTCGAGCATCAGGATCTTGGGCTCGGATGCGAGCGCCATGGCGAGCGCGACCTGCCGATGCTCGCCGTGCGAGAGCGACCCGACGACCTCGTCGAGCTTGTGCGAGATCGCGACTCGACCCGCAGCCGCTCGTGCCCGTTCGCGCAGCTCCTCGTCCCGCCTGGGCAGGACAACCGGGCGCAAGTGGCCCTTGCGGACGCCGAGGATCGACAGGTAGATGCTGTTCTCCACCGTGAGGCCGAGCAACAGACGCGACTGCTGGTAGGTGCGAGCGAGACCGAGCCGGGCCCGCGCGCGTGACGGCAGAGTCGTCACGTCCTCACCGAAGAGCTCGACTCGTCCTGCCGACGGTGCGAGGTCGCCGGCGATCACGTTGAAGAGCGTCGTCTTGCCGGCGCCGTTCGGGCCGAGAATCGCGCGACGCTCTCCCGGCAGCACGTCGAGGGTGACTTCGCGAACTGCGTGAAGGCCCCCGAACCGCCGGCCGACGCCCCCTAGACGGAGCGTCGGCTCGGCGTGTTCGGCTGGTGCTGCTTCGGTCAAACGCCTACTTGATCGTCTGTTTCGTGATCACGCCGTTCTTGACGACCTTGATCTTGCCCTGCCACGGCAGCTTGGCCTTCACACACTTCGGCTGCGTGCGGCCGGGCGGCGGGCTCGAGCGCTTGAAGAGGCCGTGGAACGACTGGTCGACGTCCGGCACGAAGCCGACGACGTTCGCAGCCACTGCCCCGTTCGCGCCCTTGACGAGCTGGAGCGGGTACTGATCCTGGATGCCCTGGCGGTTGCTGTCGAGATGAAGCACCCCGCCGTTCGACACCTGGAACGCGGGCTTGATGCTCCGCGGCATCGCCGCCTGGAGCTTCGAGCCGATCGCGCCGCCATCCTTGTTCAGGGCCTGAACGAGCGCCCACGCGGCGTTGTAGTAGTTGTAGACGAAGCCGTCGTCAGGCGGCAGCTTCGGGTAGTACTTCTTCATGATCGCCCGGTACGCGTTCGCCGCCTTGGTCTTCAGGCCCGGGGCAGTGCCGAAACCGCCCACGTAGGCGCCTGCGACCTTCGGCGCGACGACCTTGTCCGCACCGAGGAAGGCGAAGAACAGGTTCCCGTAGAGCTTCTTCGGGTCGAGCTTGCCGTACGCCTGCTCGAACGCCTTCAGCGACGGCGCCGTTCCCGAGCCGCCGACGACCCAGAAGTAGCCGTCCACCTGGTTCGGCGGCGGCAGCTGCCGGACGAACGGGGCGTAGTCGGTCGTGTTGAGCGGCGGGAACACGCGCTTCGTGATCTCGCCGCCGATGGCACAGAAGTCGGCGATGAAGCCCGCGGCGGACGTCCAGCCGAAGCTGTAGTCGTCCATGATGATCGCGGCCTTGCGCCACTTGAGCTTCTTGTAGGCGATCTCGCCGGCACCCGCGTTCCACATCGCGCCGTCCCCGTGGTAGCGGAACACGTTCTTCGGCGCGATTTGCAGCGTCGGGTCCTGCGAGCCCGCCGTCCCGATGATGAACGTCTTGTTCGGATGGGCCTTCGCGTAGTTGGCGACGTACACGGCCTCGTCGCCCGAGAGCGGGCCGACCATCACGTCCGCGTTCAGCTTCTCCATCAGGCGCTTCGTCTCGGTGACAGCCAGCGGCACCGTGTCGTTACCGCACCCGTAGCCGACGATCTTGATCTGCTTCCCCCCGGCCGTGATGCCGGTCATGCCCGCGGACGGCTTGTTCTTGTTCTTGACCTTGCCGTGCGCGTACTGGGCAAACGCGGCCTGCGCGCCGCCGCTGTCGTAGTCGTAGCCGAAGCTGAAGGCGCCCTTGCAGTCGGTCATGATCGCGACCTTGACCACGCCCGCTTTGGCGCCGGCGAACGACACCGAGGCCGTGACGGTCAGTCCGACAACGGCCACGAGCACCGGTACGGCAACCCTCCATCCCCGCAAGCTGGGTTTGCTCATATCCTCACTACCCTCCCTTTCCTCTTGTCCTCTTGTCCGTCGTGGGGCGATTCTCTCTGTTTCGCACATCGACCTCAAGTACAGCCGAGGGCGAGTCCCCGTTCCGTCAACTTCCGGGGCCAGGGGCCGGCTCGTCGGCCGTTCGCGGTGGGCCGCGGCGGCGCGAAAGCTCCGCCACAGCCCGATCCCAGGCGCCCATCAGGCCCGCGGGTGAGGCGAGCACAATGACGAGAAAGATGATCCCGACGATCGTGTTGAACGAGCCGCCGAAGAGCGTGCCGCCGAAGCTCAGGCCCGGGACGGCAAAGTCGCGCACGTAGTTCTGGATCACGATGAACACGAATGCGCCGAGCCACGCGCCCTCGATCCGCACGAGGCCGCCGATCACCGCCATCACGAGCAGGTTGATCGTCCCCGGCAGGTCGACGTTGCCGGGAGCGATCTGCCCGCTCCACCACACGTAGAGAATGCCGCCGAGCGACGCGACGAACGCCGCGAAGCCGAACGCGAGCGTGCGGTGGAGCGCCACGTTGTAACCGAGCGAGGACATTCGAACCGGCTCGTCGCGCACACCTTGCAAGGAGAGGCCGAACGGTGTGCGGACGATGTACCGGATCAACACGTAGACGGCCACGGCGACGCCGAGCGCGAGGTAGTAGAGGCGGTCCGGATGCGCGAGCACGTCGCCGAGCCAGCCGGGCGTGTACGAACTGATCCCGCCGATTCCCGAGAAGCCGGAGATTTTCGTCACCTGTCCGAGCGTGTACGTGGCGATCACCGAAAAGGTCAGCGTGATCATCAGGAAGTAGATGCCCGCACTCCGAGCGGCGACCAACCCGAAGATGAGGCCGATCGCCGTCGTCATCACCACTGCGACGAGGACCGCGACCGTCGGGTCCCAACCGAGGTGAAGCCCTTTCGAGGTCCCACCGGCACCGCCCTTCGTGGCGAGGTTGCCGATGATCACGCCCGCGATGCCGAACAGCGCCGTCTGCGCGAGCGACACCATCCCGCCGTAGGCCGAGAGGAAGATCAGGCTCGCGGCGGCGATGCCGAACAGGAAGGTCTGCAGGAAGATCTGGTGCGACCAGTACGCATTCAGCCCCAGTGCCGGCCAGACGGCGACGAGCACGAGCGCGCCGAGCGCGATGCAACGCTCGAGCCGCTGCTTCGGCGCCCACCGCAGCGGGTTCAACCGTCTCTCCCAAATAGTCCACGCGGGCGGAACGCGAGCACGAGCGCGATCAGGATGAACGTGAAGATCGGGGAGTACTGCGTGCAGCAGTCCGCTCCCGCCGTCGGCAGGTACGAGCCGCTGAAGTCGAGCACGAAGGCGTAGAGAATCGCCCCGGCGGCGGCGCCGAAGATCGATCCCATGCCGCCCACGATCACGACGACGAGGGAGTTCAGAAGCCACTGCGCGTCCTGGCCGGAGGCGATGTTCCCCTGCGAGGCCCAGACGACGGAGCCCAGCGCCGCGAGAGCGGACCCGACCACGAAGGCGATCGCGAACGTCCTCTGGATGTTGATCCCGAGCGCCGAGGTCATCTTCTGGTCGTCGACGCCTGCGCGGATCACCATCCCGGTCTTCGTCCGGTAGAGCCAGAGCCAGAGCCCCACGCCCACGGCCGCGCCGATCGCGAGCATCACGAGACGCGCGAGCGAGTAGTAGACGCCCCAGACGTGAAGGTCGACCAGACGATCAGTCCAGCCCGGCCACGTGAGGTCGACGGCGTTCCCGCCCAGCCGCTGCGCGCCGGTTGACACGCTGCGCGGGAAGTGGGCGATGATCTGGTCGGCGATGATCACGGAGATCGCGATCGTGATCAGTGCCTGCCGCAGTTCCTGTCCCTGGTTCCAGCGCAGGAACGCCTGTTGTGTCACGAAGCCGACGACGGCGATGCTTGGCACGGCCACGAACAACGGCACCAGCCAGTCCCAGGTGTTGACCTCGGCGCTCGGGATCGAGAATCCCTGACCGGTCATCGTCTGCTGGATCTCGTAGGCGATGTAGCCGCCCAGGAGATAGAACGCGCCGTGGGCCATGTTGACGACGCGCATGAGGCCGAAGATCAGCGCAAAGCCGCTGGCGACGATGAAGAGGGCTCCGGCGAACGTGATCGAGTCGAGCAGTACCCTCAGGAACGAGCCTGGATCGTTGATCGCCGAGCCGAACGTCGTTGTCCGCCAACCTCCGCCGCCCGTCGCAGGCGACTGCTCGGCGATGACCGCGACGTAGAGGACCGCGAAGATCACGGCGGCGGCCACGGCGACCTTCGGCAGAACTCTGCTGAGCCGCGTCGATCTGAGCTGCCGTCTGACCCGCGAAGTCAAGAGGGCGAGTCTAAAACGTCAGCGACGGGCGTTCCGCGACGTCTGTGCCCTACGAAACGCGCTCGCCGGCCGCATGGTAGAGCGTCGCGCGAGCGGCCTCGCCCGTCTGGGGGCGCTCGTCCTCGATGCGGCGGATCGTCCCGATCACCGACCGGTCGAGCGTCGTGACGTCCGGCCAGTCGATCTCCACGAGGTTGCCGGCCGGGTCGCGGATGTACATCTGCACGGCCCCGTCGGGCAGCTCGCGGACGCCGGCGCCGAAGGCGTCCTCGTCCAGCAGGCCGAGCTCCTGTGCCTTGAGGTAGGCGGCCTCGAAATCGTCTACGTCGAG
>Ga0066709_100001966_pt1 | contig 14408 bp, 13 predicted proteins | sample GraSoiAngelo_158_FD_79665 | JGI IMG/M metagenome (GOLD analysis project Ga0066709, IMG submission 79665) | Grasslands soil microbial communities from the Angelo Coastal Reserve, California, USA - 14_1009_16_30cm | ecosystem: Environmental > Terrestrial > Soil > Grasslands | place: USA...
AGACCGCCGTGATCCGCCGCGATCACGCAGCGGAAGATCGTCTCGGCCAACGGCAGTCGACCGCTGGTGAAGAATTCGACTTCCCTGCTGCAATGACGGTACAGGCGCTCGACGAGCGCGGCGCCGGGCACGTTGCGTTCGCCCACGATGGCTCGATCCGCCGCGCACAGACGGCCCTTGAGCAGCTGCCGCGCGTTGGGCTTCTCGAGCTTCACCGGGTCCAGCCAGTAGCCGTCGGGCAGCGACGGGCTGATGTCCTGGATGCGGTCGGTCGGCTGCCAGCCCTCGGGGATCCAACCATCGAGGGGTGGGCGCTCGGGCACGACCCACTGCTCGGGCGGAGTTCCGTCAGTTGGTTCGATCGGGGGTGGGTCAGAGTTGGTCTGCGGCAACAAACGCAGCAGTGGCCCGTCCCCGTTATCAGCCGGATGCGGCCGCACGGCGCGCTCGTCGATCAGGTCCGCCAGCGCGGCCCGCGCCGGACTCTCGATCAAGGCTTTGGTGACCGGACGCTGGGCGCCCAAGACGCCTTCGAGCAGCTCCTCGACGCTTACTTCCAGGGCATCGGCCAGCGCCCGCACACGATTGGCGGGAACCAGTCGTTTGCCCTGTTCCCACAAGCTCGGGATGCTTGGGTCGAGCCGCATACGTCGAGCGACCTCACTCTGCTTCAAGCCCTGGCGTGCGCGCAGGTCACGCATTCGCGTCGACAGATCGAGCGAGGCGGTGGGGAGCGCGAATTCGCCGTCTTCAAGGGTCGTGATCTGGTCGATCATCTCAGTGTGACTCCTCAAGCCTGTCGGCGGGATGTAGGGGAAGACCAGCGGCTCGTCGTTCCTGATGGGGCCATGGGGCGGCGCGGGCAAGCGCCGCCGAGGCACGGTCCCAGTACAGAACAACCCTCCAGATCGCAGCCAGGTGCTCTAGCTCGTGCTGGCGGGCGTGCAACATGAGCCAGTCGAGCTGAATGGGAGTACCCGACAGGTCAGGCGCGACCGAAGCGGGCAAGGGCCGCTCCCAGGCCTCGTCGGGGGCACTTTCGAGCCGCTGAAGCAACTCGAAACGGGTGCTGCCCAGGCCACGCACGATGGCCTCGGCGGATTCGATGGCCGCCGCGGGATCCCAGGCCGCGTCGGCATGCTCGACCTCGGCGGTCGAAGGCGGGGCCTGGCTGGTGTCCTCACCCAGCGCCTGGCGGACGGTCGGTAACGTCAAGTGCGTTTCGCGCAGGGCGAGATGCCGTGCATGGCGGAGTGCCGGCCAATCGCGTGGCGCCGACGGAGGTGGCTCAACCCAGTGCTCGCGCGGGAGTGAGCAGAGTGCCCAGGTGACCTCTCGGGCGCCGTCGGCCAACCAGGCCAGGATACGCTCACGAGCGCCGTCAGGTGGCGCGTCACCGGTGCAGAGGTCGCTCACCCGTATGGCCTCGACACTGGCACGGAGGATAGGCGTGCCTCGGACCGGTTTCAAGCGCTCCGGCCCAAGATATTGTGGTCGCGCGGAGTCTCGAGACGACATATTGTGCCCAGGCCAGCTTACTACACAACCGGTGGGGGGTGCGTTCGCGCGTTCTTTTCATTCGTTCTCGCGGTCTTTTCGTTCTCGCGTTCGCGCGTTCGCGCGTTCTGGTTATCCGCTGCCGCACGGCCGACTTCCTGGATCACCTGGAGGTGCGTCGATCGTGAACTGCCCTCGCCCTGCATCGAGAGTCCGAGGCGAAAGAACGCGCGAACGCGAGAACGCGAGAACGCGAGAACGAAAAGAACGCGCGAAAGAACGGTTAATCGGCGCGGTGGAAGCCGAAGCCGCGCGTTCGCAGCCCGCGAATGATCTGCGGCAGGGCCAGCGCGTCCTGCGAGGCGTGGCCGACGTGGAAGACGTACACCGCGCCGGGCGCCGCCAGCTTCAGGCAGCGAGCCAGGATGTCGGCCGCCTGCGTGCCGCGCCAACCGAGCGAGTCGACCGTCCAGCCGATTTTGTGCGAGTAGCCGGCCGGCTGCACGTCGGCCGCCACCCGCGCGTCGTCGTCGCCGTACGGCAAGCGGTAGTACGGGCGCGTTGAATGGCCGATGAGCGGCGCGATGAGCGCGTCGGCGTCCTCGAGCTCTGCGCGCCGGCGCGCCGCTGGCAGGCCACCCAGGTTGTCCGAGGTGCCGGTGAAGGAACGGTGGTCCAGGGTGTGATTGAAGACCAGGTGGCCGTCGACGGCCATCCGTCGCACCAGGTCGGGATTGGCTCTGGCCCACTGCCCGGTGACGCCGAAGCTGGCGACGACGTGCTCATCCAGGAGGATGTCGAGGATGTCCTCTGCATACCCGCGATCCGCGCCGGCATCGAACGTCAGCGCCACGCTCGCCCCGGTCGCTGCCTCTGGCATCGGAGCCGTTGCCGCGGTCGGTCGAGCGGGTTCCGGAGTTGGTGTGGCTGGCATATCCGTACGAGTCGCTGTCGGCGTGGGTGATGGCGTTGCCGCGCCTGGTGCGCGGCTCGGGCCCAGCGTCGGCGTGCTTCGCGTTGGCAGGGTGGGTGTCGCGGAGCGCGGCGGGGCTGCCGTGGCCGCCAGCACCACGGGCTGAAAAGCGCCCGCAGGGGGCGGAGTGTCGGTCGGCGCGCGGACCGCCAGGAGCGTCGGCTCAGCCGAGCGCGGCGCCTCGGAGCGCGAGCGACCCATGCTGCGCGCGGCCACCACGGCGGCGCCGATCACCACCAGGAGCAGGAGCAGCCACCACGAGAGCCACGGCCCGCCGCGTCGCGAGCGAGCCACGCGCCGCCGAGGCTGTGCCACGCCAGCCGAGTATAGGTCTGGTCTCGGGGCCGCCTGGGCCAGGGAGTGCTACAAACGGTTCACGGCAGGCGCGTGCTCAGCGCAGTCATCGTCGAGACCAGGAAGCCTCGCGACTTCATCGATGTGACTACGCGGGTGCAGAGCGTTGTCGAGACGGCGTCCGTGGCAGACGGGATCTGCGTCGTCTATTCTCCGCACACGACCGCCGCCATCACCATCAACGAGAACGCGGACCCCGACGTTGTCGCTGACCTCCTGAAGGCCTACACGGACCTGCTCGGCGACGAGGCCCGTTTTCGCCACGCCGAGGGCAATTCGGGCGCGCACGCGCTTACCAGCCTGGTCGGTCCATCGGTGAGCATCCCGATTCATAGCGGCAGACTTGTCCTCGGACGCTGGCAAGCGGTGTATTTCTGCGAATTCGACGGACCGCGCGAGCGCACGATGCACGTTCAGGTGATCGGCGAACGCGGCGGCTCGCGCGAGGTGCCGTCCTGAGTCAACGGCCGCGGTACGTACCGCACCTGGCCACGCGGGGTCTGGATCAACACCGCCACCGCGCCGTGCGGCCGGCAGCGGACCTCAGATGGGGCGGGAATCTCAACCCGCAGCCTGCAGCCGCATGCAAACCGCGCCAGTAACGCCACGGTCGGATCAGCGTACCAACGCTGGCGCCACCCATCGCCGCGTGGCGAGCGCGGCCGCCGTCATCGCCTTCGGCAACGTGCTAAGCCGCGGCCTGGGCCTGGTGCGCGATGTGGTCATCGCCTCCACGTTCGGCGCCACGGCGGGTACGGACGCCTTCGTCCTGGCGCGGACCCTGCCGACCATCCTGTACGACCTGCTGGTCGGCACGGTGAACACCGCGGCCTTCGTGCCAGTGTTTGTCCAGCACGCGCGCGACGAGCGCCAGTTGTGGCGCCTGGTGGGCGCCATCTTCAGCCTGGCTGTGCTCGCGTTCGTCACGCTGGCCGTCGTGCTCGGACTCTTCGCCGAGCCGTTGGTGCGGGTAATCGGCAGCGGCTTTTCGACAGCGGAGCAGCGCGAGCTCGCGGCCAACCTGATGCGGATTGCGCTGGTTTCGGTGGTGTTCCAGGGTCTCGCCGGCGTGCTCACCAGCGCGTTGTACGCCCAGAACCGCTTCGCGCTGCCCGCGTTCGCGACCGCGGCCTACAACGTAGGCATCATCGTCGGCATCGTGCTGCTGGCGCGGCCGCTGGGTGTGCCGGCGCTGGCTATCGGGCTGGTGATCGGCGCCCTGGCGCAGTTCCTCCTCCAGGCCAGTGGGCTGCGGCAGTTCCTGCGAGCCTATCGACCCCGCATCGACCTGGCCGATCCGGGCGTGCGCCGCATCCTGAGCCTGGCTGGCACGGTCGCGGCTGGCCTGGTCGTGACGGCGGCTGGCCAGTTCATCGATCGGAACCTCGCGTCACGCCTGCCAGAAGGCAGCCTGACCTCGATGGAGTACGCCACGCGCGTGATCCAGTTTCCGCTCGGGATCGTCGGCCTGGCGGTGTCGTTCGCGATTCTGCCGACGCTCTCACGCTTTACCGACCAGGAAGATGGCAGCCTCGACGACTATCGCGAGGCGCTCGTTTTCGGCCTGAAGCTCGTCCTGCTACTGATGTTGCCAGCCCTGGCGCTGCTGGCGGCGCTCAATCGTCCGCTGGTTGAGGTGCTGTTCGAGCGGGGCGCCTTCGGGCCACAGGACACCGCTCGTACCGCGGCCATCTTCCTTGCCTACAGCCCGATGCTGCCGCTTACGGCGGTCGATTTCCTGCTGATCAATGCCTTCTACGCGCGCCAGAACGCGCGCACGCCAGTGCTCGTCGGCGTAGTCGGCGTGGTCATCTATCTCGCGGTCGCGCTGGTGTTGATTGGGCCGTTGGGCGCGGTCGGCCTGGCGCTGGCGAACGCGATCCAGAACAGCAGCCACGCGCTGATCCTGCTGTTCCTGCTGCGTCGTTCATTGCCGGGCCTGCGGCTGGGCTCGGCACTGCTGCCGTTCCTGGTGCGCGTCGTTCCGGCCGCCTCGCTGGTGGGAGTGGTGCTCTTCCTCGCCTGGCCCGTGGCCTGGCCCGTGCTGGCTGGGCTTGCGTTCGGCGCTCCGGCCGCGGCCGCCGGCGGTGGCGTACTGGGCCTCGTGATCGCTGGGCTCGCCGCCGCGCTCCTGTATGTCGGTGTGCTGCTGGCGCTGGGCGTCGCCGAGATCCACGCCGTGGTGGGCCTGGTTCGCGCGCGCCTGTCTGGCCAGGCCTAAACCCTATACTCGTGGCCGCATGACGATTTCCCGCGCGGAGGTCCAGCACGTCGCTCGACTGGCCAGGCTGGGGCTTTCGACCGAAGAGATGGACCGCCTCGCCTCGGAGCTCGACCACATCCTGGATGCCATGCAGGCGCTGCGGCAGTTGGATACGTCGGCCATCCCGCCGACGGCGCAGGTGATCCCGCTGCGCAACGTGATGCGCGACGACGTCTCCCGACGGTCGTGGCCGGTCGACGAGATCCTGGCCAACGCGCCCGCCACGCATGATGGCCAGTTTCTGGTTCCGCCAGTGCTGGACTAGCGTGTGGACCCGCTGACATCGCGGTCGATCCGCGAGCTGCGCAAGCTCCTTGACCAGCGCGACGTGTCGGCACTCGAGGTCGCCCGCGCGCACCTCGAACGCATCGAGGCGCTCGACGAGTCCACCGTCCGCAGCCTGTTGACGGTGACCCGCGACGTGGCCGAGGAACAGGCGCGGCGTGCTGACGAGCGCCTCGCCAACGGCGACACGCAGCCGCTGCTCGGCATCCCGATGATCCTCAAGGACGTGCTGACCACGCGCGGCATCCGCACCACGGCTGGTTCGAAGATCCTCGAGAACTTCGTGCCCATCGAGGACGCCACCATCACCCGTCGCCTGGCTGAAGCAGGCACCGTGCTGCTGGGCAAAGCCAACATGGACGAGTTCGCCATGGGCTCGTCCACGGAAAATTCAGCGTATTTCCCCACGCGCAATCCATGGGACCTGGACCGGGTGCCTGGCGGGTCGAGCGGCGGCTCGGCCGCGGCGGTGGGCGCCGAGTTCGCTCCATTTGCGCTCGGCACCGACACCGGTGGCTCCATCCGCCAACCTGGCGCGCTGTGCGGCGTAGTGGGCTTCAAGCCGACGTATGGTCGGGTCAGCCGCTACGGGTTGATCGCGTTTGCCTCGTCGCTGGATCAGATCGGACCCTTCACCCGCTCGGTCGAGGACTGCGCGCTGGTGATGAACGCCATCGCCGGCCACGACCCGTGCGATTCAACCTCGCTTCAGGCGTCGGTGCCCGACTACACGGCTGCCCTGCGTGAGGTCAGTCTCAAAGGGGTGCGCCTGGCGCTTCCGCGCGAGTACTTCTCTGTCGAAGGCATGGAGCCGGCCGTCGACGCATCGGTCAAAGCGTCCATCGCGCACCTGGAGAGCCTGGGCGCCAACCTCGGCGAAGTCAGCCTGCCGCACACCCAGTACGGGTTGGCGACCTACTACCTGATCGCGCCCGCAGAATGCAGCGCGAACCTGGCGCGCTACGACGGGGTCAAGTACGGCCTGTCCGTTCGCGAGCCAGGCGCGGGTCTATGGGACGTCTACGAGCGCTCCCGCGGGGCGGGCTTCGGTCGCGAGGTCAAGCGGCGCATCATTCTGGGCACCTACGCGCTGTCGTCCGGCTACTACGACGCGTACTACCTGAAGGCCCAGAAGGTACGCACACTGATCAAGCAAGACTTCGACGCGGTGTTCGAGAAGTTCGACGCGGTGGTCGGGCCGACGAGTCCCAATGTGGCGTTCCCGCTCGGCGCGAAGACACAGGACCCGCTGGCGATGTACCTCAACGATCTCTTCACGATCCCGACCAGTCTGGCCGGTCTACCGGGCGTCAGCGTCCCCGCGGGCATGGTCGACGGGCTGCCGGTTGGCCTGCAGATCATCGGCAAAGCGCTCGACGAGTCGACCGTGTTGCGCATCGCGCACGCGTTCGAGCAGTCGACGGAGTGGCACAAGCTGCGGTCGCCGGTGGCACAGCGAGTCGTGAGTCGTGAGTCGAGAGCGGGTTCTCCAATATAAGCTGGTTGAAACTCGATGACCGTCCAACAACACGCGCAGACTCACGACTCAAGACCCGCGACTGGCGACTACGAGACCGTCATCGGCCTGGAATGCCACGTCCAACTGGCCACGCAGAGCAAGATGTTCTGCGGCTGCGCGGCCGACTATGCGGGCGCGGCGCCGAATACGCACGTCTGTCCGATCTGTCTGGGCATGCCCGGCGTGCTGCCGGTCATGAATCGCGTCGCGGTCGAGTACACGCTGCTGACCGGCCTGGCATTGAGCGCCGACATCCCCGAGGCGACCAAGTTCGACCGCAAGAACTACCCGTACCCGGACCTGGTCAAGGGCTACCAGATCTCCCAGTACGACCTGCCGCTCGTCAAAGGCGGCTCGGTGGAGATCGCCAGTGGCCCGACCACGCGGCGGATCCACCTCGAGCGCGTGCACCTCGAAGAGGACACCGGCAAGCTGACCCACATCCCGGGCGGATCGCTGGTCGACTTCAACCGCTCAGGCGTGCCGTTGATGGAGATGGTTTCGATGCCAGAGATCCGCACGCCGGGCGAGGCGCGCGGGTACCTGCAGAAGCTGCGGGCGATCCTGCGCACGCTGGGCGTCAGCGACGCCGACATGGAGAAGGGTCAGCTCCGCTGCGACGTCAACGTCTCCCTGAGACCCACCGGTGAGGCCCGCCTTGGAACCAAGGTTGAAGTCAAGAACCTGAACTCATTTCGATCGGTCCAGCGGGCGCTGGAGTATGAGATCCAGCGACAGACCGAGGCGCTCGATCGGGGCGAGCCCATTCTGCAAGAGACGCGCGGCTGGCTCGAAGACAAGGGCGTTACCGTCACACAGCGGTCGAAGGAGGAAGCGCACGACTATCGCTACTTCCCCGAGCCCGATCTGCCGCCCGTCTTTGTCGAACGTGCGTGGCTCGAGCAGTTGCGTCAGCGGCTGCCCGAGCTGCCAGACGCGCGCAGAACGCGGTACATGCAGTCGTTCGGGCTGGGCGCCTACGACGCCGATGCCCTATCGACCGACCTCTGGGCGGCGCGGCTGTTCGAGGACACGGTCTCGGCTGGCGCCGACCCCAAGAAGGCCGCGAACTGGATTCAGAACGACGTCGCGCGCCTGCGCGTCGACTCGGAGCTCGTGCTCAAAGCCGAGCACCTGGCCGAGCTGATCCGATTGGTCGACGAAGGCGCCATCGGCATCTCCGCCGCGCGGCAGCTACTCCCGCCGCTGATTGAGACGGGCAAAGCGCCACGTGCGCTCGTCGACGAGCTCGGCCTGGCGCAGGTCTCAGATTCGGCTGCGCTTGAAGACGCGGTCCGCGGTACGATCCAGGCCAATCCGTCGGCGGTGACGGATTACCGCGCGGGTAAGGCCACCGCGATCAACTTCCTCAAAGGCCAGGTCATGAAGTCCACCCGCGGCAAGGCCAATCCGGCCGTTGCCGAGGAGCTGCTTCGCAAGCTTCTGGCTTAGCGGCACACCCAGCGCGAAGCCGAGTCAGCCGAGTCGGCTGCTTGTCAACTCAGGCCGCGCGCCTGATGCGCTTCTGTTCCTGCTCCTCTTCGCCTGGCTCGACGACCACCTGGCTACAGCAGCCGAACACTCGCATCCATGACCAGCGCCCACTGACGGGCTCGAGCACCTGCCAGCGTTCAACGGATGGTTGCCCGCAGGCATGTTCAGAGAGCGAGTCGATCTGGACGAGTTCGCGCATGTGGTTAGTCTGCCCCTTCGGCGACGATGTTGACGACGTGCCGGCGGATAATAGCTCGGCAGTCGCCTCCTGAGAAGGGCATACGCTGCCGCCGCGAGGCCAGACGCGCGGCGGCAGCGGTACCGACAAGAAGTTCGGCCGACTGCGTCCTGTGCCGAAAAGCGGCTTGTCGGCCGAGCTTCTAGCCCGGAGCCACTCCCTGAACTCCAACGAAGACGGCGTACAGCGACGTGCTGCCAGCCATGAAGATGCGGTTGCGCTTCGTCCCGCCGAACGCGATGTTGCCCACGATCTCGGGGATGCGGATGCGTCCCAGCAACTTACCCGAGGGATCCCAGCAGGTCACGCCGCTGTAGCCAACGTTCCGCCCGGCGTTGCTCGAAACCCAGACATTGCCGAACACGTCGCAGCGCATCCCGTCGGGCCCGCACTTGATGCCGTCGATCATGCAGTCGGTGAACAGCCGCTTGTTCGAGACGGATTTGCCGTCCGCGGAGACGTCGAACTGGTAGATGTTGCCGTCGCCACCCACCGTATCGCCGGGGCCTTTGCCGGTGCTGATGACATACAGCGTCTTGAAGTCGGGCGAGAACAGGATCCCATTCGGATCGTGGACCTGGTCCTCGCTGACGACCATGCTGAGCGTGCCGTTCGGGTCCCAGCGGTAGCACTGCGTGGGAAGCTCACGTTTGAACGCCGGGAAGCCAGCTGGCTGGCCGGCGCCAGCGTTGGTCTTGCCTGCCGCGTTGGTCGAACCGCCGGGTTGATCCACATCGCCCTCGTATAGCTGCCCTCCGTACGGCGGGTCGGTGAACCAGAGGCTGCCGTCGGTGTGCGGCACGACGTCGTTCGGCGAGTTGAGCTTCTTGCCCTGAAACGAATCGGCGATGACGGTCACCGAGCCATCGAGCTCATAGCGCACGACGCGGCGCATCAGGTGCTCGCACGAGACCTGCCGTCCCTGAAAGTCGAAGGTGTTGCCGTTGCTGTTGTTGGACGGCTCGCGGAAGACGCTCACATGGCCATCATCTTCCAGCCAGCGCAACTGTCGGTTGTTGGGGATGTCGCTCCACAGCAGGTAGCGCCCCTCGCTGCTCCAGGCCGGCCCTTCTGCCCACAGGATCGGCTTGCCGTTCACGTCGCCGTGCCATAGCCGCGCGATCGTCGTGTTGCCCTGGGTCAGATCACCGAACACAGGATCGACGGTCAGGATGTCCGGGTCGGAGAAGTACACCGACGGCGCCGTGAAATCGCGCGGCGGACTGGTGGTCGTCGTCGGAGGAGTAGCTGGCCCAGAGCCACCTGGTACTGGTGGCGCCGGTTGATCCTGCGGCGCGGCCGCCGCTACGCCCACAGGAGACACAGCCGCCGCCGCGGCCACCGCGGCGAACGCCTTGATCAGCGTCCGCCGCGCTATCGGTTCACGTGTGTGTGACTGGACGTAATCGCCTGCCATCGAGCCCTTCCCCCTTCAATTCAAGGCCGTAAATCACGATGCAGCGTCAGCTGCGAGCCATGCCTGCACCGCCTCGAGCAGGCCGTCGGAGCCGTGAAAGTGGATCCAGCGTTCCTCGCCCTCCTCGTCTTGCACACCGCCAACATCGCCGTGCACCACGCGACATTGCCTATCGACCAGCAGGCGCAGTCCCAGAACGACATAGCGGTTGTCGCTGAGGCGCTCAACGACGGGAGGTCCGCCCATGTGTGGTGCCTCGGCACAGCCAGGCAGGTAGCGCCAGAATCCAGCCCCGCGATCAGATTCGGCTCAGGCAGCCACGCTATTTGGCTGCCCGTGGCGTCAGGTTTGACTCAGATTCAGACGGTGGCGGGTTCCAGGCGCACGCGCTCGTAGAGCGCTGTTGTGGCTGGCTCGGGCTCAGCCTCGAACTCGACCCGCAGGATCGCTTTCACCGTCTGGTAGTGACGCAGCGCTTGCGCCCGCTCTCCGCGCCGAACGTGACAGCGCATCAGCATTCGGTGAGCGTCCTCGCGACACGGGTCGTGCGCGAGCAGGCGCAGGGCAAAGGACGCGCAGGTCTCGAATTCGCCGCGCTCGAAAGCAGCATCGGCCAGGCGCATGAACAGCCCGAGACAGATCGCGCGCAACCGGTCGCGTTCGAATATGGCCTGTGTGGTTCCACCGTGGTTGTTGAGGTCACCGCGATACAACTGCACGGCTTGCTCGGCGACCTCGGCCGGGGCCAGCATGTCACCCATGCGGGCCAGCCATTCGCTCTGCGCAGCCAACCGCTTGAAGTGATCGACATCGACCGCGACACCCGCTTCCTGGTTCAGTCGGTAGAAGCCCGCGTTGTGGACCACGGGCGAGGCGCCCCCCAGGGCCTCGCTCAACGACCGACGCAGCGCGTGCACCACGTTGTTCAGGGCGTTAGAGGCCAGCGAAACCTCGCTCTCGGGCCACAGCCGACGCAGCAGCGCCTCGCGCGGGATGCCTTGTCGCGTGGCGGTGCCGAGGCTTGCCAGCAGCGCCTGCGTCTTGCCGCCACTGCGGACAGCAACCGGCTCGCCGCACCTCAGCAAACGGAAGGCGCCCAGGAGACCCAGCCATACCGGATGGCTGTTGCCGTCCACCACGCCGCCGGCTCCGCGTTCGAGAGCCCACACCTGATCGGACTGCATTGCACGCCCCCACCGCCTGAGCGCCCAGGATGCGCCGATTTGACACGCGCGCCGCGGCGATCCTTGCAGCGTCCGCCGCGCGACGCGTGGCCAGTGTAGCGGCTCTACTGTTGAGGCTGCGTCGCCAGCAGCGCCGAGCGCGAAAGGAGGCCGGCGTTCAGGCGATGTTGGGCGGGTTGCAGTGGCGGCAAAGGGTGTTGCGGCCGATGCCACTCCGCGTGGCAAGCGTCGGCCTGCCGCAACAATCGCAGCTGGCCGTCCGCACCCAGCTGATCACGCTTCCAGCCCGGGCCGGGTGGACCGCACTCGCCGCCTGGCCACCGCGGCTGTGCTGTCCGCCCCACGGGGCGGCTTGTATTCCTGGAAATGGGACGACCACGCTCATCAGACTTCTCCCTGGTTGCATTGGCTATGCCAGACGTGGCGCCCCAACAAGAGGAGCCCGCGTCCGTCTGATGGCATGATCGGCCGAAGGGACGGAGCCCAGGCAGAGACCTTCGTACCGAAACGCCCGTGCTACAGTCCCGGATTGCTAGATGCCTCCTTGGCCGTTCTCCCGACGTCGTGAGGAGGGCGCGGGGAACGCGGTGGACCGTGCTCCTTTGCTGGCGCTGCTCGAGGCTGACCTGCGCCAGCGCGTGCGCAGGCGAATGAGTCGCCGAAAAATCGCAGCAGGCAAGCCGCTGTATCGCCCGGGCGATGTGGCGGACGCGCTCTACCTCATCGAATCTGGTCGCTTGCGGGTGTTCATGCACCAGCGCGGCGGCGCCGAGCTCGTGCTCCAGTTTCTCGGTGCCGGGGAGGTCGTCGGCGAAGCCGCGTTCATGGCCGAGGCGCCCTACGTCACGGGCGCCGTCGCGATCGAGGACGCCACCGTCCTGGCGCTGGCCCGACGCGATTTCGATGACCTGCTCGGTACCCACGAAGCGCTTCTGCACTACCTCGCCACGGTCATCGCCGCTCGACAGGAGCGAGCGAACGCGCGCCTGGCGGCCGAATCGGCGCCCGAGGAGACCCTCGCGCTGCGTGGTTACGTCACGGCGGTCTATTCACCGCGCGGCGGCGCCGGGGTAACTACCCTCGCGCTGAACCTGGCGATCGCCCTCGCCGAGCGACACCCCGACGATGCGGTTCTGCTCGACCTGGACGTGCTGTTCGGCCACACCCTGTTGAATCTGCGGCTCGAGGCGCGCGGCGTGCTGGCCCAGGTGGGGCCCAACACGCTGCGCGGGCTCGATCGTGGCGGCCTCGAGCACTACCTGATCAAGCACGCCAGCTCGCTGCGCATCTTTCCCGCGGCGACAACTCCGGAAGAAGGCCAGTCGATCACCGACGCGCACGTTCGCTCGGGGCTGACGGCGCTGCGACGAAACTTCGGGCACATCGTGATCGACCTGCCGCATGCCTTCAACGAGGTGACGCTTGCCGGGCTCGATCTCGCCGATCGCGTACTGGTGGTCGCCACGCCCGAATCGACCGTGCTGCACGACCTGGCGGAGGTTCGGCGGATCTTTGGGGATGTGCTGAGGGTGCCACCAGAGCGGGTCAGCTACGCGCTCAATCATCCCCAGGCCTACGCGGGCTTGACGCTCAGCGAGTTCACCTCCGCGACGGCCACGCCGTGGATCGAGATCGGCCATGGCGGAGATGCACCAACGGCCGCTGCGCTTCGGGGGGATTCGTTGATCGGCACGCGTCCGAGCAATCCCGTGTCGCGGGCGGCAGCCGTGCTTGCCGACGAGATCACGCGGGAAGCGCGAGAAGTCGCAACGCTCGCCGGTCGCGCCGTGTAGGATCGAGCATTCCTCAGACCGAACAGCACTTCTACGCCTACCTGTACCGTCTCAGGCTGATCCAGCGCTGGGTGCTGATGCGCAGCGCCATGCCCGAGAACGTGGCCGAGCACTCGTTCCAGGTGGCGCTGCTGACGCACGCGCTGTGCACCATCGGCCGCGAGGTCTTTGGCAAGGACATCGATGCCGGTCGCGCGGTGATTCTGGCGCTATTTCACGACGCCGAAGAGGTGATGACCGGCGATATCCCGTCGCCGGTCAAGCACCACGATCCAGGCATGCTGCGCAGCGTGCGCGAGATCGAGTCACTGGCCAGTGAGGAGCTGCTACGCATGGTCCCCCCGCCTCTCGCCCAGGCCTACCGACCGCTCCTGAGCGGTGCCGAGCGTGATCCACAGCTAATGCGCTGGGTGAAGGCCGCCGATGCGCTCGACGCGTATCTGAAGTGCGCCACCGAGTACGCCGCCGGCAACCGCGAGTTCGCCGTCGCCGAACGTCAGCTCGAAGCCAAGGCGCGTGGCATGGACATGCCCGAGGTGGCCTACTTCCTGGACCACTTCGCGTCCAGCTTCCGCAAAACGCTCGACGAGATCACGGGATAGTGACCGCCGCGGGTAGCAGGAAGCGATTGTCGCCGTTGGCGAGCGCCAGGCGGTCGCCAGAGCGCGGATCGTACACGCCCACTTCCAACGAGTAATCGCCCGATGCAAGCGACCCTGGCAACCTGATCGCGTACTCGTCGTCGATGACTTCACCCGGCACCCAAGCCGTGGTGGGCGCCTTGCCGTCCTGGGGTTCGGCGTCACGCTGGGCGACCACCTGATGTCCTGAGGCGTCGAGCACGTGGACAAAGACCTTGTACGCCTGCTGCATCGGCGCGGCGCAGCGCCAGCGCAGCCTGACCGAGAGCGTTGCACCGTCACGCACAACCTCGCGCGTCAGCAGCTCCATGGCCTCGCCGAAAACAGCCTCAGGCTCCTGCTTCGAGGCATCGAAAACGTGAGCACGACCCTTCACGTCGAGGCTGCCGAGCCGAGCGACCGGATCGCCCTCGGCGTCTGGCAACTCGGCTTCGATCGACACCCGTTCAGGCGACACGAGAGGGCCGATGAGCAACGTCTGTTCGTCACGAACCACGTTGCCGGCGTGCAGAAGGCTGGGCAACAGCCGCCCACCCAACAGCGGAACGACTGATTCCTGGACAACGTCGCCGTTGTCACGCACCAGCCGCATCTTGAGCTCCGTCGCACTCGGACGATCCTGCATGGCGCGCCAGAGCAGCCCAATGCGTAGCGGACTGCCGATCGCCGCCTCGCTCGGCAGCCGCCGCGCGGCGATCAGCTCCAGACCGCCGCCGATCAGCGGCGGGCCCTCCACGGGTTGCATGTCGG
>Ga0066709_100001969_pt1 | contig 14394 bp, 13 predicted proteins | sample GraSoiAngelo_158_FD_79665 | JGI IMG/M metagenome (GOLD analysis project Ga0066709, IMG submission 79665) | Grasslands soil microbial communities from the Angelo Coastal Reserve, California, USA - 14_1009_16_30cm | ecosystem: Environmental > Terrestrial > Soil > Grasslands | place: USA...
AGCAACGTGCAAGCACAGCAGCTGAACGAGCGGATCGCCGAGAACGGCCTGCTGCCGCGACTGGACCTGACCGGCAGCTATGGGCTGGACGGGGTGAGCGGCACCAATCGACCGATCGTCACGACGGGCAACTTCGCCAGTGGCAACTGCGTGGACAACGGGAACGGGACGTTCACCTGCAACTCGCCGTTCGCGGGCCCCGCCAGCGAGGCGTACGACCGGCTCGTCTCGAACGACTTCCGCAGCTACTCCCTGGGCCTCCAGTTCCAGGTCCCGCTCTCCAACGCGCTCGCCCGCGGCCAGGTGACCCAGAGCCGCATCGCGCGCAGCCAGGCGGAGCTGAATCACCGCCAGCTCCTCTCGAACGTGACGCTCGACGTCCGCCAGAGCGCGGCCGACGTCACCTCGACGCGCCAGGGTATCGACACGACCCGCGTCGCGCGTGCGCTGGCGGAGGAGAATCTGCGCAACCAGGAGAAGCGGCACGAGGTCGGCATGGCCACCACGAAGGACCTGCTCGACTTCCAGACCCGGCTGACGAGCGCGCGGGCCGCGGAAGTGCAGGCGAAGATCGACTTCGCGCTCTCCGTTGCGCGCTGGCGGCGCGCCCAGGGGCACCTGCTCTCCCACTACAAGATCGTGGTGGAGCACCCGGGCCGGCCGGGGACGCCCTGGTTCGCCCGGTTCTGATACGGATGTGCTCGCTTACGCGGCGGGGCCCGCGAGCCGCTGCTCCGCCAGCCGCGCCATGCCGGCGTAGTCCGCCTTTCCGTTCGCCGCCCGCCCGATCGACTCGACGACCAGCACCCGCTTGGGCGTCTTGAAGCCGGCCAGCCGTTGGCGCACGTGGGCGCGGATCTCCTCCTCGGAGACCCGGGTCCCCGGGTTGAGCTCGACGACCCCGACAACGGCCTGTCCCCACTTCTCGTCGGGCACGCCGACGACGACCGCATCGTACACGGCAGGGTGCGTCTTCAGCATCTCCTCGACCTCTTCCGGATAGACCTTCTCGCCGGCGGTGTTGATGCACACGCTGCCGCGGCCGAGAAGCGTGAGCGCCCCGTCCGCCTCCACCCGGCACCAGTCGCCGGGGATCACGTAGCGGACGCCGTTGATGACCCGAAACGTCCGGGCCGTCTTTTCAGGGTCCTTGTAGTAGCCGACGGGGATCGGGCCGCCGTGCGCGACGACGCCGGACTCATCGCTTCCGGGCTGCACCTCCCGGCCGTCCTCGGTGAAGACCTTCACCTTCTCGGCGAGCTGGAAGCGGCCCGTCCGCGACTCGCCTGCAGCGGTGGTGATCGAGGCGCCGAAGCCGACGGCCTCCGAGGAGCCGAAGGAGTCGAAGAGGATCATGTTCGGATGGTGCGCGAGCAGCGCCCGCTTCACCTCCGGCGACCACATGACCCCCGAGGAGATGATCGACAGCAGCGTGTCGAGCCGGTAGTCGCCCCGCCGCTCGTCCAGTGCCCGCAGCATCGGCTTGGCGAAGGCGTCGCCGACGATGGCGATGGTGTTGATGGCCTGGCGGCCGACGGCCTGCCAGAGCTCGTGCGGGTCGAAGTTGACGCCCGGGAGCGTGGCGATCGCGCCGCCCGCGCCGAGGGTGATCAAGGCGGTGAACAGTCCGGTGCCGTGCATGAGGGGACAGGCGGGCAGGTGGCGGAACCCGGGGCCGCGGGCACGGACGCGCGTCGCGAGGTCGTCGAGCGAGGCGACGGGCGCCTCGCCGAGCACCGGGTTCCCCCCGCCGCCGAGCGCGCCCCAGAGATCCTCGGACCGCCACATGACCCCCGTCGGCATGCCGGTCGTGCCGCCGGTGTAGAGGAACAGCAGGTCGTCGGGCGAGCGCTCGATGCCGAGCGGCGTCCCGCTACCCTCGGCAGCGAGGGGCTCGTAGGCCTCGGCAAAGGGCGCGAACGGGGTCCCGTCGTCCACCTGGAGGTAGGTCTGCACCTTCGGCAGCCGCGGGCGGAGCGCATCGAGGCGGTCGGAGAATTCGCCGGCGAAGACGACGAACTTGGCGTCGGCGTTGTCGATGATGTACTGGAGCTCGTCGGCGAGATAGCGGAAGTTGACGTTGACGTGGACCAGACGTGCCTTGAAGCAGGCGACGGTGGTCTCCAGATACTCGGGCCGGTTACGCAGGTAGAGGGCCACCTTGTCCCCCGGCCGTGCCCCGCCTGCGCGGAGCGCGGCCGCCAGGTTGTTCGTACGCCGCGTGAACGCCGTCCAGCTGACGGCGGATTCGCCGTGGAGGAGTGCCGGGCTGTCGCCCGGTACGGCCTCGCCGAGCGTGTCGAAGATGTCGCCGAGGTTCCAGCTCATGGATGGTCTCCCTCTCCGAACGGCCGCCAGGCGCCCTCGGGCTGGGCCAGGCGGTCCGCGATGACGAGCAGGACGGCAGGATGGTGTCCCATCCCGCAATGGCTGCTGCGCACTTCGACGCTCTCCCGCTGCGGGCCCCCCTCCTCGAGACAGCTCCGCCACGCGACGATCCCGTCGCTGCGGCTGTAGACGGACGTGGACGGCACGGGGAGAGGTACGCCGGGCGGCGCATGCGGCCCGGCCGGCGGGCCGTCGCGGCGAGCCCCGAAGAACCGCCCGATGCTCGTGGCCGACGGGTCACGAAACGGGCTCGCGAGCGTGATCACCTGGCGCACGTCGCGCGGAAAGCGGCGCGCGAGCTCGCGCGCGTAGATGCCGCCCAGGCTCCAGCCGATCAGGCTGAGGCGGCGGCCATGACGCTGGCGCAGCGCCGTGAAGCGCTCGGCGAGTGCCGTCCTGAGCGCGCCGCTCGGTCCGTAGTTCCGGCCGAGCCTCCAACCGTGCGCATGGTAACCGCGGTTGCGGAGGAACCAGCGGAGCGCTTGCGTCGAACGGTCGCTCGCGAGCCAGCCCGGCAGCACGAGCACGGGATGTCCGTCGCCGACCGGGGCGCGGCCGAGCAGCGGCAACGCCGGCACCAGCGCGGCGAGCTCGAGCCACGCGCGGCCCTCGAGGGCGAGCAGTGCGACCGATGGGGGCGGTATCGTCTCCACGGGTGGCGGCGCACAGTGCCGACACCCCGCTTCCCGCGTCAAGGGGCAGGGCGTCGGGCCACCACCAGTTGCGCCCGCTCGCCGCAGGCGAGCCGGAGCCGCTCGACCGTGAAGCCGAGGGCCGCCAGCTCGCGCGCCGCCGGATAGCGGGCGCGGGACGGCCAGAGGCCGCGGGCGGCGAGATGCAGCGCACCGATCGCCCGCCGCCAGGGCGCTCGCGGCTGGCTGTGGTCCAGGAGGACGATCGGTGCGCCCACCGGCAGCCGGTTGCGCAGCGCGGCAAGGAGCGCCTGGCGCTTCGCCGGCCCGGGCGCGCTGCCGAGGAAGGCCACGACGGCAGCCGTCGGCACGTCGCCCTCTGCGGCGGCCGAGAGATGCGTCCCGAGATGCGCACCCAGCCGCGGGGGCACGGCGATCGCGACGGGGCCCTCGACCGGACCGAGCAGACGGACGGCGTGCGCGGCGAGCCGCGCCCCGCTCACCGCCGCCCGATCAGGGTCATGAACTCCTCGCGGGTCGCCTGATGCTCGCGGAACGCGCCGAGCATCGTGCTCGTCAGCACGACGGAGTTCTGCTTCTCGACGCCGCGCATGCGCATGCAGAGGTGCTCGGCCTCGAGCACGACACCCACTCCCAGGGGATCCAGCTCCTGCATGATCGTGTTCGCGATCTGGGTCGTCATGCGCTCCTGGACCTGCAGCCGGCGCGCGAAGACCTCGACGAGCCGCGCCACCTTGCTGATGCCGATGATCCGCTGCTGCGGCAGGTAGGCGACGTGTGCCTTGCCGAAGAAGGGCAAGACGTGGTGCTCGCACATCGAGTAGAAGTCGATGTCCTTGAGCACGATCATCTCCGAGTAGTCCTCGACGAAGAGCGCCCCGTTGATGATCTGCTTTGGATCGACGCCGTATCCTCGCGTGAGAAACTCGAGCGCGCGGACAACGCGCGCGGGCGTGCGCCGGAGTCCTTCTCGCCCAGGCTCCGGGTCGAGGGCGCGCAGGATCGCACGCACGTGCGCCTCGAGCTCGTCGGGCATCGCTCGGCTCCGTCTAACGGATGGCGGACGGTGTGGCAAGGCGCGGCGCGGGCGTTCCCACCAGGCCTTCAGCGCCGAGATTCTCGAAGATCGCGCGCGTCGCCGGCGATTTGTTGAGCGTGTAGAAGTGAATCCCGGGAGCACCGCTGCGCAACAGCTCCGCACATTGCCGCGTCGCCCATTCCACGCCGACGTCGAGCGCTGCGTCCTCGTCGTCGCGCGCGCGCTCGAGCGCGACGCGCAGCGCAGCGGGAATCTGGTTGCCGCTGAGCGCCGTGATCCGCTCGATCTGCGGCACGTTCGTGATCGGCATGATGCCCGGGATGAGCGGCACGCCGATGCCCGCCCGCCGCGCCCGCTCGACGAACGCGAAATAGTCGGCGTTGTCGTAGAACAACTGCGTGATGACCGCATCGAGCCCGGCGTCGACCTTCATCTGGAGGTGCCGGATGTTGAGCTCCAGGTCCCGGCAGTCGGGATGACCCTCGGGATGGCCGCCACCCACCAGGCAGAGCTCGTGGCCGCGTGCGCGCACGTAGCGGATCATGTCGACGGCGTACCGAAATCCGTCCGGTGGCTGGCGGAACTGCGGGTCGCTCGGCCGATCGCCGCGAATCGCGACCACGTTCTCGATGCCGCGCGCCTGGATCAGGTCGTAGTGCGCGGCAAGCTCGTCGCGACTGGCCTCGATGCAGGTCACGTGCGCCGCCGCCTCGATGCCGAGCGCACGGATTCGGGTCACGAGCTCCACGGGTGCCTCGCGCGGCTTGGCACCGGTGCGCGTCACGGAGACGAATCCCGGTCCGAGAGGCTTGAGCGCCTCGATCGTGCGCATGAGGGCCGCTTCGCCCTCCGGCGTTTTCGGCGGAAAGAACTCGAACGAGATACAGGGCCCGCCGCGGGCGAGGATGTCGGTGATCTTCATCGGGAGGCCGGGGGGGAGCCCGGCGCGCTCGCGTGAGCCTAGTGCGAGCCCTTCTTCTCGAGCGCCTTCACCTTCTGGTACTTGCGGTAGTCGTAGCCGGTGGCCATGGCCATGAGCAGCCCTTCCATGCCGCCGTCCCGCTCCCGCCGCAAGATCCGCAGCCGCTCGTAGAACTCCCGGAAGTCCTTGTCCACCCGAGCGCGCGCGTCGACCGGGTTCAGGAAGAAATCGTGCAAACGCGTGATCGTGAAACGAAGCGCCGAGAAGCGGAGCTCGTTCGGGAACGCATCCCATTCGGCGAGTGAAAGAGCACGCAGCGATTCGTAGCCCAGGATGAGCGCCTCGAAGCGCTTGAGCTGGTAGCTCTCGCCGTCGAAGCAGAGGGCGTTCACCGCGGTGGCGAGGTCGAAGATGAACTTGCCGCGGCACGCCGCCTCGAAATCGAGCATGGCGACGACCTTGTCGCCCTTGAAGATGACGTTGTCGTCGAAGAGATCGCCGTGGATGACGCCCTTCGGCAACTTGTTCTCGAGATATCCCTGGAGGTAATCGACCTCGTCGTCGAGCGTGCGGACGATCCGCTTGAAATACGAGGGAAGCCGCTCGCGCACCTGCGCGTAGAGGTCCGCCACGCGGTCGTAGCTGAAGCGGTTGTCGATACCCTTCTTGTAGCTCTTGCCGATGGTGTGGAGGTCTGCGAGCACGCGGCCGACGTTCTCGATCTGCGCCGCCGTGAGGCGTGCGGGGGACACGGTGTGGCCTTCGACGTAGCGGTAGAGCGTGAGGCACTTGCCGCTCACTTCGCGGTGATGCCGGCCTTTGCGATCGGCGAGCGGCTGCGGGCAGGGGAAGCCGTGTTTGCGCAGGAAGAGCAGGAGATCGAGCTCGCGCTTCACCTCGAGTTCGCTCTTCACCTCGTCGATGCGGAGCAGATGTTTTCCGCGTCCGGTATCGAGCAGATAAGAGGTGTTGACGGATCCCGCAGCGATTCCGCTCGCCGCGTTGAGCTTCGCGAGACCGTAGTCCTCGATAATTTCAGCGAGCTCGCGCGTTCCGAGCTCGGTGTAAACGGCCATCTCCGCCAGCCTCCCTAACCCACCGGAATTCCACCCAAAATGCCGACGCAAACTATCGTTCGGTGCGGCGTTTGTCAAGCTGAAATTGCGCATCGAGGCGCAAAACGCCTTTACCGGCGCGGGGTTGCGCCGTATAAAAGCTGTTCTTCTTTTTTTCGGTCGGATGATGGCATCCTCCCCGGGGAGCGAGCGCGGCTCGACGCCGGCGCCCGTCACCAGGTTGGCGGAGCCGCTCAGGCGGTTCCACAAGGAGGCCTGGCATACACCCCATGGACGCCTGATCCGCGAGGTGATCTTCGGCCTCAACGACGGCGTCATCTCGACGATCGGCTTCCTGGCGGGCGTCACGGCCACCATCGGCGATCTCCATACGATCGCGCTCGGCGGTCTCGCCGCCGCCTTCGCCGGGGCGCTCGCCATGGCCATCGGGGCCTACGTGGCGTCCAAGTCCCAGCGCAGGTTCTTCGAGGCCGAGATCGCGCGCGAGGCATGGGAGATCGAGAACATGCCCGACCACGAGCGCGAGGAGATCCGTGAGATCTACGGCCAGCTCGGCTTCAGCCCCGACGAGATCGATTTGATCGTCCGGCGGGTGACGTCCAACCCGGAGCTCTGGCTACGCTTCATGTCGCGCGAGGAGCTCGGCCTCGCCGAGGAGACGTTCGACCCGCCCGTACGGATCGCCGCAGTCACGGGCTTCGCCTTCTTGTCGGGCGCGCTCGTCACGCTCGTGCCCTATTTCCTCCACCCCGGCGCGCAGCCCACCTTCGCGGTGTCGGCTCTGCTCGCGGTCGTGACGCTGCTCGTCACGGGCGTCGCCAAGACGTGGCTCACCAAGGAGAACCCGCTGGCCGCGAGCCTCGAGCTCGCCGGTCTCGGCGTGCTCGCCTGCGTCGTCGGCCTCGTGCTCGGCCGCCTGGTCGGCCTGGCGGTTTAGGAGGCCGACCCGAGACACGTCTCGGGTCGGCCCGAACGCGAGTGTGGAACGGTCAGTGCCCGCGCGAACGACATGCCGCGGCCGGCGAAGCCGGCGCGGCACACGAGTGGGTCACGCTTTTGTGCCGCTGGACCTAAGCGGCGGCGACGACGCCAACCCGCGGGCACCACGCGGCTACGGGACAGGTGCTGCAGCGCGGCTTGCGGGCGAGGCACACGCGGCGGCCGTGGTGGATCAGGCGGTGGGCGAACGACGTCCACTCCTTCGGCGGCAGCAGCGCGTGCAGGTCGGTCTCGATCTTGTCGGGATCGTCGTTCGTGGTGAGCCCGAGCCGCCCTGCCAGCCGCCGCACGTGGGTGTCGACGAAGATGGCCGGCTGGCCGAAGGCCGTCCCGAGCACGACGTTGGCGGTCTTCCGCCCCACCCCCGGGAGCGCGCAGAGCGCTTCCATCGTCTCGGGGACCTGACCCTCGTGCCGCTCGACGAGGATGCGCGCCACCGCCTGGAGCGCCTTCGCCTTCTGGCGGAAGAATCCAGTCGACTTGATGATCGCTTCCACCGCATCGGACGGCGCGGCGGCCAGCTCGCGAGGGCCGGGATAGGCGCCAAAGAGGCGCGGCGTCACCTGGTTCACCATCGCGTCCGTGCACTGCGCCGAGAGGATGGTCGCGACGAGCAGCTGCCAGGGGTTCTGGTGGTGCAGCGCGCACCATGCGTCGGGATAGGCGCGTGCCAGGCCGCGTGCGATCTGCCGGGCACGCGCGCGACGGCCCTCGAGGCCCTCGCGCGCCACGTTCAGGCGGCGACGCGGCCGGCGGGCCGGCGGTCGCGCCGACTTCACCGCCACCGGCGGCGTCCCTCCTCCACCGTCGCGGCGTAGCTCTCCGCGGCCGCGCGCGCCTCCTCCGGCGTCCAGCCGAGCGGTCCTGCCATCAACGCCGCGACCTGCTCGGCCACCGCGACCCCCTCGGTGTCGTCGCGCAACGCGATCTGCGTCCGGCGGCGAAGGACGTCCTCGATGGTCAGCGCCCCCTCGTGCTCGACGGCCTCCAGCACCTCGGCCCGCGGGTCGGGGAGCGTCGGGACGATCGGGGTGGCGAGCTCGCGGTCGGCGGCGACGAGATGCAGCACCTCGTCGAGGCGGCTGCCGTAGCGGTCGGCGAGGTGACCGATCGTCGCGGGCGCAAGGCCGTGGCCGTCGCGCGAGAGCGCCAGCGCCGCCACGGCATCCGGCGGCGCCGCCCCGCCCGGCAGCGGGACCCTCCCCGTCCGGCAACGGCCGAAGCGCCGCGCCTCGCCGCCCCGGCGGAGCGCGTCGATCACGCGCTCGACGACCGCCGCCGCCACCAGCCGGTACGTCGTGAGCTTCCCGCCGGCGATGGAGACGAGCCCCGAGGGCGAGGCGAAGATCTCCTCCTCGCGCGACACGCTGGAGGGCGCCATCGCCTCGCCAGGCGCCGGCGCGATCAGCGGACGGAGGCCGGCGAAGGCGCTGGTCACGTCTGCGGAGCCGAGACGAGCGGCCGGGAAGTAGTGGTTGACGGTCTCGAGCAGGTACTGCACGTCGGCCGCCTCGACAACGGGCGGCACGTCGGGACCGCCCTCGTGGTCCGTGTCGGTCGTGCCGACCAGCGCCTGCCCTCCCCACGGGATGACGAACATGACTCGCCCGTCCTGGACGGCGTGCAGGACCACCGCTGCCCGGTTGCCGACACGCGCACGCGGAACGAGGACGTGCACGCCCTTCGTCGGACGGAGCCGCGGCGCGGTCGGCGCGTCGAGGTTCGCAACGCTGTCGACCCATGGGCCGGTGGCGTTGACGACCACGCGGGCCCGCACCGTCAGCTCGCCGCCGCCGAGGCGGTCGACCAGGCGCGCCCCGACGATCCGGCCCGCCTCCTTCAGGAGCGCGGTCACCCGGCCGTACGACACCGCGACGGCGCCCTCCTGCACGGCCGCGAGGATCGTTTCGAGAACGAGCCGCGCGTCGTCGGTGCGGCAGTCCCAGTAGCGCCCGGCGCCGCGCAGCCCTTCGGTCCGCAGCGCGGGCTCCGCCTCGCGCGTAGCGCGCGCCGAGAGCATGCGGTGGTGCCCGACGTTCCACAGGCCGGCGAGCAGATCGTACGCCCAGAGACCCGCCGCGAGCTTGAGCCTGCCGATCGGCCCGCCGTCGTACACCGGGAAGACGAACTCCTGCGGCTGCACGAGGTGCGGCGCGAGCCGCCGCAGACGCCCGCGCTCGCGGCACCCCTCGAGGACCAGCCGGACGTTGCCCTGCTCGAGGTAGCGGAATCCGCCGTGGATCAGCTTCGAAGACCGGCTCGAGGTACCCGAGGCGAAGTCCGCGTGCTCGACGAGCGCCGTCCGGATGCTGCGCATCGCCGCGTCGCGCGCGATACCGGCCCCGTTGATTCCTCCTCCGATCACGAGGAGATCGAACGTCTCGCTCCCGAGCCGAGCGAGCGTCGCGCCACGCGAGGTCACGTCCGGATTCTACCCAGGCTCGGATCCGATGTCACGGTGCGTCAGGGAACGCCGGCACGCCTACAGGAGCGCGATCAGACGCTCGGTCATCTTCTTGGTGGTGGCCTTGCCGCCGAGGTCGGGCGTCAGCACGCGACGCTCCGCCAGGAGGCGGTGGGCAGCGCGCTCGAGACGGTTCGCAGGAGCCGTCTGACCGACGTGCCGGAGCAGCATGATGCCGGAGAAGATCGCAGCGAGCGGGTTGGCCACCCCCTTCCCCGCGATGTCCGGCGCCGTCCCGTGCACCGCCTCGAAGATCGCGCAGCGGTCGCCCACGTTCGCGCCCGGCACCAGGCCGAGGCCACCGACGAGCCCGGAGCACAGGTCCGAGACGATGTCACCGTAGAGGTTCACGAGCAGCAGGAAGTCGAACTCCTGCGGCCGGAGCACGAGCTGCATGCAGGCGATGTCGACGATCAGCTCGTCGTACTTGATGCGCCGATGGAGCTTGCCGACCTGTCGCGCGCAGGCGAGGAAGAGCCCGTCGGAGAGCTTCATGATGTTCGCCTTGTGGATGGCGGTCACGCGCCGGCGGCGCTCGCGCCGCGCCAGCTCGAAGGCGTAGCGCGCGATGCGGCGCGAGGCGCGCGCGGTGATCACCTTGACGGCCTCCACCACGCCCGGGGCGATCTGGTGCTCGATCCCGGAGTAGACGTCCTCGGTGTTCTCCCGCACGACGATCAGGTCGACGCCCGAGAACGCCGAGCGCACGCCGGGAAGCGTCCGGATCGGCCGGACGTTGGCGTAGAGATCGAACGTCTTGCGCAGCGCGACGTTCACGCTGCGGTACCCCACGCGCCCGACCTGCGTCTCGAGCGGGCCCTTCAGGCCGACCCGGGTGCGGCGAACCGATCGGATGAGCGAGTCGGGGATCGGCGTCCCCGACTCGTCGAAGGAGGCCTTGCCCGCCTTCTGGACGTCCCACACGATGCGGCCGCCCGCCGCCTCGATGGCCAGCACCGCGGCGGCGATCACCTCGGGACCGATACCGTCCCCCGGGATGAGGGTGGCGGGCTGGGGGCGCGTCGCCCGGACACGCGCCATCAGAGAATCCCGAGCACCTTGTGGAGCTGCGGCAGCACTCGCACGTCGGGATGACGGCGGCTCGCGACCGCGTGGAGGCGCTCGAGCGTCGCGGCGCTGATCGTGAAGTCGGTCCCATGGGGCAGCGTGAGCGGGGTCAGGAAGAGGGGCACCGCCGGGTGCACCGCCGCGACGAGCCGCGCGCCGTGCTCCACCTCCTCGGCGAGCGTGCCCTCGTCGACGGGCATCTTGACGTAGACATCTCGACCGGCGGCGACGGCTGCCTCGAGACACGCCGCGTGCTCGTCCCAGCGCGCGCGCTCGCCCGTGTTGCTCGGGCACTTGAGATCGAGGCTGACGATCGCCACCTCGGGCAGCAGCCGCGCGAGGCGCGCCGGCAGGATGCCGGCCGTCTCGAGGAGAACGGGCAGCCCGCCCGCTCGCATCCCGAGCCAGGCAGCCAGAAAATCCGTCTGGGCGAGCGGCTCGCCCCCGGTCACGGCGAGCGCGGCGAGCGGCGGCGCCACGGCAACGAGCGCCTGGACCTCGGCCTCGAGCGCGCCCGGGGTGAACGGGTTTGCGCGCCGCCGCTCCCCGTCGGGACCGAGGATGCGGCACTCGGGGACGGGGACGAGACTCTCGGGCGTGTCGCAGTAGCGGCAGCGAAGCGGGCAGCCCCCGAGACGGACGAAGAGATGTCGCCGTCCCGCGTGGAGACCCTCCCCCTGGAACGAGACGAAGATCTCCGAGACGTTCCCCCCGCGACCCCGCATGGGGCGGCCATTTAGCATGCGGCACGCAGCGCGACCACCAGGTCGGCGACGTTCGTGCCCGTCGGTCCGGTGCGGACGAGATCGCCCGTGGCGTCGAGCAGCGGATGGCTGTCGGTCCGGCTCAACGCCGCGTCCGGGGTGAAGTCGCGCGCCCGCGCCCGTGCCGTGGTCTCGCCGTCGATGCACGCGCCCGCGGCGTCGGTCGGACCGTCGACGCCGTCGGTGCCGGCCGCGAGCAGGACCGCGGGGACACCCGCGAGCGCGACGGCCGCGGCGAGCGCGAGCTGCTGGCAGCGGCCGCCGCGGCCCTCCGGCGCCACGCGAACCGTCGTCTCGCCGCCGGCGACGATCGCCCGTGGCCGGTCGCCGGACGCCGCCGCGAGGCGCGCGACGACGGCGCGCCCGGCCTCGGCGGCATCGCCGCGAAGCGCCTCGGGCAGCACCGTGGTGCGATAGCCCCGACGCTCGGCCTCCCGCGCGGCGGCGCGGACCGCGTCGCGGTTCCCGCCGATCCGCACCGTTCGGGTGCGCGCGAGGACGGGGTCGCCGGGCTTGACCGTTTCCACGACGAGGCCGCGGCGCCCGCGCTCGAGATGCTCGCGGACCGTTGGCGGCACGTCCGCGGGCGCGAGAAAACGGGCGAGCACGCGGGCCGCGGTGGCGAAGGTGGTGGGATCCGCCACGGTCGGGCCCGAGCCGATGATCGCCGGGTCGTCGCCGACCACGTCGGAGAGCAGCAGCGTCCAGACGCCTCCCGCGCGGCCGGCAGCGCGCAGGAGCCCGCCGCCCTTCACCTGCGAGCAGTGCTTGCGCACGGTGTTGAGCGCCTCGATGTCCGCGCCCGCGAAGAGCAGCCGGCGTGTGATCTCCTGCTTGTCGCGAAGGTCGATACCCGCTGCGGGCGCGACCATGAGTGCCGAGGCGCCGCCCCCGAGCACGACGACGACGAGGGTCGAGCCGTCGGCGCCGCCGACCACCTCCTGGAGCCGTCGCGTCGCCGCCTCCCCCGCCGCATCCGGCACGGGATGCCCTCCCGCAGCGACCGTGACTGCGCCGATCGACGAGAGCTCACTCCCGTGCGGTACGATCACGATCCCACCGCACAGCGCGCGCCCCGCCACGCGCGCCGACGCCTCCGCCATCTTCCGCGCGGCCTTCCCCGCGCCGACCACGACCACCGGCCCCGCATGCCGCGCCACCACGCCCGCTTCTGGTGTGCCGAGACAGACCGTGCCCCCCTCGCGGAAGAGCTGCGTATCGACAAGCCGCCCCGGTTCGACCGCATCCATCGCCGCCGCAAAGCACGCGACCGCGTCGCGCCGCATCTCCGCAAGCGTCATGGTGGCGCATCTCGGCGGAGGAGCGATGCCGCGCAAGGCGGGAAGAGGCCCCGCCGCGGCAACCTCCACAGCTCCCGCGCGCGCCTGCAGCTGCGGAGGGACGGTTCAGCTCCAAGGCGCGCGTGGAGCGACCGGGAGCCGCGGCGGGGCCCCTTCCCGCCCCCATCTGGACCTCCCCGAGCCCCGCCGCTTATAAGCCTCATCATGGCAACACGCGAGTTCGAGGGTGCGGCCGCGCTCGAAGGCTTCCCCAATGCGTGGAAGCGCGTGATGACCGATCCGCGCGCCTTCTTCGCCGAGATGCCGGAGGTAGGGGGTCTCCAGCCCCCTCTCGCCTTCCTCGGCGTGACGGCCGTGATCAACGCGGCCGGCCACCTGGTCCTCGGCTGGGGGCTCGGGGGCTTCCTGCGCATCGTCCTCTGGCAGGTGCTCGGCGCGTTCGTCTCGGCGGGGCTCTTCGTGCTGATCGCCCAGCACCTGTTCGGCGGCCGCGCCGGCTTCGAGCCGACCTTCCGTGTGGTCGCCTATGCGGCGGCGCCGATGGTGCTGGCGTGGCTGCCGTTCCGGCTCGGGGTGCTGGCCGTCATCTACGGCGCCTACCTGACGGTCGTGGGCCTCGAGCGCGTGCACGGCTTCGACACGACGCGGGCCGTGCTGACGGTGGTCATCGGGCTCGGCGTGCCGGGGCTGCTGTTCGTCGCGCGCCGCCGCGGCCCGTTCCTGCCGTGAGCTACGAGCTCTCCTCGTCGCTGTCGCCGGTGCTGAGGCGCCGGTAGGTGCGGTCCTCTTCGAACCGCTTGTTGATCCGGGCCTCCCTCTCGCGCTCCGCCTGACAGTTGATGCAGAGGCGGGTGAAGGGCAGCGCCTCGAGGCGCCCCTCGGCGATGTCCGACTCGCAGCTCTCGCAGACGCCGTAGCTGCCCTCCTCGACCCTGGCGAGCGCCTCGTCGATCGCCTGCAGCTTCTCGCGCTCACGATCGGTCAGGATGAAGTTGATCTCGCGGTCGCGTGCGTCGCTCGCGAGGTCATAGGTGTCCATGCCCTCGTCTTTGCTCTGCTCCCGTCCCTCGTGCAGCTCGGCCTGCACGTTGCGGAGGAGCTGAGTGCGCATCTCCTGCAGGGTCTCGCGGGCTTTCTTGAGGAATGCCTTACGCATGAGGCCTCCCGGAAAAGCGCGGCACTCTAAAGTGTCGTCAGAGACGTGTCAAACGGCGGGTCGTAACTCGACTCGACGATCTCGCCGATGAGGTCGTACGTTTTTGCGCCGACGATCCGCGCCTGCACGAGATCGCCCGCCTGCGCGTTGCCGCTGAGATAGATGCGCCCGTCGATCTCGGGCGCCTGCCCCCGCGTCCTCCCCACCAGACGACCGCGCGTGTCCCGGCCCTCGACGAGAACCTCTGCAATCTGCCCGCGGTGCGCGGTCGTACGCCGCCGCGCGACTCCCGCCTGGACGGCCATCACGCGGTCCCATCGCTCGGCCTTCACGGACTCCGGCACCTGATCCGGCAGCGCCGCGGCCGGCACGAGAGCCGGCCGATGGACGACCTCTTGGCCGAGGCGGTGAGCCTCGCGGCGGAGGGGACGGTCGAACTCTGCCTCATCGCCCAGGACCTGACCGCGTACGGGCGCGATCTCGCGGGCGACGCGTCGCTCGCGCGGCTGCTGCGTGCGCTGGCGGTGCGGGTGCCGGAGGTGCGCTGGCTCCGGCTCCTGTACG
>Ga0066709_100001970_pt1 | contig 14394 bp, 12 predicted proteins | sample GraSoiAngelo_158_FD_79665 | JGI IMG/M metagenome (GOLD analysis project Ga0066709, IMG submission 79665) | Grasslands soil microbial communities from the Angelo Coastal Reserve, California, USA - 14_1009_16_30cm | ecosystem: Environmental > Terrestrial > Soil > Grasslands | place: USA...
GCCGGCGGTGGTGAATGGCACCGTTTACGTGGGATCGGGCGATCAATTCGGTGGTCAAAATCGGGGCAGGCTTTACGTTTTTAAGTAGTAGCATCTCCAGACCATGCAATCACACGCTCCGTGGTCAGATGGAGGCCCCGGGCGGAGTCGAACCGCCGACCAACGGTTTAGGAAACCGCTGCTCTATCCAACTGAGCTACGGGGCCAATGCGAAACAGGTCAATCGTTCAGCGGTTTCTCTTGGGTTCACAAAACCCCGCGGAACTTGACAGAAAATCACGCCCAAACTTTCGCCATGATCATTCTAACAACTCTGCTGTTCCTTCACGCTCAGGCCCAATCAGGGTTAATCAGGGTTGGGAATGTAGTTCATCTGGCTCTCACGTGGGACGTGGCGCGTTCGAGTCCCGTCGCTCCCACCGTCTAGTTCGACTTTTAAGCAGAACGCAAGTAGCGGAATCGAACGGAAAACGACCGCAACCCTTCCAGCAGATCAATCTCTAACCCTTTTGGAATGAACATGCTCGCTCACAAAGAGCAGAGTTTGGGTGAACCATCTCGCTGAGTCCGTCATCCAAGCAACTAAACTAACGGTTTCCGGAACACTAAGGGCGGGCGGGAGCGTCGGATGAACTCAGCGTTCGGGAAGTTTTGGCAAGCAGGCGCCGCCACATGGTCGACAGCGTTGTCGACCGGCTACCCGCACTGATCGTGGGCATCCTCGCCTTCGTTCTTTTCTATGTGCTCAGTTTCCTGGCCGCGCGATTCGTGGCGCGCGCCGTTTCCAGTCGGCGCCAGAACCTCGCTGTAGTTTTTGCCCGCCTCATCCAGGGCGCCACGATTCTGGTCGGCTTCCTGGTGTCGTTTTCGATCATCGCGCCTTCATTCCAGGCGAGTGATCTGATCAAGATTCTCGGTGTCGAGGGCGTGGCCGTCGGCTTCGCTTTTCAGAACATATTGCAGAATTTCCTTGCCGGCCTGCTGTTGTTGTGGACTGAGCCATTTCGGGTGGGTGATGAAATCAAGCTGGATGCCTTTGAAGGAACGGTTGAAGAGATTCAAACTCGTGCCACGATCATCCGAACTTATGACGAACGGCGGGTTGTTATTCCGAACGCCCGACTTGTTTACTCACTCCGTCATCGTGAACATGGCGCTCGGCAGCCGCCGATGGGAGTACGACCTGAGTGTCCAGAGGTCTGAGAGATTGGATGAGTTGAAATCCATGATCATCCAAGCCGTGCAAGGGGTGTCGGGAGTGCTTTCCGATCCAAGCCTGAGGCTCTCGTAATCGACCTGAATGCTCTTGATCCTGATACGGTCAAGATGCGGGTCTTGTGGTGGACGAACGATTCCCGCCAGCATCAAATGCTTGCCTCGTATGACCGGGTTCTGTCCGCAATTGTGGAGGCATTCCACCGCGCTCGTGAGAAACAGGAGCGGGCAGCCTGATCCGTCCTGAAACAACAGATGCAGGAAGAAAGTCCTTACAGAGGCCTCTAGTAGTGGTGTACAACTCCAGAGGGTTGGTATAAAAAGGACTGGAACTTTCGGGCAGCACGTCATTCTCCAGGGCGAACCCTTGTTTCTCCGGCCCACTACGCTCCGCGAAGCAACCCAAGCCCTCGCTGAAGGCGGGCAGGTGCTTGCCGGTGGAACCGATTTTTTTCCGGCGCTCGGAAGTCGTACGGTTAGTGGCGCGGTCATCGATGTCTCGCGCGTTGGAGAATTACGCGGAATCGAGTTCTCTCCCGATGAAGTCCGCATTGGAGGCGCTACCACCTGGAGCGAAATCGCCGCCGCCTCCCTCCCTCGTTGCTTCGACGCATTGCGCGCCGCGGCTCGCGAGGTGGGCGCTGTGCAGGTGCAAAACCGGGGGACGATCGCGGGGAATCTTTGCAACGCTTCTCCCGCGGCTGACAGCGTTCCGCCTCTTCTGATCCTGGACGCAGAAGTGGAGTTGACTTCCTGCTCAGGCGTTCGACGTCTGCTGCTGAGAGACTTCATCGTCGGTAATCGCAAAACGCGCCGCCGCTCCGATGAAATCTTGTCCAGCGTGATCGTGCCACTCGGCCTGCAGGACGTACCATCGGTCTTTCTCAAACTTGGCGCACGGCGATACCTGGTCATTTCGATCACCATGTTGGCGGCGCTGCTGAGCCGCGAGGGAGATGGACGAGTCGGTGTGGCACGCATCGCAGTTGGATCCTGCTCAGCCACCGCTCAGCGCCTTCTCGAACTCGAGCGCGATCTGGCCGGGCAGCCCGTTCGTCGTGAACTTTCTTCCCTTGTGCGTGCAAGTCACATCGCTCCCCTTTCGCCGATTGACGACGTACGCGCCCCCGCGGCGTACCGGCGTGACGTGACCCTAACGTTGGTCCGCCGCGCGCTGGATGCTTGCGTGGAGGCCCAGTCGTGAGCCCGTGGTCCGCCATTGAAACTCGCAAGCCGGAAGTGGATCTCGCTTTCAAGGTGAATGGCCGTGCAGTGAATGTTTCTACTTTACCGGCGCGGCGGCTGTCGAATGTTCTGCGTGAAAACCTTGGGCTCACCGGCACCAAGGTAGGTTGTGACGCTGGCGACTGCGGGGCGTGCACGGTGCTGTTAGACGGCGAGGCGGTTTGCTCTTGCATGGTCGCAGCCGCCCAAGTCGAAGGCTGCGAAATTACCACCGTTGAGGGACTGAAGGCCCGTGCCCCATTGTATGACCGGCTCCAGAAATCGTTTCTCGCCGCGGGCGGCGCCCAGTGCGGCATCTGCACACCCGGCATGCTGATGTCAGCTACCGCTCTGCTGGAGAACAATCCCTGCCCAACGGAATCCGAAGTGATGGACGCAATCGGCGGTGTCCTTTGCCGCTGTACGGGCTATCGCAAGATTGTTTCGGCGATTCTGACCGCGCACTCCGAGCACGTTTCCTCACCCACCGCACATGCCGGCGCAGTGGGACAACGATTGGTTCGGCTCGATGGCCAACGCAAGGCCGACGGCACTGAAATTTTTGGGGCGGACGAAATGCCAGCTGATGCCTTGCTCCTCCGCGTCATTCGCAGCCCTTATCACCGAGCTCGTTTCAGCTTCGGAGATCTGCGCTCCTACCGAGAAACGCGACTTGGCATTCAAGCGGTTCTTACGGCTAAGGACATCCTCGGTAAGAATTGTTTCGGTGTGATTCCGGGCTTCGCCGATCAACCCGTTTTTGCGGAAGGCGAAACTCGATTTCGCGGGGAAGCTATTGCCGCCGTTGTGGGCGAGGAGCAGGCGGTGGAACAGCTTGATCTTGAGCGATTTCCGGTCTCGTGGGACGAGTGCCATGCACTCATGGAGATCGACGAAGCTTTGCAATCAGGCGCGCCGTTGCTGCACGCAAATCGCCCAGGCAACGTGCTGGTCGGGGGCCGGGTGGTGCGCGGGGATGTCGAGAAGGCTCTTGCCCAAGCTGACGTTGTCGTAGAAGGCGAGTATGAAACCAGTTTTGTCGAACACGCCTGCATCGAACCGGAAGCTGGTTTTGCGCGGCGAGTCGGCGATCGCATCGAAGTGCAGGCTTGTACGCAGTCGCCATACATGGACCGTGCGGATCTCGCGGCTATCCTTGCGCTTCCCGCCGACCGCGTTCGCATTATCCCAACTGCAGTCGGAGGCGGATTTGGCACCAAGCTCGATCTCTCCGTGCAGCCTTTCATCGCCCTGGCCGCGTGGCATCTCAACCGCCCGGTGAAGATGACTTACTCGCGCGTCGAGTCCATCATGAGCACGACCAAGCGGCATCCAGCGCGCATTCGCGCGCGCGCCGGCGCGAGCAAAGATGGCAAGCTCCTCGCCATGGACATCGCTGCCGACTTCAATACCGGTGCCTATGCTTCGTGGGGCCCAACGGTGGCGGCTCGCGTTCCGGTTCATGGCTCCGGCCCCTACAGGGTGCCGCATTATCGCGCGCTCACTCGTGCGGTCCATACGCACCTCGTGCCCGCCGGAGCGTTTCGCGGATTCGGCGTGCCCCAGGGAACGATCGCGCAGGAGCAACTCTACGACGACCTCGCGAATCGGCTCGGGATGGATCGCCTTGAATTCCGCATCCTGAATGCGCTGGACGATGATTCCCCCACCGTGACCGGACAGGTACTCGGAGAAGGCGTCGGCATTCGCGAATGTCTTGAAGCCCTGCGCCTGCGGTGGAAGGCGGCCCGCGTGGAAGCGGAAGACTTCAACCGCACGACCAGCACCCCGCTGCGCCGGGGTGTTGGCGTCGCCGGCATGTGGTACGGATGCGGGAACACTTCCCTTTCGAATCCGTCGACGATCCGCATCGGATTAAAGCGCAATGCGAGGATTGTGCTGCACCAGGGCGCCGTCGATATCGGTCAGGGCTCGAATACGATTGTTACGCAGATATGCGCCGATGCGCTTGGTGCGCCCGTTGACCAATTCGATTTGCTTTCCGGAGATACCTCCATTACGCCTGACTGCGGGAAGACGTCCGCGTCGCGCCAGACGTTTGTAACAGGGAAAGCGGCCTACCTGGCAGGGAGAGCTCTGCGACAAACTCTGTTACGTATGGCCGGTGCCTGTGACTGCGCATCCTTCGAATTTCGTGACGGAAGAGTGATCGCTGTTGACAACGGCAAGGCTCTTTCGGTTGACCTTGCCGATCTTCCGCTCGACGAGCACGGGTATGTCCTGACGCAGGAAACCACGTTCGATCCTCCGACCAGCCCGCTCGACGAGAATGGTCAAGGGAATCCATATGCCGTGTACGGCTTCGGCGCGCATTTGGCCGAGGTGCAGGTGGATGTCGAACTCGGAACCGTGCGCGTGCTCCGGATTACGGCAGCTCATGATGTCGGACGAGCGATCAATCCCACTCTGATTGAAGGCCAGGTCGAAGGCGGCGCCGCCCAGGGACTCGGCATGGCGCTCATGGAGGAATTCACGCCCGGCAAAGGAGAGAATCTGCACGACTACCTGATTCCCACCGTAGGCGACATGCCTCCGGTAGAAACCATACTGATTGAAAAGCGTTCGTCCGTCGGTCCCTTCGGCGCCAAGGGAATCGGGGAGCAAGCGGTGATCCCTACGGCACCCGCCATCCTCAACGCGATTCACGACGCCATTGGCGTTCGCATTCGCAAAGTGCCAGCAACGCCTGATCGGATCCGTGCTGCCATTCTGGCCGCGCGAGGCCCCGGAGATCCCCGTGGGTAACGATGACGCCATCCGCTGTGACGCCTGCCCGGTTCTCTGTTACATCAAGCCCGGCCGGACCGGATCGTGCGACCGCTACGCCAATCACGATGGAAAGCTGGTTCGGCTCGATCCCCACGTGCTGCTCGATCAAGCAGTTTCGCGCGGAGAGTCCGTCGTCCCCTTCCTGGAGGACAGTCAGGACTGGAACGGCAACCTCGTCGATCAAGCCGGAACATTCGTGACGGCCATCGGGGCAGGAACGACCTATCCCGACTACAAACCTGCTCCTTTCATCATTTCCTCCTCGATCAACGCGGTGGACATGGTGACGGTCGTGACCGAGGGCATCTTCAGTTACTGTGGCGTCAAAGTGAAGATCGATACCGATCGCTATCTCGGGCCCGAAACCAATACCGTGCGCGCGCAGGGCGAAGCCGTCGGCCACGTAACTACCAGCGAATACGGTTCGCAGATGCTCTCGCTTGGCGGCGTTCGCCACCTTACCGGCGGAAGCCGCCAGGAAGGCACAGTTACGTGTCAAACTCTGCTCGATTTGTGCAATGGAAAACCGGCGGAATTGCAAATCGATGACGGCGCGTCGATCGTCGTGCAATCCGGACAACCTCCCATCGTCGATGGCGTGCGCGAAGAGCGGATGCGCGTCGGCTGTGGTTCGGCCGCCATTGGAATGTTCGCCAAGCAGTGGTTTGGCAAGGTGGATGAAGTCGTGGTCGTCGATGACCACATCACCGGGGTCCTCTCCCAGCACCAGGCCGGTAAATTGCTCGGCGTACCCGAGACGGGAATCCGACTGAAGGGCCGCCGCTCCACCCCCGGCAGATATTTTCAGGTGGCGGAGCCGGGCATCGCATGGGGCGGAACGAATCTTGAGGATCCACGTTCCATCCTGAAACGTTTCGATCCGAAAGCCGCCTGGCCCGGGCTGCACTTGTTGATGGTGAGCACCACGGGCGAGCACTCGGCCTACTACGAACTCGATGACAAGCTGGACCTCGTCGAAAAAGAACTTCCCCGCGCTCTGCAAGAGTCGGTTGCGAGGATTCGAGAGAACTGTGAGCCCGCGCTCTCGACCGTTCTCTTCATGGGCGGCGCCGGAGGCTCCTTGCGTGCCGGAGTCACAGAGAACCCGGTTCGTCTCACGCACTCCGTCAAGGACGCTCTCACGCGGATCACTTGCGGCGGAGCGCCAGCTTACGTCTGGCCCGGAGGCGGCATCACCTTCATGGTCGACGTCAGCCGCATGCCGGCGAATGCCTTCGGCTATGTGCCGACACCCGCGATTGTCGCCCCCATCGAGTTCACGTTGAAGCTTGCTGACTATGCGACGCTGGGCGGACACATGGATCATGTACGGCCTCTCGCCTCTATTACTGGCGAAGACCGCCAGCGTCGCGTGGCCCATCCCGAGAATCCCTGGCCGCTGCAGCCTGCAAAAGGCACGAGGGGCGCGGAATGAGAGCGCCTGCACAAATTCGCTGGCTGCCCGATGGCAAGCGTCTCCATCTGAACGACGGTCCCATCGATCTGGTTGTGGAAGCTTTCGGCGATCAAGACCAGGTTCAGGTTGCGTATCGCGCAGCCGCGACTCGCTTCGTTACCGTTCTCGACGAGCTCTGCCAGGAACTCCCGCTCTTGCGTAAGCCAATGCTTTTGGATTCAGTTCTTCCCACAGGCGTGGTAGCGCGGCGCATGGCCGACGCCGTCGCTCCCTTCGCCCCGCGCTGCTTCATCACGCCCATGGCTGCCGTGGCCGGAGCGGTAGCCGAAGAGATCCTCGCTGCGATGACCTCGGTCGCATCCTTGTCTCGCGCCTACGTGAACAACGGTGGCGACATCGCCTTCTACCTTGCGTCCGGTCAACGGTTTGTGGCCGGCATGATCGAACGTCCTGATCGCGCTTCCCTTCTCGGCACCGTCACTTTGCGATCCGATCAGCCGAGCCGAGGCCTCGCGACTAGCGGATGGCGTGGACGCAGTTTTTCTCTCGGCATCGCAGATGCCGTCACGGTCTTAGCCCGCAGCGCGTCGCTCGCAGACGCAGCCGCCACTGTCATTGCCAACGCTGTGGACTTGCCCGGCCACCCCGGAATTGTGCGCCAGCCTGCCTGCGAGCACGCACCTGACAGTGACCTGGGCAGCATTCCCGTAACGCGTTCTGTCGGTACCCTAACCGAAAACGAAATACAGAAAGCTCTCGATTCCGGTACGCATGTCGCCGAAGAGTTGCTGGCAAGTGACCTGATCTCGTCCGCCGCGCTCAGTCTGCAAAACCATTCGCGGATCATCAGTTCACCGCAGGATGACATTGTCCAATCTGAATCCTGGAGCCTCCTTCATGCTTGAGGTCCGCGTCAGGAAAAAACTTATCCTTCTCGAAGATATTTTCCATGAAGGCGGCCCGGTATCCGCCGTACCTCAGCGGCGGGGGGCCGCCCTCGCTGTTATTCACAATCCGTTTGCCGGTGCCTACGTCGAAAACATCGCAGAGTTTATGGAAGACCTGAAGCCCTTCGGCCTCTCCATGGCGCAATCCCTGGTCGCAGCCCTTGGCGGCGACCCGCGCGTCGTCGAAGGCTACGGCAAGGGTGCGATCGTCGGAACCGCCGGCGAGCTCGAACACGGTGCGCTCTGGCATGTTCCCGGCGGCTATGCCATGCGTGATCTCCTGGGCGGGGCCAAGGCCATCGTCCCTTCCACCAAGAAGGTTGGCGCGCCGGGCACTCGGCTCGACATTCCGATCACGCATGTTAACGCTTCCTACGTCCGCAGCCATTTCGACGCCATGGAGGTTGGCATCAATGATGCTCCGGGCGCCGATGAGATTCTGCTCGCCCTTGTCATGACCACGGGCCCGCGCATTCACGCGCGCGTGGGCGGACTCAAGGCTACCGAGATTAAAGGAGAGGACGGACTCCGATGGAAGCAAAGATTCGCAAGGTCGCGGTATTTCTCGAAGAGACACTCAGCGAAATGGGCCGCACGGTCGATCCTCCGATGCGCCGTGCCGCCGCTGCCGCCGTCATCGAGAATCCGTATGCGGGGCGATACGTCGAAGATCTGTCGGAATTGATGGATATTGGAGAAGAGCTCGGTGAATTGCTCACCCAGAAAGCCGTGGCCGCACTCGGAATTACCGCCAACACTGCCGAAAGCTACGGCAAAGCGGCGGCCGTCGGGGAGAACGGAGAACTGGAGCACGCCGCTGCCATTTTGCATCCCAAGCTTGGTACGCCGGTGCGCCGTGTGCTTGGCAAGGGTGCGGCTCTGATTCCTTCCTCCAAGAAACGCGGTGCTTGCGGCTTGAGCCTTGATATCCCACTCGGGCACAAGGACGCCGCCTTTGTCCGCAGCCATTTCGACGGTATGGAAGTGCGCATTAACGACGCGCCGCGCGCCAACGAAATTCTGGTCGCGATCGCCGTCACCGACAGTGGGCGTCCTCTTCCGCGCGTTGGAGGTTTGACCAAATCCCAGATCAAGGGCGAAGATGGCCTGCGTTAAGCGCAGAGTTCTTGCAGACTTAGGGAAACTGGGTTTTGATTTTGACGGGGCGTGACTCTTTGATCTTGCTTTGAAAGGGCACGGCTTTAAGTCCCGCCGAAGTGCCGCAACAATCGACCCGGCTTTACAGTTTGGTGAAAAACTCTGATTTTGGGTAGCGCAGCGTTTTCAGCACTGCGATAAAGCCTTTCTTTTCTGATCAGGGCTTTAGCCCCAGAGGTACCTGGAGGGAGTTTTTCAGCAAACTGTTTAGCCGCTGAGGACGTCTGCACCCTGCTAGGTTGACACAACTTCTGGCAACGTCGTGGCCGGTGGAGTATTGCGGCTGCGCAGCACGCTGACCAGCCCGTCCACCACCACCATCCCGATCCCGGGCAAATCTCCCAACTGGATGCTCGCCAGCAAATTTTTCCCGGCGGAATGCTGGGCCTTGTCCATCAGCACGAAAGTAGCCGGGCGTCCTGGAGCTACCAGCCCGCCGTCGAGCTTGCGGATCTTCGCAGTGTTCCCCGTTGCAAAGCAAAAAGCGACTTCCGCGGGAATCTCCCCCAACGCTGCCAACATAGAGATCATCCGCAAAATTCCCAGAGGCTGCACTCCCGATCCCGCCGGCGAGTCCGTGCCGAGAATCACGCGATCCAGTTGCTTCAACTCCTTCGCGGTGCGCAGCGTTAGCAATGAGGCTCTCTCGTTTCCGTTGTGCACGATTTCGAGCGCCCGCGTGGACTTCTCGCAGAGCTCCACGATCTGATCGCCGGGCAACGCCGTGTGCCCGCCATTGATGTGCCCGATGACGTCCGCGTCCGTCTCCAGCACCATGTCCTTATCGATCAGGCTCGATCCCGGGATCGATGGCCCTCCGGTGTGAATCGTGCTTTGGATGCCATACTTCCGCGCCCACAAGACCATCTGCCGCGCCGTCTTCCCGTCCTTCACGCTACCCAGCCCGACTTCTCCCAGGATGGTCACGCCCGCCGTCGCCAGTTCTTTGAAGTCTTCTTCGACCATGCCATGCTCGATCACAGGTGCCCCGCCATGAATCCTTACCCCGCCCGGGCGGAACGCCGTAAATATTGGCTGCGCAAATACCGCCATCGCCTTGACGCCCACCACGTCGCGCGGCCGCCCGGGTGTGTGCACCTCGCCGGCCGATACCATCGTGGTCACTCCGCCGTGGAGATAGCTGTCGATCCAGCCGAGTTGGTTCTGGCGCGGCGTCCAATCTCCGGCCACCGGATGCACATGACTGTCAATCAATCCCGGCGCCAGCGTCGTTCCTTTCGCATCGATCGTGGTGGAGGCCCCTGCGACATCCACGTCCCCCCGCTTGCCCACCGCCGTGATCTTTCCATCCACAGCCACTACGATGTTGGCATCCAGAATTGGCTGGCGCAAATCTCCAGAGAGCAGCAACCCAATGTTGCGGATGACCAACTTGTTTGCACCGCCAGCAGGCTTAGCATCATCATTCGCCATGGGGAGACGACCTTTCGACGCAGAATGTCACAGCAGTGCGGACTTCTTCTTTGCGGACCGCGAGGAATGTGACTATTTCGCGCGCCCGCTAGTATACAAATTTGCCGATGGCCGGAGATTTCCAGGCCAATTCACGCGGCCCGTCCCAAAAATCTCGAAGGCAAATTCTTGCATGACCTTGAATTGTGTGCGGGAGCAGGGTAAGCTCCATCAAACTTCCAGCTTGTGACAGGGCCACACTTTGCGAGACGACATCATCTTCTGGGAAGTGGATACTCAAGCCGACTTCATGCTGCCCCACGGAAAGCTTTACCTTCCCGAGGCCGTGCGCCTTTTGCCCAACATCCGTCGTCTCACGGATGTTGCGCGTCACGGCCAAGTCTTCCTGGTTTCGCATGGCTGCTTTCATACCGTTGACGACCCTGAGTTCGCACAGTTCCCGCCGCACTGCATCGAGGGAACTGAGGGCGCGAAGTATGTACCCGAGGCTCTCACCGACAGCGTCGCCGTGGTGCCCAACCGTGAGTCGGCGAGCTTGCCTAACGACCTCTCGCAGTTCCAACAAGTGCTGCTTCAGAAGCAGACGCTGGACATCTTCGAGAGCCGCCATGCCGGATCATTGGTAGAGCGTCTTCCTCGCACCGCGGAAATTGCCGTCTTCGGCGTGGTTACGGAATACTGCGTGCGTTTCGCTGCCAAAGGCTTGCTGGACCGCGGGCGGCGCGTCTGCGTCGTGCGCGATGCAATCGAGACTTTGAATCCCGAGGAAGGACGGAAGGCCCTCGACGAACTCCAATTAATGGGCGCAGAGCTCGTCAGCACAGACCAACTCTTAGCCCGCTTTCAACTTTTTTCCGCCTAAAGCATTCCTCGCCGCAGCGGGGGTCGCAACGCCTCTCCAACAAAGGGATAGAACGAGGCTTTTGGCTAATTGAGTTCCCTCACCCAGATATTGCGGTAACTGATCGGCGGGCTCGGATCGCCGTGTGCCTGTAGCATAATGGGCGCGGCGTCGTACTTCGTGTAGAACGGCTTGCCGATATATAGCGTCTGGCCCTTCAGCTCGAAATGATTCTGCACCAATACGCCATTAAAAAAGACCGTGACATACGCTGGAGTTTTTAGCGATCCGTCAGCGTTAAATCTGGGCGCGGTCCATGCTACGTCGTAGCTTTGCCACTCTCCCGGCTTGCGGCTTGGATTCACCAGCGGAATGGCTTGCTTGTAGATGCTCCCCGCCATGCCATTCACATAAGTCTTATTGCTATAAGAATCGACCACCTGCAACTCATATCCGCCATCGGCGGGACCAGTCGAGGCGAGAAACACCCCGCTGTTTCCCCGTGCCTGACCGCTGCCGGTGACGTTTTCCGGAACCTTCCATTCGATGTGGAGTTGATAGTCGCGAAAGCTTCTCTTCGTTTCAATATTACCGGCAGCTTTGTTCACTGTGGCCACGCCGTCGGCAACAATCCACTTGGCCGGCGACTTATCTTTTGCCGATACCCATTCGTCCAGATTCTTCCCATCGAACAGGATGATCGCGTCCGATGGAGACGCCCAGCACTCGGCGCCGGGCGTAACTACTTTCGGCACCGGCTCCCATATTTCCGTCTCTTCTGGTTTTGGTTTGGAGGAGGCTGCTTGCGTCTCGCCAGCCTGAGGCGCGACTGACTGGTGCGCGTATAGGTCTCCACCGGTAACAAGACTCGTGAACACGACCACCATAGAAATGATGAACACAAAATTTCGGATGCGCATAGTCCTCAGAGGATACACCCAGGCCCGTCTCATAGCCCAGCCAAAGTGATGGATTGCAGTACCAGCAAAACTTGATAGCATCAATCGGAACACCGGGAGTGGAGGCCCTGTCCAAAATCATGATCTCTCGCCGCAGTTTCCTCGTTGCTGGTGGACTCACCGCACTTGCCTCAACCCGCGTCTTCGGCGCTAACGACATGCTTCGCATCGGAGTAATCGGCGCCGGCAGCCGCGCGAAACAACTTCTTGATGCTGCGGATAAGGTCGGCCCTTATCAGATCGTGGCCGTAAGCGACGTTTATGCGCCCCACCGCGATGCCATCAAAGAACGTTCCCAGGGCCTGGCGACGACCCACCTGGACTACCGTGAAGTCCTCGAGAAGGACATCGATGCCGTAATCATCGCGTCCCCGGACCACTGGCACGTTTCTATGGCGCTTGACGCGCTGGAATCCGGCAAGGACGTTTTTCTGGAAAAGCCGGTAACCCACTCCATTGGCGAAGGCGCGGCCTTGATTCGTGCGGTCCGTTCGAGCAAACAGGTTTTGCAGTGCGGGATGCAGCAGCGCAGTTGGACTCATTTTCGCGATGCCGTCGATCTGATCCAGGCAGGCAGTCTTGGCCGCGTTGTACAGGTGCGAACCTACTGGTGGCAAAACTATCAAAGAGACTGGCCAACGAAACCGATTGACCAGCAAGCCCTCGATTGGAAACTTTGGCTCGGGTCCACGCCAGATCAGCCGTACACCCAGGAAAAATTCTTTCATTGGCGTTGGTTCTGGAATTTCGGCGGCGGCGCCATGACCGACCTGTTCACGCACTGGATTGATATTGTGCACTGGGCTATGAAAGCCGATCAGCCACGCCGGGCGCAAATGCTCGCGGACAAATATGTTTTTGATCAGTGGGACTGTCCAGACACTATCCAGGCAGCTTTTCGCTATCCCGGCTTTGATGTCGTGTACGAAGGCATGATGAGTTCTTCCATCGACGGCGGCGGCCTTGAGTTCCGCGGCAGTAACGCAACTCTAAAGCTCGATCGCGGCGGCTTCAACGTGTATCGCGAAGGTGTGCCCAGGGAACAAAATCCTATTCTGAGTGAACACAGCTATCGCGATGGCACAATCGATCACATGGAGAATTTCTTCGACTGCATCAAGAGCCGCAAAGAACCAAATGCGCCCGTAGAAACCGGAGTTGCGGCCGCGGCCCCCGGCCACATCGCTAACCTGGCTTTCAACCAGGGCGGTCAGATTGCGTGGCCCCCAAAGGCCTGAGTGACCGATCCGCGCAATATTCAATTCAGTTTGAAGCGTTATGTTTTAATTGGTTGATGATTCCGGCGCGTTTTCGGTGGTTCTCATGCATTTTCATCGTGATCGTGTGCTTGCGGACGCCTTCGCAAAGTACGGAACCGAAATCGACTCGGGACTGGGCCGTCTATGGTGGCGACCCTGAAAAGACGCACTATTCTCCGCTGACCCAGATCAATAAGTCCAACATCAAGCGGCTTGAAGTTGCATGGTCGTATGACACCGGAGAAACTGGCGGTCTGCAGACCAGCCCTATCGAAGTCGCTGGGACTCTTTACGGAGTCTCGCCGTCACAAAAGATCTTTGCTCTCGTTGCCGCGACCGGCAAACTGAAATGGAAATTTGATTCCGGTATTGTTGGCACTCAACCCAGCCGCGGCCTTACCTATTGGAGCAGCCCCGACAACAAAGATCGGCGAATCATCCTAGGCGTGATGAATTTCGTTTACGAACTGAACGCAGATACCGGGCAGCCGATCCCAACCTTCGGCAACAGCGGCCGTGTTGATCTGCGCGAGGGTCTGGGGCGCGATGTGGCCACTGGTTCCATTGCGCTGACCAGCCCGGCGGTCGTTTACAAAGACCTCTTCATTGTCGCTGGCCGTGAGTCGGAGACCTTGCCCGCCCTTCCTGGCGATATTCGCGCCTATGACGTGCGCACGGGAAAACTGCGCTGGAGCTTCCACACCATTCCCCATCCCGGCGAGATGGGTTATGAGACCTGGCCGAAAGATGCATGGCAGAAAAGCGGCGGCGCGAATAACTGGACGGGAATGACAGTTGATCAGAAGACTGGCATTCTTTATGCTCCGACGGGTTCGGCGGCGTTCGATTTTTATGGCGGCGACCGGCTGGGCGACAACTTATTTGCCGACTGCGAGCTCGCACTGAACGCCGAAACCGGCGAGCGCATCTGGCACTTTCAGGGTGTGCGCCACGATATCTGGGACCGTGATTTTCCCTCCCCTCCTACTCTAGTGACGGTTACGCATGATGGAAAAAGGGTGGATGCGCTCTCGCAGACAACCAAGCAAGGCTTCGTCTACCTCTTCGATCGCGCTACTGGAACACCGGTCTTTCCCCTTGAGTATCACAAGTATCCGCCGAGCGACCTCTATGGAGAAGTCGCCGCCGA
>Ga0066709_100001971_pt1 | contig 14385 bp, 8 predicted proteins | sample GraSoiAngelo_158_FD_79665 | JGI IMG/M metagenome (GOLD analysis project Ga0066709, IMG submission 79665) | Grasslands soil microbial communities from the Angelo Coastal Reserve, California, USA - 14_1009_16_30cm | ecosystem: Environmental > Terrestrial > Soil > Grasslands | place: USA...
CGAGGTAGCGCAGAAGGTTGCCGAATATAATCTCCTGGCTCTTCCGGTCGTGGACGAGGCTGGCGAGATCCTGGGAATCGTGACTGTCGATGACGCGATCGAAATTCTGTTGCCGAAGGATTGGCGGCAACGTCTGCCGAAGTTGTTCGGCTGATTGTCAGAACCGCCTGCGATAGAGGGCGGGTGAGACCCTCGTCAGGCTCAAGCCAGTTGGCGCAGAGCCCGACGCACAAGAAAACATGACTGAGGACCCTCCAGGTGTCAGAGAGACGAGCCAACGTGAGCGCTGCGGGCAAGCGTCTATTGCGACGCGGCGCCCAGGGAGTATCGACCGTGCGGCGCACGATCGCGCGCCGTCCACGGTTGCTTGTCTATCTTGCCATCCTGGGCCCCGGTGTCATTACCGCTAACGCGGGCAACGACGCCGGCGGCATTGCCACGTTTGCTTCTGTCGGCGCCGAGCACGGCTACACCCTTCTCTGGATTCTGATTCCGCTGACGATCAGTTTAGGTCTCGTTCAGGAGATGTGCGCCCGCATGGGCGCAATCACCGGCAAAGGATTGGCGGACTTAATTCGCGAACGCTTCGGCGTGCGCTGGACCGCGCTGGTGATGCTGGCGCTCCTGGTCGCGAATGGCGGAGTCACCGTTTCAGAGTTCGTGGGCATCGCCGCGGCGATGGAATTGTTCGGCGTCGCCCGCTACCTCTCGGTCCCGATAGCCGCCGTCGCTATTTGGTGGCTGGTCGTCAAAGGATCTTATCAACGAGTCGAGCGCGTTTTTCTGGTGATGTCGCTCGTATTTCTCGGCTATGTGGCTTCTGCGTTTCTGGCTCATCCGCCCTGGGCCACAGTCGCGCGCCAGTTGGTTCATCCGCACCTGGAATTCAGCCCCGCTTATTTGTTCACGCTCGTGGCGGTAATCGGGACCACGATTTCTCCTTACATGCAGGTGTTCATCCAATCGTCCGTGGTCGAAAAAGGCGTGCGAGCTGAGAACTACTCGCTCACGCGCATCGATGTTTGGGTCGGCACGGTCTTCGCCATACTGATTGTTTTCTTCATCGTGATTTCGACGGCGGCAACCCTGAATGTTCACGGCGATCACGTTGACTCGGCCGCTCAGGCCGCGCGCGCGTTGAGGCCGTTTGCCGGACCTTATGCCGAGATCCTTTTCGCGATCGGGCTCCTGGGTGCTTCACTTCTGGCTGCAGGTGTCTTACCACTGGCCACGGCCTATTCAATCAGCGAAGCTCTCGGATTTGAGAAAGGAGTCTCGAGCAGTTTTCGCGAAGCGCCGATCTTTCTCGGCGTCTTTACCTTCCTGATAGCTCTCGGTGCGATGATCGCCATGGTGCCCGGATTGCCGCTGATTCGGGTGCTGCTCATCACGCAGGTCATCAACGGGCTGCTGCTGCCGGTCGTGCTGATTGCTGTGCTGCGTTTGGTAAACAATCGCGAGTTGATGGGGCGTCACGTCAATCGGCCGCTCTACAATATCGGCGCCTGGGCCACGACGATCATAGTTTCCGCCTTGTCGATTCTGTTGATTGTGATCACAGTTTTCCCCAGCATCTTTCCGCGGACGCCTTAAATAACTGTTTCTCGTGATCCGCCGACTCGTCAGCTGTTGATTCGTTGTAACTCTCGCCAAGGCGGAAATTTGGTGGTAAAAGTACGTTCGTCCGTCACTTATCATGGTCGCTAGCGGATTAAGTCGAAAGGGCCGCGCTGTCGTTTTCATGTCCGCCACAATTCTGGTGGCGCTGGTACTCTATGTTTACGTCTCAGTCCTTGGTGAACATCTGACTGCGGGACTCCACACGAACCTCTTAAAGATCCCCGTATTGGCTCTCTCCGCCCTGCTCGCATATCTCGGCGTTCGTGCCCTGAATGTGGCCCTCTTCGATTTTGTTTTCCGCTTCCGGCGAGGTTACGAAGCGCCGACCCTGGTGCGAAATATTTTTACGCTGATCGCTTTCACAATCCTTTTTGTCCTGATTTTCAAATGGCAATTTACCGACATTAACCTCGGCGCACTCTTCACTACTTCAGCCATCTTCGGTGTGATTATCGGATTAGCTCTCCAGGACACTCTGGGAAATTTCTTTTCCGGCATTTCGCTCCACGCCGATCGCCCGTTTCAGGTCGGCGATGTAATCGTCGTTGGCCAGCAGAAACATACTGGCGTCGTCGAGGGCATCACCTGGCGTGCGATCAAGATCCGCACTTTTTCGAATCACGTCGTTCTGGTGGCGAATAGCAGCGCGGCGAAAGAGGCGATCGAGGTGGCGCCGCGCAACAACCTCAACGCGCGGCTGGTTTTTTTTGGCACACTCTTCACAGATTCACCCGCCAAGACGATCCATGTTGTCCGCGAAGCCGTCCACGACGCCGACAACATTTCGCGCAAAATTACTCCCATCGTGCGCATTCGAAATTTGGGCGAATCGGCAATCGAGTGGGAAATCAAATACTGGTTGGAAGACTATGCCAAGTACAACGACACAGATGCCCTGGTGCGCCAGCGCGTCTGGTATGCTCTACGTCGCAACGGTCTTGCCTTCGCTTATCCCACCCGCACCATTCAAGTCGAGCGGAAAGGTCCGGCGAAGCCCACCACTGCCGAAGAAGCAATTATCGATCGACTCTCTGCCGTGGAAGTCTTTGCTCCTCTTTCTCTGGACGAGATTCAAAAGGTCGCGGCTACAACCGTCGCTCATGTCTTTGCGCCCGGCGAGACCCTGATACGCGCCGGAGATGCAGGTGCGTCAATGTTCGTGGTTCACAACGGTCGCGTGCAGGTTCAGGTAACTGAAAATGGAAGAGCCCGTGCCGTGGCCGTGCTTGATGAAGGTGACTTTTTCGGCGAAATGGGCTTGTTCACGGGAGAGCCCCGCACCGCCAACGTCGTTGCCCTCGATGAAACCGAGGTTCTCGAGATAGGCCATGAAGCGATGCGTGGCCTCTTCGAAAAGAACCCCAGCCTGGTAGAGTCGATCAGTTGGACCATTGCTGAACGGCGGGCTGGTTTGGCAGCCGGCTCCCAACAAGCTTCCCAAGCCAGCCTGGACGAGTCCGCCGGCCTGCTGGCCTCCATCAAGCGCTTCTTTAGTCTACGTTGAGACTAAGACATCCCATTGCTTTGTTCGCAAATCGAAGGCTCTCCTCTGGCTTGACAGGAACAGACTCACACTTTATTATGTGCCCATGCTCACGCTGGCCTCGGAGTCGATCCGGCGTGAGTGAAGGAAGACTTGAAGAGAAATCAGGAGGTTTGAAGTTATGAGTATTGTTCGCTATGACCCATTCCGCGACTTGAGGAACCTGCACGAGGAAGTAAATCGGCTTTTTACCGGCAACGTCGGCCGGACCTACGACGACGACGGTATAGCCCGGGGGGCTTGGAGTCCCAGCGTGGATATCTATGAGAACAAGGATCAGATCGTGCTTGAGGCTGAGTTGCCCGGAATGAACCGCGAAGATTTCGACCTTTCGGTCGAAAACAACGTGCTGACACTTCGCGGCGAGCGTCACTTTGAAAAGAAAGACGAAACAGACAATTACCATCGTGTGGAGCGATCTTACGGTAGCTTTCTGCGGTCTTTCACGTTGCCAACCTCGGTTTCGGGCGAGGGAGCAATCGCCGATTATCGCAACGGCGTCCTTCGAGTTACGCTGCCGAAGCGAGAGGAAACCAAAGCGCGCCGCATTGAAGTAAATGGAGAGGGAGAAACCGGTAAGACGATCGAAGCCAAAGCCGAAAGCTCAAAAGCTGCCGCCGGCAAGGCTTGATGGAGGTCGCGTTGGACTCAGAATGCGGGGCGCTGGAATGTAAGTCCAGCCGCCCCGCTCGGTTTTCACGGTAACTTAAGGATAAGATTTTAACGACGAGCAGCTTCTAATGCGCTTAGATAAATTTACACTTCGCGGGCAGGAAGCGATCCAAGCTGGCATCGAACTCGCTGAGCGGAACCAGAATCAGCAGGTCGAGCCTGAGCATCTGCTCTGCGCGATGCTCGAACAGCCGGAAGGAACCGTACGTCCGCTGCTCGGTAAGATCGGCGCCAACGTCCAGGTTGTGCTGAACGATTGTCAAGCGGCCATCGCGCGATTTCCCCGCGTGCAAGGCGGACAACAATATTTCAGTCCGCGCCTTAGTCAGATTTTTACTGCTGCGCAAAAGCAAGCCGATAAGATGCAGGACGAGTATGTCTCGACCGAGCATCTTCTGCTGGCAATTTCCGACGAGAAGGACGGCGAGGCCGGAAAGCTTCTCCGTCAACATGGAGTGAATCGTGACGACCTGCTGAAGGTGATCGAGCAGACCCGCGGAGGCACCCGCATCACCGATCAAAATGCCGAAGCGAACTACCAGGCGCTGGCAAAGTATGCTCGAGATCTTACTGATCTCGCTCGGCAGGGAAAACTCGATCCCGTGATCGGCCGCGACGACGAGATTCGCCGGACCATTCAGGTCCTCTCGCGCCGCACCAAGAACAATCCGGTGCTGATTGGCGAGCCCGGTGTCGGCAAGACTGCCATCGTGGAGGGCCTCGCGCAACGAATCGTTTCGGGTGACGTGCCTGAGACGTTGCGAAACAAACGGTTGGTCGCGCTGGATCTCGGCTCAATGCTCGCAGGCGCAAAGTACCGCGGCGAATTCGAAGATCGTTTGAAGGCGGTGCTGAAAGAGATCGAGAACGCCCAGGGTCAAATCGTTCTGTTCATAGACGAACTGCACACGCTGGTGGGCGCAGGCGCCGCCGAAGGCGCTATCGATGCGTCGAACATGCTGAAGCCGGCGCTGGCGCGCGGTGATCTGCGCTGCGTCGGGGCAACGACGCTCAACGAATACAAGAAATATATCGAGAAGGATGCCGCGCTCGAACGCCGCTTCCAGCAAATCTATGTCGGCGAGCCGAGCGTCGAAGACACTATTGCGATCCTGCGCGGCTTGAAAGAACGATACGAAGTTCATCACGGCGTCCGGATTAAGGATTCAGCTATTGTGGCCGCGGCCACCCTATCGAATCGCTACATTACCGATCGATTCCTTCCGGACAAAGCGATTGACTTGATCGACGAAGCCGCTTCGCGCCTGCGCATTGAAATCGACTCGCTGCCGCAGGAAATCGATCAGCTTCAGCGCGAGATCATGCAACTCGAGATCGAGCGCCAGGCGTTACAGCGGGAAGAGGACGAGCGTTCGAAGGCCCGTTTGCGCGAGATCGAACAGCGCATAGCTGACTTGAAGGAAAAGTCTTCAGGGATGAAGGCGAAGTGGCAGTCCGAGAAGGAAGCCATCGAGCGAATGCGCACCGCCAAGGCCGAGCTGGAACAGTTGAAAGTGCAACTCGATCAGGCGCGCAACGCGGGCGATCTGGGGCGCGCATCCGAGATTCAGTACGGCCAAATTCCCGAACTCGAGCGGAAACTCGAAGCCGAGCAGGCGAAACTGGCAAAGATCCAGCAGGACGGAGTAACCCTCAAGGAAGAAGTTGACGAAGAAGACGTCGCCGAAGTTGTTGCCAAATGGACCGGTGTGCCGGTTACAAAGATGCTTGAAGGCGAAATGCAGAAGCTTCTGACAATGGAAGAGCGTCTACGGCAGCGCGTCATCGGTCAGGACGAAGCGTTGGAAGCCGTGGCGAATGCCGTGCGGCGCGCGCGCGCCGGCTTGCAGGATCCGAATCGTCCGGTGGGCTCGTTTATTTTTCTCGGTCCGACCGGTGTTGGCAAGACTGAAACGGCGCGCGCCCTGGCTGAATTCCTTTTTGACGACGAGCACGCGATGGTGCGGCTGGATATGTCCGAATACATGGAAAAGCATGCGGTCGCGCGCATGATCGGCGCGCCGCCGGGATACGTTGGTTATGAAGAAGGCGGACAACTGACTGAAGCGGTGCGACGACGACCGTACAGCGTCATTCTTTTTGACGAGATCGAAAAAGCGCATGGCGACGTATTCAACGTGCTCTTGCAGATTCTTGATGATGGCCGGCTGACTGATTCCAAGGGACGCACTGTTGATTTCAAAAACACGGTTCTGATCATGACTTCAAATCTGGGCTCGCGCGAGATTCAGGCGGTCAGCGATGACGAGAAGCAGGTGCACGAAGCGGTCATGCAGGTGCTGCGCGATCATTTCAAGCCTGAATTCCTAAATCGAATCGACGACATCGTGATTTTCCACCGGCTGTCGCGCGAGCAAATCAGCCAAATCATCGAGGTGCAACTCGAGCGGTTGCGCGCAATGCTGCGCGAGCGAAATATCTCGCTGGTTTTGGACAACTCAGCCAGGGAGCTGCTGGCGCACGAAGGTTACGATCCGAATTTTGGCGCGCGCCCGTTAAAACGCGCGATTCAGACTTTGATTCAGAATCCGCTGGCGCTGAAGCTTCTCCGCGGAGAGATTTCTCCCGGCCAAACGGTAACTGTATCGGCAGGTGACGGTGAAATGAAGTTCACCACCCAGGCCGCCGCGGCGGGCGCCTGAGTTTGTTAGGAAAGCCTGTCGCGGACCTTTCTCGATGACTGGCAAGCGAATTGCTTGTTAATGGCGGGGCAGAATCTTGTTGCACTAAAACGCAACGATGCATATGCTCTGGTCATCAAAGACGGTGCGGTTAACACGAACCGCGCAAATTGAGGACGCAAGTCGCAACGAGCTGAAGCGTTATTAACAATAATGGCGGACCTGGAAGCATACAGAGATAAATTTGGCGAGAGCGGACAGCGGGTGCTGGCCAATGCCCTGGGCGAATCAAAACGTCGCGATCAGAATTATATCTCGGTCGAGCACATCATCAGCGCCCTGGCAAAAGAAGAGCCCGACCTTTTCAACTCGACAATGCGCGGTCTGGCGATCGACCCGGCCATGGTAACGCAAGTCATCGACCAGCGGCTGGACAGCGCGCGGCAACACGTCGGCAAAGGCTTTCGCATCGCTCCGGACACCACCGATTTGTTCAAGCGCGCGATGGAGCGCGCGCGCTCGCATGGGCGCAAGGCGATCGAAGCAACCGACATCTTCGATGTGCTTTCAAATTCCGATACTTTGTTCGTCGAGGTGCTGCGGAAGCTGGGCGCGAAACCGGAAGCCGTCGTCGAACACGTGCGCACCAGCGTGGACGAGCGCGAGAAACAGGACGAACAGTACCGCAAAAAGTTTGAGCTGCCGCCTTATTTGAAGCACTTCGGAATTTCGTTGAATCGGATGGCGCGGGCGGACAAGATTCCGCCGACCATCGGCCGCGAAAAAGAAATTCAGCAAATAATCGAAATCCTCTGCCATCGCGAGCGCGCCAATTCGCCGATGCTCGTTGGCGAACCAGGCGTGGGCAAAACGGCGGTCATAGAAGGCCTGGCCCGCTTGATCGAACTCGAGCCGCAGAAAGTTCCCGCGCGTCTGAGAAACTCGCACATCGTGCAACTGCAAATGGGTGGAATCGTGGCCGGCACGATGCTGCGCGGCATGTTTGAAGAGCGCATCAAAGGCATCATCGACGAGGTAAAGGATCGCGATAACCTGATTCTGTTCATCGACGAAGCGCACACGATTATCGGCGCCGGCGCCGCCCTGGGAACCTCTTCGGACGCGGCAAATATGTTCAAATCAGCGCTGGCCAAAGGCGATTTGCGCATCATTGGCGCCACCACGATAGCCGAATACAAAGAGTATATCGGCGAAGACGAAGCCCTGGCGCGCCGTTTCCGCCTGGTAAAAGTTGACGAGCCGTCCATCGGCGAGACCAGGGAGATCCTGCTGGGAATTCGGCCGCGACTCGAGAAAAATTATTCGGTCCAGATTTCCGATGAAGCAATTAACATCGCGCTGGAGATGGCGCCCAAGTACATTCGTAACCTGCACCTGCCTGACAAAGCGTTCGGGTGGCTGGACACCGCCGCAGTAAAAGTCGAGATCAACGAACCGCACGCGATGGTCGTCAAACCCGAGCATGTGATCGATGTGATCTCGCAAGAGTCGAGAATCCCCCGCGACATGATTTTTCGCGACACGAGCGATCGCTTTGCATTGACTGAAGCTCATCTGGCCCAGCGCGTTATCGGTCAGAAAGAAGCCATCCAGGCGGTGGCTCAGCGGCTTCGCCTCAACAAGGGTCCGCTGAAAGAATCGCATTATAAACAGGACGGCGTGCTGTTGTTTCTCGGGCCTACCGGCGTCGGCAAAACCGAATTGGCGAAGGCCGTGGCCGAGTTCATGTTCGGCGACGATCACAAGATGGTTCGCCTCGACATGTCCGAATACAGCGAAGGCACTGTCAGCGTCGAGAAACTGATCGGCATGCCCCGCGGCATCGTCGGTTCGGAGCGCGGCGGCATCCTGACTGAGCAACTGCGCGAGAATCCTTATACCGTGCTGCTGCTTGACGAAGTCGAGAAGGCCTCGCCGTACCTGATGAATCTTTTCCTGCAGGCTTTTGACGAAGGCTGGCTGACTGATGGCCGTGGCCGGCGCGTTTATTTGTCGGACGCAATTGTGATCATGACGTCAAACCTGGGTTCCGAGAGCTTCAAGAAGTACGAGAAGCCGCTCGGTTTCGGCACCAAGACCACGTCTGATTTCCGCGGCGTCAAAAGGGAAGTCATGAAAGCCGCCGAGACCCGCTTCTCGCCTGAGTTCCGCAATCGCATCGACGAGATCGTGGTCTTCTCGCCGCTGACGATGGACGAGGTCAAACAGATCGCTCAGCTTTATCTCGATAAGACCTTGCGCCAGATGAAGCGACAGGGGAAATCCTTCGAGATTACCGGAGCGGCGATTGACCTGCTGACTGAAAAAGGATTCAGCAACCAGTACGGAGCGCGCTTTCTGAAACGATATATTGACGAGAAGGTCAAGCTTCCCATCACTAACATGTGGAAGACGAGTTCCAGGTTTTCAGTGGATGTCGAAGACGGGGAGATCGTCGCTAAGATCCTGGCTGAACCCGCCGGAGACGCTGGTTGATTTAACTCGGACTCCAACTTTGAGTACCATGGAGCCTCGCATTGCCGACGAGGCTCTTGTTATTATTCAACGACCTCGCCAGTCCAATAAACCGAAACGATGAGGCCCCTTCCGATTCTCAACCTTGCATTCGCAATTCTGACAGTCGGGGTTTGCGCCAGTGCTCAAGTTGAAAAACCGGCGCCACCGCTCGACGACAAAGCTGCGAAGATCGTGCAAAGAGCGATTCAGGCCGTTGGCGGCAACAGCTATCTCAACGTTAAGACGGTAACGGGTCGTGGCTTCATAACTGATTACCGCGACGGGGTGTCGGGGATTCCGGTCCGGTTCGTCGATTACATCTTGTATCCGGATCGCGAGCGCACCGAATTCAGCGGCGGTGGCCAGCGCACGATTCAAACCAACGACAAGGACAAGGGTTGGCTCTTCGAAGGCGCGGCCAAAGTTATCAAGGACCAGACACCCCAGCAGTTGGAAGATTTCCAGTTTGCCATGCGCACCAGCCTGGAGAACTTGCTGCATGGATGGTGGCGCAGGAACTCTGGGACTTTAAGTTACGTAGGCCGGCGCGAAGCGGGCCTGGGCCGGCGCAACGAGACGGTGCGCCTAACTTATCCGGACGGCTTTTGGACGGAGTATGAGTTTGCGGCTGATGACGGCCTGCCGGCCAAAGTTCACTTTAAGCGCCTGCACAAGAAGCCGGACAGCGACGAGATGCGGGAAGTAGCGGAAGAGGATCGTCTGCTTAAACCGGTTACGATTGAGGGCGTCGTGACGCCATTCGTGATCGACCATTTCCGCGACGGCGTTCAAACCAGCCGGATCAATTACGAGTCGGTCGAATACAACCGCCCGCTTGCTGATGCACTTTTTGCAAAACCCGCCAACGTCAAAGCGGTAAAATAGTTGCCTAATTCGAAGACTCCGCGCTGGTTTGTTTTATGCGCCGTACTTGTCCACGTTGCAGCCTTCGCTCAGTTAGGAGCGAGATATTTATAGAATAAATAGCAAATAAAACTTAGCTCCTTTAGGAGCGAAATAATGGGCTACACATTTCGCTCCTGAAGGAGCTTTTAATTTTGGGAATAGCGTCAGCTATAAACATTCGGCCCCTGCGGGGCTTTAACTAGCCGGACTCTCCGCTGTCTCTTCTTCAGCGCTCGCCTCGACCAACGACGCGCTCGTTACCATGTCGCCTTCGTCGGTCTTGATCAGGCGCACGCCCTGCGCGCTGCGACCGGTCTTGCGAATGTTTCCGGCGTCGATGCGAATCAGTTTGGCCTGCTGAGTGATGATCATGATTTCCGATTCGGCTTCGACCGGAAACACAGCCACGACTTTGCCGGTTTTTTCCGTAGTCTTCATGTTGATGACGCCCTTTCCGCCGCGCGACTGGAGGCGGTAGGTCGAAATCGGGGTCTGCTTGCCGTAGCCCTTCTCGGAAACCGAAAGCATCTTTTCCGAATCGTCCGCCGAGACCGCGCACAGCGAAACCACGAAATCGTCTTTGCGCAAGTCGATGCCACGGGTGCCGCGCGTCGCGCGTCCCATCGGGCGCGCATTCTTTTCGTCAAAGCGAATGGCGAAGCCGTTATGGGTAGCAATGAAGATGCGTTTCTTCCCGTCCGTCGTCACCACATCGAGCAGCTCGTCGCCTTCGTCGATATTGATGGCGATGATGCCGTTCGAGCGAATGTTCTGAAAATCTGAGAGCGCCGTTTTTTTGATGACGCCTTTCTTGGTGACCATTAAAACGTAGCGGCCTTCCGAGAATTCCCGGACCGGAACGACGCCGGCGAGTTTGCGATCGGAGGGAATCTGGATCAGGTTGACGATCGCCTTGCCGCGCGACGCGGCCGCGGCGTCCGGAACTTCATGAACCTTCATTTTGTAAACCAACCCGTCGTCGGTGAAGACCATCAGGTAGGCGTGGGTCGAGGCAATGAAAAGGTGCTCGACGTAATCATCATTCTTGGCCATCGCGCCAAAGCGGCCTTTGCCGCCGCGGCCCTGCCGCTGATAAGTAGTCACCGGTGTGCGTTTGATGTAGCCGCTCTTGGTAATGGTGATCGCCACCTCTTCGTCGGCGATCAAATCTTCGATCGAATAGTCGGTCCCGGCGTTAGTGATTTCCGTACGGCGCGCGTCGCCAAACTCTTTCTTAACGTCTTCGAGTTCGTTAATGATTACACGACGCAGAGACTTTTCGTTGGCGAGAATTTCTTCCAACTCGGCAATCAACTTGATGATCGATTCGTACTCATCGATTATCTTCTGACGTTCGAGCGCCGATATGCGGCGCAACTGCAAATCAAGAATCGCTTGGGCTTGGATCTCAGAGAGTGCGAGTCGAGCCATCGCCTTCTTTAGCTCTTTAACCCTCAGTTTTTCTGGCTGGTCCGACTTTGTGGCATTCCGAACGTTTTCAGGGAAGAATCCTTTCCATTTCTTAACTTCGTCCATTGAAGCCGTTTGGCCAGTCAACCATTGGCGTGCTTCATCCACTGAACGTGAGTTACGGATTGCGGTGACGATGTCGTCGAGCGCGTCAATCGCTTTAGTCAAGCCTTCCAGCACGTGGGCGCGCGCACGGGCTTTGCGCAATTCATATTCGGTCCGGCGGCGGACGACTTCGCGACGAAAGTCGATGAAGTGTTCCAATATTTCTTTCAGCTTCAGGACGCGCGGCTGGCCGTTGACAATTGCCAGATAGATGACCCCGAACGAGGACTGCATCGGGGTGAGCTTGAACAGTTTGTTTTGTACGACCTGCGGCACGGCATCGCGCTTTAGCTCAACCACGATGCGCATGCCGTGACGATCGGATTCGTCGCGCACCTCGGCGATACCTTCCAACTTCTTTTCATTTGCCAGCTCGGCGATGCGTTCGATCAGTTTGGCCTTGTTAACTTGGAATGGAAGTTCAGAGATGATCACAGCGTCTCGCTCATGTGACCCGCGACCGACTCGATCAATTGAAGCTCGGGCCCGCATCTGGAGAATGCCACGACCGTTACGATAAGAGTCTTTGATTTCTTCGCGGCCACAGATAAAGCCACGCGTGGGAAAGTCCGGCCCCTTTACGATCTTGAGCAAGTCTTCGATGTCGATCTCCGGGTCGTGCAGGATGGCGATTGTGGCGTCGACGACTTCGTTGAGATTATGCGGTGGGATCTTGGTGGCCATGCCCACGGCAATTCCTTCCGATCCGTTCAGCAGTAGATTCGGAATACGTGTCGGCAGTACGGTAGGCTCGCTCAAGCTTTCGTCATAGTTCGCCTGAAAGTTGACCGTCTCTTTCTCGATATCAGCCAGCACTTCGCTGGCCAGCCGGGCCATCCGCACTTCCGTGTAACGCATCGCCGCCGGCGCATCACCATCGACTGATCCAAAATTTCCCTGCCCATCGACGAGCGGATATCGCATCGAGAAGTCCTGCGCCATTCGCACAATCGTGTCGTACACGGCAGTGTCCCCGTGCGGATGATATTTACCAATCACATCGCCGACCACGCGAGCGCTTTTCTTGTATGCCTTGTTGTAAGCGTTGCCGAGTTCATGCATGGCCCAGAGCACGCGCCGATGCACCGGCTTCAGCCCGTCGCGCACGTCGGGCAAGGCACGGCCGATGATCACCGACATCGCGTAGTCCAGATAAGACCGCCGCATCTCGTCTTCAATATTTATGTGTTGCCGTTCAATCGTTTCCATTAATCAAACCTTTCCGTTACAATCCGCGCAGCGCCGGCCGATCACCCATCAAGCGCTCGGGCATCGTGATCGGTTTCGTTCGGCACGAACTTTTGAATGCTTTTTTGAGAAGACTTCGGGGTTCAGCAGCCGTTTTCATGCGCTTAAAATACGTGCCTATTTTATCGCGGAATGGCCGCTGCGCCAAGCTCGGAATCAGCATAAACCCCCGTAAAATCAGGCTCTCTGGCGCGCCGGTCCACGCAGCCTGAAGCTGGTTTGTGACGGTAGATCAATCCCCGTGCTGACGATTCCTTTTGGCAGAAAATTTTTCCAAACAGAATAAAAAGTCGCAACGACAGCGCGAGCGATTTCAACTGGCGTTGCCGGTGCGAGTTAACTGTCGCGAGAGTATCGATTATGAGTGGATGGAGATCTCGCGCCTGGTTGATGTGACACCCTTCGGCGCGAGGTTAAGACTAAAGCGTCCGACGGAAAGCGGCCGCTTACTGCTTCTGACCCTGGCCATGCCGCGACAGTTGCGCTGCTTTGACCACGTCGAAGATCATTATCGGGTCTGGTCGATGGTGCGAAACGTTCGGATTCTTGATCCGAAGGCCGAAAAAGGCGCGTTGGTTGAAATCGGAGTGGCCTTTGTTGGCAAGCGTCCCCCACGAAGCTTTGAAGAAGATCCGTCCCGGCGATACGAGATTGCCAGGGACAGCGCTGCAGCCGGGCTTTGGACCGTCAGAGAGGATTCTGCCGAAGGTATTTCTGAAGTTTCGTTTTCTGACAAGCGAAAAGAGAGTCGCCACGTAATTCCAGTCGAAGTCCTGATCGAAGTATTTGATGAGTATGGCGAGCTGTCCCAACGCGAAAGCACCGTCACTGAGAATATCAGCACCAGGGGCGCAGCGGTCTTCACCACTTTGGAGCTCTCGCCCGGACGCTTCGTCAAAATAAGCAGCCAACAGTACGGCACTTCGATGCTGGCGGTAGTTCGCGGGCGACGCACCGGCAGCGACAATATTCCGCGCTTGCAGCTGGAATTTGTGGGCAGCGAGTGGCCGTTGTAATCTGCTGCGACCGGTTGAGATTTGACGTAAGCAGAGGCAATTGGATACCTTGACTGAACCCAGTCACCCGGAACCCCCGCTTTTTTATGAGCCAGACGAGTACCAGCATCGGAGAACCGCCCTCGCGCAACGGTGTGCAGTCCTATCCGACGATGCTGCCGCAGTGGGCCCTGGAGTTTTGTCGCCCCATCGTGGGATTCATTAGCCGCCTGCTTTGGCGCGTCCGGTTTGTGAATACTGATCACTTTGCGGCTACTGGAGGCTTGATCATCGCCAGCAATCATCAGACCTATTTCGATCCATTCTGGGTTTCATTGCCCATCAAATGGCCGGTGCGATATCTCGCCTGGGCCGACGCTTTCAACTGGCCGTTGATTGGGCCGCTCATGTCTCTATTCGGCGCGTGGCCCCTGCAACTGGAAGGAAGTGATCCGGCGCCGATTCGGCGGGCGATGCAGTGGGTTCGAAAAGGCGGGGCGATAGTGATTTTTCCCGAGGGCGGGCGCGGTCTTCCGGATGGCTCAACCAGAAAGTTCAAAGCTGGCGCCGTGCGCATGGCTCTGGACGCTGGCGTGCCGATTCTGCCGGTCACCATTCGCGGAGGCGAAAAGGTCTGGCCCAGCACGTTTCGCTTTCCGCGCTTCAG
>Ga0066709_100001972_pt1 | contig 14383 bp, 11 predicted proteins | sample GraSoiAngelo_158_FD_79665 | JGI IMG/M metagenome (GOLD analysis project Ga0066709, IMG submission 79665) | Grasslands soil microbial communities from the Angelo Coastal Reserve, California, USA - 14_1009_16_30cm | ecosystem: Environmental > Terrestrial > Soil > Grasslands | place: USA...
GGCTGGTTCACCGCGACCGGCGTGGTCGGGCAGTTGCAGGTACAGGTGGTCGGGTTCGTGGTGACCGGGCAGCTCACCCCCGACCAGCTCACCTACCTGCGGGCCGGGCAGACCACGCTGCTGCAGCCGGCGCAGAACTTCGTCACCGCGATGATGGGGCTGCTGGTACCCCGGGTGTCCCGGCTGGCCGGGCGGGGCGACGCGGCCGGGTTGCGGCGGCAGACCGAGCGGCTCGCGCTGGCGTTGGCGGGCCTCGCCGCGGTCATGGTGGCGGTACTGGTGCCGCTGGCGCACCTGCTCATCCGGTACGTGCCGCGGCTGGCGCACATCGACGTGCTGATCTTGCCAATCAGCGTGCAGGCCGGCATCTACCTGATCCAGGTGCCGTTCGCCGCGGCGATCCGTGGGATGCAGCGCGGCCGGCTGCTGTTCCTGCAGTACTGCGTCTTCACCGCGACCAGCCTGACCGGGCTCGTGATCGGGGCGGCGACGGCCGGGCTCACCGGTGCCGCGTGGGGCCTGACCACCGGGGCCGCGGTGGGGCTGGCCGTGTTCGTGGCGCTCTACGCCTGGGCGGTCGCCAGGGTGCGCTCGGCCGGCCCGGAGGCGGCGGACGCGGTACCGAACAGCAGGAACGCCTCGCCGGCCAGCAAGTAGACCCACATCGTGCCGCCGGTGTTGCCGAGCAGCCAGTCGGCCGTCGGCACCGTCACCACCGAACCGAGCGCGGCGATCGTGAACCAGGCCGGCGGCCCACGCCGTCCCGGCCCCGCCCGGCGCCGTCCCGGCCCCGTCCCGCGGATCGCGTGCCAGCACATCAGGACCAGACCGACGAGGAAGGCGAGCACGCCGAGGATTCCGCCGCGACGCAGCGCGCCGACGAACGCGTTGTCGGTGGTGAGCTTCGGCCGGTCCTTGGGGTCGACGGCGGTGTCGGTGCGGATCACGTACCCGCGCGCGTACTTCGCATCGCCCAACGCCTTCTGCACCACGTCGTCGGCGCGGAACTCGCGCCACACCTGCGCCCAGGTCGCGGTGCGGCCGCTGGTCACGTCGGCCTGCTCGCCGTACCGCTTCGAGGTGAGGAACGCCCAGCCGCCCGAGGCCAGCGTGACGACCACGACGAGCCCGATGGGCACGAGCGCGGTCGCCAGCCACCGGGGCGGGCGGCGCCGCCAGACCAGTACCGCATGGATCAGCGCCGCCGCGCCGAGGTACCCGACGCCGGTGCGCGAGTTCGCCAGCGGCAGGATCACCGCCGGTACCGCCAGCGCCGCGTACCGCTGCCAGCGGGCGAACCTGTCGTCCGCGCCGATCCGCACCGCGACGAGCACGGTCAGCAGCGCGATCGAGTTCGGGTGGTACAGCAGCCCCGGCCCGCCCCAGAACCGGTACTCCATGTGCTCGCCCCACTTGTTGTGCGGCACCACGTGGACCGCCGAAAGGGCGTTGCCGGACCCGACCAGGAACAGCAGCCCGAGCGCGCACAGGAACGCCGCGGTGATCCCGATCGACAGATCCGCGCCGGAGCGCCGGGTAGCCACCACGATCGCCATCGCGGCCAGCGTGAACAGGCCGGCGTAGATCAGCCGCTGTACCGCGACGGCCGGGTGCCACACGAGCGCGGCGCCGAGGGTACCCAGCAGCCAGTACGCCAGGCCCAGCCAGGCCGCGCCGAGCCGGGGCAGCCCGGCCAGGTTGCGCAGCCACGGGAACGTCCACACCAGGAACAGCAGGCCCTCGGCCAGCAGCAGCACCCACACCACCACCGGCGTGTCGGTGTACGCCCAGCTCAGGATGCCGGCCGTGGTGAACAGCGCGCCGACGAGGAACCCCGACACGGTCAGCCCGCGCAGCGTCAGCGCGAACCCGACCAGCGCCATCGCGAACCCGGCCGCGAGGAACGCGGACAGCCCGTCGACCGCGCTCGTCTGCGGCGTGTGGCGCAGCGCCTCGACCAGCCCGGCGGCCGCCGCGACGCCCGCGCCGGCCAGCAGCGCGACGCGGTGCCGCGGCGTCCACCGGTCCGGGTCGAGCAGCGGCGGTACCGGCCCGGCGCCGGCATCAAGAAGGCCCCTCACGAGCCAGCAGAGTATCGCGTCACGCTCCGGTAGATGTCGAGGAGCCGGGCGGTGATCAGCTCCGGGGTGAAGGTGCTCTCGTAGCGCTTGCGGGCCAGCGGCGCGCGCTCCGCCGCGCCGGCGGCGGCGACCGGGAGCGCTTCGGCCAGCGCGTCGACCGTCGGGGGTACCGTCCAGCCGGCGTCGCCGACGAGGTACGGGATGCCGCCGAGGTCGGTACCCAGCACCGGCCGGCCGGCGGCGAGCGCTTCGAGGATCACCGTGGGCAGCACGTCGTGCCACGTCGACGGAGCGAGCACGACGGCACTGGCGCGCATGGCCGCCAGTACCCCCTCATGGTCCTGGGGTCCGAGAAAGACCACGTCGGGCCGCGACTCGACCAGCGACCGCAGCGGCCCGTCACCGGCGACGCGCAGCGTGCCCACCGGGTTGCGCGACCAGGCGTCCAGCAGCAGCGGCAGGCCCTTCTCGGCGCTGAGCCGGGCGGCGAACAGGAACCCCTCGCCCAGCGGCGCCGGCGGCCCCGGATCGGGCGTGGCGTTGGGCTTGACCACGATCCGCTCGTCCGGGATGCCGAAGTCGCGCAGGTGCTCGGCGATCGCGCCGGTCAGCGCGATGTACCGGTCGACGCTGCGCCACGTGCCGCGGTGCACGGCCAGCGCGGCGGCCATCACCGCGCTCTGCGCGCGGGAGCCGCGGTAGCAGGAGTGCACGACCGCGGGCAGCGGGAACGCCCGGCCGCGGCAGTCGTGGCAGATGTGGCCGTCGCGGAAGTACAGCGCGTTGGCGCAGACCTGGCGGTAGTTGTGCACGGTGTGGACGACCGGCAGGCCGTGGGCATGTGCGGTCCGCACGATCCAGGGGGAGATGAGGGGGTACGGGTTGTGCAGGTGGAGCAGGTCCGGTTTGTGCTCTCGGATCAGTGCGGCCAGCTCGCGCTGGGCGGGCGCCGCGCGGATCGGCGAGACCGGCAGCAGTGCCTTCTGTACCGCCGGGAGCGTACCGATCTCGTCCGAGCTTCGTAGGAAGGGTATGACCTCGACCCCGGCCGCACGCAGCTGTGCGATCTCGGTGTCGACGATGCGGTTCTCCCCGGACGGCTGGGCAGAGGAGTAGCGGTTGTGCGCGACGACGACCTTCATGGCGAGTTGAGGTTAACTTGTGGGCATGCCGGAGCTGCCCGAGGTCGAGGCGCTCGCCGCGTACCTGCGCGAGCGCGCCGTCGGCCACACCGTCGACCGGATCGAGGTCGCGGCGATCAGCGCGCTGAAGACCTACGATCCGCCGGTGTCGGCGGTGGCCGGGTCGCCGTTCCTCGACGCCGGGCGGCACGGGAAGTTCCTGGACATGTCGGTCGGCGACCTGCATCTGGTGGTGCACCTGGCGCGGGCCGGCTGGCTGCACTACCGGGAGCAGCTGTCCGCCACGCCGCTCAAGCCGTCCGGGAAGGGGCCGATCGCGCTGCGGGTGCGGCTGTCCGACGGATCCGGGTTCGACCTGACCGAGGCCGGTACCCAGAAGAAGCTCGCCGCCTATCTGGTGCGCGATCCGGCCGGGGTGCCCGGGGTGGCCCGGCTCGGCCCGGACGCGCTCGCGGTGACCCGGGAGGAGTTCGAGCAGCGGCTCAAGCTGCGCCGCGGCCAGGTCAAGGGGGTACTGACCGAGCAGGAGATCATCGCCGGCATCGGCAACGCGTACTCCGACGAGATCCTGCACGCGGCCCGGATGTCGCCGTTCGCGATCACCGACCGGCTGCCCGCCGAGGCGCTCGACCGGCTGTACGCGGCGATGCGCGCGGAGCTGACCGACGCGGTGGACCGGTCGGTCGGGCGGAAGGCCGCCACGCTCAAGGGCGAGAAGCGCTCGGGCCTCGCGGTACACGCCCGGACCGGGCTGCCCTGTCCGGTCTGCGGGGACACCGTCCGGGAGGTGTCCTTCCACGACTCCAGCCTGCAGTACTGCCCGACGTGTCAGACCGGCGGCAAACCGCTGGCCGACCGAAGGCTCTCGCGGCTCGTCCGGTAGGCCCGCTGCCTGCGACGACGACGGTGTGGCGGCGGGCGGTTACAGTCGGTTCCGGTACCCGGTCTCGACACGAAGCGGTTGTCAGCACTAGTGTCGGCCGGTCAATGCCGTGCACAGAGGTTGCCGTGGCACACTGTGCACGCATGACGTGGCGACGGACCGTCCGCCGATCGTGTGGGCGTGAGCCGTTCTGGGCATCGGCAAGCTGTGTGACGTGCGTACGATCGCGGCGCGGGAGGACACACCGACGGTGACGACGAGCCTCCAACCACCGGCTACCAAACCGACCCGGAGAAGAATGACCGAGCCGAGCCTCGGGGACTCTTTCGAGATCATCCCGCCCGCCAACGGGGTGCCCCGATCGGCCTGGTTCCGTGCCCGCCGCCTGTCCACCTGGCACCGCCCGTACGCGGCAGCCCTGATAGTGCTCGACTACCTCGGCGTGGCGCTGGCCAACCTGACCACGATCTCCCTGCTCGGCGACGCGAACTCGAAGTTCCGCAGCCTGCACCCGCAGTTCACCACGCTCGTGTACGTGGTCATCCCGCTGGCCTGGCTGCTCGTGCTGTGGGGCAACGGCGCCTACGACCGCCGGTACCTCGGCATCGGCACCGACGAGTTCAAGCGGGTCATGCGAACGGCGGTCACGCTGACCGCGACGATCTCGCTGCTCGCCTTCCTCACCAAGACGGCCGAGGAGCTGTCCCGGCTGACCGTCGCGCTGTCCATGCTGGGCAGCCTCGTCTACGTGTCGACGCTGAGGTTCGCCGCCCGCCGGGTGCTGTCGCTGGCCCGCCGCAACGGGCACGCGTCGCACCGGGTACTGCTGCTGGGCTCGCTGTACGAGGCGCTGGAGGTGTACACGGCGGTCACCCGCAACCCGGCCGCCGGGATGTCACCGATCGCGATCCACGTCAGCGACGGGTACCCGTCGGCGCGGCACGTCGAGACACCGGTACCCGTCCACGCCGGGCGCGATGTCGTCTCGCTGGTCCGGGAACTGCGCGCGGACACCGTCGCGGTGTGCGGCTCGGCCAGCACCGAGCCCGGCGAGCTGCGCCGGCTGGCCTGGCAGTTGGAGGGCAGCGGGGTCGACCTCGTGGTCGCGCCGCAGCTGACCGACATCGCCGGGCCGCGGGTACACATCCGGCCGGTCGAGGGCCTGCCGCTGCTGTACGTGGAAGAGCCGACGCTGTCCGGGGTCGGCTGGCTGTTCAAGAACCTGCTCGACCGGTTCGTGGCGGCGCTCGGCCTGCTGCTGTTCTCGCCGGTCATGGTGGCCGTCGCGATCGGTATCCGGGCCGGCGACAAGGGTCCGGTGTTCTTCCGGCAGCGCCGGGTCGGCCGGGAGGGCAAGATCTTCTCGGTGTGGAAGTTCCGCACGATGTACGTCGACGCCGAGGAGCGGCGGGCCACGCTCGTCGACCAGAACGAGAGCGACGGGCTCTTCTTCAAGATCCGCGACGATCCCCGGGTCACCCCGTTCGGCCGGTTCCTGCGGGCCAGTTCGCTCGACGAACTGCCCCAGCTGATCAACGTGCTGCTCGGCGAGATGTCGCTGGTCGGGCCGCGCCCGCTGCCCGCCGAGGACGGCGACTACCTCGGCGACGTGCGGCGGCGGCTGCTGGTGCGGCCGGGGATCACCGGGCTCTGGCAGGTGTCCGGCCGGTCGGACCTGTCGTGGGACGACGCGGTACGGCTGGACCTGTACTACGTCGACAACTGGTCGCTGACCTTCGACCTGACGATCATGTGGAAGACGATCGGCGTGGTGCTGCGCAGCAAGGGCGCCTACTGACCCGTGGCCGGCTGACCGTGGCCGGCTGGTCCTCCACGATCTTGGACGCGACCACCCCCTGCAGGGGGTAGCCGCGTCCAAGATTCTGTGACGGGGCGCCGCGGTCAGAAGTCGGAGACCGTGAACGTGGCTCCGCCGGAGATGACCGACTGGGTGTAGTTGGGGTCGGCCGGCCAGGCGCCGACGGTGCCGTTGCTGATCACGGTCACGAAGTAGGCGCCGACCGGTACCGGCACCGGGTCACTGATCGTGATCGTGCCGGTCGCGGTCGACATGGGCTGGGTGGACAGGCTGGCGGTCGTGCCGTCCTGGCTGACGTTGATGATCGTGGTACCGGGAGCGATTCCGGTACCCGTGACCGCCTTGCCGTTGTCGTTCTGGGTGAGCGGCGGGCTGATCGCCGTCATCGGCGGACCCGGGTTGCTGTTGGGCGACGGCGCGGTGACGGTGGCTGTCGCGGTACCGATGCCGACGGCGATCCCGGTCACGCCCGTGGCGGTGGCCAGCGTGGGGGTCGAGAGCGTGGCCGACGTGCCGCCCGCGCCCACCGCCGCGATGGTGGTACCCGGTGCGATGCCCGTGCCGGAGATCCGCTCGCCCTGGTCGCTCGGGCTCAGTGCCGGGCTGATGTTGGCCAGGCTGGTGTCGGTGTGGGTGTCCGCGGTGATGGTCCTGGTGGGCAGCGCCGTCGTCCCGGTGCTCGTCAGGCTGGCCTGCAGGTTCATCATGCAGACCAGTTCGGTGTCGCTGATCAGCATCGGGTTGGCGCACTCCACGAGCTCACCGTTGCGCTTGGCGCCGCCGTTGTTGGCCGGGTCGTACAGGCCCCGGACGAGGTACACGTGCGAGTTCTTGTCGTCCGGGTTGCCGGTCATCATGAAGTTCAACCCGGCGAAGCCGACGCCCTGCACGTCGACCGAGGTCCCGCCCATGCGGGTGTTGGGAGCGGTGCTCGGCGACACGGTGATGCCGTTGGCGTAGGTGAAGGCCCGGGCGATGATGGTCGTCCCGCCGGGCGAGTTCACCACCAGCGGTACCGGCGTCGGGCTGGGCGCATGCGGCGGAGTGACCGCGGTGAACGAGTTGTTGCCGAGCACCGTGATGTTGAGTGGCAGCCCGCCGAGGGTGGCGGTCAGCCCGGACGGAGTCGTGGTCGGGAGGTTGTTGCCGAACACCGTGATCGTGGTACCGCCCTGCGCCGGACCGGAGGTCGGCCAGACGTTGCCGACCGACACCCGGGTACCGATCGAGTACTGGCCGGCCGAGGTCGTCTGCGCGAGCAACTGGCCGGTGGAGTTGTTCGTCGAGTAGACGCAGACGTTGTACTTGGACGTGAGCGGGGCCGGGCCGAAGCCCGGCACGTTGATGGCCAGCCGGGTCGCGGAGACGACCATCGCGAACGGCACGTCGATGATGCCGCCGGCCGACGAGGTCGGGCTCACCGGGGCGGCGTACAGCGGCGTACAGGCGGTGGATGCCGAGGCGGCGACCTGGAACTCGACGTCCACGCCCGGGAAGAACTGCGTCGACCCGGCGGGTACGCTGGCGGTGATCATGTTGCCACCGGTGTTGGGTCCCTGGGTGGAGCTCAATGTCAGCGTGGCCGGGGTGACCGCGGCGAAGCCGGGTGTGGCCATGCTTAGCAGAGCCCCCGCCATGCCTAAGGCGGTCAGGAGCCGGGAGGTCCGGGCGCGGGCGGTGGTGTGCATTGCTGAGCTCTCCTCCGGTAGTCCACTTAATGATCTCCGTGGCGTAATGTAGCATCGCAACTACGAAGAGTTATCTCGTTTCGATCAGGAGCGTCGGCCTCCGCTGAGCTGTCCTATGTGGACAGTCCCGAGCGCCGGCCGGGCCGCCGCATCGGCCCCGGCCGCCGCATCCAAGATCGGCCTGAGGGTTCTGCCTGACGGCGCGAGGGTTCAAACTGTCGCTGTGGGTGCGAACCTGGCCGCCGCGGCGGCGGTGCTCGCGGTGGTCGCCGCCCTCAGCGCGGCGATCTACGGCGTGGTCCGGCTGCGCGCGCGCCGCGGCATCGCCACCGCCACCCAGCGCGCCACCTATGAGGTACTGCACACCGCCGGCCAGGCCGCCGAACCGCTCAGCGCCGGGCTGTCCCGGGCGAGCGCGGCCAAGGCGGTACGGCACCTGCGCACGCTCACCGGCGCGGCCGGCCTGGCGGTGACCGACACCGGCTCGGTACTCGCCTTCGACGGAGCCGGCGAGCACCACAAGGACCAGTTGCTCGCGGCGGCCGCGCGGGCGGTCGGTACCGGCCGGGCCACCGTGCTGGCCGGGCGGGACCTGCCCTGTGACCATCTCGACTGCGAGATCCGCGGCGCGGTCGTGGTACCCCTTCGGCGGGACGGCGCGCTGGCCGCACTGTCCGACGGACCGCCCGCCCCCGGCCTCGTCCAGGCGGCCCGGGAGACCGGCCGGTGGGTCGCCGCGCAGCTCAGCCTCGCGGAGCTGGAGGGGTCACGGGCGCGGCTGGCCCGCGCCGAGGTGCGGGCGCTGCGCGCGCAGATCAGCCCGCACTTCATCTACAACGCGCTGACCGCGATCGCGTCGTTCGTGCGTACCGACCCGGAGCGGGCGCGCGAGCTGATCCTGGAGTTCGCCGAGTTCACCCGGTACAGCTTCCGGGCGCACGGCGAGTTCACCACGCTGGCCGAGGAGCTGCGCTCGATCGACCGGTACCTGACCATCGAGCGGGCCCGGTTCGGCGAGCGGCTTCAGGTCAGGCTGCAGATCGCGCCGGAGGTGCTGCCGGTCGGGCTGCCGTTCCTGTGCCTGCAACCGTTGGTGGAGAACGCGGTGCGGCACGGGCTGTCCCGCAAGCCCGGCGTGGGTACGGTCAGCATCATCGCGCGCGACGCCGGCGCCGAGTGCCACCTGACCGTGGAGGACGACGGGGTCGGCATGGATCCCGCGGTGCTCGGCAACGGCGCCGAGGAGCCCAGCGACGCCGGGCAGCACGTCGGACTGTCCAATGTGGACGAACGGCTCCGGTCGGCCTTCGGCGACCAGTTCGGCCTCGTCGTGGAGACCGCGCCGGGCGCGGGAACGAAGGTGAGCATGCGGATACCGAAGTTCCATCCCGGGGTACGGGCGGGGCGGGCGGCATGAGCGGGCTTCGGGTGCTGGCCGTGGACGACGAGCCGCCGGCCCTGGACGAGCTGGCGTACCTGCTGCGCGCCGATCCCCGGGTGGCGACCGTGCACACCGCCGGCGACGCGACCGGGGCGCTGCGGGTACTGCGGGACAATGACGTCGACGCGGTGTTCCTCGACATCCGGATGCCTGGCCTGGACGGGATGGAGCTGGCCCGGGTACTGAGCCGGTTCGCCCGGCCGCCCGCCGTGGTGTTCGTGACCGCGTACGAGGAACGGGCGGTGGAGGCCTTCGAACTGGGCGTCGTCGACTACGTGCGCAAGCCGGTACAGGCCGAGCGGCTGGCCGAGTCGCTGCGCCGGATCACCGCCGCCCGACTGGTACCGGCACATCCGGCCGTCGCGGGGCGGCGGGAGCGCGCCGAAGACCCCACGATCGCGGTCGAACTCGCCGGGGTGACCCGGCTGCTGCCCCGCTCGGCGGTGCGCTGGGTCGAGGCGCAGGGCGACTATGCCCGGCTGCACACCGCGGAGGGGTCGCATCTGGTGCGGGTACCGCTGGCGACGCTGGCCGAACGCTGGGCTGATGCGGGATTCGTGCGCATCCACCGCTCGTACCTCGTCCAGTTGCGGCTCATCACCGAGCTGCGCCTGGCCGGCGGGGCATACGTCGTGGTCATCGACGGGCGGGAGCTGCCGGTATCCCGGCGCCACACGCGAGAACTCAAGGACCGCCTGGTGCGGGCGGCCAAGAACTGGAACCGCTAGAGGATCTCCCCCAGGTCGAAGGTCACCGGGAACGGTTCGTCAGTGTGCCACCGCTCGCCCGGCCGGACCACGGCCGGCGGTCGATGTTGATCCCGAGCGGGGAGGCGGACGCCATCAGGTGGTCGGCGGCTACCCGGTCGAGTACACGTGCCAGCAGGCTGACCGCGCTGAAGTGGGGGAGCAGCCGGGGATGGGGTCACCAGGAGTCTAGAGAGTTATCCACAGGCCCACTTCTGCACAGCTCCTTCACATCACCCCCTCCGTTCGGTCGCGGCTGATGCATACGCTGCGCGGCATGACCGACGTACGGCGGATCCTGGTGGTCGAGGACGAGCGGGCCATCGCCGAGGCGGTGGCGGCCCGGCTGCGGGCCGAGGGGTTCGCCGTGGAGGTCGCCGCGGACGGGCCGTCCGGGGTGGCGGCGGCCCGGCGGATCCGGCCGGATCTGGTGGTACTGGACATCATGCTGCCCGGTTTCGACGGCCTTGAGGTGTGCCGGCGGATCCAGGCGGAACGGCCGGTACCCGTCATCATGCTCACCGCCCGCGACGAGGAGACCGATCTGCTGGTCGGGCTCGCGGTCGGGGCGGACGACTACCTCACCAAGCCGTTCTCGGTACGGGAGCTGGCGGCGCGGGTACACGCGCTGCTGCGCCGGATGGAGAAGGCGCTGGCGGTCAACCGGGCGGAGCCGGCGCCGTCGATCGTCATCGGTGATCTGGAGATCAACCCGGCGGAGCGTCGGGTACGGCTGGGCGGGGCGGAGATCCACCTGACGCCGACCGAGTTCGATCTGCTGGTACACCTGGCCCACCGGCCGCGGACCGTGCTGCCCCGCGAGCGGCTGCTGGCCGAGGTCTGGGGTTGGGCCGACGCATCGGGGACGCGCACGGTCGACAGTCACATCAAGGCGCTGCGCCGCAAGCTGGGCGCCGATGTGATCCGTACCGTGCACGGCGTCGGCTACTCCCTGGAGGTGTCCCGGTGAAGATGCCCCGCCCGCTGGACTTCGTGCCGTTCATCAAGCTCAAGCTCGGCCTGGTGATCCTGGCCAGCGGCATGGCCGGGCTCGCCGTGTTCTGGAGCGTCCTGGGCTGGAAGCCGCCGGCCACCTCGCTCACCGCGGTCGGGGTCGCGTTGCTGATCTCGCAGATCCTCGCGCACGGGATGACCCGGCCGCTGCGGGAGATGACCGCCGCGGCCAAGGCGATGGCGCGGGGCGACTACAGCCGGCGGGTCCGGGCGACGTCGCGCGACGAGGTCGGCCAGCTCGCCACCGCGTTCAACCAGATGGCCGCCGACCTGGCCGCGGCCGACCGGCAGCGGCGGGAACTGATCGCGAACGTGTCGCACGAGCTGCGCACCCCGATCTTCGCGCTGCAGGCGGTACTGGAGAACGTGGTCGACGGGGTGTCCGACCCGGACACGCTGCGCACCGCGCTCGCGCAGACCGAGCGCCTCGGCCGGCTGGTGACCGAGCTGCTGGACCTGTCCCGGATCGAGGCCGGCGTGGTACCCCTGGATCGCGAGCCCTTCGACGTCGCCGAGTTCCTGACGTCGGCGGTACGGGAGGCGGAGGTCGCGGCGACCGCGGCCGGCCGGGAGGTGCGGTTCGCCGTCGACGCCGAGCCCGGCAAGGCGGTCGCCGACCCGGCCCGGCTGCACCAGGTCGTGGCGAACCTGCTGGACAACGCGGCCCGGCACAGCCCCGCCGCGGGTACCGTCACCGTCACCGCCCGCCGGCTGGCCGACGACCTGGTCATCGAGGTGGCCGACGAGGGCCCGGGAATCCCGCCGGACCAGCGGGCCCGGGTCTTCGAGCGGTTCACCCGCGGCGGGCGTGCCGCCGCGCACAGCGGCGGCACCGGCCTGGGGCTGGCCATCGCGCACTGGGTGGTGGAGCTGCACGGCGGTCAGGTCTGCGTGGTCGACGGGCCGCCACCGGGCTGCCGGATCCGGGTCACCCTGCCGGTGGTGGCCTGAGCGCCGCACGGGCCCGCCCGACCGGCCCCTTGTCAACCGCCCGGTACCGGGGCGAGGATGCCGGCCATGCAGCCCAAACGGGTCCGGGTCGTCCTGGCCGACGTGGCGGGTACCCGCCCGCCCGGCGAGCACACCCGGGCGGAGCTCGCCGAGCAGACCGGTATCGGTGAGGCGCTCGTGCGGGGTCTGGTCCGCGCGCAGCTGTCGCTCGCGCTGCGCTGCGCGGCCGTGGTCGCGGTCGGGCTGGGCGCGTTGCCGCTGCTGTTCGCCGTCGCGCCCGCGGTCGCCGGTGCGCGACCGTTCGGCATGGTGCTGCCGTGGCTGCTGCTCGGCGTCGCCGCGTACCCGTTCCTGTTCGTCGTCGGGTGGGCGTACGTGCACCTCGCCGAGCGCACCGAGCGGGACTTCACCGACCTGGTGGAACGGCACTGAACCCGTACGCCGTCCCGGCCGTCATCGCGGTGACCGTGGTGACCGTGGTGATCGGCGCGTACGGGCTGCGGCTCGCCCGCACCACCTCCGACCTGCTGGTCGCCTCGCGCATGGTCAGCCCGACCTGGAACGCCGCGGCGATCGGCGGGGAGTACCTGTCCGCCGCCTCCTTCCTCGGCGTGGCCGGCCTGGTGCTCAAGCACGGCGTGGACGTGCTGTGGTACCCGGTCGGGTTCGCCGCCGGGTACCTGGCGCTGATGCTGTTCGTGGCCGCGCCGCTGCGCCGGTCGGGTGCCTTCACCCTGCCCGACTTCTGCCAGCTGCGGCTGCGCTCGGTCGGGCTGCGCAAGCTCGCCACCGGGTTCGTCATCGTGATCGGCTGGCTCTACCTGGTACCGCAGCTGCGCGGGGCCGGTCTCACGCTGCAGACGGTCGCCGGCCGCCCGTACCTCGTCGGTGTCCTGCTCGTCGGCCTCGTGGTGACCGCGAACGTGGCCCTCGGCGGGATGCGCGCGGTCACCTTCGTGCAGGCGTTCCAGTACTGGCTGAAGCTGACGGCGCTGCTGGTACCCATGCTGTTTCTGTTGCTGCACTGGCAGGCCGACGGCCGGCCCGCGCTGGCCCCGCCGACCGGGTCGACGTTCGCGCACCGGACGACGGTGACCTTCGACCAGCCCACCCGCCTGATCCTGGCCGACGGGTCCACAGTGGACGTTCCCGCGCACACCACGCGGACCTACCCCGCCGGCGCGCCGATCCCGCGCGTGGCCGGCGGTGACGTGGACACCGGCCCGGACTGGCTGCTGCCCGGCGCCACCACGCACGGCGACCGCGGCCTGCTCGCCACCTACTCGCTGATCCTCGCCACGTTCCTGGGCACGATGGGCCTGCCGCACGTGCTCGTGCGCTTCTACACCAACCCCGACGGTGCCGCCGCGCGGCGCACCACGCTGATGGTGCTCGGCCTGGTCGGGCTGTTCTACCTGCTGCCCGCGCTCTACGGCGTGCTCGGCCGGGTCTACACACCGCAGCTCATGATGACCGGCAACACCGACGCCGTGGTGCTGCAGCTGCCGGCGGCCGCGCTGGGCAGCGGTACGACCGGGCAACTGCTCGGCGCGCTGGTCGCCGCGGGCGCCTTCGCCGCGTTCCTGTCCAGCTCGTCGGGGCTGCTGACCAGCGTTGCGGGGGTACTGTCGACCGACGTCATCGGCCGCGGCTCGGTCCGCGACTTCCGGGTGGCGGCGGTGTTCGCCGGCATCGTGCCGATCCTGCTCGCCTCCCGGGTCGGCGCGCTGGACGTGTCGCAGGTGGTCGGGCTGGCGTTCGCGGTCGCCGCGTCGAGCTTCTGCCCGCTGCTGGTGCTCGGCCTGTGGTGGCGGGGGCTGACCGCGGTCGGTGCGGTGGCCGGTCTGGTCGCCGGGGGTGGGGCGGCCGTGGCCGCGGTGGTGGTGACGATGGTCGGGCCGCCGCTGTCCGGCTGGGCGGCGATCCTGATCAACGTACCGGCGGCGTGGACGGTGCCGCTCGCGTTCGCGGTCATGGTGATCGGTTCGCTGGCCAGCCGGCGTCGGGTACCGGCCGACGTCGGCGCCACCATGCTCCGCCTGCACGCCCCCGACGCCCTCGGGCTGTGATCTCCGCGGATCTCCGCGCGTGCGCCCGCAATCTTGGACGCTGGTACCCCTTGCCGGGGGTGCGAACGTCCAAGATCTGGCCCGTCTGGCCGATCTGGCCGATCTGGCCCGTCCGGCCCGTCCGGCCAAGATCTGGCCCGTCGCGGACCGGGCCGCGGCGTGCGTCGCAGCGCTACCGTCGATGACTGTGATCGATGGGGGAGCGGCTCTCGCGATGCGGAGCCTGGTCAAGGTGTTCGATGGCCTCGTCGCGGTCGACGGGGTCGACCTCGATGTACCCGCCGGCTCGTTCTTCGGCCTGCTCGGCCCGAACGGCGCCGGTAAGACGACGTCGCTGTCGATGGCGGTCGGGCTACTGCGCCCGACCCGGGGCCGGGCCTTCGTGCTGGGTCACGACGTGTGGGCCGATCCGGTACAGGCCAAGCGGCTGCTCGGCGTGCTGCCGGACGGGATGCGGATGTTCGACCGGCTGACCGGGCCGGAGCTGCTCGGGTACCAGGGGCTGCTGCGCGGCATGCCGGCCGGGGTGATCGACCAGCGCGCGGCCGA
>Ga0066709_100001973_pt1 | contig 14378 bp, 15 predicted proteins | sample GraSoiAngelo_158_FD_79665 | JGI IMG/M metagenome (GOLD analysis project Ga0066709, IMG submission 79665) | Grasslands soil microbial communities from the Angelo Coastal Reserve, California, USA - 14_1009_16_30cm | ecosystem: Environmental > Terrestrial > Soil > Grasslands | place: USA...
ACGAGCTCGCCAGAGCCGACATCTTCGCGTTGCCATCGCGTGACGAGGCGTACTGCATCGCCGTCGCCGAGGCGCTTGCGAACGGTCTCCCGGTCGTGGGCTACCGCTCCGGCAACGTGACCGATCTTGTCGGCGGCGCCGGCATCCTCGTCGACCCCGGTGATGTCTCCGGCCTCGCCGAATCCCTGCGTCTGCTGACGCTGGACCGGGATCGGCGCCGCAGCTTCGCCGAGCTGGCGCGGCGGCGAGCCGCGACCCTGTCGACTTGGGACCAGTCGGCGCGCGCTTTTTTCGAAGCGATTCGCAGTGGTATGCGGCTTGCTTCGGCTGCGGAGCGACATGAACGAGATCGAACGCCGTCGAGTGCTTGAGTGCGTCACTTGCGACGAGCCTTCGCCCCTCGCCGAGGCGACACCGCAGTCTGTCCCAGATGAAATGAAGACCCCGCCGCGCGTGCGCGGCGGGGTCGTTCTGTCCTAGCGCTCGAGATTCAAGCTGCGAGCAGGCCGTCGAGAGCGGACCGCACGTTCACGTTCACGTTGAACACGTTCGGCCCGACGTACAGGAACAGGACCGCCAGAACGAGAATCAACAGGATCAGGCCGAACAGGACGCCTGCGCTGAAGCCGGAGCCGTCGTCGTGGTGGTCGTGGGCCTTCGTTCTCTACCTCCTGCGATGTGATCGAACGCTAAGCATGCAACCGTCGTGCCATGCTCGGTCGTCCAGCGAGCGTCCCATTCTTGGGTACAGCGCCGCTACATAACCTCGGTAATTGGCGTTAGGGCGCCTCGGTGTTCCGCTCTTCTCGAACGTTTTGTGCCGCCGCATCGGAGAGGAGGCGCCGCACCCGCGCCCGCTCCGCCGCTGGGACTTTCACTGTCACCAGCACATCGCCGCGCTCGACCCGCTGCTCGTAGCGCTCGGGATCTTTGGCCGGCAACAGCTTTCCGGCCAATGCACCGACGAGGAGTCCGGCCATCGCGCCAACGATCGCCCACGGCACGAGGCTGCTGGGGCTGCTCTTGTACGCGTCCTGGCCCGGGACTAAGAGCAGCAAGACGACCCCCGTGACGGCACCGAGCAGCGTCATCGGAATGACCAGTTGTCGCGCCCGCGTTCCCACCACCTCGCGCGATCGGCGTGGATCGTTGATGACGCCGACACGTTCCGGCGCGATCCCGTCGGCCTCGAGACGCCGCACGGCGCGGAGCGCGGCCGTCTCATCGGCGAACACGCCGATCTCGGTCTCGATGTTCTCGGCCATACACCGGCTCCGCGCAGACAGCGTGCCAGCCGGGGTCAGTCGGCGAAAGGTCAGGCGGCGTGCCGTAACGAGGAGCGCTCGTGCCGCTCGCGTCGCCGAAGCAAGGCCAGCAGCAATCGCTCGTCGGCATCGAGGTCCTGTCTGGCACGCGCGCGCGGGACGCGAAGCTGGAACAGCGAACCGTCGGCGAACGACTCCACCGCGGCCGGATGCAGATACGAGGCGCGACACACCGCCGGAGTATTGCCAAGAGCCTTCGCGACGCGTTCGATCACGGACTTCAGCTTTCGTTTGGCCTCGCGCTCCCCGCGCGCCCGGCCGTCCGCTCGCAACAGGCCCACCGCGATCGCCGAGCCCTGCCAGGTGCGGAAGTCCTTGGCGCTGAAGTCGTCGCCGGTCGCTTCACGCAGATAGCCGTTCACATCCGCGGATTCGACGGGCTGCGTCGCGCCCGACTCATCGAGATAGGCAAAGAGCTCTTGCCCTGGAAGCTCCTGACAGCGGCGAACGATGCGCGCCAGGCGCGGATCGGTGACGCCGATCACATGGTCCTTACCGCTCTTGCCGCGAAAATGGAACTCGAGCCTCGGACCGTCGACATCGACGTGCTTTGTTCGCAGCGTTGTGAGTCCATACGAATGGTTCTCGCGCGCATACTCGACGTTTCCGACGCGCATTGCCGTGATGCGGAGGAGCTGCACCAGGGTCGCGAGAACCTTCTCGCGCGGCAGCCCTTCCAACGCCAGATCGCGCCGCACCCGCTGACGCAGCCGAGGCAAGGCCTCGCCGAAGGCGATCATGCGGGCATACTTGCTAGCGTCGCGAACGGCGCGGAAGCGCGGGTGGTAGCGGTACTGTTTGCGACCCCTGGCGTCGCGACCGGTGGCCTGCAGATGCCCGCGCGCCGAGGCGCAGATCCAGACGTCACGCCACGCCGGTGGGACGGCGAGCCTTCTGATCCGCGAGAGCTCATTACGGTCGCGCAAGACCGAGCCGTCCGGTCGCCGGTATCGGAAGCCTCTTCCGGCGCGCACGCGCCGGATGCCTGGCTGTCGATCGGTGCTATGGACCAGCCCCGCGGCCCTGGCGTCATGCAACGCGGCGGCCGGAGCCGAAACGGTCACGGCGCTCGCGGTTGGCAAGGGGCATGCCGCTCGCGATATCGACATCAGCAGGAGGTGCAGGATGCCCGAGACAAAACGCGATCCATCCGAGGACCCCACACGCAGCATCGACCAGGATCTGCCTGAGTCGACAAGCCCCACGCCGCCGGCGAGCGTCAGCCCGGCCCAGGCCGGACCGGCCGCGGCTGCCGGGATGCCGGCGACGGGCGACTCGATCGCGGGCGCCGACGCGCCAAGCGAGGCGCAGATCGCTCTGGAGCGGGAGGTGAAGGAGACCCGGGCGCGCCCGCGGCGCTAGGCCCGGATGGCAACGACGATGAACCGCGGATAGGCGGGCGTCGGGCCGGTCGAGGTCTGGAGCGTGAGGCGATCGTCCGCCGTCGGCGCGACCCATGACACGTCCGACGACGGAACGCTGGGGTGGATCTGCGACACCCGATAGTGCAGCGCGGTCCCGCCTCTGGTCAGGATCTCCACATCGTCCCCGACCACGGCTTGCCACAGCGTCAGGAACATCCCGATCCGGGCGTGGGCGTAGATGAACGAATTGCCGCCGTTCCCCGGCACGGCGGTTCCCGGAAAGTGAAAAGCGGCTCCCTCCGGCGTGGACCCGGATCCACCCCCGCTCGGGACATCGCGCCCGACGTCCCCTTCTTCGATCGGCAGGTCGATCCCCAGACGCCGAATCACGATCCGCATGCCCGCGACAGTCGGTGTCGCGCTGGGCGATCCCGACGGCATCGCGGTCGGGGCCGCCGACACCGAGGGCGGCAGTGTGCTCGTAGCGGGCGGGGCGACGGCGGTCGTTGCCGGAGCGCAGCCCAGCACCAAGGTCAGGACGAGGACCAGCGGACGTACGGCCGGACGCATGGCGACCGACATCCGCAAGCTGTATGCCCTACGCGTCACAGCGGGCGCTGCCCACCGTTTGCAGAATCACCGCATACTGAGCGGCTGGAAGGGACATCGAGGCACCCGACCCGTCGCGCAGGGCTCGGCAGAGAGAAACGCCCGGAAGGGAATGAGGAGGATCCATGGCAAAGGCGATGACCAAGTCCCAGATCGCGCAGCACGTTTCGACGAAGATCGGTATGAGCCGCAAGGACGCGGTTCGGACGCTCGAAGGGATCGCTGAGCTTGCCTACAAAGAGGCGAAGAACGGCTTCACGCTGCCCGGCATCGGCAAGCTCGTTCTCGTGAATCGAAAGGCGCGCATGGGCCGCAACCCGCGGACCGGCGAGCCGATCCAGATCCCCGCGAAGCGAGTGGTGAAGTTCCGCGTCGCGAAGGCGGCCAAGGACTCGATCCTCAACAAGCGCTAGTCCTCCTCCGGCAACGCAAGCGGTCGGCGTCCAGGCGGCGCGATATTGTTCGCGCCCGTGGACGCCGACTACTTCTTCGACGATCTCCCCACGCTGGGCCGAATGCTGCGACGTCGCGCCCTCTCCTCGCTCGAGCTCACGCGGGGCTTTGTCGAGCGACTGAGAACGATCGGCCCGCGCTACAACGCGCTGGCGGAGCTGACCGGCGACCTCGCCGAGCGCGAAGCGAGACGCGCGGACCGCGAGCTTGCGCGCGGCGTCGATCGTGGACCGTTGCACGGCATCCCCTATGGCGCGAAGGATCTCCTCGACACGGCGGGGATAGCCACGCGCTGGGGCGCGCCGCCGTACCGCGATCGCATTCCTAGCGCTGACGCGACCGCGATTACGAAACTGCGTGAGGCCGGTGCGGTGTTGGTCGGGAAGCTCGCCATGGTCGAGCTCGCTGGAGGCGGCGGCTATCGCTATGCCTCAGCGTCGCTGCACGGTCCGGGCTTGAACCCGTGGAACGTCGGGCGATGGAGTGGGGGATCGTCGTCCGGTTCAGGTTCCGCCGTTGCCGCCGGCGTGGTGCCATTCGCGCTCGGCTCGGAAACGTGGGGATCGATCACGACGCCGTCGGCCTTCTGCGGGGTGAGCGGTCTACGACCGAGCCTCGGCGTCGTCAGCCGCGCCGGCGCGATGCCGCTGGCGTGGTCGATGGACAAGGTCGGACCAATGGCGCGCACCGCACACGACTGCGGCGTGATCCTGTCGGCGCTTGCCGGCATCGATGCCGCGGATGCGACGACGACGGCGTGGTCCTACCGGCGATCGCGCCCGCGGTCGTTCAGGCTCGGGGTGCTCGCGGAGGACTTCGACGGCATACCCGAGATCGCGAATGCGTTCGAGAAGGCGCTGCGGGTCCTGCGCGGCGCGGGCATGCGCACGACGCGCATCCGGCTTCCGTCATACGACTACGCCGCGACGGCACGTGCGATCCTCAGCGCGGAGCAGGCGGCCGCGCACGAGGACTTCATCAGGAGCGGACGCCTCGATGAGCTCATCGACGAGGGACAGAAGGAGGGTTTGCGCGCGTCGCTGCAGCAACCGAACATCGAATACGCGCGCGCCATGGAGCGCCGGCTCTCGATCACGCGCGAGCTGCGCGCGCTCTTCGGAAAGGTCGATGCGCTGGTGGGACCGACGCTTGTTGCCGAAGCGCCGACGCTCGATACCGACCTGCGGCAGATGCGCCGCGGCATCGGGCCGGCCGTGTTCGGCGCGGTCGCCGGTCTGCCCGGAATTTCGGTGCCGATGGGCTTCGGACTGCACGGCATGCCGCTCGGCCTGTCCATTACCGGCGACTTGTTCGCCGAGGCGACGATCGTCGCGATTGCCTCGGCGTATCAGCGCGATACCGATTGGCACGAGCGCCGTCCGACCACGAATGTCAAGCACCCGAGTTCGTCTACTGAAACGCCAACGAAGCTCAGTTTTAGCGCCTCGCGGTGATATCGTGAAACCCCGGAAATGAACGTCCTGCGCTGGCTTCGCGACCAGGCAAAAGGGTACGACTGCAACGTCTGCGGTCAGAACCACAGCAAGTCCGACATCCGCGTTCTGGGTCGTCTCGAGTCGGCCTGGATCGTGCGCGTGACGTGCTCTCGCTGCCAGACCAGCTTCAAGTTGCTTGTCGTCGTCGATGAGGCGCTGGCAGCGGTTGCCGAGGCGAAGCCCGTTCCGGCCGGGACCGCGTCGCGGCGAACGCGCGATCGACGCGTCCCAGTGTCGGCCGACGAGGTGCTGGATGCACACGAATTTCTCCGCACCTATGGCGGCGACATCAAGGCGCTGTTCCGGCGCCAACGGGCCGGCGCAGCGACCGTTCCCGAGAGCGAATAGCTCGCGGCGGCGTCGTGCAGGCGCGTGCTTGCATACAATCGACCGCCGCTGACACCTCCGGAGAGGGAGCATGGCTGGGCTGAATGCCGTGATCACCGGATGGGGCTTCTACGTGCCGCCCCGGCGGGTGACGAACACCGACATCGAGCACCTGTTGCTTGAGACCCGCCAGAAGCGCGGCCAATCCGTCGACCCCGGGCGCGACCTGACCAACGACGCCTGGATCACGGAGCGGACGGGCATCAAAGAGCGACGGTTCGCCGGCGAGGGCGAGTTCACCTCGACGATGTCGGCAAAGGCCGCACGCCGCGCGCTGGAGCGCGCGGGTCTGGGGCCACGCGACATCGACTTCATCATCGTCGCGACGGCCTCGCCCGATTACCTGTTTCCGTCCACGGCGGCGCTGATCCAGAACGAGCTCGGCGCCAATCGCGCGGGCGTCATCGATCTGGAGGCGGCCTGCACGGGATTCCTGTACGGCCTTGCCGTCGCCCGCGGGTTGATCATCGCCGGCACCGCACGCACGGTGCTGCTCGTCGGTGCCGAGACGCTGTCGCGCTTTCTCGATTTTGGCGATCGCGGCACCTCCGTCCTCTTCGGCGATGGCGCCGGCGCCGTCGTGATCGAGGCTTCGAACGCCAGCGTCGGCATCGAGAGTGCCGTGCTTCGCGCCGACGGATCGAAGGCCGACCTGCTGCTGCTTCCAGGCGGCGGCTCGCGCAATCCCGCCTCCGGTGACAGCCAGAAGAACGGACTCCATTACATCAAGATGGCGGGCGCCGAGACGTTCAAGCTCGCGGTGCAGATGATGAGCGAGGCCGCGGTGCAGGCGATCCAGGAGGCCGGGCTGCGACAGGAAGACATCGACCTGTTCGTGCCGCATCAAGCCAACGTGCGGATCATCGACGCCATCGCCAAGCGCTTGAAGCTTCCGGCCGAGAAGGTGTTCGTGAACATCCAGAAGTACGGCAACACCTCCGCCGCCTCGATCCCGATCGCGCTCTGCGAGGCGGTCGATGCCGGCAAGGTCAAGCGCGGCGACAAGCTGCTCTTCGTCGCCTTCGGCGGCGGATTTACCTGGGGCGCATGCGTCACTGAGTGGTTCGGTCCCGTCGACGCCTACCGCCAGAAGTCGCTCGTCGGCCGCCTGCAGCGGGAGCTGGAGCAGCGCCTGGAGGAGATCGTCAACCGCTAGTTTCACGCGGTCAGCCGCGACCCCGGTGCGCAGTCAGCCGTCCTTTTCATTTCCCCCGTTCTCTCCCTTGACATCGCCCTAACTCGGGCGCATGCTGCCCGCCGCGTGGTGAATTGTGGGGACAGGTGGGGAACCATCTGTCCACCAGAGACGGGGCCCTGTTGGAAGGCTTTTTCATTGGCGAATTCGCGCATTCTCTCGACGAGCGGGGGCGGCTCGCGATCCCGGCCAAGTTCCGGCCGCGCTTCAAGGAAGGCGCGGTCGTGACCCGGTGGCTGGAGAAATCGCTGGCGGTCTTTCCCACGAAGCGCTTCGCCGAGCTGCAGCGAAAGGTCGCCGAGCTCCCAGTCTCACGCGGCAACGCCCGCCAGTTCACACGCTTCCTGATGAGCGGCGCCCACGATGACGAGCCGGATGGGCAGGGGCGGATCGTCCTGCCGCAGCACCTCCGCGAGTACGCCGGCGTGGCGAATGAGGCCATCGTGGTAGGCGCGAATGACCACCTCGAGATCTGGTCGCCGAAGAACTGGCGCGACTACATCGCGGACACCGAGGGCTCCATGGCGGAGCGCCTTGCGGACCTCGGAATCTAGGTGGCCGCATGAGCCGGTCCTCCTCGAGCAGGTCGTCGCGGCCCTTCAGCCGGCTGGCGCAGGTCGCTTCGTCGATGGCACGCTCGGTAGCGGCGGTCACGCGGCGCGCATCCTCGAGCGCACGGCGCCGGACGGCAGGCTCCTCGGCATGGACGTCGATCCGGCCGCGCTCGCTGTCGCTCGCGAGCGGCTCGCGCCGTTCGGCGATCGTGCCGTCCTGGTGCGGGCCAACTTCGCGATTTGCGACGACGTTGCACGCGAGCATGGCTTTCTCGATTGCGACGGCGTCCTGTTCGATCTCGGCCTCTCGTCGCTCCAGCTGGCCGACGATTCGCGCGGGTTCAGCTTCCGCTCGGAGGGACCGCTGGACATGAGAGCCGATCCCGAACTCGATGTCACGGCGGCCGACCTGGTGAACGGCGCGAACGAGCGCGTTCTGGCGCGGATCCTGGCCGAGTATGGCGAGGAGCCAGAGGCAAGACGTGTCGCCGCGGCGATCGCGCGTCGCCGCACGACGAGGCCGTTCAAGACCGCCGCCGACCTCGGCCGCTTCGTCGCGGGCGTCAAGCAGCAGCGTCCGCGCGGCGTGGATCCGTCCACGCGCGTGTTCCAAGCGCTCCGCATCGCCGTCAACCACGAGCTCGAAAACCTCGGCACAGGGCTGAGCGCGGCGCTGCGCATCCTGCGCCCGGGCGGCCGTCTCGCTGTCATCTCCTTCCATTCGCTCGAGGATCGCGTCGTGAAGACCTTCATGGCGCGCGAGTCGCGCGACTGCATTTGTCCTCCCCACCTCCCCACCTGCGTCTGCGGGCATCGCGCGGGTCTGCGAATCGTTACCCGGCGTCCGGTCCGTCCGGATGCGGCGGAGGTCGAACGCAACCCGCGCGCCCGCAGCGCAGTACTTCGCGTCGCCGAGAAGATCGCTTCGTGATCGGCGCGCTCGCCCTGCGTGGTGCGACGCGCACCACGCGGACACGGACTGTTTCCCGTTCGCAGGCAACACGCCGATCCAACGCTGGCGCCGCCGCGGCGAAGCGCGGCCGCACCGTCCCGTCCCGGCATCGCGGCGCGGCGCGCCGGCGGGTGTCCTTCGATGCCAGCGCGCGCCTCTTCGTCCTGTCCGCCGGCGTCCTCGCGACGGCGTTCCTGATGGCGCTGCTGTACCTGCGCTTTGCGACGTCGATCGCCGCCAGCGGCTACGACCTCCATGATCTGGACGCTCGGCGAGACGAGCTGGTGCGCCAGAACGAGCTCCTCCAGCTGCAGATCGATCGCCTCGAGGCACCCTCGCGCATCGAGTCCGAGGCGCAGCGCCTCGGCCTGGTCAAGGCATCGCGCACGCTGTTCCTGACCGCCGGACCGTCTGTGACGTTGCGGTAGGCCAGGGCGTGTTCCCCGACACGCTGCCCTCCACCCGCATCAAGTTCCTGTTCGCCGGCTTCTTCGTCCTCTCGATCGTGCTGTCAGCGCGGCTGGCCTACTGGCAGGTGCTGCGCCGCGGCGATCTCCTGTCGCAGGCGCGCGCCCAGGTCGTCCAAGCCGAAACGCTCGCGGCCAGACGTGGCGCGATCTACGACCAGAACGGCAGGCTTCTGGCGACGACGGTGCAGCTGCAGTCGGTGTACGCCATCCCGCAGCAGATCCCCGATCATGCCACGGCCGCCGCCGCGCTGGCGCCGCTCCTCGGCGACACCGCGGAACGGATTCGCTCGCGCTTCGACAGCGGCGCGGAGTGGGTCTTCCTGAAACGGCGCGTTCCCGAGGCCGTCAGCGCGAAGGTGAAGGCGCTTGCCATCCCCGGCATCGGCCTCGAGCCGGAACCGAAACGGATGTATCCGGCCGACCTGGCGGCGGCCTCCGCGCTCGGGTTCGTCAATGACGACGGCGTCGGGCAGTCCGGCGTCGAGGCCAGCTATGACGAGGCACTACGCGGTATCCCTGGCGAGCTCGTCGTCGAGCGCGATCCGGCGCAGCGCGCGCTCGCGGTGGGTCTGCGCCAGACCACGCCCGCGGTCGATGGCGCTGACCTGGTGCTCACGCTCGATCTGGCGATGCAGTCCGCCGCCGAACGCGAGCTCGCGCGGGTGGTGAAGAGCGAGAAGGCGGCAGGCGGAACGATCGTGATCCTCGACCCGGACACCGGCGCGATCCGCGCTCTGGCGAGCATGCCCGGCTTCGATCCGAACGACGTCGCGCACGCGGACCCGGAATCGTTCCGCGATCGCGCAGTGTCGTGGACGTACGAGCCGGGCTCGACCATGAAGGCCATCACCATCGCCGCGGCGTTGAACGAGCACGCGGTTGAGCCGAGCACGACCTATGACGACAAGGGCTACGCCGTGATCGGTGGGCGGATCCTCAACAACGCCCAGGGAAGGTCGTATGGACGTCTCGACATCTCCGGGATCCTGGAGAAGTCCGCAAACGCCGGCGCGGTCTTCGTGGCGCAGCGGCTTGGCGCCGAAAAGCTGTCTCGCTACCTGCACGACTTCGGATTCGGGCAAGCGACCGGGGTGGATATCGCGGCCGAGGCCGGCGGGACGGTGCGGCCGGTGGCCGAGTGGTATCCGGTCGATCTGGGTACCGCGGCATTCGGACAGGGCCTGACGGTGACGCCGCTGCAGCTCGCGGCGGCGTACGCCGCAATCGCGAACGGCGGGACCTTGTACAAGCCCTACCTCGTCCAGGAGGTCCATGCCCGCGACGGCTCGGTGCGCCGCACGGAGCCACAACCGGTGCGACGCGTGTTGACTCCCGAGACCGCGGCGATCGTGCGCGAGATGCTGACGAGCGTCGTCGACCGCGGCATCGCGCAGAACGCGCGGCTCAACAGCTATTCCGTCGCCGGAAAGACCGGCACGGCGCAGATCGCCTCGGCCGACGGCAGCTACGTCTCGAACGAGTACATCTCCTCGTTCGCCTCAATGTTGCCCGCGCGTGATCCTCGGTTCGTCGTCCTCGTCGTCATCGAGCGTCCGCAGTCCAGACTGCTCGGAACACTTTCGGCGATGAGCGCGTTCACCGGTCTGGCGGGCGATCTGATGCGGTACGCGCGCGTCGAGCCCGATCGCGTGCGCTAGACCCGCACCTACACTTCGACCGTGTTCGATCTCGCGTTGCTGCTTGACGCGACCAGCGGGCGTGTCGCACAAGGGGCGGCACGTGGCCCGATCGTGTTCCGCGCCGGCGCCTTCGATTCGCGTCGCGTGACCGAAGACAGCCTGTTCTTCGCCCTGCGCGGCGACCGCGACGGGCACGACTTCGTCGCCGACGCGCTCGCGCGAGGCGCCCGCGGGGCCGTGGTGTCGCGTATCCCCGAGGGCATGCCCGACGACGCGTTGCTCATCCTCGTCCCCGATCCGCTGATCGCTCTGCGAGACCTCGCCACCGCGATCCGCGATCGCGCGCCGATCCCCGCGGTCGGGATCACCGGCAGCGTCGGCAAGACCACGACGAAGGAGGCGACCGCTGCCGCTCTGGGCGCGCGCTATCGCGTGCTCCGCAGTCCGGCGTCCTTCAATAACGAGATCGGGGTCCCGATCACGTTCCTGTCGCAGGAGCCGTCGCACGAAGTGGCCGTGGTGGAGATGGGGTTCTACGTCCCCGGCGAGATCGCGGACCTCTGCCGCCTGGTCCGCCCGCGTGTCGGGGTCGTGACCGCGGTGCCGGACAAGCCGGTGCATTTCGCTCGCACGCCCTCCGTCGATGCCATCGCGCGGGGAAAGGCGGAGCTGATCGAGGCGCTCCCGGCGGATGGCACGGCGTTGCTGAACGCTGACGACCCGCGAGTCCGGGAGATGGCGACACGCACGCAGGCCAACGTCGTGCTCTTCGGAACGAGCGACGATGCCGCGTTGCGCGCGCGGGACGTCGTCTCCGACGGTCTCGACGGCGTCCGTTTCACAGCGCAGTTCCGCGGCGAGCACGCGATCGTGCGCTTTCCGTTGCCCGGCGCGCACCTCGTGACCAGCGCGCTCGCCGCGATCGGGGCAGCGGTCGCGCTCGACGTGCCGCTGGACGAGGCCGCCATCGGCGTCGGCACGCTGGAGCGGCCGGCCCACCGCATGAGCGTGCGTCGCGCTGGTGAGCTCACCGTGATCGACGACGCGTACAACGCCAGCCCGGTCGCGGTCGCGGCGGCGCTGCGACTGCTGGGCACGCAAAAGGGCCGCCGGGTCGCGGTGCTTGGCGACATGCTCGAGCTCGGCGCGCTGGCCTCCGACGCGCATCGCGAGGTCGGCACCATCGCCGCACGGACCGCGGACATCTTCGTCGGCGTCGGCGAGCTGACCGGCATCGCTGTGAACGATGCGCGGCGCGCCGGTCTCGCCGAAGCCTATGCCGCGATGGACAACGCCGAAGCGCTGGTGATCCTCCGCCGGCTGCTCCGTCCCGGCGACGTCGTGCTGGTGAAGGGTTCGCGCGCACTGCGCATGGAGGAGATCGTGGACGCGATCCTGGCGTCGCCCGCCGCGTCGTGACGTCGTCCGTCCCGCTGCTGGCGCTGTCGGGCATGCTGCTGACCTTCGTCGTGACGCTCGTGCTGTTCCCGCCGTACATGCGACTGCTGCGCTATCTCGGCATCGTCAAGACGCCGCGCTCGGACGCGCCCACTTCGCATGGGCGGAAGCGCGGCACGCCGACGATGGCCGGCCTGCTGGTCGTGCTCGTGGTCACGCTCGCCACGGTGCTGTTCTACTTCTTCGTTCCCGGTGAAGAGCAAACGCCGGGGCGGACGCGTGGCGACTACGTGGTGCAAACGCTGACGCCGCTGCTCGCGCTCGTCTCGGTGGGCGCGCTCGGCGCGCTCGACGACTACCTCGATGCGATCTTCGGGCGCGGCATCCGCGGCCGGCACAAGCTGATCTGGCAGGCGAGCGTCGCCGTCGCCGGCGGCATCTACATCCAGCGCCACTTCGCCATCACCGGCATCTTCATCCCTCTCTCCGGCGAATGGCTGATCGGCGGTGTGGCGTTCATCGTTCTTGCCATCGTCGCGATCGTCGGAACGTCCAACGGCGTGAACCTCACCGACGGTCTCGACGGCCTGTCCGGAGGCACGGTCGTCTTCGCCTTCCTGTCATTCGCCTTCATCGCTTTTGCACGCGAGTACTTTTTCCTCGCGGTCTTCTGCACGCTGATGACCGGAGCGGTCGCGGCGTTTCTGTGGTTCAACGTGCATCCAGCGGAAGTCTTTCTCGGCGACTCGGGCTCGCTCGCGCTCGGCGCGACGCTCGCGGTCGCATCACTGACGACTGGCTTCATCGCGCTGCTGCCGATCGCCGGCGTGATCTTTTTCATCGAGACCCTGTCGGTGATCCTGCAGGTCGTCTCGTTCAAGGTGTGGCATCGACGCATCTTTCGGATGGCGCCGATCCATCATCACTTCGAGCTGATCGGTTGGCCGGAGGAGAAGGTGACGATCCGCTTCTGGCTGATCGGCGCGCTCGCGGGCATCATCGCAGCGATCCTGGCGTTCGCGACGCCGGTGAAATGAAGACGATTTTCGCCGAGACCATCGTGCGATCGCCGTTGCTCTCGGGGGTGCCCGGCCTGCGACACGGATTCACGACCCGCAAGCTCGGCAGCATGGCCGGTCAGATCCATTCGCGCGACGAGCAGGCCACGAATCGCGCCGCACTCGAAGCCGCGATCGAGCTGCGCCTGATCAAAGCCAGCCAGGTGCACTCCGCGGACGTGGTCCTCGTCGAACGTGGCATCGCGACACGGCTCCGCGACGGCGCGAGCGAGCCGGTATCGAGTGCGATGCGCCTCGAAGGCGACGCGCTCATCACTCGCGAGCGCGGCATCGGCCTCGCGGTCGCCGTTGCCGATTGTGCGCCGATCTTGCTCGTCACGCCCGATGGTTGGATCGCCGCCGCTCACGCCGGCTGGGAGGGGACGACGAAGCGGATCGTCGGCGCGGTCCGTGACGCGATCGCCGCGCGTGGCGGGCGCATCGTCGACGCGCGTGCCGTCATCGGTCCGGCCATCGGCGGCTGCTGCTATCGCATCGACGCCGCGCGCGCCGCGCTCATCCGCGAACGTCTCGGCGACACGGCAAGCCTGGTCGGTCCTGTCGACGGCAGATTCGACTTTGCGATCGCGGACGAGCTTGCGGCGCAGCTCCGCGCCGCGGGTGTGCCGCGGATCGACGTGCTCGACCGCTGCACCCGGGATGAGGTCGGCACGTTCTTTTCGCATCGCGGCGAGGATGGCAAGGCCGGCAGAGGCCTCGCCTTCATCGGGTGGAGTCAGGCGTGATCAACGACGTCGCCGTGCGCGCGAGCGAGCTCCGCGGGAAGCGCGTCACGATCGTCGGCCTCGGAAAGGGCCGTACCAGCGTGGGACTGGCGCGGTTCCTGGCCGGCGCCGGCGCCGTCATCACCGTCACCGATTCACGCGGCGCGGCGGACCTGAGCGAGGGGATCGCACGGCTTGGCGAGCTCCCGGTCGCGCTGCGTCTGGGTGTGCGGGATGACGAGGCGGTCGCCGACTCCGACTACGTCTTCGTGATCCCGGGCATCTCGCCCAGCGTGTCGACGATCGTGCGCGCCGAGCAGCTCGGCATTCCGGTCCTGACCGAGATCGGGCTCTTCTTCCGTCTTTGCCCCGCCCCGATCGTGGGCATCACCGGAACGAAGGGAAAGACGACCACGACGACGCTGATCGGCCGGGTGCTGTCGCAGGGGGATCGGCCAGTGATCGTCGCCGGCAACATCGGTGAAGCGGTGATCCATCGCTTGCCGGAGATCACACCGCGGCACTGGGTCGTGCTCGAGCTGTCTTCGTTCCAGCTGGAGACCCTGCGCGCGAGCCCGCACATGGCCGTCATCACGAACGTCACGCAGGATCACCTCGACTACCACGGCAGCGAGGAGGCCTACGTCAAAGCCAAGCGTTCGATCATCGCCTGGCAGACGCACCAGGACTTCGCCGTGCTGAATCTGGATGACCCCACCGTCGTGGCGATGCACACCGGTTCCGACGGGCAG
>Ga0066709_100001974_pt1 | contig 14377 bp, 10 predicted proteins | sample GraSoiAngelo_158_FD_79665 | JGI IMG/M metagenome (GOLD analysis project Ga0066709, IMG submission 79665) | Grasslands soil microbial communities from the Angelo Coastal Reserve, California, USA - 14_1009_16_30cm | ecosystem: Environmental > Terrestrial > Soil > Grasslands | place: USA...
GAACTCGCGCAGTGGGAACGCCAGCACCTTCATGAATGTGAACTTTGCCAGCAAATTGTGTGTTTGCTGCTCCGTCAACTGGACGCTTCCAGCAATTGAAACTCGAACAGATTTGCCGTCAAGTTGTCGGGAAATTCGAGTTTGTACTCGTTGAACAAGGGCCGTAAAGGATCCAGTGACCTCGATTATGACGCCCGAATCGCTTTGAAATAGATGGGCAAACCGGGGGAGGCTCACCACTCGATCACCAACCTGGAAGCGCTGCATCAATCGATGTAGTGCCACCGCGGGATCGAGGCGAACCCGCCGCCTAATCTCAATGCATAAATCAAGAGAGGCCTGACAGGACAGGTGAGATCCTTCATACGATCTGCTACTATTGGTCGGGTCAATCGCCGCACGGATGCACTTACGCGCTAGTGCCTCTTCATGCAACGATACAAAGTCGATGAAAACGTCGTAATACTTGCGCAGTTTGCCCACTTGTATCCCAGCCATACAGGCGTTGTTATTCGTTTCAAACCAGACCCCTTTCGCACAACGTTTAACGAGTACACCATCCGATTTCCGGATGGCTCGACGGCCGATCTGTTCGAATTCCAGCTAATCGACAACATCTCGAACGACGTAAAGTAAGCAGTTCCGTTAGAAACCTGGAACACTTCCGCGATGGAGACATCCCTCCTAACGGATTCCTTACACATACCATTTCGGCCCCTTCGCTGCACCGCCGACTTGCGGAGGTTCTAAATGCTCAGGTATTTTTTCGATAAGCCAGGAGGGGCAAACGACATGAAGTCCGATCATATCGACAATCGCAAGTTGTACGAGATCGTCACGATGGACGCCGTCCTCGAACAAGCCGCAGTTGAGCACTTGAAAACCTGCGACGAATGCTTGGAGATGATTCGCGTCCTGGTTCGTCAAACTATTTCCAACCCACTCAATCCTTAAGAGACGAGAAGGTCCGTAAGCCGAAGATCACCGCGGTCCGCATGGGTATTTCTACCCGCTGACCGCGCCGCACGGCGAGAAGTGCGATTAGATCGAAAGCGCGCCTAAAATTCGCGATAAGGACTGAGGAATTACGACCAAGATGTTCAACGCTCCACACGCTACATCGCCGAATTTGAAGATGCCGTGACTATCTGCTGTGGTCGTGTGTATCGGCATACCCTCTTTCATCAAGCGGACCTCAACGTTTTTCAAAAGGTTCTTCGTGCGTCTTTCGAGGACCTGACCCATGATGGACGCACGCGATTTTGCGGTTGTGATTATCATGTCCAGGTCGAATGGCGATGTTTGAAGGATCAGTTGCCTACCGGAAGCATGACCGCGCGTTTGAACCGCGGTCTCCCGTTGCTGACTGTCAAAAATGAGATCTGCGATGAGCGTCTTGTAATTGGGCGCATCTTCGATGATTTGGAATTCAAAAAGCTTGGCGGGCGCAGCATTTGCAAATTCCACCGTGTATTCATTGAACATTGGCCGGAATCGATTGGCGCTGACGCTGAGGACAACGGCCGAATGACCAGGGTACAAGTGGGCGAACTTGGGAAGGATGAAAACCGCATCGTTTGTTTTGAAACGTTGCATAATCCATGCCTTCAGCCGGTCCCTTCCGTCGGATTGCCCGGGTCCTGCTTGTGAAAAATCGTATGCCGGTTGGCTTCGGCTAGCCAGGGAAAACCACTTGCCTATTTTTCGAAGTGCCAACTACGCAGCGTCAGCCGGCAATTCAGAATTTTCGGCTGAGCTAACGGCGGGGTGGTTTACGAAGACGTGCAGAACGCTTTGGCACATGTTGCATTCACGAAGATGTTCGTGTTCCCATTCCTCCAATCTTAGCCGTCCAGTCGCCATATCCACTAAACGGCGATTTTCAATGTGCGCTGTGACCATAACTACGCCGCTGGATCAGATTCTGATTCATGTTCTTCTGGAAGGCTCCCAATCCTGTCGTCCAGAAGCGGTTTCCAAATCGTTGTGAGTTTCGGATGATTCGGGCAGTCAGGAAATATCGTGCCTGCCTTGATGACGATCTCGGCACCGCAACAAAGGCTTTTATAAACTCCAAATTTCTCGTTGTCCTCACCGTTCTGCGGCACGTGTGATTCTCCGGCGATCACATTGTCCGTCCCCCAGCATGCATATGGCCATTTGAAGCATGACTATTTTCAGTGGCTTATCGTGGGAAGTGGATTACCACCCGGTCAAAATATGGCCGGGCAGCCCGGTAAGAAATGGCTCTTTCGCTCCGCTATGGGTTTCCGACCAGAAAGAACGGCGCCCAGTAGAATGGATTTGGATGTTCCTGACGAGTCGCCAGCAGAGCTGACCGGAAAGCCGCCGATCGTGTGGCGCCCTTTTGCCATTCCTGGTAAAACTGCACCATTAAGGCCGCGGTCGATTCATCATGCACGTTCCACAAACTCAGCAGCAGCGACCGTGCGCCGGCATACAGAAAGCCGCGCATAAGACCCATCAGATCGTCACTGCGGGTCACTGCACCCATGCCGGATTGGCACCCGCTGAGCGTAACGAGATTCGTTTGACACGTCATCGAAAAAAGATCTAATGCAGTGCACCACCCGTCCGCCAGTTTGAAACTCGAAAACATCGGGTTGTCTTGGCGGAAAATTGTGTGCGTCCCGATATGTATAAACGAACATGCCGTAGAGTTTTCCGCAAACGCGGCGCGGGTGGCTGTCGCATCGCGGAGGATTCGCGCATCGGGGAAGAGGCGGCTGAGGCGGGATATCTCTTCCCGGATCAGTGGCGCGTTTTCATCAGCAATTCCGACAAGCAGAGGAGACTTCCCCTGAACGCCTGGTTTCTCGAGGCAATACTTTAGGACTGAGGCGCTCGGTGCGTAAGAGATCTCATAGTTGTCTATTAAGTACCTCTCTCCATCATGGAACGCGTGGAAAGGCAGGAAATGCAAATTGGAGTGCGGGACGATGGCGATATGTGGTGTTCGGATTTCGCCGATCAATGGCGCCACCAGGCTGCGATAGAGCTCGGTTAAGCGGTCGCGTGTCGACTCCAGAAATTGGCGCGAATGAACGGCCAAGCAGTCGCGATCCAGCATCACTTGCTCGAATTGAAAGCGGAGGTGGTCTTGCAGGTTCGAGACACAGCTTGCCTGACAAAGGCGGCGAAACACTTTTGCATTGTCCCGAGATACGACGAACGCGAGCACTTCGTCGCCACTAGTGAAATATTCAACAACTGTGGTTCGGGCAGGAAGGACTTCGCGAACCGAGTTAATTGTGACCGTGGAAACCTGCTGCAGAGAGCCGCATTCCGGGTTCACTCGTGAGACTTCGCGCAGGGTCCGCGCCAATTCCCGCTCCTTCAGGGCGATGCCATGATAGCTCGGGAGCAAAGAAATCTGGCGCGCTTCGGGCTTTGAACGCGCATATTCTACATTCAGTTCTTCACGCAGCTTACGGACTTTCGCGAGAAGTACGTGTTCGGGTTGTCTCAGAGCAGAAGGCGCATGGTGGGCTAGAAGCTCCACCAGGCCCCGAGATCTCGCCCTTTCACACCATTCGTACGCAGCTGAAAGTCCTTCCTCGGGTCCCCTTCTGTCCAGAGAAAGACGGACGAGAGCTTCATGCGCGTGCTGTCGGCCTTCCAAAAATGTCACTCTGAGATCGTCATGATGCAGATGCGTTTGATGACGCTCCAGTTCTTGGGCCGCTATTTCATAATGGAGCTGTGCCTCGTCCCATTTCCCCATCCGCTCGGCAATCTCTGCACGCAGGAGATAATAGGGGAACAGCACAAGCGGCAACGTGGTTTTTCGGATGAGCTCGTGTATTTCCGCAGTTGTGACTTCAGCGCCCACCAAATCGTTCAACACATACGCAATACGGCCCGAAAGAACGAGACTCGCAATTCGCTTTGATGGGATAGCCAGTTGTTCAAAGGTCTGTTTGGCCTGCCGCGCCAGAGTCCGAGCGTCCAAATGGCGTCCGAGAGAAAAATACAATTCAGCGCGATAGAGATCCAGGAGGCCAACCCAGTACAGGTTACCTTCTTTCTCAAAGAGTTTCAGTGCAGAGCTGAAAGCATCGAGCGCCTCACTAAAACGCCGCAGTTGCATGAGCGCCACACCGTAGAAGGTTGTTGCTTTGGCCCGCTCATAAGGCAGATTGAGATCCCGAAAATAGGCGCTCGCCCGCCTGGCCAGTATTGATGCGTCTTCGGCAAGATTAAGCTGCAGGTAGATTTCTGCTTGGTCCAGGTCGCACAAGGCGCCGTGGCGCTGGCTTCCAGAAATTTCGAACCGGTCGCGAAGACGGCTGAAGGCCTGCAGTGCCTCGCTGTAACGGCCGCGCAGAAAGCTGAGGTAGGCGCGATTATAACTGGCCTGCGCGGACAGGTCTGCCAGTCCCAGCGCGTCGCTCAGCTTTTCAGAACGTTCATACAGTTTGTTGGATTCTTCGAATCGGTCGATGTTGGAAAAACAGTTGGCGAGATTCAGACAAGTCTGCGCTAGAGCCTGTCTATCATTCATCGCTTCGAAGATATTTGCGGCTTTCCGGTAATATTTTGCGGCATTCGTGTAATCGTCGAGACGGCGGTAAAGAATGCCTAGATTCGTGAAAAGACGCGCGCGGGCATGTTCGTCACCTGTTTTCGTGAACCACTTATCAGCAACCTCTGCCACATCCAGAGCGTCCAGGTGCCGCCCAGCGTGGGTGAGCGCTGCTACGTAGCCGATACGCTGGCGCGCCGCCTGCTCTTGCTCACCCATGGATTCCAGTTTTTCTATGGCGTTCTTGTAGTACGGAATCGCTTCTCCGTACTGCTCGTTGGCAGTCAGGCTGTACGCAAGCATTCCCCATGCCTGAAGCAAAAGCCGATCGCTTTGCGATTCGGTCGCCAGGTGCAGAGCGCGTCGCGCGAGGGATACACTCTGCGTCGATGCCTCACTGCGAGGCTGGCCGGCATAGAGCTTCGCGCCCCGAATGTCGTCCCACATTCGATCGAATGTCTGCTCTAACTGTTTCTGCGGAGTCATTTCGCCCCGATCAATCATGAAGAAAAACCCAGAGGGTAGGTAACCGGCCGAGCGCGCCAGGAGAGCATCCTCTGAGATTCATCCGGGTTCAAGCCGCTGCATTGCGACGAGCTTCGATTTGCCAACTCTTGAGCTTATTCAAAAGTCCCTTGTAGCAGATGTTCAACCGTTGCGCCGCGAGTCTACGGTTCCAGTTTGTCTGGCCGAGAACATGCAATACCATCTGGCGTTCGGTTTCCTCGGTCAGTTTAGCGATGACCGATTTAAGGCAAATGAAATCGTTTTCGGCAGGCAAGTGGGCTGCGGGCTTAGCGCCATCTGATACAGCAAACACCGGACCAGAAGCGGCCGCGCTGACTTCGAGCGATTCCCTGGCTTCCACTGCTGAAGACATATCGATCAATTCCATGTCCTGTTCGGGCAGGATGAGATGCCGCTTTATTGCGTTTTCGAGCTGGCGCACATTACCAGGCCAGTCGTAGCGCATGAACTTATCCATTAGCCCCGATGGAAGTTCATCGATAGCGCTTCCTAACGCGTCACGATGTTTCTTCGCGAAGTAATCACACAGGAAAGGGATATCTTCTTTTCGTTCGCGGAGCGGTGGGATGCTTAGCGTGACCACGTTCAATCGGAAATACAGATCATCGCGAAATTGACCTCGTGGCACCGCCTCCTCTAGTTTACGATTCGTCAGCGCGAGGATGCGTACGTCGACTTTGAGCGATCGTTTCCCACCGAGCCTGCAAAACTCTCCGTCTTCCAGAACGTGAAGCAGCTTTGCCTGAAGATCTCTGGGCATTTCTCCGATCTCGTCCAAGACGATGCTTCCTTGGTTCGCCAGCTCAAATTTTCCGGGCTTTTCGCCGACAGCGCCAGTGAAGGCCCCGCGCTCGTACCCGAACAGCTCCGACTCTAAAAGATCACGCGGAAGCGCGGCGCAGTTGACTTTTACAAGCGGTTGGCCGACGCGCCGCGAATGACGATGAATGAAGCGCGCAACCACTTCCTTACCGACACCAGATTCTCCCAGGATCAGGATTGGAACATCGGTTTGCGCAACCATTTTTGCAATGTTCCAGACTTGCGCCATTTTGGGGCTCTGAGAGTTGAATGCCTGAGTATCGAGTTCAGCTCGATGAGAGATCTTCGGTTTTAGTGAAGGGTTCGCTGTCTGTTGTTCTCTTCGTAGAAGAGATGTAATCGTCGCTAAAAGATGTTTCGGATCGACGGGCGCGACGACGGCATCGGCCGCCCCGAGCTTAAGTGCCTCAACCACAACACGCGTCTGATGCTGGGCGGCGACAATGACCACCGGGAGGGGCCGGCTCAGTCGCTTCGTTGTGACCAAGAGGTTGAGCCCAGCCATACCTAACGTGAAAACACTTAGGACAATCAAAGCAGGCATGGCTTCGGGATCGATTCTCACGGTACGCTCTACCTTCTTTTCGACGACATAGCCGAGAGCGCTGGCCGGCTCTGATAACCTGGCGGCGATGCCGGTATCGTCGCCAACGATCCAAATCCTTCGTTGGTTCATCCTTAGACCAAGTCGGTCGCTGTAGTAAGACTCGTACGACTTCGACGAAGTGGTCCAAGCAAGCGCACTTCCAAGAGATCTGCTCTCCTAAGTGGCGCAGGATCTGTAACTGCTCACGTATTTGTTATCGTGATCCAAAGCTATGCATAAAACGTCTAGGAAATTTTTCCCGGTCGGTAAAATCGGGAGTTGAATTCCGCATGGTCCTTGAACTACCACATCAATGGGCAACTCCGTCTCGCGCTGGTGTCGGCTGGGGGACGGCCACCATTGACCATCATTCCACAATCACACCCTTGGCCAGGTTTCGCGGCCTATCGGCATCAATGCCATGCAGCACCGCCGCATAATAGGCAAACAATTGGAGCGGGACCACTGTGAGAAAAGGATTCGAGAACGGATCTGCCTCGGGTATTTGTACGACGTAGTCGGTCCTTCCCGTGATCTCCCGGTCTCCCTCAGCGGCCATCGCGAATACCAAACCATCGCGCGCTTTCACCTCTTCCAGGTCCGCCAGCGTTTTTGCGTAGACAGTGTCACGCGGAGCCAGCAGAACGACCGGTGTCCTTTTATCTACTAAGGCGATCGGACCGTGCTTGATCTCAGCGGAGGGGTAAGCTTCCGCGGACAGATAAGAAACCTGTTTCAGCTTTAGAGCACCTTCAAGGGCAATGGGAAAGTTGATTCCCCGTCCGAGGTAGAGAACGTGAGGATAATCCTCACACAATCGTCCAGCGACTGCTTCGACGGCAGAGCACTTGTCGAGAACGCGTTCGAGCTGTTCGGGAACACGATTTAGGAGGCGCAGGCGCCCACGAATATCATCCTGATTCATAGCGGCTCGAGCGCTGGCGAGGAAAAGTCCAAGCAGATAAAAAACAACCAGTTCCGTGGTGAATGTTTTCGTTGAAGGCACGGCAATTTCCGGACCGGCACGGGTGTAGATCGCGGAGTCCGCCGTTCGAGCAGCCGTACTTCCGGGGACGTTGCAGATCGAAAGTACAAAGGCACCTTTATCGCGAGCCCGCTGCATTGCTGCGAGTGTGTCGGCTGTTTCCCCGGACTGCGTGACACCAACGACCAAGGTATCCGGGCCCAACAGAGGGTCGCGGTATCGGAACTCTGAAGCATAATCCACATCCACGTGAAGGCGGGCGAAGCCTTCGATGAAGAACTCTCCTACGAGCGCCGCATGTCGTGAGCTCCCGCAACCGACGATGACCACATGTTTCATCGATCTAAATATTTCGGCGGGTCCGATTTCATATTCAAGTGTCACTCCCTTGGTTATATCCGCCCGGCCGCGAAGAGTGTCGCGAATTACGTCGGGTTGCTCGAAGATCTCCTTGGACATGTAATGCCGGTAACCTTTCAAGCCGGCTGAATCTGCAGACCAAGCGATGTGTTCCGCATCTCGAAGGACTGGGCTCCCGTCGAAAGCGATCAATTTGACCGATTGATTGGAAATGGTGGCGCTTTCACCCTCGCTCAGCGGAATGATCTGCGACGTAAAGGGCAACAGAGCGAGCACGTCCGAAGCGATGAAGTTTTCGTTTTGTCCGATTCCTATCATCAGAGGTGAGCCCAACTGCGCGGCGACAAGCTGCGAACTGCCCGCGGTGCAGATGGCGAGAATCGCGAATGAGCCCTTGATCTCTTGAAGTATGGCCTGCACCGCCTTGAAAAGATCCCCTTTGAAACGGGATTCGATCAGGTGAGCTAGTACTTCCGTGTCTGCCTCTGTCTGGAAATGGTGTCCTTCTGAGGCTAATCGGCCTTTCAATTCGGGAAGGTTTTCGACGATCCCATTTTGGACAACGATGAACTGTCCGGTGCAATCCTGGTGCGGCGGGGCATTTCGCTCGCTTGGTCGGGCGCGGGTGACCCATAGCGTCTCGCCGATCCCCCAAGCCAGTTCCTTAACAATCAGTTCGGCCTGTTTCAGTTTCGTTTCCAGGAGTGAAACGCCACCGACCGCGCGAACAATCTTCGTTTCTCCGCAGCTGACAATGGCGATGCCGCACGCGTCGTAGCCCTTATGTTGGACCTCGCGCAGTCCGCGCAGGAGCACCTCGGAGGGATGTCTCCGCCCGATATATCCGAAGATGCCGCTCACAACTCATCTTCCTTTGCCACGACCGGTGGTGGAAGCAACACGCCTTCCATCTGTCTTTGAAATACCGCAGCGCCACAAAGCGATTCTCAACAAAGGTCTTGTTCCTCGAGCTGTGAATCGGGATTCATAAACGCTTGTGTCATGTCCATTCATATTTGGCATAACTGTTCGCAGTTCAAATCGCGGCGAGACCGTCCACAAAGACTCGTTGCATCAGTGAATTCCCCTGATTACGGCTGCTGGCGCGTTGCGTGCTACGCCAGTTCGGTCAGGCACGAAATCACAAAGTAAGGGCGAGCGAAGATGAAAATGTCGTTTTGGATCGCGCCAGGTATTTTCACACTCCTGGCATTCAATACAGCGCTTGGCCGACAACAAAGTGGCACGAGAGTATCGATCGAGCCTGAGTCGCAGCGCGCCGAAACTGGCTCAGCACCCACGTTACAGACGCGGTTCCCTCGGTACCGCGTGCGCGCCGGTGATGTTCTGGATTTGAACTTCTCTTTCACACCCGAGTTCAATCAAACGATTACAGTGCAACCCGACGGTTACATCAATCTTCGTGGGATCGGAGATGTCCATATTTCAGACAAGACGGTGCCTGAAGTCGTCGAAGCGGTGCGTACTGCATACAGCAAAATTCTCCGAGCCCCTGCGGTCACGGTCGAGTTGAAGGATTTTGAAAAGCCGTACTTCATCGTTGGAGGGGAAGTCACTCGACCCGGCAAATACGATCTGCGCGGCGACACGACCATTCTTCAGGCCGTAGCGATGGCCGGAGACTTCAAACCCCAGTCCAAGAGTTCTCAAGTCCTGCTGTTCCGCCGCGTTTCTGACGATTGGGTGGAGGTCAAAGAACTTGATCTCAAGCACATGTTACGCAGCCGGAACTTGAACGAGGATCCCCATTTGCGTCCAGGGGACATGGTTTTCGTACCCAAGAGCAGATGGTCGAAACTCGACCGCTTTATTCCTGTTCCGACTCTGGGAATGTTCTTCAACCCTTTGAATTATTGATGGCTATTCGGAGATTAATGGAAGAACAAAGCCTTGAACTGATCAATGCGGCACGACTGCCGTCGCACAGCCTCCGGGATTGGGTGGCCCCCTGCTTCCGGCATGGACGCCTAATGATCGTTTCATTCCTGGTGGTCTTGGCTGGTGTGATTCTTGTGACCTGGATGATACCGGCCCGATATGAAGCACAAGTGAAGATCTTGGTGAAGCGCGAGCGGGCCGACCCAGTAGTAAACCTGGATCCTAATACCCCATTGTCCACTCCATCTCTCACGGAAGAAGACCTGAATTCCGAAGTGGAGTTGCTCAAGAGCCGCGATCTGCTGGAGAAAGTGGTGGCTGCGTCTGGCCTCGATACGCAGGTCAAGCAATCTTTTCTCAGCTCCGTGTCGGAGGTAATCGAAGGGCATCCGGGAGAACAGGTTCCGCCCAGTCAGTTACGGACTGTGCGGGCGGTACGAACCCTGGCGAAGAGTCTCAATGTAGAGCCTTTAAGGAAGACGAAATTGATTCTTGTCACTTACGAATCGACCGATCCACAACTATCGGCGAGGGTACTGCAGACTCTGTCGCACTTGTATCTCGAAAAACATGTCGCCGTTCATCGTGTCCCTGGCGCTCTGGACTTCTTTCAGAATCAGACCGAGCAATATCGGCAAAGACTCCTCCAGGCCCAGCGACAGTTGGACGGATTCGGCCGCGAGAACGGAGTGGTCGCTGCATCAATGGAAAAGGAAATCAGCATTCGAAAGCTCGCCGATTTCGAAGGTGACCTGCAGAAAACTCGCGCAAGGGTAGCGGAAACTGAGCAGCGGATCCGTACGTTGGAACAACTGGAGGCGGTAACGCCGGAGCGGCTCACGACGCAGGTGCGAAAGTTGGACAATCCGGTCTTGATGCAGCATCTCAAGTCCAACGTTTTGGATCTGGAAATGAAACGCTCCGAGTTACTGAATAAGTTCACCCCGGATTACCGGCTCGTGAAGGACATCGAGGTTCAGATCGGGCAGGCTCGTGAAGCTCTGGTAAAGGAGGAGAACAACCCGTTGCACGAGGAAACGACCGATCGCAACACGACACACGAGTGGATTAAGGGAGAACTGGCCAAGGAGCGAACGGAACTGACAGCGCTGCGTGCGGAAGAGGCCGCATCCGCTCGGGTCGTCGACGGGTATCGCAGTCAGGCACAACAACTGAATCAAACCGAAATGATCCAGCAGGACCTGCTGCGTTCGGCCAAACTGGCTGAAGACAATTTTTTGCTTTATTCGCGCAAACAAGAAGAAGCACGAATACAGGACGCCCTGGATCAACGGCGGATTGTTAACGTGTCGATCGCTGAAGAACCCACAGTGCCGGCGTTACCTTCGAGCCCGCATCGCGCGCTGAATCTCGCGCTTGGAGGTTTGCTGGCTTGCTTGGTCAGCCTTGGGTTGGGCTATACAGCAGATTATTTGGATAGTACTTTCCGGACGCCGCAAGAAGTCGAGGTCTTTCTGAATACCCACGTGCTGGCGTCATTGCCGAAGAATTGATGGAACGTATGTTTTCAAAGCTGGCGGATGCCATGGCGATTCGTAATTTCGAAATCCCAAGGCAAGGGAATAGCGACGAACAACCCTTCAATGGATTCGCCTCGGGAGACGTTCGCGCCCGGACGAGCGGACAGACACTGAACCTCAACGAACAGACTCGTGAAGAGACCATCAGGTTGGTGCGGCAAGTCTTTTTCTCGGGCCGCTCGAAACCGCAGGTTGTGGTTTTTTCCGGCGTTGAGCATGGAAGCGGGTGCACCTGGGTATGCGCCCGCACTGCGGATATGTTGGCCGCCCATGTCGATGGTTGGGTTTGCTTGGTCGACGCCGACCTCCGGTCGCCGTCCTTGCGCCGTCATTTCGAAATCGAAACCTCCTCGATCATCGTTAATGAAGAGTTCCTTTCCGCCCCTGTTCGTCAAACCGCCGGCCGGCCCGGTGGACCCAACCTCTGGTTGCTGTCCTTGAGCGCGGAGAGGGCGGATTCGCAAAGTTTTGAGCGTCTTCGGTCGCGAGTGCCGGAATTGCGAAATGAGTTCAGTTACATCCTGATCGATGCTCCTCCAATCAATTCCCACGCCGATGCCGCGCTACTGGGCGGAGTGGCAGACGGTCTGGTCATGATCTTGGGGGCCAATGACACTAGACGAGATGCGGCCTTGAGAGCCAAAGAAACGCTTCATGCCGGGGGCATTCCGTTGTTGGGAGCTGTACTTAATAAGAGGACCTTTCCGATACCCGAGAAACTTTACAAGAAGCTGTAGGCGAAAGAGCAGATGAAGGGAGAGCAAGGGACGTGGCAGAACAGATTGTCAAGGAAGCGCCTAATAGAACGGCACCGACAGTGCCGTTCATGGATCTAGTAAGCGAGCATCAGAGGCTTCGCGATGAGCTTAGACAAATATGGGATGGTTTGTTGGACACCGCCGCTTTTGTGGGAGGACCTCAGGTCGATCAGTTTGAACGATCATTTGCCGAATTTTGCGAGGTAAAACATGCGATTGGTGTGGCTAACGGCACCGATGCGCTAGTACTTGCCCTCAAAGCGTTGGTAGTCGGCCGCAATGAGGAGGTCATAGTGCCGGCCAACACCTTTATTGCCACTGCTGAGGCAATTGTGCATTCTGGTGCAAAACCTGTTTTTGTGGATATCGATCCAAGGACTTACAACATCGATGCTTGTCAAATCGAGCGTCATCTTACACGGCAAACCAGAGCCATCATACCTGTCCATCTTTACGGGCAACCCGCCGATATGGATGCGGTCCTCGCCATAGCGAGGCGACATGGTCTTAAGGTCATCGAAGATTCGGCACAGGCACACGGCGCCCGGTACCGTGGCCAAAGAGCAGGCTCGATAGGTGATGTTGCCTGCTTTAGCTTTTATCCAGCCAAGAACCTTGGTGCATGCGGCGACGCCGGCGCCGTGGTAACCAACGATGACGATACCGCAACAGCGGTGCGAAGACTGCGCGATCATGGCGGGCTCAAGAAATACGAACATCATTCCATTGGCTACAACAGCCGGCTGGATAGCCTTCAAGCAGCAGTACTGCATCGGAAATTGCGGTACCTCGAGCGACGCAATGAAATGAGACGACGGCACGCCGAGACCTACAACGAATTGCTTGCCTCCATTCCGGCCATTGTTACGCCCTTCGTGCCGGGCGGAGTGGAGAGCGTCTACCACCTGTATGTGGTTCGCCTTGAGAAGGGCAACCGAAGTGATCTGCAACGATACTTGCAGGAGCGCGGGGTACAAACCGGAATCCATTATCCTGCGCCGATTCCCTGCACACCGGCTTTCGCGCGTTTCAATGTGCATGCGTGTCCGGTCGCAGAGCAATATGCAGCGACAATCCTGTCCCTGCCGATGTTCCCCGACATGGAGGAGCGCCAAGTGGAGTACGTAGCCAAACTGCTGAGCGATTACATGGAGGTTATATGATCAAAATAGGTGTCATCGGTTGCGGATATTGGGGACCAAACCTGATCCGGAACATGCTCAAAGTAGCAGGATGCCAAGTTGTGGCAGTTGCCGACAAAAGACCCGACCGGCTCGAAGCTGTGAAGTGCCTCAACCCGGGAATGAAAGTCACGACATCGGCTCGCGAATTGGTGGAATCCGACCATATCGACGCCATCGTTATAGCGACACCGATTTCGACTCACTTTGAATTGGCCAAGGCCTGTGTCACTCAGGGCAAACACGTCCTGATTGAGAAACCCATGACCACCACCGTCGCCGACGCCAGAGAATTAATTCATCTGGCGCAAGAAATGGGACGAGTGTTGATGGTCGATCACACTTTCATCTATTCCGGCGCGGTTAGGAAACTGCGAGACATCATCGACTCCGGGGAACTCGGAGAGATCTATTACTACGACTCCGTGCGACTCAACCTCGGCTTGTTTCAACCCGACGTGAATGTCCTTTGGGATCTCGCGCCTCATGATTTCTCCCTCCTGACATATTTGTTGGATAAGAAGCCGATCCATGTATCCGCGCAGGGAAGCTCGCCGGTCCGGTGGAACGGATGGAAACAAGAAAGCATCGCTTACGTCACTGTAGAACTCGAAGGCGGTGTGCTTGCCCACTTCCATTTGAACTGGTTGTCTCCGGTAAAGTTGCGGCGGACGTTGATCGGTGGCAGCCGAAGGATGGTGATTTACGACCATCTGGATTCAGACAACCAGGTCAAGATCTTCGACAAGGGCGTTGAAATCCTGGAGGACCGTGAACGGTACAAAGCACTGGTGCAGTACCGGACAGGAGACCTTTTGGTCCCGAAGGTCGATCAGACCGAAGCTCTGGAGACCGCCTGCAGACATTTTATACATTGCATCGAAACCGGTGAAAAACCAATCACGGATGGCTATGCAGGACTGCGAGTGGTGGAACTGCTCGAAACAGCGGAGCGATCGATCAAGAAGGCAAGCTCTATCAAGGAAGCGAAGGAGGACCTGAACGAATGGAAATTTCAGAAACTCAGTGCATAGCGCCGGACGTGAAATTCGGGAAGGACGTGAAGATTTACAACTTTGTCAATCTGTACGGTTGTTCGATTGGAGATCGCAGCAAGATTGGAGCATTCGTCGAAATACAGAAAGGCGCAAAGATCGGGGCGGACTGTAAA
>Ga0066709_100001975_pt1 | contig 14377 bp, 14 predicted proteins | sample GraSoiAngelo_158_FD_79665 | JGI IMG/M metagenome (GOLD analysis project Ga0066709, IMG submission 79665) | Grasslands soil microbial communities from the Angelo Coastal Reserve, California, USA - 14_1009_16_30cm | ecosystem: Environmental > Terrestrial > Soil > Grasslands | place: USA...
CGCGACCGGCACCATCTAGTCGAACTCGCCGGAGGCGAGTCCGCTTGATGGGATGGCAGTCCCGCATATCGGGAGCGGGACGTCGCGTCGTTCCGTGTAGACCCTTGGACGCCACGAGTCGGTACTGCCTTCCCACCGCTGGCGCACCGCCGCCAACTCGGCCGCCTACCTGGTACCCCACCTGCGGCCCGGCCTTACGCTGCTGGACATCGGCGCCGGCCCCGGAACCATCACGGCCGACCTCGCCGCCCTCGTCTCACCCGGCCGGGTCACCGCCGTCGAGGTGACCGAGCAGGCGCTCCGCCTGGCCCGCGCCGAGGCCGACGCGCGCGGCGTGGACAACATCGACTTCGTCGTCGCCGACGTGCACGCGCTCGACCTCCCCGACGACAGCTTCGACGTGGTACACGCGCATCAGGTACTGCAACACGTCGCCGACCCGGTCCGGGCGCTGGCCGAGATGCGCCGCGTGTGCCGGCCCGGCGGCATCGTGGCCGCGCGCGACGGCGACTACGCCGGCTTCACCTGGTACCCCGAGGTACCCGCACTCGACGGCTGGCTCGCCCTGTACCGCACCGTCGCGCGGCGCAACGGCGGCGAGCCCGATGCCGGCCGGCGCCTGCTGTCCTGGGCGCGCGCCGCCGGCTTCACCGACGTCACGCCGGGCGCGAGCACGTGGTGCTTCGCCACGCCGGACGACCGCCAGTGGTGGGGCCGGTTGTGGGCCGACCGCATCCGGTACTCCGACCTGGCCGGTCAGCTCGTCGACCACGGCCTGGCGACGACCGCCGACCTGGAGCGCGTCGCACGGGCCTGGCTGCACTGGGCCGACACCCCGGACGGGTGGCTCGCGCTGCTGCACGGCGAAATCCTGTGCCGCGCATGACTCACGCCCAGAGCTGTCCCTCCAGGTGCTCCTCGGCCTCTGCGAGGGTGCCGCCGTAGCCACCGGTGGACAGGTACTTCCAGCCGGCGTCGGCCACCATGAACGCGACGTCCGCCCGCCGCCCCTCGCGCAGCGCCTCGTGCGCCACGTTGAGGGCGGCGTGCGCGACGGCTCCGGTGGAGAAGCCGACGAACAGCCCCTCCACCTCGACGAGCTGACGGGTACGCAGGACGGCGTCGCGGGTGCCCACGGAGAAGCGGCGGGTGAGCACGGCCGGGTCGTACAGCTCCGGCACGTACCCCTCGTCGATGTTGCGCAGCCCGTAGACCAGCTCGCCGTACCGCGGCTCGGCCGCGATGACCTGCACGTCCGGGTTCTTCTCCCGCAGGTACCGGCCGGTGCCCATGAGCGTGCCCGTGGTACCCAGGCCGGCCACGAAGTGGGTCAGCGTGGGCAGGTCACGGAGCAGCTCGGGGCCGGTGGTCTCGTAGTGGGCGCGCGCGTTGGCCTCGTTGCCGTACTGGTACAGCATCACCCAGTCGGGATGCTCGGCCGCGATCTGTTTGGCCTGCGCGACGGCCTGGTTCGACCCGCCCGCCGCCGGCGAGAAGATGATCTCGGCGCCGTACATCCGCAGCAGCTGTACCCGCTCCGTCGAGACGTTCTCCGGCATGACGCAGACCAACCGGTACCCCCGCAGTTTCGCCACCATGGCGAGCGAGATGCCGGTGTTGCCGCTGGTCGGCTCCAGGATCGTGTCCCCCGGCCGGAGCCGGCCCGCGGCCTCGGCCCCGCGCACCATGTAGAGCGCGGCGCGGTCCTTGACCGAGCCGGTGGGGTTGCGGTCCTCCAGCTTGGCCCACAGCCGCACGTCTGCGGACGGGGACAGCCGCGGCAGGCCGACCAGCGGCGTGTTGCCGCAGGCGTCCAGCAGGCTCTCGTACCGGGCCATCTCAGCGGGAGCCGGCGAGCGCCGCGGCGGCGGCGATGGCGAACGCACCCCCGGCCACGGCCGGCAGGACGGTGACCGTGTCGCCGTCCTTGAGCTTGGCGTCCAGCGCGCCGAGGAACCGCACGTCCTCGTCGTTGATGTAGACGTTGACGAACCGGTGCAGCGCACCCTGGTCGGTGACCAGCCGGCCACGCAGCCCGGCGTGCCGGGTGTCCAGGTCGGCGAGCAGGTCGGCCAGGGTGTCCCCGGCTCCCTCGACGGACTTCGCGCCGCCGGTGTACGAGCGCAGGATGGTCGGAATACGAACTTCGATGGCCATGACGGGACTACTCCTCAGATTGACGACTGTCGATTTGGGGTTACGGGTCGGCGGCGTCAGGCCGAACACTCGTAGTCGACGGTCGTCGGGCTCTGCCCGAACATGTAGGTCGTGACGGCAGCGGGATCGACACTGGCGTCCACGATCCGTACCGGTTCCTCGGTCACCTTCCGGTCCACGATGCGGAACGAGCGGATCTCCGCGGTTTCCGGGTCGCGGGTCGACACCAGCAGGTAGTGCGAGTCCGGGTAGCCGGCGATGTCCACGTCGGTCCGCGACGGGTATGCCTCGGTCGCGGTGTGCGAGTGGTAGATGACGATCGGTTCCTCGTCGCGGTCGTCCATCTGCGTCCACACCCGCAACTGCTCGGTCGAGTCGAACCGGTAGAACGTCGGGGAACGCTCCGCGTTGTCCATCGGTACGTGCCGGACCGGCTGGTCCGAACCGATCGCGCCCGCGACGATCCCGCACGCCTCGTCGGGGTGGTCCCGGCGGGCGTGCGCGACGATCGCGTCGACGATGTCACGCCCGATGGTCAGCACGGCTCCCAAGCCTACCCGGCGACCACCCGCCCGCGCGGGCCCCCCGTGGCCGGGATCACGCCGGCCGGGATCACGCCGGCCGGGCGCGCCGGCGCCGCACGGCCCGCCGGGATCTTGGACGCAAGTACCCCCTGCAAGGGGGACAGACGTCCAAGATCTCCCGGCGGTGGCGGCCGGGCCGGGGCTCGCGGCCCGGGCCGGCCGGGCGCGCCGCGGACCTCAGCCGATGATCGCGTCCAGCAGGGACTCCTGGAGCACGCCGAGATACTGGTACATGGTCAGCTGCCGTACCCGGGCCGAGGTCGGGTCCCGCATGACCGCCTCGTCCAGCTCCTCCAGCAGGTCGGTGTCGTCCTTCACGTCCAGCCGGATGCCCAGCGCCAGCCGCACGTCGTTGAGCGCCCGCAGCCACGCCTCGGCCGCCTCGGGATCCAGGCGTACCACGGCGCCCCCGTCGGACGGCAGCGTCGCGAGGATCGCACCGGCCTGGTCGATCTTGGCGGTCTTCAGGTCGCCCTCGGTGTACTTGCGGAACTCCGCCGCCTCGGCCGGATCGTCCTGGTACCCGTCCGGGAACAGCCGCTCCACCACCGGGTCGTCCCGGTCGAAGTTGTCCGTCAGCAGCCCGATGACCTCAGAGGCGACCTGCCGGAGTACCGCCACCTCGTCGGCCGCGAACCGCGCCACACACTGATCCCGGTGGCGCCTGAACATGCTCACTGTGTTGCCCGGTTCGCTGCGCACCCGTGAACCGGGGTCCTACTGCTCACTCGTGGCTCACCGTCGCCCAGAGGCCGTACGCGTGCAGGCACGACGCGTCGTGCTCCATCTTCTCGCGGGTACCGGACGAGACCACCGCCCGCCCCTTGTAGTGCACGTCGAGCATCAGCTTGTGCGCCTTGTCCTCGCTGTATCCGAACAGCTTCTGGAACACCCACGTGACGTAGGTCATCAGGTTGACCGGGTCGTTGTGCACGACGGTCACCCAGGGCCGGTCGGCAACCGGTGCCTCTTCGACGTCCGGTGTCTCGGCGGGCACGACCTGCGGGGCGGTCATGCCTCCATGGTGCCATGACCTCGGGCGGCGGCGTGCAACCGTGGCCTCGTAGGCTGGACGCGTGACCTCCGCCCTGCTGACCGACCACTATGAATTGACCATGCTGAGTGCGGCACTGGCCGACGGCACCGCCGACCGGCACTGTGTCTTCGAGGTCTTCGCCCGCCGGCTGCCGACCGGCCGCCGGTACGGGGTCGTGGCGGGCACCGGCCGGCTCGTCGAGCTGATCCAGGACTTCCGGTTCCACGAGGCGGAGCTGGCCTTCCTCCAGGAGCACGGCGTCATCGACGAGCGGACCGCACGGTGGCTGGCGGACTACCGGTTCCAGGGCGACATCAGCGGGTACCCGGAGGGCGAGCTGTTCTTCCCCGGCTCCCCCATCCTGACCGTCGCCGGTACCTTCGCCGAGGCGGTGATCCTGGAGACGCTCGTGCTGTCGGTGCTCAACCACGACTGCGCGATCGCCGCGGCCGCCGCCCGGATGGTGACCGCCGCCCGTGGCCGGCCGGTCATCGAGATGGGCTCGCGGCGTACCCACGAGCGGGGCGCGGTCGCCGCCGCCCGGGCCGCCTACCTGGCCGGCTTCGCCAGCACCTCGAACCTGGAGGCCGGCCGGCGCTACGGCATCCCGACGACGGGTACCGCCGCGCACGCCTTCACCCTGCTGCACGACGACGAGAGCGCGGCGTTCGCCTCCCAGATCGCCACGCTGGGCAAGCAGACCACGCTGCTGGTCGACACCTACGACATCAGCCAGGGCATCCGCAACGCCATCGCGGTGGCCGGCCCGGAGCTGCGCGCCATCCGGCTGGACTCCGGCGACCTGTCGGTACTCGCCGCGCAGGCCCGGCAACTGCTCGACTCGCTCGGCGCCACCGAGACGAAGATCGTGGTCTCCGGCGACCTCGACGAGTACTCCATCGCCGCGCTCGCCGCCGAACCCGTGGACAGCTACGGCGCGGGCACCGCGGTGGTCAGCGGGTCGGGCGCGCCGACCGCCGGGCTGGTCTACAAGCTGGTCGAGGTCGACGGGCGGCCGGTGGTCAAGCGCAGCGAGAACAAGGCCACCGTGGGCGGGCGCAAGACCGCGGTGCGCCGGCACAAGCCGACGGGTACCGCCACCGAGGAGGTCGTCGTCTCCCAGGGGGTACCCGACTGGCAGGCGGGAGATCGCCTGCTGCAGCAGGAGTTCTTCGTCGGGGGTACCGTGGCCGCCGGCCTGCCGACCCTGGAGCAGGCCCGGGAGCGGCTGCGTGACGCGCTCATCTCGATCCCCTGGGAAGGTCTCAAGCTCTCCGCCGGCGACCCGGCGCTCCCCGTCACCGTCATCCCCGCGTCCTGAGGCGGCACCATGCGCGCATTGATCATCGTCGACGTGCAGAACGACTTCTGCGAGGGCGGCTCGCTGGCCGTCGCGGGCGGTGCGGAGGTGGCCGCCGGCATCTCGGTCGCCCTCGCCAGCCCGAACCGGCGCTGGCACAGCGTCGTGGCCACCAAGGACTTCCACGTCGATCCGGGCGCGCACTTCAGCGCCGCACCGGACTATGTGGACAGTTGGCCGCCGCACTGCGTCGTCGGTACGCCGGGCACCGACTTCCATCCCGACCTCGCCACCGACCGGATCCAGGCGGTGTTCACCAAGGGCGAGCACGAGGCGGCGTACTCCGGTTTCCAGGGCCACTCCGGCGAGACCGGCCTCGCCGACTGGCTGCGCCAGCACGATGTGTCCACAGTGGACATCGTGGGAATCGCGACCGACCACTGCGTGCGGGCCACCGCGCTCGACGCCGCCAAGGCCGGGTTCGAGACGACGGTACTGCTCGACCTCACCGCCGGGGTGGCGCAGTCCACTGTGGACACTGCACTGGAGCAGATGCGCGCCGCCGGGGTGGAGCTGATCGGCGAGCCAGTTGTCCGCAATTCCTAGTTAGTAGGTCGGTTTACGGGGTAAACTCGCGGCGCGACCTGGCTCCCCGGCCAGTCCACCGACTGGCCGGGCGGCTGACCGAGGCCGTCCCGAGCAGTGAACGGTGCGTCCGGCTGGTGGAGCGGTCCTACGGTACCGTGCCATCCGTGAGCATCCATGTGTACGCACCGGTGCTGACCCGGATGACCCGATACGCCGTCGAGCACGGCCAGCTGCGCACCCTCGCGGTCGACCAGGCCGGGCGGGACTGGTGAAGCCGCCCGGCGCCCGTACCATCGACGAGATTCTCGCCGAGGCACGCGCCCGGCTGGACCGGCTCGACCCCGCGGCGACCCTGGCCGCCCAGCGCGGCGGTGCGGTACTTGTCGACATCCGCCCAGCGGCGCAGCGCGCGGCGACCGGCGTCATCCCCGGCTCGATCGCGGTCGAGCGCAACTACCTCGAATGGCGCTTCGACCCGGCCAGCGACGCGCGGCTGCCGATCGCCGGCTACGACCTGCAGGTGATCGTGATCTGTCAGGAGGGGTACACCTCGTCGCTGGCCGCCGCGGCGCTGCACGACCTTGGCGTGCGCCGGGCCACCGACCTCGCCGACGGCATCGCCGCCTGGCGAGCCGCCGGCCTACCCACCGTCGCGGAGTGATTCAGTGGTCCTGGTAGCTGGCCCCGCCGTTCGGCTGGTGGGTCAGCGGCTTGGCGCCACCTTCGGGCGGGGCGACGCCCGAGGCACCCGGCGCCAGGTGCGGGAAGTGCGCGTCGAACGCCGGCCGCTCCGAACGGATCCGCGGCATGCGGTCGAAGTTGCGCAGCGGCGGCGGGCAGGAGGTCGCCCACTCCAGCGACATGCCGTGGCCCCACGGGTCGTCGGTCTCCACCAGCGGACCGGCCTTGTAGGACTTGTACACGTTGTACAGGAACGGCAGCGTGGACGCACCGAGGGTGAAGGCGCCGAGCGTGGACACCGTGTTGAGCGTGGTGAACCCGTCGCTGGCCTGGTAGTCGCCGTACCGCCGGGGCATGCCCTCGTTGCCCAGCCAGTGCTGCACCAGGAACGTGGTGTGGAACCCGATGAACGTGAGCCAGAAGTGCACCTTGCCCAGCCGCTCGTCGAGCATCCGGCCGGTCATCTTCGGGAACCAGAAGTACACGCCGCCGAACACCGCGAACACGATCGTGCCGAAGAGCACGTAGTGGAAGTGCGCCACGACGAAGTACGTGTCCGAGACGTGCCAGTCGATCGGCGGGCTGGCCAGCAGCACGCCGGACAGGCCACCGAGCAGGAAGGTGGTCATGAAGCCGAGCGCCCACAGCATCGGCGTCTCGAACGTGAGCTGCCCGCGCCACATGGTGCCGATCCAGTTGAAGAACTTGATACCGGTCGGTACCGCGATGAGGAACGTCAGGAACGAGAAGAACGGCAGCAGCACCTGGCCGGTCGCGAACATGTGGTGCGCCCACACCGTCATCGACAGCGCCGCGATGGCGATCGTCGCGGCCACCATGCCCTTGTACCCGAACAGCGGCTTGCGGCTGAACACCGGGATGATCTCGGTGATGATGCCGAAGAACGGCAGCGCCACGATGTAGACCTCGGGATGGCCGAAGAACCAGAACAGGTGCTGCCAGAGCATGGCGCCGTTGGTCGACGCGTCGTACACGTGTGCGCCCAGGATCCGATCGGCGGCGACGGCGAGCAGCGCGGCGGCGAGGATCGGGAACACCAGCAGCACCATCAGCGCAGTGATCATGATGTTCCAGGTGAAGATCGGCATCCGGAACATCGTCATGCCGGGCGCGCGCAGGGTCAGGATCGTGGTGATCATGTTGACCGCGCCGAGAATGGTACCCAGACCGGACAGCACCAGGCCGGCGATCCACATGTTGGCGCCCACGCCCGGCGAATTCGTGACGTTGGCCAGCGGCTGGTAGGCGAACCAGCCGAAGTCGGCCGCCCCGCCCGGGGTCAGGAACCCGGCCGTGGCCAGCGACCCGCCGAACAGGAACAGCCAGTAGGCGAGCGCGTTGAGCCGCGGGAACGACACATCGGGCGCGCCGATCTGCAGCGGCACGATGTAGTTCGCGAACGCGAACAGGATCGGCGTCGCGAAGAGCAGCAGCATGATCGTGCCGTGCATGGTGAACAGCTGGTTGTACTGCTCCAGCGACAGGAACTGCAGGCCCGGCCGGGCCAGCTCGGTGCGCATCAGCAGGGCCATGAACCCGCCGATGAAGAAGAACGCGAACGAGGTGACCAGGTACATCAGGCCGATCGTCTTGGCGTCCGTGGTCCGCATGATGCGCGACAGCGCGGAGCCCTTCGTCGGCTTGTGCACCGGCCACGGCCGGGTGACGATCGGCTTCGGGGCGACAGTGGTCACGCTTTGCCTCCTGCGGGCACGGTCCTACCTCACCCGCAGAATAGTCCCCGGTTACTTCGCCGGCGCAGCGGCCCCGAGGGTGAACCCGATCGCGCCGGCGGCGATCGCGGCCAGGACCAGCAACACCACGCCCCAGGCGATGAGCCGCTCGGGCGGGGAGAGCCGCATGAGCCGGCTGCGCGGGTCGCCCACCGTGTAGCTGGGCGTCGATGAGGTGGACGCCTCCTCGGCCGGTGGCCGGTTGAACCACGCCCGCCTGAGGATGATGGCCGCCCCGCCGAGGACGAGCACCGTGCCCAGCGCCGCGATGGTCGCCGCGATCACGTCCCGCATGTCGCCTCCCTGAGATCTACAACCGCTTGCGCAATATAAGGTTGGCCACCAGCGCCGTCCAGCCCGTCTGGTGGGTGGCGCCGAGGCCGTGCCCGTCCTCGCCGTGGAAGTACTCGTGGAACGGGATCAGGTCGTGCCAGTCCGGGTCGGACTGGAACAGCGCGGCGTCGCCGAACACCGGCCGGCGGCCGTCGGTACCGTCGAGGAACAGCGCGACCAGCCGGCGGGACAGGTCGTCGGCGATCTCGCCGAGCGAGCGCTGCTTGCCCGAGCCGGTCGGGTACTCCACCCGCAGGTGGTCGCCGTAGAACCGGTTGTACCGGCGCAGCGCCTCGATGAGCAGGAAGTTCACCGGGAACCAGATCGGCCCGCGCCAGTTGGAGTTGCCGCCGAAGCTACCCGAGCCGGACTCCCCCGGCTCGTAGTCCACGTGGTACTCGTTGCCGCCCAGGTCGACCACGTACGGCGCGGCGAGGTGCGCCCGGGACAGCGCGCGCAGCCCGTACGGCGACAGGAACTCGTCCTCGTCGAGCATCCGCTTGAGGATACGCAGCAGCTGCTCCTCGTTGACCATCGACAGCAGGCGCTGCTGCTGGCCGCCCTGGATCCGCCGCCCGCCGATCACCCCCGCGTACTCCGGCCGGTTGGCCAGGAACCAGCGCAGCCGGGCGGCCAGCTCCGGCAGCCGGGCCAGCACGAACGAGCTGATCGTGGTGGTCGCCGCCAGCGGCAGCAGCCCGACCACCGAGCGGACCCGCAGCGGCACCTGGGTGCCGTCGGCGGTACGCAGCACGTCGTAGTAGAAGCCGTCCCGCTCGTCCCACAGGCCCTGCGCGGTGGCCGCGGCCGCGATGGAGGCGAAGTGCTCGAAGAACTTGGGCGCGAGGTCGGCGTACCCCCGGTCGTTGTGGGCCAGCACCACCGCGATCTCCAGCAGGTTCAGCGCGTAGCTGGCCATCCACGCGGTACCGTCGCTCTGCTCCAGCATCCCGGGTACCGGCAGGTGGCTGGACCGGTCGAACGGCCCGATGTTGTCCAGCCCGAGGAAGCCGCCCTCGAAGACGTTGTTGCCGCCCGAGTCCTTGCGGTTCACCCACCAGGTGAAGTTCATCAGCAGCTTGTGCAGCACCCGCTGGAGGAACGGGAAGTCGCCGGACCCGTCGATCTCGAAGACCTTCAGCGCCGCCCAGGCGTGCACCGGCGGGTTCACGTCGTCGAAGGCCCACTCGTAGGCCGGCAGCTGCCCGTTGGGGTGCAGGTACCACTCCTGCAACAGCAGCAGCAGCTGGTTCTTGGCGTACCCCGGGTCGACGTGCGCGATGGCGACGCAGTGGAACGCCAGGTCCCACGACGCGTACCACGGGTACTCCCAGGTGTCCGGCATCGAGATGACGTCGCAGCTGGACATGTGCTTCCAGTGCGCGTTGCGGCCGTGCCGGTGGCTCTCCGGCGGCGGCGCCGAGGCCGGGTCGCCGGACAGCCACCGGGCCACGTCGTAGTGGTAGAACTGCTTGCTCCACATCAGGCCGGCGACCGCCTGGCGCAGCACCAGCGCCTCGTCCCGGCTCGCGCCCGCGGGGGTCAGCGCGGCGAAGAACTCGTCCGCCTCCGCCTGCCGCGCCGCGAGCACCGCGTCGAACTCCGCGGCCAGATCCGGTACCCCTGAAGGGTCGAGGCGCAACCGGACGCGGACCTCGGCCGACCCGCGGGCCGGGACGGTGAGCACGTAGTGCAGCGCGCCCTTGGTGCCCACCCGGTCCGGGTTCACCGTCGGCCGGCCGTGCACGAGGAAGTCGTTGATGCCGTCCTTCGGGTACCGCGACCGGTTCGGCAGGCCCCACAGCCGCATCGCGTTGGTCTCGTTGTCGCACAGCAGCGGGGTCGCCGCCCCGTCGCCGGTCAGCACCACCCGGCCGAGCCGCTGGTGGTCGCCGACCAGCCGGCTGCCGGTACCCGTGACGACCGGCGGGTCACCGCGGCCCGGCAGCCCCCACGACCAGGCGTTGCGGAACCACAGCGTGGGCAGCACGTGCAGGGTGGCCGGCTGCGGACCGCGGTTCTCGCAGGTGATCCGGATGCACATGTCGGTCGGGCCGGCCTTGGCGTAGTCGGCGGTGATCGCCCAGTACCGCCTGCCGGCGAACACGCCGGTGTCGACCAGTTCGTACTCCGGCTGCCCGCGCCCGCGTTCCCGGTTGACCCGGGCCAGCTCGTTGTACGGGAAGGCGCGCTGCGGATAGTGGTACCGCCAGCGCATCCACGAGTGGGTGGGCGTGGAGTCGAGGTACCACCAGTACTCCTTCGGGTCCTCGCCGTGGTTGCCCTCCGGGCCGGACAGGCCGAAGATGCGCTCCTTGACGATCGGGTCGCGGCCGTTCCAGAACGCCAGGGCGAAGCAGAAGCGCTGCTGGTCGTCGCAGATGCCGCCGAGGCCGTCCTCGTTCCACCGGTACGCCCGGGAACGCGCGTGGTCGTGCGGGAAGTAGTCCCAGGCGGCGCCCCAGGCGCTGTAGTCCTCGCGCACCGTGCCCCAGGCCCGCTCGGCCAGGTAGGGCCCCCAGTCGCGCCAGGGCCCGGTGCCGGCATCCGCGGCGGCAAGCCTTGCCCGCTCGGCGCCTGCGCTCATGTGCGACATTCTCCTTGGTACGTGTCGGTGAGGAGCGAACCCGGGTGCCCACGATCGTCTTCGGTCCGCAGACCTGCGGCTCGCTCCCCGAAGGGGCGGGCCGGGAGTGGCTGGTCGCGGATGGTCGGGGCGGCTACGCCATGGGTACCGTCGCCGGCCTGCGTACCCGTCGCTATCACGCCCTCCTCGTGGTCGCGGGCGACCGGCCGGCCGCCCGCCGGGTCGGGCTCGTCGCCCTCGACCCGGTCGTCGAGCTGCCCTCCGGCGGTCAGGTCCGGCTCGCCACCCACGAGTGGGTGTCCGGCGCCGTGTCCCCGGCCGGGCACGTCCACCTGGAGCGCTTCGACCTGACCGACGGCCTGCCCCGGTGGCGCTGGCGGCTGGGTGACGTGGTGGTGGAGCGCGAACTGGCCATGTTACCCGGCCGGGCCGCGCTCGGGATCGTGCACCGGCTGCTGGCCGGCGGGCCGGTCCGGCTGCGACTGGAGGCACTGTGCACGTGGCGGGACGCGCACGGCGAACGGTACGGCGACGGGCCGCTGCCGACGGTACCCACCGCGGACGGCGTGGAGCTGGCCGGCGCGTACCGGCTCGCCGGCCCGGGCTGGCGGCCGGCCGGCACCTGGTACCGCGGCGCCTTCCTGCGCGAGGAGGCGGCGCGCGGGCTACCGGCGAGCGAGGACCTCTGGTACGCCGGGCAGTTCGTCGCCGAGCTGCTACCCGGCGAGCAGCTGCCGGTACTCGCCTGGGCTCCCGCGGACGCCGACCGGCCGCCACCGGGGCCGTCGATCGTCGCGGCCGCCCGGTCCCGCGCGGCCGGGCTGACCCGCGGCGCGGCCGACGACACCGAGGCGCAGCTGCAGCTCGCCGCCGACGCGTTCGTCATCGAGGGGCCGGACGTGGTCGCCGGGTACCCGTGGTTCGGCGCCTGGTCGCGCGACACGATGGTCTCCTTCGAGGGGCTGTTCCTCACGACCGGCCGGGCGGCGGAAGGTGCCACGCTGCTGCGCCGGTATGCCGCGACGGTCGACGAGGGCATGCTGGCGAACACCGACACCGAATACAACACCGTCGACGCGACGCTGTGGTTCGTGCACGCGGTCGACGCCTACGTGCGGGCGACCGGCGACACCGGCCTCGGCGTCGAGCTGCTGCCGGTGCTGGAGCGCATCCGGGAGGCGCACGAGCACGGTACCCGCCACGGCATCCGGGTGGATCCGGCCGATTCGCTGCTCACGCAGGGCGCGCCTGGCTACGCTCTGACCTGGATGGACGCGCGGGTCCACGGGGTACCGGTGACCGCCCGGAGGGGCAAGCCGGTGGAGGTCAACGCGCTATGGGTCAACGCGCTGCGGGTACTCGCCGAGCTGCGGGAGCGGGCCGGCCGGGACGGCCGGGACGGCGCGGTGCTGCTTGCCCAGGCCGGGCGGGCGGCGCAGGCGTTCCGCCGGCGGTACCCGGTGCCGGACGGCGGCGGCGGCCTGTTCGACGTGCTGGACCCGGCCGATGCGGCGGTGCGCCCCAACCAGCTTCTCGCCTACCGGCTGCCCTACGGTCCGCTGCGCGGCGAACCGGTACCGGCCGGCCTGGACGCCCTGGTGACCCCGCTCGGGCTGCGCAGCCTCGCGCCGGACGAGCCCGGGTACCGCGGCCGGCACCGCGGCGGACCGGTACCCCGGGACGAGGCGTACCACCAGGGCACGGTCTGGCCGTGGCTGATCGGTGCGTACGTCGAGGCCCGGCGGGCGGCGGGCCAGCCGACCGACGGCCTGCTCGCCGGACTGGTCGCCCATCTACGCGACTACGGCGTCGGCTCGGTGTCGGAGACCGCGGACGGCGACCCGCCGCACGCCGCCACCGGCTGCCCGTTCCAGGCGTGGTCCGTGGCCGAGTTGCTCCGCGTGCGGGGAATGCTTTTACGCATCTGAAACTTCGCGGTCTTCCCGGATACACACGCGCGGACAAGTATGGACTTCGCCCCCTCAGGATGATTTCCCGGACACCGACCAGGTGTCTATTTGTGCGTGGCCAGTGGCGGTGACAAGGGAGGCTCACGTGACGGAGGCCGGCGACACCACGACAGAGTCCAGCAACCGGCGGCTGCGCATCCTGATGCTTTCGTGGGAGTACCCGCCGGTTCTCGTCGGCGGTCTCGGCCGCCATGTGCACGCGCTGGCGACGTCACTGGCCGCGGCCGGGCACGAGGTCACCGTGGTCACCCGGCACGCCGGGGACGCGCCGCTGGAGGAGCTGCGCGAGGGGGTACGGGTCGTGCGCGCCCCGGAGGATCCGCCGAGCTTTCCGCTGGCCACCCCGTCGCTGCTGGCCTGGACGATGGCGTTCAACCACGCGCTGACCCGGGCCGCCCTGCACGCCACCGCGATCGAGGGCTACGACCTCATCCACGCCCATGACTGGCTGGTCACGCACACCGCGGTGACGCTGCGGGACCACCTGCGGATACCGCTGGTGGCCACCGTGCACGCCACCGAGGCCGGGCGGCACCAGGGTTGGCTGCCCGAGGAGACGAACCGCACCATCCACACCGTCGAGTACTGGCTGGGGCACGAGGCGGCACGGCTGATCAGCTGCTCGGGGTACATGCGGTGGGAGGTCAGCCACCTGCTCGACCTGGCGCCGGAGAAGATCACGGTGATCCCCAACGGGGTCGACGCGCCGATCTGGCAGGCCGCGCCGCGGGCGGTCGCGCACGCCCGCGCCCGGTACGCCGGTGACGGGCCGATGCTCGGCTTCGCCGGGCGGCTGGTCTACGAGAAGGGCGTCCAGCACGTGATCCACGCGCTGCCCGAACTGCGCCGGCGGTACCCGGGACTGCGGCTGGTCGTCGCCGGCGACGGCCCCTACAAGCCGGAGCTGCAGGCCGAGGTGTCCCGGCTGCGGCTGGAGCAGACCGTGCACTTCGCCGGCTTCGTCGGCAACGACCTGCCGGCCACCTTCGCCGCCAGCGACACCGTCGTCGTACCGTCCATCTACGAACCGTTCGGCATGGTCGCCCTGGAGGCCGCCGCGGCCGGCGCGCCTCTCGCGGTGGCCGCCACCGGCGGGCTGAACGAGATCGTCGAGCCGGGCATCACCGGGATGACCTTCCCGGCGCAGAACCCGGAAGCCTTGGCGCATGCGGTCGCCGGCCTGCTCGGCGACGACGAGGCCGCCCGGCACATGGCCCGGCGCGCCCGCACCATGGTCCGTACCCGCTACGACTGGCCGGGCATCGCCGCCCGCACCGCGGACATCTACCGGGCCACCCTCGCGACCCCGCCCGGGCACCGCGCCCGGCGCACCGCCGACCGGCCGCCCATCGTGGTACCGGACGGCAACCTGCTCGCCGTTCCCTGA
>Ga0066709_100001976_pt1 | contig 14375 bp, 13 predicted proteins | sample GraSoiAngelo_158_FD_79665 | JGI IMG/M metagenome (GOLD analysis project Ga0066709, IMG submission 79665) | Grasslands soil microbial communities from the Angelo Coastal Reserve, California, USA - 14_1009_16_30cm | ecosystem: Environmental > Terrestrial > Soil > Grasslands | place: USA...
CCGGCCTGGCCGCCGCGAGGAAGCGATACGCGGGCGGTGTCGAGGAGCGCGACGACCTCGTCTCGCCCGAGATCGCCACCGAGCTCACGCCAGCCGTCGAGCTCGGCCAGCAGGCGCCTGATCCGTTCGTGCGCGCGCAGGTCGAGGCGCGCCTGCTCGCGCGTCGGGGGCGACTCGAGACCGTACGCGGCACGCAGCATCACGCGGGCGAGCGTGTCGACCGCGGCAACGGCGTTCTCGGCGGCACGCAGCTGCTCGAGGTGCGGCAGCGGCTGGCCGCGCAGCTTCTGCACTTCCTCCTCGACCCGTGTGGGCGAGCTGACGCCGCGGCCGCGGAGCCGGCCTTCGAGGAAGTCGGCGTGGGCGCGGGTGAGGCCCGAGTACGGCGACCGCAGGAACGAGAAGAGATCGCGCCGGTCGCCGTCGAGCCACGCGTAGCGGAGCAGTGCGAGCAGCGCCTGGCCGAACGGGATCTGGCCGAGCCGGACGCGGCCTTCGAGGGCGTACGGGATCTCGAGCGTGCCGAAGGCAGTGTCGAGCGCGGCACGCCAGCGGTCGAGGCCCGGGCAGACGACGGCGATCTCCTCGGCGGGAGTTCCGGCGCGGAGGAGCGTCAGCGTCTCGTCGGCGACGAGCTCGAGCGTCCCCCGCAGGCCCGCGCCTTCGAGGAAGCGCAGCGATCCGTCCAGCGGCGGCGCATCGCCGGGCTCACCGAAGAGGGCACGTTCCAGGTGCGCGAGCACCGGCCCGCGCGCGGTGGGGCTCGGCGGCAGCTCCTCGGTCGAGTCGGCCAGCGCGGCCAGGTCCTCGGCGGTGCGCGAGAGCGAGGTGAAGGCATCCCGGCCGGGCTCGTACGGGAGCGAGACCGTCACCTCGGAGCGGCCCGCGAGGGCCTCGAGCAGCGACCACTCGGCGCCGGTCAGGTCCTCGAAGCCGTACGCAAAGACCGGCCGGCCGTCCCAGGCACCGAGCTCTCCGGCGACCCGCTCGGCCGCGTGGCGGCGTTCGAGCTCGCGGTCCCAGAGGCCGCGTCGGTCGAGCTCCTCGCGGTAGGCGGCGTAGAGCTCGGCCAGCTCCCCATCTCCGACTAGCTCGCCGAGCTCACCCGGCTCGACGAGCGCGGACTGTAGCTCGGCGACGGTCGTGCCGAGCGCATCGGCGAAGCCGGCGAAGCGCGCCGAGCGGCCCTGCGCCTGCGCCACGACGCGGCGCAAGAGCAGCGTGCGCTGCGCTTCGGAGACGACCGGTCGGTGAGCGCCGTTGCCACGCGCAATCCGCTCGAAGAGGTCGTCGAACGTACCGATCGAGCCGCCGAGCAGCGCGCCGGCACGCGCGAGCAGCTCCCGCTCGGCGCGGTCGACGTCCGGCCGGTTCGGCACGATCAGTACTGGATCGGAATCGAGCGCGCCCAGGTAGCGCTCGAGCAGGAGCGCGACTTTGCCCGCGTTCGCAGGCCCTGCGAGCAGGCTGAGAGCCATCGGCCCATCCTAGTGATGGAAGCCGACGGCTCTCGCTGGGATTCTTGGGTTACGCGGCGGCGGACTTCGGGCGGCGGCCGCGGCGGGCGGCGGCATGGCCGGGCATCTGGCCGGCGCAATTGTCACAGAGGTCCGCCTGCTTCGAGCCACGGCGGGCGTCCGTGAAGTTCAGTCGCATGGTCGCGCCTTTTCCTTCGCTGATTTCCCTGCCGCAGCTGTCGCACACGAGGACTGTTTTACGAGCCAAGTCGGGCCTCCTGGTTCGTGGTTAAGGAGCGCGAATACTATGCCGCCTTACGGGCGCGTCGAATTCGATGCGACCTTAGCAGGCTGAGCAAGCTTTGCTCTTCGACATCGAGCTCGACATCACGTGCGCCAACAACGCGCAAATGACGTGGACGAAAGTCGTCGATCGTTCGCCCGTCGAGATACTGCTCGACTACCGCCGGACTGACGTATGACGCCCGCGCAACTGCTGCTGTATTTCCCAGGCGCTCGCCCACCGTCCGCATAACTGCGGCGACATTGCGCTTGGCCTCCACTTCCGTCTCTGCAACGCCGCGCTCTGCGAGGGCGACCGCGGCGAGCAGCGTCCCGCCCCAGGTTCGGAAGTCCTTCGCGGTGAACTCTTCGCCGAGGTACTCCTCGATGTAGTCGTTCAGCTTGCGGCCGGTCAGGCCGCAGAGCTCGCCGGTATCCGCGCTGCAGTAGCGGAAGAGCCGCCGGCCGCCGGGTGCCGCGAGCAGCGTGCGCACCGCCTCTGCGAGCTCTTCGTCGACGAGCGCGGTGCGAACCAGCGCGCGATGCTTGCCGCGGAAGCGGAAGGTGATCCGGCTGCCGCGCACTCGCACGTGGCCCTTGCGCAACGTCGTGATCCCGTAGGTGCGAAAGCGCTTGGCATACCGCTCGTCGCCGACGCGAAACCAGCCGACGTTGATCAGCCGGACTGCAACCGCGGCGCTCCACTCAAGGGTCATCGGCTCGCGCGCGATGTGCTCGGCCATCACCGCCCGCAAATCCGGCAAGCGTTCTCCGAAGAGGACCAGCTTGTCGAACTTCGCCTGCTCCTGCTGAGCCCGGAACTCCGGGTGGTAGAGGTACTGCAAGCGGCCCGCGCTGTCGACCCCGGTCGCCTGCAGCTTGGCGCGCGGCCGCGGCGAGATTCGCACGTCGCGCCAGGCCGGCGGAATCCGCAGCGCGTCGATCCGCTCGAGCGCCGCCTCGTCGCGGATCGGCCGCCCGCGCGAGTCGACGTAGCGGAACCGTCCGCGCGAACCGAGGCGCCTCCATCCTCCCCTGCGAGCCATAGAGTCTCCCGTGTAGCCGCGCGGCCGCAGTCCTAATCCCGGGAGGTGAAGGCGGCGGATGGAAGGGAAGACGATCGTCGTCCTCGAGGGGGACGAAACCGGACAGGAGCTGCTCGAAGAGGCGCTTCGTGTGCTCGCGCCGGACGTCACCGGGCTCGAGTTGCGGCTGCCGCGGTTCGACCTCTCGCTTGAGTCGCGCCGCGCGACGAAGAACGCGATCGTGCACGAGGCCGCCGCGGCCGTGCGCCAGGCCGGACTGGGCCTGAAGGCTGCGACGATCACGCCCGAGGGTGCCGACGACGTCGGCTCGCCGAACCGAATCCTCCGCGAGGAGATCGGCGGCCGCGTGATCGTCCGGACAGGAAGGCGGATCCCGGGCGTCGTGCCGTTCGGCGGCGTTCACGCGCCGATCTCCGTCGTGCGCATGGCGGTCGGGGACGCGTACGGGGCGAAGGAATGGCGCGAGGGATCCGGCGACGACGAGGCGGCCTTCCGCACCGAGCGAATCGAGCGGCGGATCTGCCACTCGGTCGCCGAGTTCGCGTTCCGGCTCGCCGAGGACACCGGTGCGAAGGTCTTCGGCGGGCCAAAGTTCACGGTCAGCCCGGTCTACGAGGGGATGCTGAAGGAGGAGATGGATGCCGCCGCCGAGCGGCATCCGGAGGTCCCGTACGAGCCGCAGCTGATCGACGCGACCTTCGCGTTGCTTGTCGCCTCGAGCGGCGACCCGCTCGTGATCCCGGCGCTGAACCGCGACGGGGACATCCTCTCCGACCTCGTGCTGCCGCTGTTCGGCTCCATCGCGGGGTCGGAGTCGCTGCTCGTTGGCTTCAGCGACGACTTCGAGCCCACGGTGGTGTTGGCCGAGGCCGCGCATGGAACCGCGCCGTCGCTGCAGGGCAAGAACGTCGCGAACCCGATGGCGATGATCCTCGCCGGCGCGGCCGTCCTCTCCTATGCGGGTGGCGAAGCGGCTCAGGTCGCGCGCGCGATCCGCGAGGCGTGCCTCGAGGCGGTCGCCGACGGCGTTCGCACCGCCGACCTCGCCGGCCACGCGGGCACGAGCGAGTTCACGGACGAGGTCATCCGCCGCACGCGCTCGAAGCTCGAGGTCTGGGCGACGCTCTAGCTCGGTGCCAGGCACCGTGACGGAAGCGTTACGAGGCGGCCGCGGCGGTGAGCTCGCCCGCTTCCGCGGACAGCTCCAGGAAGATGCGCACGATCTCCGGGTCGAACTGGCTGCCGGAACAGCGCTCGACCTCCGCGAGCGCCTCGTCGCGGCTCAGCGCCGACCGGTACGGCCGGTCGCTCGTCATCGCGTCGAAGGCATCGGCGACCGCGAGCACGCGCGCCTCCAGCGGGATCTCCTCGCCGGCGCGTCCGGTCGGGTAGCCGTTCCCGTCCCAGCGCTCGTGGTGATAGAGGACATACGGGAGCGCGCCCCGGAAGGCCGACAGCCGCAGCAGGATGCGCGCGCCGAGCCTCGGGTGCTCGCGAATCTGCGCCAGCTCGTCGTCGTCGAGCCGGCCGGGCTTACGCAAAACGTCGTCGGAGATCGCGAGCTTGCCGACGTCGTGGAGAGGCCCGCCGAGCTGCAGCAGGTCGAGCCGCTCCTCGTCCCAGCCCAACCTCAGCGCGATCGACTCGGCGATCGCCGTGACGCGGGAGGAGTGGCCACGCGTGTACTCGTCGCGAGCTTCGATCGCGCGGCTGAGAATGGAGAGCATCGCCACGAGCCACAAGGTTCAAGCTCGGAGGCGAAATTCCTACTAGCGCCAGATACCCGAAATCGGTGCGGCTCTGGCGGAGGCGCCGAGCCGCGGGAGGCCCCACGCGTCTTCGAGCGTGCGCAACAGGCCGTAGTGCGACGTCTTCGCCCAGTAGTGCGAGCCCGACTGAACGAGCGCGCCGAGCGCAAGCGCCGGCACCGGCTCGGCCTGCGCAAGGCCGGATGTCTCGTCGGTTACGACGAAGATCGCGCTCCGACTGAGCTCGGGGCTCCGCAGCAGCGGCGGCATGAACCGGTGCAGCCAGGCATCGCCCGTCGCAACGGAGCAGTCGTGCATGTCGTGGCACAGGTTCGGCGCGATCAACGCGAACGACGGCAACCGGCCCCGCGAGAGGTCGCGGGAGAGCTGCGTCAGCGGGACCACACGGTCCAGACGCGCCCGGCTCGCGACGATGTCCCGGAAGTAGAGAAACGGCATGTGCTTCTTCGCGTAGCGCCCGTACGAGCCGCCCGTGTAGCCCGCGCGCGGCAGCCCCTCCGCGTAGCCCTTCCAGCTGAGGTGCGCGCGCTCGAGCGTGTCCGCGAGGTTCCGGGAGGAGACGACGCACGTGGTGCAGTCCGAGTGGATCCCGTGCGTCGAACCGGAGACGAGGGCGAGGTAGTTGGGCAGGCTCGGATGCGTGACCCCGCGATAGCCGGCAAGCACTGAGTAGCGGGCGGCCAAAGAGTTGTAGTACGGGGCAGCTGGGTTCCCGAGCACTTCGCGCTGTGACTTGTTCTCGAGCACGACCACGATCACGTGCTCGAACCGCGGGATCACCGGAGCGCTCGCAACTGCGCCCGGCAAAGGAGCGGCGAGGGCGAGCGCGAGCGCCAAGAGCGCTGCGCGCCTCACGTTTCCTTCCCGATCATCCGCTTCCTCCAGACGTGCATACCGAAGACCCCGAGCACTACGAGCCCCAGCACTCCCGCGGCTCCGTAGAGGCCATATTGCCCAATCGCGTCGGCGGCAGCGTGTCCCACGTAGTAAGCGACGAGCCCGACGGCGATCGCCCAACAGATGCCGCCAGCTGCGTTCCAGAGGAAGAACCGCCACCACGGCATGCGCGAGATCCCGGCCAGCCACGCGGCCGTCACGCGCAGCACGGCGACGAAGCGTCCGATGAAGACCGTCTTGCCGCCGTGCCGCTCGAAGAATTTCTCCGACCACTCGATGCCCGGCCCGGTCACGCGGTGGATCGGGCCGAACCATTCGAGGAACCGACGACCGCCCGTGCGGCCGATCCAGTAGCCGATGTTGTCGCCGACGATGGCCGCGGCGGCCGCGACCGCGATCACCTCGACGATTTCCAGGTCGCCCCTCGAGGCGAAGATCGCGGCCGTAATGAGAGCCGTCTCGCCGGGGATCGGGACGCCGCCGGACTCGAGCATCACCGCGACAAAGAGCGCGGCGAGCCCGTAGTGATGGACCAGGTTGGTCAACGCGGCACCTCGAAGGCCATCAGGATCGCGTCGATCAGCTGCCCGCCATTGCGGAAATGACCGCGGCGAAAGCCTTCGCGCTCGAAGCCGAAGCGCTCGTACAGGCGGATTGCCGGCTCGTTGTGCGGAAAGACATGCAGCTCGAGCTTGGTCACGCCAACGCCGCGCGCCCACTCCACGGCTTGCTCGAGCAGCGCCCGGCCGATTCCGAGCCGGCGGTGCGTCTTCGCCACCATCAGGCCAAGGTCGGCCACGTGCGGGCTCGCGGGATGCGGGTCGCGCGCCAGCGAAAGCCTGCCGACGACAGCTCCGTCCCCGGCCTCGGCGACGAAGACCGCCGCGTGCGGCGAACGGCGGACCGCCCGCAGGTAGCGCCGCTCGTCGGCGACGCCGCGCGTCCCTCCCGCGGAGAGCAGCCAGCCCTCGGGCTCAGCCGATACCTCGCGCGCGAGGGCAACAAGCGCCGCTGCGTCCGACGGCGACGCCGGCCTGATCGCGAACTCGCTCACTCGACGACGATGCCGCGCCCGCCACGGCGAGGATCGCCGGCCGCGGCAAGCGTCCCGTCGGCCCGCCACTCGACACCCGCGGCCCCGCCGAAGTAGAGATTGCGGCGGCTCCAACGCACGAGGTCGTAGCCGTGGCTCTCCAGCCGGTCGAGCTCGGCCGGGTCGTTCCCGCCCTCGCATTGGACGAGCGGGTCATCGAAGTGGACGCGTGGACGCTCGAGCGCCTCCTCGACGCCGAGCCCGTGGCCGACCACGTTGACGAGGATTTGGAAGATCGCGCCCCGCAGCCGTAGTGAGCCTGCGCTGCCGACGACGAGCCGCGGCTGCCCGTCGCGAAGGAGGATCGACGGCGCCATCCCGCTCGCGAAGCGGGCACCGGGGACGGGCGGCCTCCCGAGCGCGAAGTCGAACTCGCCGAGCATGTTGTTCAGCTGGACCCCGGTCCCCGGGATGACGACGCCGGAGCCGGACCCCGTCGATGCGGTCAGCGAGGCGGCGTTGCCACGCGCGTCGACTACGGAGATGTGGGTCGTTCCGCGAACCGACTCGGGCGTAGTCGAGCGCAGCCGCCGCGCGATGGTCGCGAGGGTCATGCTTCGCGCCTGCTCCTGGGCGCGCATCAGCTCGACGAGCTGAGCCATCGCCTCGGCGCTGCCGGGTGGCCCTGCGACCCCTCCGGCGCTGTCGAGCAGCCTCACGCCCAGCGCGAGCAGGAGCCCGCCGGCGGAGGGCGGCGGGTTCGACTCGAGCGCGTACCCGAAGAACGGCTCGCGCACCGGGCGCCGCTGGACGACGCGGTACTCGGCGAAGTCGCGCCCGGTGGCCGCGCTACCCCGCTCGCGGAGGTGGCTGACGATCTGGCGGGCGAGCTCGCCGCTGTACAGCTCGTTCGCCCCACGCTCGGCGAGCAGCTCGAGCGTTCCCGCGAGGTCGGTCATGACGAGCCGATCGCCGGCCACGAGACGCTCTCCCGCCGGGCCGTAGATCGCCGCGCCCTCGGCCGTGTGCCGCAGGATCGGGTCCTGGACCGCGTGCAGGTCGGCCATCGGCTCCGTGAGCACGACTCCTGCCCGCGCGTGCTGGATCGCCGGCTGGAGCAGCTCCCCCCAAGGCCGCGTGGCCCAGCGGCGGTGCGCCACGCCCAGCCCGGCGACCGCGCCCGGGACCGCGCAGGAGGCGGCGCCGATCCGGAAGACCTGTGACGACTCCGGCGTGTAAAAGACATCGACAGACTCCATCTGGGCCACCTCGGAGCGGCCCAGGCCGAGCCCCGGCACCGCGACGAAGTGGTCGAGCACGCGCGTCGCGTCGTTGGCACGGCGGACGAGCAGGAACCCGCCCGCGCCGGGGCCCGTCAGGGTGCTCTCCGCGACCCAGGACACGAACGCGGCCGCGATGCAAGCGTCGACGGCGTTGCCACCGTCGCGAAGCACCTCCGCACCCGCCTCCGCGGTCAGCGGATGCCCGGCCGCCACCGCGCCCTTCATGTCCAGAAGCGTATAGCGGTCTGACCTGGCCGCTATTGTCCTCGCGGTTGACAAAGGCCAGCCCGCTCGCCCGTGAAGCAACGCTCTCGGCCGCTCTCGCGGCGGCCTCAGCGAGCCTGCTCGTCTGGCTTGGCCCGCCCGGCGCGGACCTCGCCGAGCATGCCTACCAGCGGACGCTCTTCCTCCAGCACGGCTTCACGCTCTGGAACAACTTCTGGTACGCGGGCCGCTACAGCTTCGTCACCTACAGCGTCCTCTACTACCCTGTCGCTGCGCTGCTCGGGATTCGGCTCCTGGCCGTCGCGACTGTGACGACTGCCGCGCTCGCGTTCGCGATCGTGGTCGGGCGCCAGTGGGGGCCGGCCGTCCGCTGGTCGAGCCGCACCTTCGCGGTGGTCTGGGCGGGGATCGTCCTCTCGGCTGCGTTTCCATTCGCGCTCGGCGCGGCGCTCGCCCTGCTCGCCATCTGGGCGCTGCAGGCGCGCAGGCACTGGCGTTTTGCGCTGCTCGCCGCCCTGACGCTGGCCGCGAGCCCGCTCGCCTTCTTGCTCCTAACGCTGCTCCTCGCCGGGTTCGCGCTCTCGCGACGCCCTGAGCGTTCGACCTGGCTCGCGCCGGCCCTGACGATCGGGGCGTTCGGCGCGGTCGAGGTCGTCTTGTGGCGCCTGTTCCCTGGCGGGCGCTACCCGTTCTCGCTGCCGGAGCTAGGCGCGGCCGTCGTCTTCTGCGTGCTCGGCGCGGGGCTGACCTGGCGGATCGAGCGCGCGCGGCCGCTGCGCTGGGTGTTCGTGATCTACCTTGCAGCCTGCCTCGGCGCCTACCTGATCCCGTCGGCGGTCGGCGAGAACGTCGCACGGCTCCGCTATGCGGCGCTGCCGCTCGCGGTGCTCTTGCTCACACTGCGGCGCTGGCGGCCGCTGCCGGTGTGCCTGGCGGCGCTCGCGCTCGCGATCTCGTGGAACGTGACGCCGATCGCCGGCCAGTACCTGAAGGGGCTGAACGAGCCGGCCGCCACCCCCGCGTACTGGCAGCCGGCGATCCACTACCTGCACACGCACCTGATCCCGTCGTACCGCGTCGAAGCGGTCGACACAACCGGCCACTGGTCGGCGGTTTACCTCGCCGAAGCCCAGATCCCGCTCGCGCGCGGCGACTTCCGGCAGGACGACTTTCCGCAGAACAAGGTGCTCTACGACGAGCTCGGCCCCTCTGCCTACCTTGCCTGGCTGCGCGAGCTCGGCGTGCGCTACGTCGTCCTGACGGACGCGCCGACCGACTACAGCGCGAAGGGCGAGGCCACCCTCTTGCGCAGCGGGCGCTCGGGACTACAGCCCGTGTTCCGGTCTGCGAACCTGCGGATCTTCGCCGTTCCCCACCCGCGGCCGATCCTGACCGGGCCGGGCTGGGCACGCGTACTCAGCCTGAAGGCCACCAGCGTCCGGCTCCGGCTCTCGCAAGCAGGCGTCTACCGGCTTGCCGTGCGCTACTCGCCCTACTGGCACGCGGAAGGCGCGTGCCTGACCCGTCGGACCGACGGAATGACGAACGTCGCCGTCGACCACACAGGGCCGCTCGAGCTCACCTTCCGGATCAACGCCCGGCGGGCGCTCGCGGCGGTTGTAGGAAGCTCGGAGTCCTCCTGCGATATCGGTTAGCCGCTACGGCTGAAGGAAGCTCGGCGGCTCGAGCGCTTCTTCGTCGGCGGCCTCGGCCTTGATCGCGATCCGCCGCTGGGCAGCCCGCGCGCCGAAGCCGGTCGCAACGACCGTGACCCAGACCTGGCCGGTGAGCCGGTCGTCGATCGACGCCCCGAAGATGATGTTCGTGTCACCGGTCGACGCCTCCCGCACGACCTCGGCCGCCTCGTTGACCTCGTAGAGCGAGAGGTCGTCGCCGCCCGCGATCGAGAGCAGGATCCCCTTCGCGCCGGCGATCTCGGTGTCGATCAGCGGCGAGCGCAGCGCGCGCTCGGCGGCTTCCTTCGCGCGGTTGTCGCCGCTCGCCGAGAAGCCGATGCCCATCAGCGCGGTGCCCGCGTCCTTCATGACCGTGCGAACGTCGGCGAAGTCGAGGTTGATCAGGCCCGGAAGCGTGATCAGGTCGCAGATGCCCTGGACACCCTGGCGCAGGACGTCGTCGGCGATCCGGAACGCGTCGAGCATCGACGTGTCGCGGTCGAGCACCTCGAGCAGCTTCTCGTTCGGCACGACGATGACCGTGTCGCAGTTCGCGCGCAGCGAGTCGACTCCGTCGGTGGCTTGCCGAAGGCGGCGCGTGCCTTCGAATTTGAACGGCGTTGTGACGATCCCGACCGTGAGCGCGCCGAGCTCCCGGGCGATCCGCGCGACGACCGGGGCCGCGCCGGAGCCGGTGCCGCCGCCCTCGCCGGCGGTCACGAAGACCATGTCGGAGCCGCGCAGGGCCCGCTTGACCTGGTCGTAGGCCTCTTCCGCCGCCCTGCGGCCGAGATCGGGGTCGGCGCCGGAGCCGAGCCCTTCGGTGAGCTCGCGGCCAATGTGGATCTTGACCGGCGCGTCACTCATCTGCAGCTGCTGGATGTCCGTGTTCACGGCCACGAACTCGACCTGCGAGATGTCGGCGTCGATCATCCGGTTAACTGCGTTCAGGCCCGCCCCGCCGACTCCGACGACGCGGATTACTGCGATGTACGCCCCCGGCTCAGGGACCCGGTGCAGGCGTGGCGGCGGTTCGGGTAGAGGCTCGAGGCGCGGGCGGTCGGGCGCCTTCTTGGGCGCCGGTGCCGCGCGAGGTGCCGGCGGCGGCGCGGCCTTCGGCTGCTCGGGCTTAGCCTCCCGCTTGGGTTCGGCCGCGCGCTCCGGCAGTCGGACCGGCTCCGGCTTCGCCTCGTCCACCCACTCCGGGACGTGCTCGACCGTCTGCTCCGGCGGCTCGGCGGGGCCAGGCACCGGTGCCGGCGCGGCCTCCTCGACACGGCCTTCCTTCTCCGCCTGACGCTGGGCTGCTTCGGTCGCCCGGAACAGCTCGGCCAACGGGCCCTCACGCATGCTCGCGCGCCTTCGCGCCATCGAGCACCTCCTTCGCAAGCTGGCGGTAGGCCTCGGCGGCTTTTCCGCTGGGGTCGTATTTCAGGACGGACGTGCCTTTCACCGGTGCCTCCGCGTAGCGCACGGTCTTGCGGATCTTCGTGTCGAAGACGAGGTCGCCGAAGTTCTCCTCCAGAATCTCGACCGCCTCGCGCGAGTGCAGCGTCCGCTTGTCGTACATCGTCGGAAGGATCCCTTCGATCTCGACGTACGGGTTCAGGTTTTCGCGAATCATCGAGAGTGTGTTCTCGAGCTGGACCAGCCCGCGGAGCGAGAGGTACTCGCACTGCACGGGAACGATCACGCCGTTCGAGGCAACGAGCGCGTTGATCGTGAGGAGCCCCAGCGACGGCGGCGTGTCGATCAGGACGTAGTCGTAGCCACCCTTCACGTCGGCGAGCGCCTTCTCGAGCGCGCGCTCGCGACCGATCATGCTCGAGAGCGCGAGCTCGGCGCCGGCAAGGTCGATCGACGAGACCGCGAGGTCGACCTCCGCGTGCTGGATCACTTCCTGGATCGGCAGGCGGTGCACGAGCACGTCGAACATCGAGCGCTCGATCGAGTCCGGGTTCAGGCCCTGACTCATCGTCAGGTTCCCCTGCGGGTCGAGGTCGACTAGCAGCACCTTGAGCCCCTGCTCCGCGAACGCCACGCCGAGATTCAGGGTCGTCGTCGTCTTCGCCACCCCGCCCTTCTGGTTGGCGAACGAGATCACGCGCGCCATCGGCGCCCCTTTGTCAGTCTCGGTGCGAATTCCCGGTCGCGGAAGCAGGCGTGCAAGCCCCATCGAGCCCCTTTCTTCGCTCTCATGCTAGCTATCCCTCCGGAAAATGCCCGGAATTTTGGGACTGCCGGTTTCGGGCCGCGCTTGCGTTCCCGCAATCTACGAACTGTCGAGGACGGATCAGCTCATCGTCGCTGCCCTCCCCGTCGCGGACGCCTCTCCGCCGGCGAGCGCTGACCGGCAGCGGACGAGCGCCGTGGCAGCGAGATCGGTCCCGGCAGCTTCCGCGGACACCCAGGCTTCCGCCTCCTCGATCAGGGCGTGCACCTCCGCGAGCAGCCAGCGCGCCGGAGCATGCTCCCGCTCGAGCACCTCGATGCGCCGCAGTCGCCGCAGGACCATTCTGGCTTCGTCCATGCCAACGACGCTAGCGAGGAAAGTCGTACGTGTCTGTAACCGGACAGTGCCGAAAGCGTTACGTTCGTTCCACACGTGGCTCCACAGCCCGATCGCGAGCTCGCCGAGGCTCGGGCCGCCATCGACCGCGGCGACACCCGCGCGGCGCTCAAACGGCTCGAGCGGGCACGGCGCGGCTACCTGAAACAGCACGACGCGGACGGGCTCGAGCACCTGCTTCTGCTCGCCGACGTGCTCGACCCGACCGACGAGCGAACGCGAATCGGACGCGACAACCTCGTCTACGCGGTCAAGCAGAACCTCCGCCTCGAGAGCCGCCGCGGCGCACAGCGCGCCTCCCAGCCCTGGGTCGACCCGTACCCGGACCTGGCGGCGCCGAGCGAGCACACCGGCATCGCGTTCACGCGCGGCGTCAAGCTCGCGATCGCCATCGGGGCGGCCGTCGGCGCGGCGGCACTCGTTGGGATCGTCGTCGCGCTGTTTCTGTTCTCTCCGAATAGGAACGTGACCGTGCGAATCGTCAACGACACACCGAGCGAGGTGCGAGTCAACGGCTGCGACGATCCAAGCTGCGCAGGCAAAGATTGGATGCAGGCAGATCTCGCCCCCGGGACTTCGACCGACCGCTCCGTCGCGTCGGACGACCTCCTCGACACGTTTCGCTTCGACCGCGGCGACACAGCCTTCTGCCTGCCGCTACGCGTGCACGACGCCTTCGTGCGCTACGGCTCCGATACGAGCGTCATTCTCGTCGGACGGCTCTCGCGGGCAACGCGCTGCCCGGGCACGACGATCCTCCCCGGCGCCGCGAACGAAACGGGGCTTTAGGAAGCCACGGCCGCGAAGTAGCCGGCCGGCCGCGGGCGAACCCCGAGGAGCGCGTCGTCGAGCGAGTCGATCAACGCCGCGCGGTCTCCGTGCGCGACCGTCTCCACGAGAGCCTTCCGCACCGCCTCAGCTGCCGAGCGCCCGGCCGGCTCGCCGCGCGTGAGCGCCCGCAAGCGCTCGAGCTCTTGCGCTCGCTCGCGCCCGTTTTCGCCGAGCAGCACCGCGGCCCGCACCGCCGCCGCCCAGAGCCCGTCCGCCCCGCCGAGTAGCGCCGTCAGCGCCTCGCGTAGCTGCTCGGAGCGATAGGGCTCTTCGGCGAAGAGCGAGAGCTCCCAGCGGTCGAGCGCCTCGGCAAGCTCGGGATCTTCCTCTGCGCGGCCGAGCTGCGCGAGCAGGTCGGCCGCGAGCCGCGCACGGAAGGCGTCGAGGCGCGTCGGCTCTCCGGGCGGCTCGGTCGCCGCGATCGGCATTACGGGCCTGATCCCGAGCGGACGCCAGTCGAGCCGCTCGAACAGCACCGGGCCGGCCGCAACGGGCGCGGCGGTCGCGAGCCGCAGCGCGCTGACCGCGTCGGCGACCTCCGCGGCAGCGTCCGGAGCGGTCGCGTCCTGCCCGAGCCCACGCTCGAGCTCCAGCACGAGCAGCCGGTCGACCTGGCGCCCGAAGCGCTCGGGGAGCAGGCCCGACGCCTCCGGCCAGTGGGCAGCCAGCTCCCCATCGGCCGCCAGGCGCACGGACAGCCCCTCGGCCAGCTCGAACGACGTCCCCGCCGAGAGCCCCGTCAGCGGCGCGAGCGCCGCGTACTGCCGCCGCTCGCCGAGCAAGGTCTCCTCGAACGCCGCGTACGCACGGTCGAACGAGTCGTCACGCCAGTCCGCCCCACCCGCCGCCTCGGCGACGTCCGCGAGCAGCGGCAGCAGGATCGTTCGCAGCAACGCGTCCTCCCCGCCTCCGTGCGCAGTGCCGTAGACGGCGGCCGCGGGCTCGCGCGCGAGCTCCTCGAGCGCGATCCGCGCGTCGGCGAGCGCACCCAGCCGGTGAGCCCGCGCCTGAACGTACGAGCGAAGGAGCGGCCGGTACTCGCAAAGCCCGCCCGCGTGCTCCTCGAACGCGAACGGGATGTCGTCGCCCGCCTCGACGTCCGCCTGGAGCAGCGAGAACGCCGCGAGACAGAAACAGCGCAGGCTGTAGTAGAGGTGCGGGGCGCGCACGGCCACGACTGCGACTTACGCGCCGGGCGGCTCCTCTCCTCTCTGGCAGCGCGGGCACCAGTACGCGGTCCGGTTCGCGTCGCCCTGGCCCCGGGAGCGGATCGGCTCGCCGCAGCGCCTGCATGGACGGCCTGCGCG
>Ga0066709_100001977_pt1 | contig 14374 bp, 13 predicted proteins | sample GraSoiAngelo_158_FD_79665 | JGI IMG/M metagenome (GOLD analysis project Ga0066709, IMG submission 79665) | Grasslands soil microbial communities from the Angelo Coastal Reserve, California, USA - 14_1009_16_30cm | ecosystem: Environmental > Terrestrial > Soil > Grasslands | place: USA...
ACGCCCAACCCGTCCGTCGTGTCGATCGTGCTGCGAACGTCGAGTCTGATCGGCCCGCTGAGATCCGGGTCACCGCCGGCGATGCCCGTGTACGTCGCCTTCGTCCACACGATCGTCTTGCCGTCGACGGTCGTGCACGAGCGCGTCTGGCTCCCCGTGACGGTCGTGGCCGAGAACGTGCCAGCCACCGACTTGACACTCCTTGCGTTGTCCAGCCCGCGTGCCAGCGCGAGCCCGCTGATCGTGAGCACCAGCAAACCGGCCGTGATCAAGACCAACCTTCGCATCGGGTGCCTCCCTCGCTCGCAGGTTTGGTTGCATACATGCCCGCCGAGCGTTAGCGCGAGGGCCGATCTGAGTAAGGATCGTGTAAATCCACCGCGCCTACGCGCGTGGCCAGACGTGTCCTATAGTCGTCGCATCGAGCCGGTGGAGACACCTTTCGACAGGAGAGGACGGGGCGCCCGATGACGTACGACGACTTCCTGCGGCGTGTGCCCAAGGTCGAGCTGCATTGCCACTTCGAGGGAACGGTCAGGCCGGCCACGTTCGCGGACCTCGCGCGCAAGCACGGCGTCGCACTGCCCACCGACGACGTCGACCGGTTGTACGACTACGACTCGATCTACGAGTTCCTGAAGATCTTCGCGATGGTCTCGTCGACGCTGATCGATCAGGAGGACTTCGCGCGCGCTGCGTACGAGTCGATCGAGGACGGCGTCACGCTCGGCAACCTCCGCTACAGGGAGATGTTCTTCAACCCGACGCTGCACACGAAGCGTGGGATCCCGTACGCGCGCGTCGTCGACGGCCTGGTCGACGGGATCCGCGCGGCCGAGACCGACCTCGGCGTTCCCTGCCACCTGATCGCCGACGTCTACCGGCAGGACACACCCGAGGAGGCGGTGGAGATGGTGGAGCAGGTGCTCGAGCACCGCCCCGACGAGGTGATCGGCCTGGGCATGGACGGCGCCGAGGCGCCGGACCCGCCCGAGCAGTTCGTCGAGGCGTTCCGGCTCGCGAAGAAAGGGGGTCTCAGGATCACGTCGCACGCGTGCGAGGACGCGCCGGCAAAGAACATCACCACGTGCCTGGACGTGCTCGGCTGCGAGCGTATCGACCACGGCTACCACATCCTCGGCGACGAGTCCGTCGTCGCGCGGTGCCGTGACGAGGGCATCACGTTCACCGTGTGCCCCACTGCGACCGCCGTCTGCTACTTCGATCCGGACGACTACACGACCCATCCGATCCGGGAGATGGTGACCCAGGGCCTCAAGGTGATGATCAACTCCGACGACCCTTCGATGTTCCACACCGACATCGGGTCGGAGTACGTGAAGATGGTCAACGCTGCGGACTGGAGCGCGGACAAGGTGCGGGAGTTCAGCCTGAACGGAGTCGACGGCTCGTGGCTCGGGGACGACGAGAAGCGGCGGCTACGGCAGGAGTTCGAGGCCGAGCTCGGCCGGCTCGAGGCCGAGCTGTAAGTCGCGTGAGGGTGTCGGGCGCGCGCGGTTGACATCGCGGGCGTAACCTGCGTTTCTATTCAGCGGCTCCGGTTGGTGGAGGGTCGCAGACACATCAGGAGGGTTCATGAGAAAGACGAGGGTGATGTTCGCGGCGTTGCTCCTGGTGCTGGGCGTGACGGCGCTCGCGCTCACGGCGACGGGAACGGCCGCGAAACGGGCCGTCTACAAGGCGGCGTGGATCTACGTGGGTCCACACAACGACGGCGGCTGGTCACAGGCGCACAACGACGGCCGTCTCTACGTCCAGAAGGCTTTGGGGTCGAAGGTGCAGACGACGTTCAAGGAGAACGTCCCGGAGGGGCCGCAGGTCTGTCAGGTGATCGAGAGCCTGATCCGCGACGGCAACAAGATCATCTTCGCGACGTCGTTCGGCTTCCAGACGTGCATGGCGTCCGAGGCGAAGAAGCATCCGGACGTCTACTTCGAACAGGCGACGGGCACCATCCAGTTGAAGAACATGGCCGAGTACTTCGGTGCCGGTGAGGATGCGAACTACCTCGCCGGGATCGCTGCGGGCGCAGCGACCAAGAAGAACACGATCGGGCTCGTCGTCGCGTTCCCGATTCCCGAGGTCATCCGCCACACGAGCGCCTTCACGCTCGGCGCGCGGACGGCCAACCCGAACGCGAAGGTGAAGATCGTCTGGACGAACTCGTGGTTCGATCCGGCGAAGGAGAAGAAGGCCGCGGAAAGCCTGGTGGCCGCAGGTGCCGACGTGCTCGCACAGAACGTCGACAGCCCGGCGACCGGCCAGTACGCCCAGTCGAAGAAGCTGCCGTGGGTCGGGTACGACTCGGACGCGCGGAAGTTCGCACCGACGTCCTGGCTGACGGCGCCCATCTACAACTGGGGGCCGTACTACCTGAGCCGCGTCAAGGCCGCGATGGCCGGAACGTGGAAGACGTCGTTCTACTACGGCAACCTGAAGGACGGCTTCGTCAAGCTGGCGCCGTTCGGCCCGGGTGTCAGCGTCAAGACGAAGGCGCTGATCGCGGCCAAGCTGAAGGCACTCAAGGACGGGACGTTCTACGAGTTCGCCGGCCCCCTGTACGACCAGAGCGGCAAGCTCCGGGTCCCCAAGGGGAAGAGGCTCAGCGTCAAGGACCTCTACGCGGTCAACTGGCTCGTGAAGGGCGTGATCGGAAGCCCGAAGGGCTAGCGTCGGGCTAGATGGAAGACTCGGCCGCGAATGCAACGGCCGCCCCGGGCGGGGCGGCCGTTGCAGGCCGACCGGCAATCGCCTGCCGCGGGATCACCAAGCGCTTTCCGGGCGTCCTCGCCAACAGCGAGGTCGACTTCGAGGCCGCCGAGGGCGAGGTGCACGCGCTCCTGGGCGAGAACGGCGCCGGCAAGAGCACGCTCTCGAACATCCTCACCGGGCTGTACCGGGCCGACGAGGGCGAGCTCGAGCTCTACGGCCAACCGGTTGCGTTCCATGCTCCCCGGGATGCGCTCGATGCCGGGATCTGCATGGTGCACCAGCACTTTCGCCTGGTCGAGACTTTCACCGTCACGGAGAACGTCGTGCTCGGTGACCACCGTGACATCGGGCGGTCGTTTCGGATCCAGCCGCGCGCCGTCGAGCGAAGGGTTGCCGAGCTCGGGGCTCGTTACGGGCTCGCGGTCGACCCGCGGGCCAGGATCTGGCAGCTCTCGGTGGGGGAGCAGCAGCGTGTCGAGATCCTCAAGGCGCTGTATCGCGAAGCGCGGATCCTGATTCTCGACGAGCCGACAGCCGTGCTGACGCCCCAGGAGGCGTCTTCCCTTTTCGAGACGTTGCGGACGATGGCCGCCGAGGGCAGGACCGTGATCTTCATCTCGCACAAGCTGCACGAGGTGATGGCGGTCGCAGATCGCGTGACGGTGCTGCGGCGCGGGCGCTCGATCGCGACCCAGCAGGTGAGCGAGACGTCGTCACGGGCTCTCGCCTCGCTGATGGTGGGCCGGGAGCTTCAGGGCTCGGAGTCGCCGAAGCGGGAGGAGTTCGGAGACGTCGTGCTCTCCGTCGAGGGGTTGTGGGCTGACGGTGATCGGGGTGTGACGGCCGTGCACGACGTCTCGCTAAGGGTGCGTGCGGGTGAGATCGTCGGCATCGCGGGCGTGGCCGGCAACGGGCAGCGGGAGCTTGCGGAGGCGATTACGGGGATCCGCCGCGCGAGGCAGGGCGTCGTCCGCGTCGACGGCAAGGCGCTCCGCAGCGGTGACCCGCGCGCGGCGATCGAGGCGCGCATCGGCCACATCCCGGAGGATCGCCTGCACACGGGTGTGGCGCCGAGCCTCAGCATCGCCTCGAACGTCGTGCTCAAGTCGTATCGCGACGACGACCACTCGCGTGGCCCGCTGCTCCGGCTGCGCGTGATCGGCGAGCGCGCGCGCAAGCTGATCCATCAGTTCGACGTGCACACGCCGGGTCCGCAGGTCCCGGCGCGCCAGCTGTCGGGGGGCAACCTGCAGAAGGTCGTGATCGGGCGGGAGTTCACCGGGACTCCTCGCGTGCTGATCGCTGCCGCTCCCACACGAGGTCTCGACGTCGGCGCGATCGAGAACGTGCAGACGTATCTCCGGGACGCGGCGTCGCAGGACGTGGCGGTGCTCCTGATCAGCGAGGACCTGGACGAGGTGCTCGAGCTGGCCGACCGCATCGCGGTGCTCTACGAGGGCCGGGTCGTGGGCGAGGTCGACGCCGGCGAGGCGACCGTCGAGGAGCTCGGCCTGCTCATGGCAGGGGGAGCTCGGACGTGACCGTGCGAATCGAGAGACGACTGACGCAGCCTCGCTGGCTTCCGCTGGTGGTCCCGCTCGGATCGGTCGCGGCGGCGTTCGTGATCATCGCACTGGTGCTCGTGGCCACCGGCCACGACCCGCTGCACGCATTCCGCAAGCTCTTCCTCTCCGCCTTCGTCGACAACGGGGCTCTGTCGGCGACGTTCGTGTCGGCGACCCCGATCGCCTTCACCGGGCTCGCTGCGGCGGCCGCCTTCCGGATGAACCTGTTCAACATCGGTGCCGAAGGCCAGTTGTACTTCGGGGTCATCGGCGCCGTCGGTGTCGCGCTCCTCCTCGACGGTGCGCCGGGGTCGGTGTCGATCGCGGCGATGTGCGTCGCCGGCGCGGCTGCCGGTGCCGCCTGGGGGTTGATCCCCGGTGTGCTCAGGGCGTTCGGCCGGACGAGCGAGATCATCACCTCCCTGATGCTCAACTACACCGCCGGGCTCGTTCTCAACTACCTGATCTTCGACAGTCATTCGTACTGGCGGGACACGAAGTCGCCGAGCGCCGCCGTCTTCCCGCAGGGCCAGGCGATCCCGGACGCTGCGACGTGGCCGTTCGCGACCATTCACGGCGTGTCCGGCGGAATCGCGTTCCCGCTCGGCATCGGCATCGCCCTCCTGGTGGCGGCGTTCCTCTGGGTGCTGTACCGGCGCACCCGCTTTGGCTTCGAGGTGCAGGTGATCGCGGACTCGCCGCGGGCCGCGCACTACGCGGGCATGCGGACACGGCGGAAGGTCCTGGCGGTGATGTGCATCTCCGGCGCGATCGCCGGGCTGGGCGGCGCCGGCCAGGCCGGGAACTTCGACCACCTGCTCGACCCGCGCAGCCTGCAACAGCAGCTGTACGGCTACACGGGCATCGTCGTCGCAGCGCTCGCGCGCTACAACCCGTTCGCCGTCGTGGTGATGGCATTTCTGCTCGGAGGCCTGAAGAACGCAGGCTTCGCCCTTCAGGGTGCCGACTTCCCGTCGGGTCTCGTCGGCGTGATGCAGGGCATCTTCCTCTTCAGCGTCCTCGGCGGCGAGTTGCTCGTGCGCTACCGCATCCGCATCACTCGGAGCAGCCGTGCGGCCGCCGTGGAGGTGGCCCGGTGAACAACGGCATCGTCATCGTCGTCCTGGCCTCGGCCGTCACCTACGGGACGCCGCTCGTCTACGCCGCCCTGGGCGAGCTGCTGGCCGAGCGCTCCGGTGTTCTCAACCTCGGCGTCGAGGGCATGATGCTCGTCGGCGCCGTGATGGGCTTCTGGGCGGTGCAGCGGATCGGCGGGCCGGGCGGTCTCGTACTGGTCCTCGCTGTCGGCGTGGCTGCCGTGGCAGGCGCCGCCGTGGCACTAATCCACGCCTTTCTCGTCATCACCCTGCGGGCGAGCCAGATCGTCTCGGGCCTGGCGCTGACGATCTTCGCGGGCGCTGCCGGGCTTTCGTCCTATCTCGGGAACGATCTCAACCTCGCCGATTCGCCGGCGCGGCACGGGTTTCGCGCCGTGAACGCGTTCGGCCTGCACGATCTTCCGATCCTCGGCCCGATCGTCTTCGCGCAGACGTGGCTCGTCTACGCCTCCTGGGTCTGCGTCGTGCTCGTTGCCCTGTACCTGGCGAGGACGCGGCCCGGGTTGAACGTGCGCGCTGTCGGCGAGTCGCCGGCCGCCGCGGACGCGATGGGCATCAACGTCGTTCGCTACCGGTATGCGCACACGCTCGTCGGCGGTGCCTTCGCCGGCGTGGGCGGCGCCTGCTTCAGCATCTCCATCCTCAACCAGTGGGTCGACGGCCTCACCAACGGAGCGGGCTGGATCGCGATTGCGCTCGTGATCTTCTCGTTCTGGCGCCCGCATCTCTGCCTCGTCGGGGCGTACCTGTTCGGGGCGTTCCAGGCCCTGCCGCTGACGCTGCAGGCGCGCGAGGTGACGGTGCTGCCCACCGAGGTGTATGAGTCCCTTCCGTATGTGATGACCATCGTCGTGCTCGTGCTGGTCTCGACGGCAGGTGCCAAGCGGCGCCTCGGTGCGCCGGCGGCGCTGGGTCTCCCCTATGTCCGCGAGGAGCGTTGAGGGCGTCATGGACGTCTTGACCCCGCGCGATCTGGACGAGGCGTGCCGGCTGAAAGCGGAGCTGCCGGAATCCCGCTTCGTCCAGGGCGGGACAGATGTGCTCGTCGAGCTCAATTTCGACCGATCGCGTCCGCCGGCGCTGATCAACCTGAACGAGGTCCCGGAGCTCCGCGGCTGGCGCGAGGAGGACGGGGCGCTCGTGCTCGGGTCCGGTCTCACGTACACGGAGGCCATGCGCTCCCCGCTCGCGGAGCGCCTGCCCGCGCTGGCAGAGGCGTCGCGCACGGTCGGCTCGCCGCAGATTCGCAACAGGGGCACTCTCGGCGGCAACCTCGGCACCGCGTCGCCGGCCGGCGACTCGCTGCCGCCGCTTCTCGTCGACGGGGCGATGATCGAGATCGCGAGTGTGCGCGGACGGCGTTCAGTTGCGCTGGGCGACTTCCTCGTCGGGCCGAAGCGGAACGCGCTCGCACCGGACGAGGTCGTCGTCTCCGTACGCGTGGCGCCCACCGGCGCGCAGCAGACGTTCATGAAGATCGGCCCGCGAAACGCCATGGTGATCGCGGTGTGCTCGCTCGCCGTCTCGATCGACCGCGAGCGGGCTGAGATCAGGGCGGCCTACGGCTCGGCGGGGCCCGTGGTGGCTCTCGTGACTGTCGGGCTGGAAGATGCCGGCGACTTTCCGGACGCAGTGGCGTCCGCCTGCAGCCCGATCGACGACGTCCGCGGCACTGCCGCGTACAGGCGGCATGCGCTTCGCGTCCTCGCGGCCCGCGCGCTGGAGCGGTGTCTCGCATGAGGATCGAGCTCAGGGTCAACGGAGAGCAGCGGGAGGCAGACATCTGGGGCGGCGAAAGCCTGCTCTTCGCCCTCCGCGAGCGGCTGGGCCTGCCGGGATCGAAGAACGCATGCGAGCAGGGCGAGTGTGGGTCGTGCTCGGTGCTGCTCGACGGCGTCCTGGTCTGCTCGTGTCTCGTCCTGGCCGCGCAGGCGGACGGCCACGACGTCGTCTCGGTGGAAGGCCTTGCCGAGGAGGGCCGGCTGCACCGCGTTCAGCAGGCGTTCGCGGCAGCCGGCGCCGTCCAGTGTGGCTTCTGCACGCCGGGCCTCGTCGTGGCGACCGCTGACCTGCTGACGCACAACCCGAGCCCGTCCGACGACGAGATCCGAGAGGCGCTCTCCGGAAACATCTGCCGCTGCACCGGGTATCAGAAGATCTTCGACGCCGTGCATGCGGCGGCGAGGGCCGGCGGATGACGACTGTTACGACGCCGACGCGGAAAAAGCTCGTCCTGGGGCGCGTCGGCGAGACGCTCCAGCGGCACGACGCGATCCCCAAGACGACCGGCGAGTTCGAGTACGCGAGCGATCTCAACGCCGCCGGGATGCTCTGGGGCAACACGCTGCGCAGCCCGCACGCGCACGCTCGCGTGACCGAGATCGACATCGCGCCGGCGCTGGCGATGCCCGGCGTCCACGCCGTCCTCACGCACGCCGACGTTCCCGGGCGCAAGACGTACGGCCTCGAGTTCTCCGATCAGCCGGTGCTCGCGATCGACCGCGTCCGCTTCTTCGGCGAGGCCGTCGCGCTCGTCGCTGCCGAGCATCCCGAGCAGGCCCGGCGGGCCGCAGCTGCGATTCGAGTCGAATACGAGCCGTTGCCGCCGGTTGCGGATGCGGAGCGCGCCACCGAGATGGAAGCCCTTCATCCGGACCGCCCGACGATGGGTCACGGCTACCGGGACGACCCGCGGCCGAACGTCGTTCGTCACATGGTGATCCGGCACGGCGACCCGGACGCTCCCGGCGACGTGGCCGTCGAAGGCGTCTACGAGATCGGGATCCAGGATCAGGCTTTCCTCGGGCCGGAGTCCGGCCTCGCGGTGCCCGACGGGGAGGGTGGCGTCGACATCTACGTCGCCACGCAGTGGCTGCACGTCGATCGCGACCAGGTCGCGCCATGCCTCGCGCTGCAGCCGGAGCAGGTCAGGATCCATCTCGCCGGCGTCGGCGGCGCGTTCGGCGGCCGGGAAGACCTGTCGATGCAGATCCACGGCGCGATGCTCGCGCTCCACGCGGACCGACCCGTGAAGATGGTCTACACCCGGGAGGAGTCGTTCACCGGTCACGTCCACCGGCATCCGGCGAAGATCTGGTGCGAGCACCGGGCGACGAGCGACGGTCGCCTTGTCAACGTGCGGATGAGGATCTTGCTCGACGGCGGGGCGTACGCGTCGAGCTCCACTGCGGTCTGCTCGAATGCCGCGTCGTTCGCTGTCGGTCCGTATCGCGTCGACAGCGCGCTGATCGAGGCGACGGCGGTGTACACGAACAATCCGCCGTGCGGTGCCATGCGCGGCTTTGGCGCCGTGCAGACGTGCTTCGCCGCCGAGGCACAGATGGACAAGCTGGCGGTCGAGCTCGGCATCGACTCGGTCGAGCTTCGCCTTCTCAACGCGCTGAAACCGGGCGACCGGCTTCCTACGGGGCAGGTCATCACCGGCTCGCTGCCGACGGCCGACGTGATCCGGCGCGCCGCCGCCCTGCCCGTTCCCGATCCCGAGCCCCTGCCGCGTGACCCGCTCCGTCTTCCCGGCGGTGCCGGCAACACCACCAGAGGCCAGGGTGTCCGCCGTGGGGTCGGGTTTGCCGTCGGCTTCAAGAACATCTGCTACTCGGAGGGCTTCGACGACTTCTGCTCGGCGCGCGTCGAGCTGCGTCGCGACGGGAGCGCGCTTGTCCATTGCGCCGCCGCGGAGGTGGGTCAGGGCGTCACCGGGGTGATCCTCCAGGTCGCCCGCACCGAGCTTCGCACCGATCGCGTCGAGCTCGCGCCACACACGACGGCGAGCGTCGGCTCATCGGGTTCCGCGTCGGCGTCGCGCATGACCTGGATGGCGGCCGGTGCGGTTCGCGACGCGTGTCGCGCTGCGCTCGAGGAGCGCGAGCTGAAGGGAGGCGCCGATGTCGACGTCGAGCGCGTGTACCGTCATCCGGCGACGAGTCCCCTCGATCCCGAGACTGGTCAGGTCACCGGCGAGCGGGCCCACGTGGCGCTCGCGGTGGCCGCAATGCGCGTCGTGGCCGAGGTCGACGTCGACCTGGGGCTCACCCGCGTCGTGTGGGTCGGCACGGCACAGGACGTCGGCAAGGCCGTCAACCCACAGGCTGTCTACGGGCAGATCGAGGGCGGAATCGCGCAGGGGCTCGGTCTGGCGCTGATGGAGGAGATCCAGACGAAGGACGGCAGGATCGTCAACGCCAGCTTCACCGACTACCTGCTGCCGACCGCGCTCGACATGCCCCCGGTCGTCGCGGAGCTCGTCGAGGAGCCGGAGCCGGACGCACCGTACGGGCTTAAAGGCGTCGGCGAGCCGCCGACCGTCGTCTCGACGGCAGCAGTCGTGTCCGCTCTCCGGGATGCGACGGGACGGGCTCTGACCCGGGTGCCGGTGAAGCCGGACGACATCTGCTTGTAGCGAGAGGAAACGAAAGGGGACGTTCCGGGCACTACCGACCCGCCACCCGCCCGGCATCGAGGAGTGGCACGACGCGTTCGCGGAACAGCTCCAGCTGAGCGCGCTCCTCGGCCAGCGGCCACAGGAAGACGCGTTGCGCGCCCGCACGCTCGTATGCCAGCAGCTTCGCCGCGCATTCCTCCGCCGACCCGATGGGAAGCAGCGCGCGGAGCGGCTCCACCGGACGGTTGAGCACCGGCGCCAGCACGTCCGCGAGCATTGAATCGGCGCGAGCCCGGTCCTCTGTGACGTAACACCACATGGTTGCAATGCCGTTCTCGAAGCGAGCGACATCGCGCCCGCGTGCCGCCAGCTCCGCCTGGACGTCCAACCAAGCCTGGGCGAACAATTCCGGGGTCGTGTTGTAGCCAGAGGCGAGCCAGCCGTCGGCAAGGCGCGCCACGCGCCTCAGCCCGGCCGCAGATCCCCAGCTCCCGATCCAGATCCGCGGGCCGGGGCGTTGAGCCGGCGTCGGTTCCAGTATGAAGCCGGCGCTGGAGTAGAACGTGCCCTCGAACGGGACGCCGTCGCCTCGCCAGAACGCACGCAGGGTCTGCACCGCCTCGTCCAGCCGCTTCCAGCGCTCCTCGAAGGGCACGCCGACCAGCTCGTAATCGCGAGCCGAGGAGCCTGGGCCGAGCCCGACGACCAACCGGCCGCCGGACAACACGTCGATCGCGGCGAGGATCTTGGCGGTTGCCGCCGGCCCACGAAGTACCGGCACGGCAACGGTCGTCGCGAGCGTCATCCGACCACTGTGCGCGAGCACGGCGGCCAGCGCGGTCGGCCCGTCGAGCCACGGGCGCGAGAACACGAGATGGTCGTTCGCGCAGACGTGCGTGTAACCGAGATCGGTTGCAGCCTGCGTGACCGCGAGCAGGTCATCGAGCGAGCGCCGCTCGCCTGCGAACGAGATCAGCGGAAGGTGGACACCGAATTCCATCAGCGCCGGAGGGTCAGCACGGCCCCTGCCGCCAGCAGCGCCAGTCCGAGCAGGCGCGGCCACGACACCGCGACGCGCTCGACCCCGAAGAGGCCGAAGCGGTCGATCGCAGTCGCCAGTATGAACTGGCCTGCGATCAGCATCGCAGTCGTGGCCACGATGCCGATACGCGGTCCGGCAACGGTGATCGACAGCACGATGAGCGCGCTCATCACGCCACCGAGCAGCTGCCATTTCGGCCCGCTGAAGCCGCTGCCGACGCTCCCCACCCCGCCCCGGGCGACGAGCAGAACGGCGGTCGCGCACACGGCGCTGACGATCGCCGCGCAGGCGAGGGCCTCGATGCTGCCGACCCGGTCGCCCAGTCGGCTCTGCACGGCGATCTGAACGGCGCCGCCGAGCCCTGCGCAGAACGCGAACACCGCGGCCAACCCCGTCGAGCCCACGGTGTGACGCTATACGCTCCTGCCGTGGCGGAGCCCACCCATCCGCGGCCGGTCGACCCGTCGGAGCTCCGGTTTGCGACGATCGCGTACGAGAAGGCACCGCCGCGGGCGACGATCCGTCTCAACCGGCCGGACGTCCTGAACGCCTTCGACTTCCAGATGCTGCGCGAGATCGGGCGAGCGTGCGAGGACGCATCCTGGGACGACGACATTCGCGTCGTCGTGCTCACCGGCACCGGGAGGGCATTCAGCGTCGGCGCCGATCTCCGCTCCTGGGATGCGGACTACCTCGGCAAGCCGGCCGAGTACTGGAAGTGGTTCGGCGCGTTCAAGGACATGCACGACCGCCTGCGGGAGATCGGCAAGCCGACGATCGCCCGGATCAACGGCATCGCAGTCGGGGGCGGCAACGAGCTGCAGATGGCCTGCGACCTCGCGGTGATTGTGGAGGACGCGTTCATCCGGCACGTCGGCCTCGAGCACGGCTCGGTGCCGGCCGGCGGTGCGACGCAGTGGCTGTCGCTGATGGTGGGCGACCGGCGCGCGCGAGAGATCATCCTGCTGTGCGAGGAGATCCCGGCCGCGGAGGCGGCGGCGTGGGGGCTCGTCAACCGCTCCGTCCCCGCGGCGGAGCTGGACGCCGTCGTCGACGGCTGGGTCGAGAGCCTCGCGCGCAAGCTGCCGCAGGCAACGAGGTACGCGAAGCATCAGCTCAACGTCTGGCGTGACCTTGCCTGGCACCAGACCGTGGGGCATGCAAGGGACTGGCTCGCGCTCTCGATGCTCGCGGACGAGACGCAGAACGCAGTTCGCGGATTCCTCGACCGTCGCCGCGAGCCTGCCGGCGACTAGGCTCCGCCCATGGCGACGGTGCTGACGAGCCGTGACGGGGCCGTTCTCACGATCACGCTCAACCGGCCGGACGCGTACAACGCGTTCACGCGCGAGCTGCACGCCGAGTTTCATCAGGCGTTGAGCGACAAGGCTGCAGATCCCGGTATCCGGGCGGTCGTCGTCACGGGCGCCGGCAAGGCCTTCTGTGCGGGTCAGGACATCCGCGAGTTCAGAGAGCTGCCAGGGTCGATCCGCACAGCGCTCGAGGAGACGTACCACCCCAACGTCCGCGCGATCCGCGCGCTCCAGAAGCCGGTTATCGCGGCCGTCAACGGCGCCGCGGCCGGCGCCGGGCTGTCGCTCGCTGCGGTATGTGACGTTCGCGTGGCGTCGGACGCTGCGGTCTTCGTACCGGGATTCATCGGGATCGGGCTCGTGCCCGACTCGGGCGGGACGTGGTTCCTGCATCGTCTGCTCGGCTTCGCACGCGCCTTCGAGTGGATGTCGTCCAACCGTCGCCTCAGCGCGGCCGAGGCCCTCGACTGGGGGCTCGTCTCCGAAGTTATCCCTGCCGGCGAATTCGACGAGCACGTGGTCGAGCTCGCGGCGACGTGGGCTGCGCTGCCGACGCGTGCGGTAGCGGCGATGAAGCGGCTCTTCGATCACGCCTACGGCGCGCGCCTGGAGGAGCAGCTCGCGCTCGAGGTCGAAGAGCAGGAGGCGGCCACCGAGACAGACGATTTTCGCGAAGGCGTCGATGCCTTTCTCGAGAAGCGTCCGGCGAGCTTTTCCGGCCATTGATCGTCGAGACGATCGACTATCACACTGCAGGCGAGCCGTTTCGCATCGTCACGAGCGGGGTCGGGCCGCTCGCCGGTGCGACGATCCTGGCCAAGCGCCGCGACGCGCTCGCCCGCTTCGACGAGATCCGCAAGCTCCTCGTGTTCGAGCCGCGCGGCCATGCGGACATGTACGGCTGCTTCGTCTGTGAGCCGAACGACAGCGGAGCCGACCTCGGTGTCGTGTTCTTCCAGAACGCCGGCTACTCGACCGCCTGCGGCCACGGGACGATCGCACTCGTCACGTGGGCGCTCGAGGAAGGGGTGATCGCCCGCCCTGACGGTGAGCAGCGTGTGGTCGTCGACGTTCCCTCCGGCCGGCTCGAGACGTGGGCACAGCTCGAACGCGGCCGCGTGCGCGCCGTGCGGTTTCGCAACGTGCCGGCGTACGTGTGGGGAACGGGGGTCCGGGCCGCCGGTCGTGACGTCGACGTGTCGTTCGGCGGCGCCTTCTACGCGTCGTGCCAGGAGTCGGTTGCACCCGCCGAGTTGCCGCGGCTGATCGAGTTGGGTCGCCGGATCAAGCGAGACCTGGAGGACGCCCATGAGGTCGTCCACCCGCTGGAGCCCGAGCTGCGTGACGTCTACGGCGTGATCTTCTGGCAAGCCGACGACGCTGGGCCGCCGCTCGTCCAGCGCAACGTCACCGTGTTTGCCGACGGCGAGGTCGACCGCTCACCGTGCGGCAGCGGCACGTCCGCCCGGCTCGCGCTTCTCGACGCCTCGGGGGCGCTCCGTCGTGGCGACGAGCTGCTTCACCGGTCGGTCGTGGGCACGGAGTTCAGGGCGCGGGTCGTCGGGGAGACGAGCGTTGCGGGGCGCTCGGCCGTCGTCACAGAGGTCGAGGGGACCGCGCACCGCACCGGTAGGCATGTCTTCGAGCTCGACCCGGACGATGCGCTCGGGACCGGGTTCCTGCTGCGCTAGCCAGTCCAGCTAGCCGAGCTGCGCGAGGATCTCCGCCGTCTCGGGGAACCGGCCCTCGCGCTGCTTCGAGAACACGAGCCGGCCGTCGGCGAAGACGTCGAACTGGCTGCGCTCTCCGGAGACCGTCGCGGCCTCGTGGTTCCCGATGGCGTTGATCTCGGCCGCGAGACTCGCGGCCCGGCTGTCATAGCCGTCTCAGACGGGGCAGTAGTAGATCTCGACGTTCACCAGTCGGAGCGTACCGACCGGACGTCTCCTTCCGTCAGCGCGGCAGGGACCAGATGTCGAGGATGCCGTCGGTGCGGTGATCGTTGGCGTCGCCTTCGGGGAGCGCGATCCTGCCGTCGGCGACGACGGGGCTGTTCCAGTGGCCGGCGCCGGCCGCGAGCCTGACGATCGGCTCCGGCGAACCGGGGCGGTAGACGTTCAGCCCGCCGTTCGGGTTGTAGACGAAGAGCAGCCCGCCGGCCACGACAGGGCTGGTCCCGCCGGACTTGTTCTCCCAGACAC
>Ga0066709_100001978_pt1 | contig 14374 bp, 17 predicted proteins | sample GraSoiAngelo_158_FD_79665 | JGI IMG/M metagenome (GOLD analysis project Ga0066709, IMG submission 79665) | Grasslands soil microbial communities from the Angelo Coastal Reserve, California, USA - 14_1009_16_30cm | ecosystem: Environmental > Terrestrial > Soil > Grasslands | place: USA...
GCCGAGGCCGGACTGTCGCTGGCCGCCACCACGCAGGCCATCCAGGATTCGATCATCTACGCGAGGACGAGCGGGTACCTCCGCAAGCGCTACGTGGACATCGGTGACCACGTGACGACGGGTCAGCTCCTCGCCGAGGTCGACTCACCCGAGATCCAGCAGCAGCTGAGGCAAGCCAAGGCCGATCTCCAGCAGTCGGAGAGGAATCGGGATCTGCAAAAGGCCAACCTCGATCTGGCGAAGGTCACGATGGCGCGCTACGAGGCGGCCGATGCGGAAGGCGCGGTGGCCAAGCAGGCTCTGGATCAGAGCGTCTCGACGCATCGCACGGCCCAGGCGGCGGTGGCCGCGGCAGAAGCGAACGTCGAGTCGAACCGGGCGAACGTCCAGCGCCTCCAGGAGATGACCTCGTTCCAGCGCATCCTCGCCCCCTTCAACGGCACGGTCATCCAGCGGAACGTGGATGTGGGCGCGTTGATCACGGCAGGCAGCCCCGTCAACAACACCGCGGTGGCGCCGTCCAGCGTCACCGGTGCCCCCAGCGGGCTTTTCGAGGTTGCTCAGATCGACACCCTCCGCGTGTTCGTCAATGTCCCGCAGGTGTACGCGCCGACCTTGAAGGCCGGTCTCCCCGTCGAGGTTGCCGTGAGAGGTCAGCTCATGCAGCCGGTGACGGGCACGGTGACCCGCACCGCCGGCGCCCTCGATCCGGGCACGCGGACGCTCCTGGCCCAGGTCGATATCCCCAACGCGTCGCACCGGTTGCTTCCTGGAATGTTCGTCTACGTCACCTTCAAGATCGGCCCCTCCGGCACGCGCTGGCGAGTCCCGTCCACCGCGGTCATCTTCAATGCGCAGGGCACCCGCGTGGCGATCGTGGGAACGGGAAACAAGCTGCACTTTCAAGACGTGGTACTCGGCCGCGACTTCGGAGCCTCGATCGACATCCAGGCCGGGTTGCAGGGCAATGAAACCATTGTGAAACAGCCTACGGTGTCGCTCCAGGAGGGCCAGGTTGTCGCACCCATCGAGTCTCCAAGCCCCTCCGGAGGCTAGCCCGCGGATGCGAGGACTCCAGGTTCTCCGGCGGCTTCGGGTCCTTGTCGCGCTCTCGACGGTGAGCGTGATGGCCGAGGCCTGCATGGTGGGACCCGACTATGTGCGGCCATCGGTGGACCAACCGGCGCGCTTCAAGTCGCAAGCGGTCAGCGAGGGGGGCCCGCCCATCTCGGAAGAGTGGTGGCGCTTCTATCGCGAGCCCGAGCTCGATCGCCTCATCGCAACCGCCAACGAATCGAACCAGACCTTGCGGCAAGCGGTGGCCCGCGTGGACGAGGCGCGCGCGCTTGCCCGCGTGGCGGGCAGCTATCTGTACCCGACCATCTCGAATGATCCCAGCTTCTCACGCACGCGCTACTCGGGGAACCGCGACAGCACGCTCACGGGCCAGAAGGTACAGACGGGGGTCACGGTCAACGACTGGCTGATCCCGATCGACCTGACGTACGAGATCGACGTGTGGGGCCGGGTGCGCCGCTCGTTCGAATCAGCGCGGGCCCAGGCCAAGGCAAGCGCCGATGACGCTGCCGCGATCCGCCTGATTGTGGAGACGGATGTGACCCGCTTCTACTACACCCTCCGGTCCCTGGATGCGCAGGCGCAGATCCTGGAGCGAACCGTCGTCGCGTATCGGGAGCAGGTCCGGATACTTTCTGTCCAGCTCAGGACGGGACTGGCAGGCCCGATCGTCGTGTCTCAGGCTCAGGCCCAGCTTCAGGCCACCCTGGCCCTGCAACGGGACGTGCAGCGCGCCCGTGCCGACCAGGAGCATGCCCTGGCCATTCTGTGTGGCCGTCCCGCTCCGTCATTCGCGGTCGCCGTCAATCCCCTGGGCGAGGTGTCGCCCCCGGCCGTACCGGCCGGCCTACCGGCCCAGCTCCTGGCGCGCCGGCCGGACGTCGCCGCGGCCGAGCAGAATCTCGTGGCCGCCAATGCCCAGATCGGAGTGGCGACGGCGGAGTTCTATCCCCGCTTCACGCTCACGAGCTCCGCCGGATTCGAGAGCGCCAACATCGCCACCCTCTTCAACTGGCAGAGCCGCGTCGCGTCCATCCTTCCCAGCGTCTCGATCCCGATCTTTCAGGGTGGCCGGCTCCGAGCCAACCTCGACGCGACCAAGGCGCGCTACCGACAGGCCGTGGCCGCCTACACGAATCAAATCCTTGTCGCCTATGGCGACGTCGAGGACGCCCTGACCGACCTGCATGCCCTCACCGATATAGTCGGAAGCCTGCGCGGGGCGGTCGGCGCATCCCAGGACTACCTGCGCTTTGCTCAGGCGCAATACAAGTATGGCCTGGTGGACTACTTGATCGTCATCGACGCCGAGCGGACCCTCCTCGCCAACGAGCTGTCACTGGCCCTGTCCGTGAATCTACAAATGGGCGCCAGTATCCAGCTGATCAAAGCCCTGGGCGGCGGCTGGAACCCCTCCGAGGACAGTCGGCCTCGATGAGCCCGTCGCTGCGTTCTCGGGCAGGTTCTCAGCCGCGACCTCCGCCGCCATGGCCGCCCCCGCCGCCGTGACCGCCTCCGCCGCCGTGGCCGCCGAATCCCCCGTGCCCGCCGAAGCCACCATGCGCAAAGCCGTGGCCCCCGTCGCCATGACCCCAGTGGCTGTGATCCCAGTGGCCATGGTCCCAGCCGTGGTGCCAGTCGCCCCAGCCGCCATAGTCAAAACCGACCGAGCCATAGGACGGATCGCCGACGTATCCGTCGTATGCGTAACCCGCGCAACCGCCGAGCAAGAGACCGATGCCGATCACGAGCGGTATAGCCCTCGTCAGTAGTCTGCCGCGATTCATCGCAGTCTCCGTTTTCAGTCCCTCATGGCGTTTGTTCATGCCAGGTCGGGACGGGTGATCTACATCCGGTCGAACACGTCCACGTAGTTCACGGTCCGCCCGTTCCCGTCGGTCAGCACGCCTCTGCACGTCATCTGCTTCTGGTCCGTCGAGACGGTGCAGGTCTGGACGTCGGATTGACCGGTCGGTCCCCTGAACGTCGACTGCAGGATGTTGCCGGTCAGGCGGAAGGACGCCGTGGTATCGCCGCTGATGGAGTGGAACTCACCGTCGCCCACAGCGTTGAACGTTTCGACGAGTGCTCGACCATCCGTGGTGAGGACGGTCACCGACCATTTGACCTGGCTGGCGTCCGCTCTGGAGATCTCGCTCGAGAGATCGTTCGGCACGGGCCCGCCAGGCGGCAGCGTGGATTGCGCCAGGTTCAAGTGCCACCGGCCAACGAAGGGACTGCCATCCGCCCAAGCTGGGCTGGTTGCCAGCGCGGCACAGAGTACCGCGACCACCTGGATACCTCGACGTCGATTCATTGTGTCCTCCTGTAATGTTCGCGGCGCCTCGTCGCTGGCCGCCGACGCATGTAATGGCATTCACGGATTCAGATGGCGGAGGAAGGCTGGAAGGTTTCACATTGCGCGCTCTCGAGCCTCGATGGCGTTCGTTTTCTTGCGAAAACGCTCGGCGAGTGCGGCCTGCTCAAGGCGCCGTGACCTCCCAATAAGCGGAAACGGGGCGCGGGCAATGAACCGATACCCCAAACACACACCCAAAGAGGAGGAAGAGGACATGCGAGTGACAGGGCTGAGGAGGTTCATGAGTTTCGTGGTGGCATTCGGCCTGCTGGCTCCCCTCGCGCTGATCGCGACGACGACCGCCGGGGCACAGTCGCAGACGCAGAGGAACCCGACGGGGCTTCGCACCGAGTGCCTGCGCAATCACGGCTATTGGGACAGGGCCGCGGGCGTCTGCGAGTACGATGACTCGGCGGTGACGAAGAAGGCCAGCGCCTTCGACGCGGCCAAGAAGGCGTGCGAGAGCAAGGGCGGCTGGTTCGAGCCGAAGCTGGCACTGTGTGAGGTCGAGGCGGCGGCCAAGATCTCGTACCAGGCCTCCGGCTACGACCAGCTGCAGCAGGCCTGCGCGCAGAAAGGCGGCTGGTACGACCCTGGAGCCGGAATCTGCGACACCGGGATCGGTAATTAGATAATGGCGTCCAGGCGGGCCAGTGCCGACACGCTGGCCCGCTTGGCATTGGCTGTGTGCGTCGCGATGGTGCTCGTTTCAGTCGCCGCGCGGCCAGCCATGGCTCAGGCGCGGAATGAGTCCATGGTGCCGGATTGGGTGCGTCTCGCGCGAGAGCTCAAGCCGAGCGTTGTCTACATCATCGCCAAGAGCGGCGAGGGCGGATCTGCCGGGAGCCCCAGGAAATGGAGCGGGCTCGAGCGCTTCTTCGGATTGCACAAACAGTCGACCCCTTCCCGGAGCAGCGACGCAATCGTCACAAGCCTCGGCACTGGATTCATCCTGACCTCCGACGGATACATCGGCACCAACAACCACGTCCTCGAGAACTTCACCAATATTCACCTGAAGCTCGACGACGGCGTCGTCCACAAGGCAACGGTGGTCGGGCGTGATCCGAGGATCGATCTGGCGCTTCTCAAGATCGAGGTCATGGGGCTGCCGCCCATCACGCTCGCCGATTCGTCCAAGGTCCAGGTCGGCGAGCCGGTCATGGCCATTGGTAACCCGTTCGGTCTCGAACGGACGGTGACGGTCGGGGTGGTCAGCGCCATCGCGAGGGCCACGGGCGAACGTCCGTGGGACAAGTACATCCAGACCGATGCCGCGATCAATCCCGGAAATAGCGGCGGCCCGCTCGTCAATGCCGAGGGGCGGATGATTGGGGTCAACACCACGTTCTACAGCCCGAGCGGCGCGTCGGTCGGAATTAGCTTTGCGATTCCCGCCAACCTCGTGCGGGCCACGCTGGAGCGGATAGCGGGTAAGCCGCTCACGTTCCCGCCTTAGCGGGGCGACCTGCCATGCAACCGAGCGGGCCCCGCCACGGGTGGGCCATTCTCGGCGTCGCCGCGCTCGGAACGTTCATGACCGCGCTCGATGCCTCGATCGTCAACATCGGCCTGCCCTCGATCGCGCGGACGTTTCGCACGCCCGTCGGCGGCGCCGCCGAATGGGTGATCATCGCGTACTTGGTCGCCATCGCGGCCACGCTCCTGCCGTTCGGACACCTGTCGGATCTTGTGGGGCGCAAGCCAGTGTGGTTGGCCGGTCTCGGCACCTTCGCCGTCGGCTCGATGCTTTGCGGCGCCGCCCCTTCTTTGGCACTGCTGGTCGTCGCCCGCGCCTTCCAGGGGCTTGGCGGGGCACTGATCTTTGCTCCCGCGCTGGCGATCATCACCGATGCCTTCCCGCCCACCGGGCGCGGACGGGGCCTCGGCGTCAACGCCGTGGTGTTCGCCATGGGCACGAGCCTGGGCCCGACCCTCGGCGGATTGATCACGGAGCACCTGAGCTGGCGATGGATCTTCTATCTCAACGTGCCCCTCGGAGCGCTGGCCCTGCTTGCATCTCAGGCCGTGCTCCCTCGCTCTGTCCCACACCGGCGCGAGCCGTTCGACATGCCGGGAGCCGGGCTGCTCGCCGTGGGGTTCGCGCTCCTGACGGTGGCGCTGTCGTTCAGCCCGGAGTGGGGCTGGGCCTCTGCTCGCCTGCTGACCTGTCTCGCCGTCGGTACCGTCGCGCTTGTCGGTGCCGCTCTAGTCGAGCGCCGTGCGCCTCGGCCCATCGTCGATCTCGCACTCTTCCGCGAGCGGATGCTCGCCTCATCCCTCGGTAGCATGACCCTCGCCATGCTGGCGCTCTTCGCGATCAGCTTCATGCTGCCGTTCTACTTCGAAGAGCTGCGCGGCTTCTCCGTCGAGAGATCCGGCCTGCTCCTGACGCCCTTACCCCTCAGCCTCGCCGTCGTGGCGCCCGTGAGCGGCTCGCTGGCCGATCGCATTGGCTCGCGCTGGCTCGCGGCGGGTGGGCTGGCGCTCGCGTGCCTGGGCCTGGTCTTCTTGGCGCGGCTCGACGCGGGGAGCACTCTCGTCGAAGTCATCGGGTGCCTGGTACTCACCGGCGTCGGCCAGGGCATGTTCCAGACGCCGAACGCGCGCGCGCTCATGAACGCCGTGCCTTTGGGCAAGCAGGGCGAGGCCTCCGGCCTGCTCGCCACCGGGCGGGTGGTCGGCCAGAGCCTCAGCGTCGCGCTGGCGGGGGCCATCTTTGCCGGTCTCGGCGGCGCCTCGGCGGGTCGGGCGCTCGCCGCGACGCCAGGCCGAGCCGTCGCCTCTGAGAACATTGCGGCCCTGCAGCAGGCTTTTCTCACGGGGTTCAAAGGCGCGCTGATGGCCTGCGCGGCGGTGGCGGCCGCCGGCCTCCTGACCACGCTCATCCGCGGGAACGAGCAAGAGCCGGCAGGCGTAGCCGTCGGCCCGGCTGGGGCAGGCCCGCGCCCTGATCCTGACGAGACTACGGTTACGGAAGCCCCAGGGGCTTGAGCGCGGCGCGCTGGAGATCAGCGCCGATCGAGGGGTTGAGACGCCTGCGGTAGGACATGGTTCTACTGACGGCCGGGTTACTCACAAATTACTCCTCAGGATGCCGTCCGTCCCTGATCCAGGGCGGTTCTTACCGCGTCGATCAGGGCATTGCCGTTGAAAGGCTTGTTGAGGAAGGCGACGGCGCCGGCTTGCAGGGATCGCTGGCGTGTTTCGTCGTCGCCGTGAGCAGTCAGGATGACCGCGGGAATTCGGGAGCCCGTGCCCGACAGGTGTGTGAGGAGGTCAAAACCATTCATTCCGGGCATCCGGAGATCGAGCACCAAACAGCCGGTCTGGTCGTGATGATTGGACTCCAGGAAGGCTTCCGCAGATGCGAACGTCTCTACGCGGAGGCCGACCGAACCCAAGAGATTCCTCAGGGACCGACGCAGCGATTCGTCGTCGTCCACGATGGAAACTATCTGTGTGCCGTGTTCGCCCATGAGTTCTAGTCAGCCTCATCGGTGAGGATTGAAGTCACTTGAATCTAGATTAGCGGACCGGGTGGGAAGCGTCCACCCTACCTTGGTCGGGTTCCGCCACTAGGGTAGGGGGCAATCCCGAGGCGTCCGGCGCTCCGGACCAGCTCCGCCAGAGACCCGGCCCGCATCTTCAGCATCACCTGCCCGCGCTGTTCCTTGACCGTGGCCTCGGTAGTCCCGAACTCGGAGGAAATTTGCTTATTGAGGAGCCCGGCGACGACGCCGGCCATCACGTCCCGTTCGCGCGGGGTCAGGGTGTCGTACCGACGGCGGAGCTCGGCGAGCTCTTGCCGCTCCGTTCGGGCGGCGCGATCGCGATCGATGGCGTGTCGAATAGCGTCAAGAAGGTCCTGTCCGCGAAACGGCTTCGTGAGAAACTCGACCGCCCCGGCTTTCATGGCCTGAACCGACATGGGGATGTCGCCGTGACCCGTGAGAAATATGATCGGCAGCGTTGTGTTTGAATTGGCGATCTCTCGCTGAAGGTCGAGGCCGCTCAGCCCCGGGAGGCGCACGTCGAGGACGAGACAACCCGGCGCATCCGCTCGGGGAGCACTGAGGAACGCCTGCGCGGTCGGAAACACTTCGACGACCATTCCCACGGAGGTGATGAGCCTGCGAAGGGCGTCGCGGACGGATCGGTCGTCGTCGACGACGAAGACGATGGGTATCTCGGCGCTCATCGCATCCCCGGCAAGGCAAGGTGGAACGTGGCGCCGTGGTCCGGGTTCGCCGTGGCCCAGAGCCGACCCCGGTGGCTGTCGATGATCGAGCGACTGATGGATAGCCCCATGCCCAACCCATCCGGCTTCGTCGTGTAGAACGCCTCGAAGAGGCGCGGCGCGTCAGCTTCGCCGAAGCCGACGCCGGCATCCTCGACGGCGACGACCGCCCAGGGGCCATCCTCGCGCTGTTCGAGGGTCGAGCGCACGACGAGCCGGCGGCGCTCCGGTGGGACCTCCCGGACGGCCTCGACGGCATTCAGGAGCAAGTTCAGGAGCACCTGCTGGAGCTGGATCCGATCCCCCATGACCTGCGGCAGGTCCGGTGCCAAAGACGTCTGCAGGAGGATGCCGTGTCGCCCGATCTCGGACCCGACGAGGGGCAGCACGTCGCGGATGACCCCGGTGAGGTCACAGGGCTCGTGGGCGAGCGGCGAGCGCGCTAGCAGGGTGCGAATCCGGGTGATGACCTCTCCCGCGCGGTGGCCGTCCTTCACGATAGCGGTGAGCGCCTCCTGGACGCTGTCAAGATCGGGTCTGTCAGCAGCCAGCCAGTGCAGGCAAGCGTTAGCGTCGGCGCCGATCGCCGCCAGCGGTTGGTTAATCTCATGGGCGATGGAAGCGGCGAGCTCGCCCAGCGTTGTCACCCGCGCGACGCGCGCAAGCTCTGCCTGCGCTTGGTGGAGCGCCTTCTCGACCTGTTCCGCGCGAACCGTCGCCGTGACATCGCTGCTGACACCGCGGTAGCCGAGGAAGCGACCGTCCGCGTCAAACACGGGCTTGCCACTCGTGGCAATGTATACCGCCGATCCGTCGGCGGCCGCGGTCCTGTAGACGAAGCCGCGAAACGCCTGGTGTGTTTCGAGCGTCGCGGCATGCAGGCGCCACTTCTCGGGCTCCTCCTTGACGTCGGTGGCGAAGGCCCACCGCGTGACGCCGATCTGGCTAGCGGGAGCAATGCCGAGCGTGGTGACCGCCTCCGAGACCCGGGTGAAAGAGTGGTCCGGGCCAGTCTCCCAGAGCCAATCCGAAGCCGTCTCGGCGTAATCGCGGAAGCGCTGTTCACTCTCCCGCAGCGCCTCCTCGGCCCGTTTGCGCTCGGCGATTTCTCTTCTCAGATCTTGGTTGACCAGGCTGAGTTGTCTGGTCCGCTCAACGACACGGCGCTCGAGCTCCTCGGTGAGCAGCTCTTTGGCTCGGTTTACCGCTTCCGCATCCGCCCGCGCGACCTGCTCGCGGTGGAGAGCATGGTGAAGGGCGGTCATGAGCGCCGCGTTGCGGAGGGCGACCTCGGCCTGGGTGATGATGCTCTGAAGGAGAAATCGCTCGAAAGGCGTGGGGAAACTCGAACGCCGAGACGCAGCAATGACCACGCCGGTGTGCCCGGCCAGCCCGAGCGCGATCCGGGTCGCGCGCAAGGGCTCGCCGGTGGCAGGGTCTTGGAGAACGAGTGCCTGGTTCGCGCCGGGCTCCGTCGTTCCCTGGGCCAAAAGACCTGCGATCTCGCGGCCGCGACTGCCGAGATCCGGTCTTCCTTGCACGCGAGCCGTCTCCAACGGGCCACTCCCGGTCGGGTCCGCCGCCCGGATGTAGGCCAGATCGAGCCGGAGCATGCTCGACAACACCTCGAGCACTGCATCCGGGATGTCAGCCGCGTCCCGGCCGCTCCACACCGCGGGCAACGCCAGAATCGCCGTGAGATCGCGGAGCTGGCTGCGGAGAGTCGCGGTATCCTCAGGGAGGGCCACCACAGGATTCGGTCGCTCGACCGAAAAGCTGCTCCTTTCAGGAGCCGTTTCCATTGCCGGTCCGTGCGCGCAGCTCACGCAAGAATTCATCGGGTGGAACGAAGAAGGGGTTCTCCTGCAAAACGCCGGCGATCACGGCCATGGGGTGAGTGCGGAGGATGTCCATAACGACGCCTGCGCCAAACTTGGCGAGGTCGTAGATTCAGAGAACGGGATCCGGGTACTTCGGGAGGATGTAGTTGAGGCGCGTCTCGTACTCCACCAGGTCATCCACGCCAGGTCTATCCTCCAACGCCCATTCCATGTGCGCCACCAATCGAGTCAGGGGAAACCCGCGCCGCTTGCCTTCGGTGAGTACCTCCTCGATCAAGGCCAGCATGGCGGCCTGGTCGAAGTGACCGCCGCGCAGATAGGCTTCCTGCCAGGTGCGCAGCTCCAACTGACCGCTCTTCTCGACGACGGCGACGTCGACGCCCGCGGCCGCCAGCCGTTCGACGTGATCGCGGCGCAGTTTCGGATCCACGATGTGGAAAGCCTTCTCGCCGTGCGAGAGACCTTCCTTGATGAAGGGCAGGAAGACACGGTACTCCTCGTCCCGGGTGTTGAAGAACGCGCACACGTGGCGGTAACGCCCGAGCCGCGCTCCCGCGAAGGTGATCGGCCGCTCGCTCTCTCCAGTGCTCATGTGTGCCTCCGTCATCGGTACGAGGTTCCTCGTTCATGCGCCTCGGAGATCGTCGCATCGCCGGCAGCGTGAAGTAAAGGGTGGCCCCGTGGCCTCCGGTTGACCCCCGTCATCCATCGATTACCTGAGGAACCGAGCTGCGCCTTCGGTGCGGCTAGTCCTTGACCGCTGCGGCTGCCGGCTCGTCAGAGGCCAGATCGGGAAGGCGCGCGGCGGGACGAGCCGTTGCGTAGAGACCTATCGCTTGCGACAACCGCATCAAGTGGAGAAGCCTCCCAAGTCGGAATGGTGTGATGCGGCGAAGCGGTTGTCAACAAGGCCGACTCCGGTAGGAACCGATCCCTACGAAAGTAGGGTCGTGCCCGATCCCGACCAACGTCGGGTAGACCCTTGCGCCCTGTGAAATTAGTCTAGCTGCAGATCAAGCCCGATCATCCCTGAGGTCTTGGGGCGGAGGGACATTGCTATGACGACGACACAGACAACGAGCGCAGGCTCCGCCGGGCCCATGCGGGCAGCTACAGTCGAGGCGGCCAGCGCAGGATGGGCCGTACCGGCCCGAGGGGACGTCGGCAGCCTCCCCGCGTGCAGACTCCGGCGGGTGACCGAGTACATCCAGCAGAACCTCGACAAAGATCTGACGCTCGCCGAGCTCGCGGCCGTCGTCTACATGAGTCCCTACCACTTCGCGCGGCTCTTCAAGTACAGCACGGGGGTGCCGCCCCACCGATTCGTGGTCCGACAACGGATCGCCCACGCCCGCGCGTGCCTGGCCACGCGGGAGCTGTCGATCGCGGAGATCTCGCTGAGGGTGGGATTCCGGACCCCGAGTCACTTCGCCACGGTGTTCCGGCGCGCCCTGGGCATCACCCCAGGGGCATACCGAACCGCGGCACTGCGAGACGACCGGCCCAGCCGGGAAGGAGGGTGAGATGAATTCCACTGCGACCGTGGCGGAACGGAACTATCAGAAGGCCGGTGTAGTCGAGCAGCGGCCACCCTTCCCGCGAAAGGCCATCGATCGGGACGCCGCTCTCGTGGACCAGCTGCGCCGAGCGGACGCGGGGGCGGCGGAGGCCCTGGTGGGCACCTACGGGGATCGCGTGTACCGCCTGGCCATGCGCATCACGGGCAATGCCTCGGACGCCGAGGAGGTCGTGCAGGACGCGCTGTGGACGGCGAGTCGCAAGATCGACACCTTCCGGGGGACGGCGGCCTTCGGGTCCTGGGTGTACCGGATCACCGCCAACGCGGCCTACCAGAAGCTGCGGGGGAGGCGGAGCCGGCGGCACGAGGTGTCATGGGAAGACCTCGCCCCGGCCTTCGATGAGCGGGGCCAGCATGTAGAGGTGGCGGTCGACTGGTCGAGGAGACTCAAGGACCCGGCGATCGAAGGGGAGCTCAAAGCGGTGCTCGGGGGCGCCATTGACGAGTTGCCCGCGGACTACCGCACGGCCTTTCTCCTGCACGATGTCGAAGGGCTCTCGAACCCCGAGATCGCCGAGACGCTGCAGGTCAAGCTGGGCACGGTCAAGTCGCGGGTGCACCGGGCGCGGCTCTTCCTCCGGAAGCTGTTGGCCGACTACATGGGCGGAACCTTCGACGTTGCTGAAGTGGCGGAGTCTTCCCTGAATGGCGCCGAGAGAAAAGCGGGGCGGGTGCACCACCGTCACTGTTCGCTTCTGGCGAGCGTCTGAAATCCAGATGGACATGCACATGACTGCCACACTGGGTCTGGCCGCGGCCGGCGGATTACGATTGCCGACGCGTATCAGCGATATGCAAACCGACCAGTCGGGCAACGAGGACAGCCAGGTAGAAATGACCGAGGACCGCCTCCACGATGACGGCCGCGCGTACGGAGCCGCTGATCGGCAGGACATCTCCATAGCCCACGGTGGTCAAGGTCATGAAGCTGAAATACGTCAGGAGGTTCAAGGGGACGTCTCTCGCGATGCCCTGCTCCTCCGCGGGCGGCCACCCCATGGGCAGATGGAATGCGCCCGGGGAAAAGGTGTACATCAGCCCGTAAAGGCTGCCCCACGTATACCCCATGAGGAGATAGACACAGAGGGCCGCGCTGAGTGTGTCCATGGTCACGGTTTCTTCGCCGAAGACTCGGAGCAGGACCGTGACTGCCGTGTAGAGCAGAAACAGCGTCAGCAGCACCAAGGCCACCCGGCTCAGCCCGACCGAGGGAATGACTTGCCGCAGCCACAGGGTCCCCAAGGTTGGCAGAGCGAGAAGCCCTGAAATCAGGGCCTGGCCGCGCTTGATTCCGAGGAGGGGGATACTGCTCAGCGTGACCAGCGTGAAGAGCAGCTCCCATAGGCCACGCCCGACGAGGCGCTCAGTGAGCAAAGGGCCGATGGAGACGAGGACCAGCAAAGACACCAGCAGGCAGACCGAACGCCCTTGCCCGAGGCCTTGAAGCCTCCCGTAGACGCTCCCTACACGCTTCATGGGCGCCGCCAGGATACTCGAGCCGTGCCCGGCGGGCCAGCGGGTAAGGCGATCGTTCCCTTCGCATTCTTGCGAGGAATGCGGCGTCGATGGCGTCAGCGCTCCTCCGGCGACCATCAGAAGGATGTGATGAGGAACCCGACGATTCTGAAGTCCTGGCTGTTCGTGTTCCCGCTGGCCGCTGCCCTGACCGGCTGCACGTCGCTCGACGCTAAGACCGGGGCAGGCAGGGCCGCTCCAGGTTCGCTCGAACTAAAGGTGGGCTATGGCTCCGAGCAACCGGTCGAGCTGCAGGTCCCGGTGCCCGACGTGAATGCGGACGTGACTCAGGCCATCAAGGAGATCGAGTCCCGGCGGAAGGCTGATCCTCTGACGCGAGACAGCCAAGAGCAGCCTGCCGGGCCTCCCAACCTCGATCACGACGTCACTCAGGGCATCCAGTCACTTGGAGTGGACAAGGCCCTCGGTCGCTGAGCCGTCCGCCGGTGAGGCGCGCGGGGGCTAAGACTGGCTCGACAGACCCAGGCCGTGGCTGATGTAGGGAGGAAAGGTGTATCGCCCCCTGATCGCCTTCGTCGTCCTTGCTGCGACCTACCTGGGCCTCGTGATTGGCCGCTTGCCAGTCTTCCGAGTTGATCGCATCGGCGTGGCGATCATCGCGGCGACGGCCATGGTGGTCTCCGGCGCGATTGCCTGGGATGCGGCCGTCGCCTCTGTCGATGCCCACACCCTGGTTCTCCTCTTTGGGATGATGATGCTTGCCGCGTACCTGCGACTCTCTGGCTTCTTCGGTCTGGTGGTTGAAAGGTCCATCGCCCTCGCTCGGACACCTATCAGCCTGCTCGCCGTCATCATCGTAGCCTCCGGGGTACTGTCAGCGCTATTCGTGAATGATGTCGTGTGTCTGGTTCTCGCCCCGCTGGTCCTTCAAGTGACGAAGCGACTCCGGCTCCCGCCCGTGCCCTATCTGCTTGCCCTTGCCACCGCCGCGAATGTCGGAAGTGTGGCGACGGTGACGGGGAACCCGCAGAACATGCTCGTCGCCAGTTTCTCTGGCATCGGATATCGCCAGTTCCTGCTTCGGGAGGGGCCCATTGCCGTCATCGGGCTCGCCTGTGTCTTCGCGGTCGTCTGGCTCACCTACCGGCGTGAGCTGCGGACGACCATGGCGCCTCATGCGATCGAATCCGTCACGGTGCACTATCCACTCATGACCAAGACTCTCGTGGTCGTGGCGGTGATGCTGGTGGCGTTCTGATCGGGGTGCCCGTGGCCCTGGTGGCCATCAGTGGGGCTGCCTACAGTCTTCTTACGCGCCGAGTGAACCCCGAGAAGATCTACCGAGAGATCGACTGGGACTTGCTCGTTCTCTTCACGGGGCTGTTTGTGAGGGTTGGAGGGGTCGAATCCTCCGGTCTGGCTGGCGATCTACTGAAGACAGCTGCGATCGCGCCAATCCAGCGACCGGCCGTCCTTGTGACCGTTGCGGCTGTCCTCTCCAACATTGTCTCCAACGTCCCGGCCGTTCTCCTCCTCAAGCCGGTCGTTCTGAGCCTCGGAGAACCGACGCGGAGCTGGCTGCTTCTCGCGACCACCTCGACCTTGGCAGGCAACCTTACGATCCTCGGGTCCGTGGCGAACGTCATTGTAGTGGAGGTGGCCCGTCGCGAACGGATAGACATCGGCTTCGTCGCGTACGGTCGGGTAGGCATCCCCCTCACTATCCTCACTCTTCTCATCGGCTGGCTTTTGCTGGTCACCGTGCCTCTCTGAAGCGACTGAGCGTACGCGGTACACCGCGA
>Ga0066709_100001979_pt1 | contig 14372 bp, 18 predicted proteins | sample GraSoiAngelo_158_FD_79665 | JGI IMG/M metagenome (GOLD analysis project Ga0066709, IMG submission 79665) | Grasslands soil microbial communities from the Angelo Coastal Reserve, California, USA - 14_1009_16_30cm | ecosystem: Environmental > Terrestrial > Soil > Grasslands | place: USA...
GAGCTCGAGGACGGGCGGGCGCTGGGGCGCCACACCGAGCTGCGCGAGTGGCTCGGCGGCTAGCCCGAGCCGAGCTCAGACCTGGATCTGGTACCGGTTGACCCAGTCGTTGACGACGGCCCAATCGAGATTGGCGAAAAACGCGTCGATGTAGGAGCCGCGGTCGGTCTGGAAGTCGATGAAGTACGCGTGCTCGTAGACGTCGAGCGCGACGAGCGGAGTCGCGTTCCAGATCGGGAACGTGTTCTGGGCGTCGCCGACGTAGTTGAAGAGGCGGCCTTCGTCCCAGTCGTAGGCGGTCCAGGCCCAGCCTCGCCCGGCCATGCCGCTCGCCTTGAGGTCGCGGGCCCAGTCTTCGACGGAGCCGAAGTCACGCTCGATCAGCCTCCCGATCAGCCCGCTCGGAGCGCCCCCGTCGCCCCCGAGATGCTCGAAATAAATCTCGTGGTTCTTGATCCCGCCGATCGCAAACGAGAGCTCGACCTTGAGCGCGCGGAGCTCGGAATAGACCTGGTTGGCCGCGCCCAGATCGACGGAGCCGAGCTTCTCCAGGATCTCGTTTCGCTTGTTCACGTATCCCTCGTAGAGCTTGTAGTGCGCCTCGATGCTCTCGCGCGAGATGCCGTCGAGCTCGAACAGCTCGGGCTTCAGCTGCCGGGGGGTGATCTCCTCGTGGTTGAAGGCGAGCGTTGCCACGTCGGCTCCTTTCGTTCCGGACGCGCGAGCATACCCTCCCCCCCGACGTCGCTTGCGATGTCGGGTCCAAAGGAGCGGCGGGCTCCGCCCGGCGCTCCGCCAAACCCGGCTTGTCGGACTGGATCGGTCACGCACGAGGGACACCATCCGCACCACGGTGCTCCTACGCGATAGCCTCGTCCCTAGTCGAGAGGAAGGAGGAGGACGCATGCCATTCGAAGTTCCTCCGCTGCCGTACGACTACGCGGCGCTTGAGCCGTACATCGACGAGCAGACGATGCACCTGCACCACGACAAGCACCATCAGGCCTACGTGGACAAGGCGAACGCGGCGCTCGAGGGAACCGAGTATCACGACAGCTCGGTCGAGCACGTCCTGACGATGCTGGACGAGCTCCCGGAGGACAAGCGGACGGTCGTCCGCAACAACGCCGGCGGCCACGCGAACCACTCGCTCTTCTGGGAGATCATGGGCCCCGACGGCGGCGGCGAGCCGGAGGGCGCCCTCGCCGACGCGATCGACGACGTGTTCGGCAGTCTCGACGAGCTGAAGAAGGCTGTCAACGACGGTGGCGTCAACCGCTTCGGCTCGGGCTGGTCCTGGCTCGTTCACGACGGGACCGGCCTCGCCGTCTACTCGCTGCCGAACCAGGACTCGCCGATCATCCAGTCGGACGAGCCGCTGCTCGGCATCGATGTGTGGGAGCACGCCTACTACCTGAAGTACCAAAACCGCCGCCCCGAGTACCTCGAGGCGTGGTGGAACGTCGTCAACTGGCCAGCCGTCGCCGAGCGCTATGCGCGGGCGACCCGCAAAGAGCACGCGACCGCGAGCTGATGGAAACGGAGCCGCCGGGGCGAACGCGCCCCGGCGGCCTCGAGGTGGTCTGGCCGGTGAGGTTGCCCGCTTCCTGGCCGACGTTGCCGGTCAGCCCACTAGCTCCTGATCGCCTTGCTCTTGACCGGCAGGTAACAGGTCGCAGCCTGGGTCGCCGGCAGAATCGAGCGAACACGCAGCTTGGCGGGCAGTTTGATCTTGAACGTTGCAGAGGTGACCTGCGTCGGCGCCGTCGTCGTCGCGACGGTCGCCAGCGTCACCTTCTTCAGCGTCACCCACTTGGTCTTGCGCAGCCGCTGGAAGACGACGTACTTGCCCACGAAGGACTGGGCAGCGGTGACCGAGACCTTGAACTTGCCGAGCGAAAGCTTCTGCAAGCTCAGCAGAGGCGTCACCTTCACGGCCACCGTCGGGCTCGTCGCCCCCTTGTTCTTCGCCTGGTAGTTGGCGTTGATGGTCGCCTTCACGGCAGCCGAAAACGCGCCGCCGGTCGTCGTGGTCGCGGTGGCGACCTTCTTGAAGGCGTTCTGGCCGCAGTCCTGGGCCTGAATGTCGATCGCCTGACCGGTCTTTTTCGTCGACAGGACGCCAGTGGCCGTCGTCGAGCCTCCGTAGACGACTACCGTCGGCGCCACCTTCAGCGTCAGCGCGGGCGGCGCTGCCGCGACCGGCGCAGCGCAAATCGCCGCCAGGATCAGGATCGGAAAAGTCTTTCTCATCTACGAGCCCCCTTCAGTTTGTCCGCGAGACAACATGCCCGTCTCCAGCCAAAACTATTCGCCGTGCTATGACTGGCTGATGCGAGCCCTAGTCACCGGCGGGACGGGCCGGATCGGAGCCGCGATCGGGTCGCGGCTCGAGGCCGCAGACTGGTCGGTGCTGGCCGCAGGGCGGGCCGACGGGGACCTCGCTCGGCCCGGCGAAGCGCGTGCGCTTGTCGAGCGCGCGACGTCAGAGCTGGGGGGCATCGATTTGCTCGTGAACGGCGCGGCGGAGGGTTTTGCGCCGAAGGACACCCTCGAGTTGACCGAGGCGGATTGGGACCTGGCCTTCGGCGCGACCGCGAAGGGCAGCTTCTTCGTTACGCAGGCGGCCGCGCCGCACCTGCGCGAGTCAGGCGGAACGGTCGTGATGATCGAGGACGTCGCGGCCTATCAACCCTGGCCCTCGTTCGCCGCGCATTGCGCCGCCAAGGCCGCGCAGGCGATGCTGACGCGCGTGTTCGCGCGCGCGCTCGCGCCCGAGGTCCGCGTGTGCGGGGTCGCCCCCGGTCCGGTCGCCGTCGAGCCGGACCAGGCGGAGCGGCGGGCGGCCGAGACACTGCTCGGACGGGTCGGATCGCCGGAGGACGTCGCGGAAGCGGTCGTCTTCCTCGCCGGCGCAGGTTTCGTCACAGGCACCTCGCTCGTCGTCGACGGCGGGCGTCTGCTCCAATCCGGAGCAGCATGAACACGCGTAGAGACAAGGACATGGAGCTCGCACTCGATCTCCCCGCCCGATCGACGCACCGCGAGGCCCGCCCGGCGCCGGCTGAACGCTCAAGCGACGGCGAGCTTCTGCAGCGAATTGCCGACGGCGACCGTGAGGCGTTCGACGTCCTCTACCGCCGCTTCGTGCGGCCCGTGTTCGCGCTTGCGCTGCGCCGTCTCGGCGACCGCGGCCGCGCCGAGGACGCGACCCAGGAGACGTTCACGTCGATCTGGCGCTCCGCCTCGAGCTATCGGGCAGAGCGCGGACCTGGGGCTCCCTGGCTCTACGCCGTCGCGAGAAACGCGATCGTCGACCGCGCGCGAGCGCGCTCGGAAACTCCGACCGAGGTGCCTGACGAGGCCTCTTCCGAGCCAGGCCCTCCGGACGAGGCGGAGCGCTCGTGGCTCGCCTGGCGCGTCCACCGGGCCATGCAGGAGCTACCCGAGCACGAGCGCCCCCTGCTCGAGCTCGCCTACTGGAGCGGGCTCTCGCAGTCCGAGATCGCCGATTTCCTGAACATCCCGCTCGGCACCGTCAAGACGCGCACCCGGAGCGCGCTGGGCCGGCTCGCCGATGCCCTGGAGGAATTGCATTGACCCGCGAGCCCGACTTCAACGAGCTCGTCGGCGAGGACGTGCCCGCCGAGGAGCGGGAGCGTCTGCGCCGCGCCCACGACCTGCTGCTCGCGGCCGGGCCGATGCCCGAGCTGCCGCCCGGGCTCGAGGAGCCGAGCATCGGCAGCCGTCCTGAGCGGCTGGAAGAGAACGCGTACCAGCTGCTGCCGCGCCGGCGGACGGGCGCCGCGCTCGCACTTGCAGCCGCGATCGCGCTGATCGCCTTCGTCGGCGGCTACACCGCCGGCTTCCGCCACGACGGCTTCGCCACGCAGTACACGGTGCCGATGCACGGCGCCTCCGGACTCGCCGCCTCGGCCAAGATCCAGATCGGCAAGCGCGACTCGCACGGCAACTGGCCCCTGCGCGTCGAGGCGAAAGGGCTGCCGAAGCTGAAGCACGGCTACTACGAGATGTACCTCACGCGCGGGAAGCACAGCTGGACCTGCGGCACCTTCGCGGGCGGCGGCCAGTCGACCGTGAAGGTGCGGCTGACCGTCCCTTACAGCTTCCGCAACGGCGACGGCTGGATCGTCACGAAGCAGCTCCCGGGCCACGCGACGCCGGGGCCGACCGTGCTGACTACTTAAGGCGCGACGCGGCCGTTCGCCAAGAACGCCGCGTGGGTGACCGGCATCAGTCGCTCGAGAAATGTCTCGGCGGCCGCTGCGTACTGACGGATCTCGAACTGCGCGGCATCGTGATTCCGCAAGGCGCAGAAGTGCATAAGGCTGCGTGGATTGCAGCTCCAGTAATACTTCGTGTACGTCGAAAGCGGCAGGACAGCGCGAGCGACCTCCTTCGCCACATCGCGCTCGAGCAGCCGCTCATAGGCTTGAAACGCCGTCTTGGCGTTGTCTTCGATCTCGCGCCGCGCCGCCTCGCGGGTCTCGTCATCCACCGGTTCGAAGCTGTACGCGCCCGGCTTGCCCACCTGGGTACGGACGTTGTCGGGAACGTAGAACTCGGGCTCCATCTTCGAATACCGCCCGGACCATTCGTTGTAGGAGTGTCCAGCGCGATGCCGGTGATGCTCGCGAACTACGAACAGCGGCGCTTTGACGAGGAAGCGGAAGTAGCCATGCTCGAAGGGTGATCCGTGCCGCTCTCGCATCAAGAACCGAATCAACCCCTCGTCGCGCTCACCCATCTCTTGTGACTCCTGGTTGAAGGAGACCCTCGCTCCGTTCACGACCGCAAGGTCCGTTGCAAGCGCGCCGTCGAGTGCGACGAAGCCGTGATCGAGGACGGGAATCGTGTTCTCGGTTATCACTTCAGCCATGGTCGTCATGTCGGCGAGTGTAACCGGGGCGTATGTCGGCACCTCGGGCTTCTCCTACCCGTCCTGGCGCGGCGGCTTCTACCCGGAGAAGGCGAGACCGGCCGAGTTCCTGGACTGGTTCTCCGAGCGGCTGCCGTCGGTCGAGCTGAACACGAGCTTCTACCAGCTGCCCTCTGAGGATCAGTTCCAGCGCTGGGCGGCGCAGACGCCGCGCGAGTTCCGCTTCGCGGTCAAGATGAGCCGCCGGATCACCCACGGCGGCCGGCTCGAGCTGCTGCCGACGTTCACCGAGCAGGCGCGAGCGCTCGGCGAACGGCTCGGGCCGATCCTCGTCCAGTTTCCCGAGACAAGAACGCGCGACGACGGCTTCCTGCGCCTGGTGCTCGACTCCCTCGATCCGGAGCTCGAGTACGCGTTCGAGTTCCGTCACGAATCCTGGGCCGGCGCAGACGTTCCCGTGCACGTGAACTCGTTCGACGGCGATGCGCCGTTCCGCTACTTCCGCCTGCGAGACCCGCCCTACGACGAGGAAACGCTGCACGGGTGGGCGCGCCGCTTCCAGCCGGTGCTCGATCGCGGCACGCGCGTCTACTGCTACTTCAAGCACGAGGACGAGCCGACGGCGCCGCTGTATGCGCAGCGGCTGCTCGAGCTGCTGCGCTAGTTTCAGCGTCCCTTGCCGGACTACCTGAAGCAGCTTGCCGCGCTGGCCGTACACGTGGGCGCCGACCTGCGGCCGGGTCAGGACGTGATGATCGGCGCCTGGGACCCCGTTCAGGCGCCCCTGGCCCGGGCGATCGCCGAGGAGGCCTATGCGTCCGGAGCTCGTTACGTGAGCGTCGTCTACTGGGACGGACCGGTCAAGGCCTCGCGGCTGCGCCACGCGCCCGAGGATTCGCTCGGCTTCGTCCCGGACTGGTTCACCCGAACCGTCACCGAGGCGATCGAGCGGCGCGCCGCGTCGATCACGCTGACCGGCGACCCTGACCCCGGCGTGTTCGCCGACGTCGACCAGGAGCGGCTCGGCCGCGACCAGATGCCCTACATCCCGGAGACGTTCGAATTAATCGCAAGCGGCGACGTGAACTGGACTGTGGTGCCAGGCCCCAACGCCGGCTGGGCCGAGCGGCTGTTCGGGGAGCCCGACGAGGAGCGACTGTGGCAGACGCTGGCGCCGATCCTCCGGCTCGACGCGGACGATCCGGTTAAAGCCTGGCAAGACCACGTCGCCCGGCTGGAGGAGCGGGCGGTCGCGCTCAACGAACGTGAATTCTCTGCGCTCCGTTTCACGGGCCCCGGAACCGACCTCACGGTCGGCCTGATCACAGGACACCGCTGGCTCGCCGGCGTCTTCCCGACCACCTGGGGCCCGGTTCCTGTCGTCAACATGCCGACGGAAGAGGTCTTCACGACGCCGGATCGCCACCGTGTCGAGGGCACGGTGCGGATGACGAAGCCGGTCCTGATGACCGGTGGAGCGCTCGTGGAGGGTCTGCGGTTGCGGTTCGAACGCGGCCGCGCGGTCGAGGTCGACGCCGACACCAATGCCGATGCGTTGCGAGCCCAGCTCGCGCTCGACGAGGGCGCCTCGCGCCTCGGCGAGGTCGCGCTCGTTGACGGCTCATCTCCGGTCGGGCGGAGCGGGATCGTCTTCGGCGACATCCTGCTGGATGAGAACGCGACCTCGCACGTCGCCTGGGGCCAGGCCTACAACGTCACGGTCCCGGATCTGCCGGAGACGCCGGCCGAGCAGGAGCGGCTCGGCTTCAACCTGTCAGACGTCCACCAAGACGCAATGGTCGGCGGGCCCGAGGTGAACATCGACGGCCTCGAGCCGGGCGGGTCGGCCGTCCCGATCATGCGCGACGACGCCTGGGTGCTCGGCTAGCTCACGAGGCGCTCGCTTGCGACGCCGATCAAGAGGACGTCCGGGCTTGGCCCGGGCGTCCGTTTCATCCCGGCTGGCAAGCGGTCGCGTCTTCGTCTCTGCGAAAAGGCCCCGACTCAGCGCGGCTGCGGCACGATCCGGATGTAGGGCCGCGGTGACTTCCAGCCCTCCGGGTACGTCTCCTTCGCCTCGTCGTCGGAGACGGAGCCGGCGATGATCACGTCCTCGCCCTGCTGCCAGTTCACCGGCGTCGCCACCTTGTGCTTGGCGGTCAGCTGCAACGAGTCGATCACGCGCAGGACCTCGTCGAAGTTGCGGCCCGTCGTCATCGGGTAGATGAGGATGAGCTTGACCTTTTTGTCGGGGCCGACCACGAAGACGTTGCGCACCGTCTGGTTGTCCGCAGGCGTCCGCTCCGATGGATCGCCCGCCGTGTCCGCGGGCAGCATCCCGTAGAGCTTCGAGACGTTGAAGTCGGCGTCGCCGATGATCGGATAGTTGGGCGCCTCGCCTTGCGTCTCCTCGATGTCGTTTGCCCACTTCGCGTGGTCGCCGGCCGGATCGACCGAGAGGCCGATGATCTTCACGCCTCTGCGGTCGAACTCGGGCTTGATCTTCGCCATGTAGCCGAGCTCGGTCGTGCAGACCGGAGTGAAGTCCTTCGGGTGCGAAAACAGGACCGCCCACGAGTCGCCGATCCAGTCGTGGAACCGGATACGACCCTCCGTTGTCTCGGCCTCGAAATCCGGTGCCGTGTCGCCGATTTGCAACGCCATCTCTTGCCCTCCTCCTACCTCGAAAACGTTTGCGGGGAGCCTAGCCATAGGAGGGTCTGGCGCAAAACAGTCTGTGCCGCCGGACCGCGCTGCTCGCCCCCTGGCACCGTCCTCAGTCGCGCCCATATCTACGGATATGGACGCTCCCTGCGTCCTCCCCAGGGAACGAGCATCGCGCCCCGGCGACGAGCGGTCTTACGCCAGACCCTCCTAGCGCGCGGCCGCGTCGAGATGGCGCTCGTACGCGCCGCTCTCGACGATCTCGGCGATCTGGGCGGCCGCGAAGCGGAGCTCGTCGTCCGTGTTGAAGAAGTGCGGCCCGAGGCGAATGCCGGCGTCGGGCCGGAAGTCGCAGATGATCTCGCGCGCGCCGAGCTCGCGGTGGACGGCCTCCGCCTCGGGCGTGCGGACGACGACGGTCCCGCCGCGGCGGGCGGGGTCGCGCGGGCTCAGCACCTCGAAGCCGGCTCCCTCGAGCAGCTCGACGAGCAGCGCGGTCTGACGCATCGAGCGCTCGCGGATTCGCTCAACGCCGACCTCCTCGACGAGCTCGTAGCCCGCGGTTGCGCCGTAGAGGGCCGGCACGTTCGGGGTTCCGGTCAGGAACCGGGCCGCGCCCTCGGCGTAGTCTTGTTCCGGCTCGAACGCGAACGGGCGCGCGTGGGCCTGCCAGCCGGTGAAGGTCGGCTCCAGCTGTTCGGCGAGCTCCGGTCGGACGTAGAGCCAGCCGGCACCGGGCCCGCCGCAGAGCCACTTGACGCTGCCGCCGACGGCGAAGTCGACGCCGAGCGCGGTGACGTCGAGCGGAACAGAGCCCGCCGACTGGTATGCGTCGAGCACGACGAGGGCTCCTACCTCGTGCGCACGGCGGACGATTGCCTCGACGTCCTGAATCTCGCCGGTCTTGAAGAGGACATGGCTGAGCGGGACGAGGAGCGTCCGCTCGTCGATCGCTTCAAGCACGCCGCCGCCGTCCGGGAAGATCTCGACATCAGCGCCCCGCCGGCGCTGGGCCTGGTAGAGGTAGCGAACCGAGGGAAACTCGCCCTCGCCGTAGACGATCCGGTTGCGCGTCGGGTCGAACTCGAAGCACGAGAGCACGATCGCCTGCGCGACAGCGACGTTCTGGTGCATCGCCATCGTCCCCGGCGCCGCCCCGATGATCCGCCCGAGCTGGTCTCCGACGGCCGTCGACGTCTCCCACCAGCCTTCTGCCCAGGCACGCACGCCGCGCTCGCGCCACTCGCGCGCGTACCGAAGCAAGCCCACCTCCGCGCCGATGGGCATCGCGCCCAGCGAGTGGTTGATCAGGTAGGTCGTGTGCTCGAGGATCGGAAAGCGGTCGCGGTAGCTCTCGAGCGGCTGCACGCGACTAGTGCCCCTTCCAGTAATGGGCACTAACGTCCCACACGCGCCGCGACCGGCGCGACCGGCGTGGGGCGCGGTGGTGGCTTGGAGTCGACGAGCACTGCGGCCGCGAGCAGGATCGCCATCCCGACCGCGCTCTCGCCGGCGAGGCTGCGCGGCAGCCGCGACAGGATTGGCCCTTCGCCCAGTCCCGCGGTCCCAGCGCGGAGCGATTGGGCGACGAAGTGGTGGACGGCGCCCCAGGTCAGCGCCAGCCCGACGAGGCCGAGCTTGACGAGCAGCACCCGCCCGTACCCGGCCGTCCAGAGGTCGCTGAGCTGCGGCAGGCGGACGATGCTCAGGTAGATGCCGGCGCCGATCACGATCGCGATCAATCCTCCCGCCAGTCGCGAGAACCGCAGGAAGGCCGTGCGCCGGAGCGCCGGAGCCTTCGGCCAGACGACGAAGGCGAGCTGCACGAGCCCGCCGATCCAGAGCGCTGCGGCCGACAGGTGGGCCCAGTCGGCTAGCTCGGAGCGCCACGACGAGCCCGGATCGACCGCCGAATGGCCGGAGAGCGAGAGGCCGGAGGCGAAGCCGATCCCGAGTAGGAGCGCGGGCCAGAGCAGGAAGCGGCGGTCGGTGAGCCAGGTCAGGAACACGAAGGCCGCGACCAGGGCATAGCCGAGCGTCATCGCGATGAAGGCCTCGCCGAATCGGGTCCCCCCCGAGATCGACGAGAGATCGCCGTAGAGCAGGCGCACGAAGGGCAGCTGCAAGGCGTCCTCCGCCCGCAGAATGAAGGCGAGGATCCCGACCTCGAGCGTTGCGACGACGCCGATGCCGACGATCGCGTAGAAGCGCCGCTCGGCGGCCGGTGGCAGCTCTTCTCGCCCGAGCAGCAGCCTGAAGCCGAGCCCGCCCAACAGCAGGGCGAGCGAGAGGAAGTACGCCCAGCGGACGATGTGCTCGGTGGTCGTCGGGCCCGACGATCCGTAGGCCTCGGTCGGCGGTGGAGCCGTGGCCCGGACGCCGAAGGTGAAGATGCCCGAGACAACGTGGCCGTCCTCGGAGAGCACGTGCCAGCGCACCGTGTAGGGACCCCGCGGCAGCCGCTTGAGCGGGACGCGGACGGTCTGTCCGTGCGCGCTTGCCGTGGCGGACAGGGTCTTGCCGAACTCGTTCTTGACCTCGATCGCGTTCGGCTCCGCCTGGACCGACTGATCGAAGTGCAGGACGACCGCCCGCGGGGGGGACTGGAGCCGCTGCTGGTAGTTCGGCGACGTCGAGTCGAGGTTCGCGTGCCCTAGGGCCAAGGCCGGAAAGGCAAGCGCCAGAACAATCCCCACAATGACTCCCGAGCGAAGCGACGGGACAAACCAATCCCGCGGAAAATGCCCAGCATTTTTCGCGGTCCTCATCGGTGTTGAGCTCCAGCGAGCGGGGACAGGTGGCCGAAGACCGGCGCCACGTCTCGGTCGGAATAGAGGTAGACCGACGTGACGACGAACACGAGCGCGAGCCCCGTGCGCACCGCGACCGAGCCTGGCCTGAAGGCCCGGGCGAGCGGGAAGGCCGCGCCGATCACGAACGTCCAGCCGATTACATGGTGAAGGAACGCCGCCCGGGCGTAGAACCAGCCGTTCTGCTCGTGGAGGAGGATCGCCCCCGCCGAGACGAGGAACGCGCCGGCGGTCGTCAGCGACCAGTACGGGCTATGCAGCTTTCCGCGGGCCAGCCCGAGCTCGGCCGCCCCCGCCAGCATCATCGCCTGAGCCCAGGAGCCGTGGGCGAGCATGTGGATTGTCGAGTTGGTGTAGAAGACCATCACCGGCCACATCAGCACGCCCATTCCGAACAGGAACGACGGCCACAGATAGACGCGCCACGGCCGCCGTCGCCAGACGGCCTCGCCGACCAGAGCTTCGGCGAGCAGCAACAGCCCGATGATCAGGAAGCCGGTGGCGAACCACCAATGAACGAATTCAGCTCTCGGGAGCATCCTCTGCCTCTTCGAGGTCCTGGATCAGGGCCGGAGCGAGGAACACGGCGAAGCCGAGCCCGACCAGGACGACATAGAGCGGGGGCTCGGAGAAGAGCCACCAGAACCCCTGGCCGTGCGGATGCAGGAACGTCAGCCGGTAGGGCTGGACAAAGGCCCAGGCGACGCCCCCCAGCATCGTCAGGGGGCCAATCAGATTGACGGCCGCGGCGCGCAGCGATCTTCGCCGCAGGTGCGCGACCGCCTCGGTTGCGAAATGGGACTCCACTTTCCTCCCGCGAGGTCGACATCACGACGAGCCCGCGAGCGGCCTGCGCGCGCGGGCTTACGCGGGAAGCGGAGGCGGTCGGCTCTCGAACGCGAGGCCGAAGAGGCGGCGCGGCGGGCGCGCGTCCGTGGTCCGGCGAACCGGAACCGCCTGCGACGCGCGAACGGCGCGGTGTGCGTCGGCGACGGTTGCCTCGGCGAACCGCTCGTAGTCGGCGAGCCAGCCGGCGACGGCGCCCCAGACAACCGCGACGAGCACAGCGAGCACCGCGAAGACCGGTAGCGCCGAGGTGTGCAGCCACGGCGAGAGCAGCGGCCACTGCCCACTCGAAAGCCGCTCGGCGTCGGTCTGGACGAGGTAGAAGAGCGAGGTGACGAGGAATGACGCCAGCCACAACCGCGGCGAGAGGACGACGCGAACGCGCGGCGCGCGAGAAGGACGCGAGCCTACGGCGGCGAGCAATCGGCGCGCCGCCTGCGCGGCGGCGTGGGCGCGTGCGAAACGCCAGGCGAGCCTGGCGAGCATCAGCGCGATCCCGATCTTGACCGCCGCGAGCAGGAAGGGGTAGTAGTCGGCGCCCGCGTATCCAGGCGAGGCGACGTGCCGACCAACGTTCAGCCGGTAGGTGAGGCTTCGGCCTACGAGCTCAGCGGCGAGCGCGAGCAGCCCGAAGGCAAGCCCGGACAGAAGGCGCTGGTGGCGACGCGCCCGATCCATGCGACAAATGGTACTCCGGGGGACTAGGCTGGAGAAGTCAGCGGGCCGGCCGCGTAGCGGCCTAGCCAACCGTCGTCAGTGTCCAGCCGCCGGGCGACGACCCATCGAAGCCGAGCAGAAGCACCCTTTGCCAGGTGCCAAGGCAAAGCTCAGCGTCGCGAAACGGGATCTGCTCCGTCCTTGGGCCGACGAGGAACCGGACGAGGCGCTCGCGATCGGCGACGTCGGGCGGCACGAGGCGCTCGAGCAGGTCCTCGAGGTCCTCGAAGAAGCCCGTCTCCCGCTCGTTGACGCGAACGATTCCGGCCTCGTCGGCGGGTGAGATGTAGGCGATTCCATCCTTGTGGCCGTTGCGCGCGAGCTCGTGCGAGACGTCGTTCGTGATGTCGATCACGGTCAGCGACGGCAGTGCGCAGGCGATCGAATAGGGAATCTCGACGGAGGTCACAGGTCGACCCTCGCGCGCGGTAGCGCCCGTTGAGCTACGGCCTGGAGAGAGGACCGCGGAAATCCATCCAAACCGAACGCGTAGCGTGTCACGTTGCGACCACCTCCCGCGGCAGGCGGAAGTGGACGTCTTCGCGCGCGACCTCGATCTCGGCTAGCTCGCCGTAGCCCGCGGCTGCGAGCTGCGCGACGACCGCCTGGACGAGCTCCTCCGGCGTCGAAGCCCCCGCGGTCAGGCCGATCGTGCCGTGGGCGTCGAGCACGCCGTGATCCAGATCGCGCTCGCCATCGATCAGCGTCGCGGCGGCGCCATGCAGGCGTGCAACCTCGACGAGGCGCTGCGCGTTCGAGCTCGTCTCCGAGCCAATCACGAGGATCAGCGTCGCGCCCCGCGCGACCATCTCCTTGACCGCGTCCTGGCGGTTCTGCGTCGCGTAGCAGATGTCGTCGGCGTCCGGACGCCTCAGGTCCCCGAACCGGGCCGCGAGCGCGTCGACGGTCGAGGCGACGTCGTCGAGCGAGAGCGTCGTCTGGGTGATGACCGCGATCGGCTTGCCGCCGGGATCGAGCCGCTCCGCGTCCTCGGCCGACTCGATCACGACCGTGGAATCCGGCCGCTCGCCACGTGTCCCGATCACCTCGACGTGGTCGGCGTGTCCGACGAGCGCGACGACGTGGCCGCTGTCGGCGTAGCGCCGCGCCTCGGCGTGGACCTTCGACACGAGCGGGCAGACCGCATCGACGACCCGGAGGCCCCGGCGCTCGGCGTTCGCCTTCACCGCCGGCGCAACCCCGTGCGCCGAGAGTACGCAGATCTCACCGCGAGGAATCTCGTCCTCGTGCTCCACGAAGACCGCGCCGAGCGCCTCGAGCCGGCGGACGACGTGCTCGTTGTGAACGATCTGGTGGCGCACGTAGACCGGAGGCCCGTACTGCTCGAGCAGCCGCTCGACGATCTCGATCGCGCGGTCGACCCCGGCGCAAAACGAGCGCGGCGCGGCGAGCAGGACTCGCTTGCTCACGCGACAGCCTCCAACCGCTTCAACGCCGCCCTGGCATCCCGGGCGGCGCGGGCGGTCTCGCGCGGCGCGCGCAGGAAACCGCGGACAAGACCGAGATAATCGACGTCGCCGTTCGGCCGCGCCCCTTCGGCGAGGCCGGCGAGCTCGCGGCCGGGCGCGTCGCTGATCGCGCGGATGCAGCCGGCCAGCCTCCCTGCGCGCGCAAGCGGACCGGACTCCATGTCGACCGCGTCCGCACCGCTCGACTCGTGCAGGCGCGCCCGCTCCGAAGGGTCGTCGATGATCCGGCTCGCGCCGAGGATCGTGCCCGTGCGCGCCGATTCGACCCCGAGCGGTGGCCCTTCCCAGAGCACCTCGCCGCGCTCGTCGACGACCCGGGTCGCGTCGATCACGGTCCCGATCTCGAGGCCGGGCCTCAGCGCACCCGCAATCCCGAACGACACGAACCGTCCCTCAGGCGGAATACCGTTCGCGGCGCCGAGCCCGATGCGGACGGTCGGACCGAACCGCCTCGCGATTCGCTCCTCCACGCTCATAGCGCAAGCAAAGGTGAGCCCCTCACCCGCTAGCCCGTCAGCGTCCAAGCCATGCTCCGGACGCCTTCCTTGAGGCTGTCGGCCGCGACCAGCGCCGCCGACGGCTCGAAGCCGGAATGGATCCCGCAGTGCTCGCAGCGCGCATCGTTCCCGGGGCCGTATTCCTCCCATTCGATTCCCTCGAGCAGCGCGTCGTAGGTCGGGAAGATGCCGTCGGTGAGCAGGTAGCACGGGCCCTTCCAGCCGTACGGGTTTCGCGTGATCGAGCCCCAGGGCGCACACGCGAGCTTGCGTTCCCCGGCGAGGAACTCCTGGTAGACCGGGCTGGCAAGCCAGCGGTAGCCGTTCGTCTTCGCGGCCGCCTTGATGATCTTGAATTTCTGCTCGTGCTCGGCGCGCGTCATCGTCAGGTTCGGATCGATCTGCGAGTACTGGTATCCCGGCGCGACCAGCATGCCGTCGATCCCGA
>Ga0066709_100001980_pt1 | contig 14369 bp, 10 predicted proteins | sample GraSoiAngelo_158_FD_79665 | JGI IMG/M metagenome (GOLD analysis project Ga0066709, IMG submission 79665) | Grasslands soil microbial communities from the Angelo Coastal Reserve, California, USA - 14_1009_16_30cm | ecosystem: Environmental > Terrestrial > Soil > Grasslands | place: USA...
GTCACCCTGCCTCCAGGCCAGAGGTTTGACGAAGTCGTTGTGCCGGATCTCTATGTCGGAGGGCACGAGGTCGGGAATCGACGGGTCGGCGCCACCGAACATGAGATTCTCGCCGGCGCCCTCGAGGAAGTTGTTGACGATCTTGAACGGGCCCGAGCCATTCCACCCGGCGACCGCCTGGGAGTCCGCGCCGACCTCTTTGAAGTCCGAAAAGTAGGAATCGACGACCGCCGTGAACCGCGAGTTCATCAGGATGCCGCGGCGGCTGCCCCGCTTGGGATCGCCGTGGAGGTAGCACCGGTCGAACACGAAGTGGTGTGGGAGCTGGTCGACCGATCGCTCTGATAGACCGAGCAGGACGAGGTTGTGAAGGAAGGTGCCCTCGCGTGGTCGGATCTCAATCCCGATGAACCGATAATGGTGCGCCCCTGGCACGGCCCTGATCACGGGGCCTGCGGCCGCGAGGAGCTTCGGCATGTGAGCCGCGCGCGACGGGTCGACCCTGATACCCGGCGGCAGGCGATCGTCCGGGGCGCTCGTGCGAACGATGATCCAGCCGGCGCCCGGTTTGTTGGGCAGCGTGAACGGGCCCGCAAAGGTCGCGCCAGCCTCCAGTGTGATGACATCTCCGGACTGTGCGGTGTTCAGCGCCGCCTGAAAATCTCCTCCGGCGGGGACGAAGATCGTCCGTCCAGACGGCTGGACGTAGGTGGTATCGACGTAGAACTGGGGAGGGGCCGGCGTGGCCGAGGCAACGGGCGATTGGACGCTCACAGCTGCGACACAGACGAAGGCGAGAGCAAAGCAGCGGCTCGGGGTCATGACGGGACTCGGGCCGTGCGCGTCACGCTCGGCGCTCGGCGGGCCGCGCCCCGCGTCAGATCGACAACGACGTGCTCCGGGCGTGCCGCCGCGAGCGCCAGCGCCGCGTCGTCGCTCGCGTTGCCGATCACGAGCACCTCGGCATGGACCAGCAGCGCCTCGACGCTCGAGCACATCAGCGACGCAATGTGCGGGATCTCTTCCTCGATGTAGCGGCGGTTCGCCCCGACGAGCCTCGCCATCGCGACGTTCCGGTCGATGATCCTGACGTCACACCCTTTGCCGATGAGGGCCTCGACGAGCGCAACCATCGGGCTCTCTCTTAAATCGTCGGTCCCCGCCTTGAAGGACAGGCCGACCACGCCGATCCGGTGCCGTCGTGTCGCGAGGACGGCCTCCACGCCCCTCCGCACCTGCCTCTCATTCGACGGCAGGATCGCCGAGAGAACGGGCAACGAGACGTCGGCGAGGCGGGTCGCATGGAGGAGCGCCCGAAGGTCCTTGGGCAAGCAGGAACCTCCGAATGCGAAGCCCGGATGGAGGTAAGCTTCCGACACGTTGAGCTTACGGTCCATCAGGAAGACCCGCATGACCTCGTGGGCGTCGGCACCGACCGCGGTGCACGCGTCGGCAACCTCGTTCGCGAAGCACACCTTGAGGGCGTGGAAGGCGTTCGCGGCGTATTTGACCATCTCCGCCGTCCGGATCGTCGTGTGGACGAACGGGGCCTCGACGCCTTCGTAGAGCAAGCGTAGGAGCGATGCCGTGGCGGAATCACCGCACCCGACGAGCGTGAACGGGGGCCGGGCGAAGTCCGTCAGCGAAGAGCCCTCACGCATGAACTCGGGGTTCACGGCCACCCGCATCGCCGGCCGGCCGCCGGCGCCAGCGAGGAGCGCGGGGACCAGACATTGTTCAGTCGTCCCCGGCAGCACCGTGCTCCGGAGCACGACCGTGTGGGGCTCGGCGCGCTTTCGGAGCGCCTCGCCGATGCGTTGACCCGTCCGGGCGACGGCATCCACGTCGAGCTGTCCGTTCGCTCGACTCGGAGTCCCGACGCAGATGAGCGACACGTCGGACTCGGCGACCGCTTGCTCGCTCGACGTCGTCGCCCGGAGGCGTCCCATTCCCACCACCGTGGCGAGTAGCTCCCCCAGCCCCGGCTCGACCACGGGCGGCGTGGCGGCGTTGATCATCGCAACCTTTTCCGCGTTGATGTCCACGCCGACGACCGCGTGGCCCGCCTTCGCCAGGCAGGCCGCCGTCACGGACCCCACATAGCCGAGCCCAAAGACGCTAACACGCATGAGTGAGCTCCTATCTCCCCGCCAGCGCCGTGACGTCATGACGCGAGGAGACGACCAGCGCGATGAGGGGTTTGAGACGCTTTTTTGCGTTCCAGAGCATCCATTCCCTGAGACGGGGCGCCGACTCGAGCCGTCCCAGCCGGCGCGCGAAATCCGGCCGGTACCCCGCACGGATAATGAACCGACCCAGCACGGTGCACCCATCGACCCTGGCGACGCGCGTCTCCGGCTCCGAGGTGAAGAGGACTCCCAGCCCGGCTTCTCGCGCGGCGCGTGCCACGCGTGGTGAGAACGACCCTCCCGGCACAGAAGCGACTGTGACGTCCGCACCCACGATGTCCGCCAGCGCCCCGCGGCTTTCTCGCCACTCACGCACCATCTCCTCCCAGCGGCACCCGCTGAATCGCCGCGGATGGGAGACCGAGTGGCTCCCGATCGCATGGCCCCGCGCGTGAAGCTCGCGAATCTGCCGCGCCTCGAGGAACCCGGGGCGCCCGATCGCACCGGACGTCACGAAGCAGTGACCGCGCCAGCCGAGGGCCTCGAGCCGTTCCGCCACGATCGTGTAATAGGAGAAGCCCCCGTCGTCCACGGTGATGGCGAAGGGCACCTCCTCGGAATCGGGCGCGGCCTCATTGGTCATGAGGATTGGTCGGTCCTTCCGCACCCGAGCCAGACCCGCGAGCTGCGCGTCGAACTCGGCCAGGCTCAGCTTGTAGCGGTCAGCCGCCGGTCCCAGGAATCCGCTCTCCGAAGAGTGAGAGCGGTAGACGTCGTGCAGCAGCAGCGACAGCAGGCGCTTCATCGTGCCGCCTGGCGCGCCGCACGCTTCCACCGGAGATACGCGGACAGCCACGGCTGGCCCCAGACGGCGGAGCGCCGCCCGTCGGTCGGAATGGGCCGCGCGGCACGCGTCCATGCGGCGAGGAGCGTGGCCTCGATGGCCGAGAGGTTCTCGAGGACGACGCGATACTGGATAACCAAGTGGGACTCTCGGAGGTCGTCGAACTTGTACGAGGCCTGGAGAAAGATGGGGCCGGTATCCACCCCTTCGTCGACCCGCAGGAGCGTCATGCCGACGCGGTCGAGGTCACGGTTCACCAGGGCCCAGAAGCATCCGTGGGCGTTCCGATACTCCGGGCAGATTCCCGGATGAAGCACCCACGTGCCGGCGCGAGCGATGGTGAAGATGTCGGGTCTCAGGATGAACTTGCAGCGGGCGATCACCAGATCGGGATCGAGCCCTCGCAGGAAATCCCGGACCTCGGGCGCGTTGGGGTTCGGGGCGACGAGGCGCGGCACGCCGCGGGGACTCATCGGGTATCTCGCCCGCAGCCGGGCCACCTCTTCGGCGATCCACGCGGTGTCCGCTCTTGCCAGGCAGACGCGGTAGTAGAGGCGGAAGGCGGCGACGTCGAGGCACCGAAGCAAGCCGACCCGCCTGATCTCCCGGCGCACCCTTCGCACGATCTGGCCCGGCCCCTCGCGAATCGCTACGACGCCGACGAGCCTCAGCGAAGTCGCCAGCCAAGCGGCGAGTCCCTCGGCGTCGATCCGGTCGGCCTCGTGACACACGAGCGCGACCCGCGGCCGCTCGCGCGGGCTCATGGCTGGGCGAGCGCCTCCTCGCATCGCGCCTCGAACTCAGCAGCCACCCGAGCCCACGAGTATCGCTCCTCCATGAGCCGCCGGCCGGCCGTTCCCAGCGCCTTCCGCCGGTCGGGGTCCCGCAGGAGCGACACGACCGCGCGGGCGAAGTCGGCCGGGCCGTCGGCGCGAAGGAAGTGTGTCCCGTCGACGAGCGGAAGCCCTTCGGCGCCGATCGTCGTCGAGACGACCGCTTTCCCCATCGCGAGCCCTTCGAAGATCTTGAGCCGCGTCCCCCCGCCCACCCGCAACGGCACAACGTAGACCGCCGCCTCGGCGACCCAGGGCCGCACGTCCTCCACGGTGCCGGTGATCCGGGCGCCGGCCGCCGCGCCCGCCGTCCGCAGGCGGGACGACGGATTCCGCCCAACGACGGTGAGGGCGACCTCAGGCGCCTCACGCCGGATCGCGGGCAGGATCTCGTCGATGAAGAACAGGACCGCATCCTCGTTGGGGTACCAGTCCATCGAGCCGGTGAAGACGAGGCGCGTTGGCACCTCCGGCACGCCGTTCGGAGTGAAGTGCGAAGTATCGACGCCGGTCGGGATCGACCGGATGCGGGCGCTGAGAGTGTGCGCCGCCAGCCGCGCGCGGTCCACCGGCGAAACGGCGATGACGAGCCGAGCGCGTTCGCAGGCGCGGCGCTCGTAGCGGCGCAGCTTCCGCCATTCGACCTCGAGGAGCGCGCGTCGCCATGCGCGGCGCTCGATCGCGGCGAGGCGCTTCCAGATTATATGCTCGACGTTGTGGGCGAAGAGGATCACCGGAACCGCGCCGCGGAGGGGAACGTTGGGCGCCGCGAAGAGGAAGTCGGCCACGCAGACGTCGATGGCACCGGCTCCGACGAGCCGATCGACTTCTGCGCGTAGCGCCGGCACACGGCACTTCCACAGGTCGACAGGCAGCGGGGAGAGCCAGGACCGCACGAGCGCCCGCACGAAGCGTGCGCTTCCCAGCTTGGGCGACAGGTGCGGGAACGACACGACACGCTCGCACCGCGGCAACCGCTCGGCCAGCGCCTGGGGATCGTCGCCGGGGCCGTGCGTCGTCAGCACCGTCACCCGATGCTGCTGTGAGAGCTCGGAGACGATGTGAAAGCTCCGGAGTCGCCCTCCCGTGTGGAGCGGCCACAACCCACCGACCTTCACCCAGAGGATCCGGCGCTCACTCACGGGACCGCCCGCATCACGCTGTGGACGTCCTCGCCGTCGAGGAAGAGCCGCTGCCAGATCTCAAGATTGACGAGAAGCCACAGGCGGTCGCCGTGCTCCGCCACGCCGGCCCTGTGCTCCTCAGCGAGCCGGCGCAGCACTCCCGGCTCAAACAGGCCCCGGCGTAGCGCCCGCGGCCCGAGCACGAACTCCCGGACGACCGGCCAGAACGGACTGCGAAGCCACCGGCCCACGGGCACGGGGAAGCCCATCTTCCTCCGGGCGAGGATCTCCCGCGGCACGACGTCCCTGACGGCTGCACGCAGCACCGCCTTGGTCCGCCAGCCCTGTAGCTTCAGACGGCCGGGGATCGCAGTCACGTACTCGACGAGTTCGTGGTCGAGGAACGGCACGCGGCTCTCGATCGACGCGGCCATGCTCATCTGGTCCTGCTTCATCAGCAGCTCGACGAGGTACGTCTGGAGGTCGGCGTGGCTCATCCGCTCGAGCGTGCCGCCCGGCGCGTGCGTATAACATCGAAGCGCCTCGCCGTAGGGATCGCGCGCGGTGAGCAGTACCCGATCGGTGAGGAGCTCCTCCTGGAGCGCCGTCGGGAAGACCGCGAAGTTCTCGCAGAAGAGGGTGCGCGGCTCCAAGTCGAGCGCAAGGAAGGTCCGTTCTGCGTAGTGTCGAAGCCGCCTCGGCAGTTGGCCTACCGACTCTCGCATCCCGGCGCACAACGCCGACGGCAGGACGCGACGGTAGAGCCGCCCCGCACGCTCGTTCCAGGCGGTCACTCGGTACCGGTTGTAGCCGAGAAACAATTCGTCGGCCCCCTCCCCGGTCAGGACCACCTTGACGTGGTCCCGGGCGAGGCGCGAGACGAAGTACAGCGGCACGCTCGAGGGAAAGGCGATGGGCTCGTCCTCATGCCACACGAGCCGGGGCAGCGCGCCGAAGAACTCGCCCGCCGACACGACGACCTCCCGGTGCTCGGCGCCGATCGCCCGAGCCATGAGCCGCGCATAGGCGAGCTCGTTGGCGTCGGCGTCGGGAACACCCACCGAGAAGGTGCGGATCGGCTCCTTGACCATACGCGCCATCAGCGCAGCCAGCCCGCTCGAGTCGAGCCCGCCCGAGAGAAAGAGCCCGAGCGGCACATCGCTCATGAGGTGGCTCCGGACGGCGGTCTCGAGCCTCACGCGCACCTCTCGCGCCTGCTCCGCAAGTGACGCGCTGGAGCCGTCCACGTCCGCCGGCAGTCCCCAGTAGCGGCGCTCTCGCACCCCGTCGCGCGGCGACCAGGACAGCGTCCGCCCCGGCAGAAGCTTGGACACCCCGCGGAAGAACGTCTCGGCTCCGGCGACAAAGCGATTCGCGAGAAACTCGGGCAGGATCGCCGTGTTGAAGACGGGCGGCACGGTACCGCCGCCCAGGATCGCCTTGATCTCGGACGCGAAGATCAGCTCCCGGTCCGTCCACGCGTAGTAGAGTGGCTTGATTCCGAGCCGGTCCCGCGCGAGGAGGAGCCGCTCCCGCGCCCGGTCCCACACGGCGAACGCGAACATGCCCTGGAGCCGCTCCACGCAGCGCGCACCCTCTTCCTCGTAGAGGTGGACGATCGTCTCCGTGTCGCTCCGGGTCCGGTAGCGGTGACCGCGAGCCTCGAGCCACGGCCGGAGCGTCGCGTGGTTGTAGATCTCGCCGTTGAAGACGATCCACACGCTCCCGTCCTCGTTGCACATCGGCTGGGCGCCGCCTTCGACGTCGATGATCGCGAGCCGGCGAAATCCGAGCCCGACATGCCCGTCGACCCACAGTCCCTCTCCGTCGGGCCCCCGGTGGCGCAACACGTCCCGCATCAGCTTGAGCCGCGCCTCGTCGACGGGCTCGAGCGGATTCAGGCCGACGATGCCGACGATTCCGCACATGGTGCTCGCTCCCTCAGCATGGCCTCCGACGGCAAGACGCCCTCAATGAACTCGCGCGCCGTGGCAAAGCAAGCGCCCTGACGTTTGAGCATTGCGATGAGCTCGCGCATGCGGGACAGTGTGCGTGAGAGGTTGATATAGTGCCGAACGGACCGCGCCAGTCCGGCGCCGTGGACACGCGGCTGCGCGGGGTCGAACTCCCAGGAGTGTAAATACATCACGTAATAACCCCGGTGGGCGATGGCACGCGAGACGAGCTTCCGGAACAGGGCGGCCGGGTAGAGTCTGAAGTAGCCGCCGCCAGAAACCGGGAGCGCGAGGACACCCATGCGCTCGACGGGCAGCTCAAGCTCGACCATCCTTCCGTCGAGGCGGTAGAGTCCGGGAACGACAGGCGGTCCCAGATTGCCGAGGCGGGCGTAGCGGTCGTGGATACTGAAGGGGTGACGACTCGAGTCGTATCGGAATCCACACCCCGCGAGGATTGCCAAGCGTTCGCGGTCGATGCTGAATGATGGCGCCCGATACCCGACGATTTCCCGGCCCGACACGTCCTCGAGCACCTTGCGAGCCCGGATGACGTCGTCCCGAAACTGAACCGGCGTGAGCTGCATTGGAAGGACGTGACCGTACCCGTGGCTGGCAATCTCGTGCCCGCCTTTGGCAATCTCCCGGACCAGTTCGGGCTCGCGCTCGGCCACCCAGCCGAGAATGAAGAAGGTCGAGCGGATCTCAGACTCCGCGAGAAGCCGAAGGATGACACGGGTGGACTCGGCCACGCGACGGGGGATCGTCTCCCAGCAGGCAGGCGAGAAGACTGCTCGCAGATTCTCAACCTGGAACCAGTCCTCGACATCGAAGGTCAGCAGACACGGGATCATACCAGGCGGAATCCCATCTTGCGGAACGCACCCGCCTCGTCTCTCCCGGGGAAGGAGTGGTATCTCGCTTCGGCCCGGTCCATGGCAATGCGCGACACCGAGCCAGCGTCATAGCGTTCGAACAGTTCGAGGAGAGCCTGCGCTCCGTGCCGCTTCATCCTTCGGATCACCATGTCGAGGCTGCGATCGCCGTCGAGCGGGATCTCACGATGCAGAAGAACCGCTCCCAAGTCGATCGCGGTGGTCATCGTATGGACCGTGATTCCGATCGAACCGCGGCGGTCGTACATCTGCCAGAAGACCGGCATCATCCCGCGATACTTCGGTAACGTTCCCGTGTGGATGTTGATCGCCTCGAGGCGGGGCACGGACAGGAGCGCGAGCTTGAAGATCTGCGAGGCCGCGACCGAGACGAGGAGATCTGGAGCGAGTCGACGCAATCGCTCGACGTACTCGGGAGCGTTGACGTCAGGTACGACCCGGCACGCGATGCCGTAGCGCGCCGCGATCCGGGGAACGGTGCCGGTCCACAGCGTACGCGGTGACAAAAGATCCAGCGCCTTCACCGCCGCGTAGCGGATGACCAGCCGGCCGAAATCGAGGCCGCCGTAGAATCGGTAGAGTTTTTGCGCCAGGGCCAACCGCGTCCTCTGATTGAGCGATGGCGTAATGTCCACGCCCGTCACGAGGAACCGATCCCGCGGCAAATGTGCGAAGAGCTCACGAAAGAACACCGGGAGGTAAAAGGGATCGTCCTCGGTGACGATGTGAATCCGCAGCGGCGACCGGCTCATGTGCGATCGCTCTCGACGCGCGCCCATGTCACCGACGCACGACCGAGGTAATAGGACGGAACCGCCCACAGCGCCGCGAGGTTCAGCGTCAGAAGGAACTGGACGACGGACGCAAGGCGCGAGCGAAGGCCGAACCACCTGCCGAGCGCGACGAGGCCCAGGCCGACCACCGCGAGGACGGCCACGCGGTACGCCGGTCCCTCCGCCATCGCCGAGCCCACCAGCATCAGGAGCAGACCGTACGGGCAGGCGAGGCGGGAGAGCTTGTGAACGACGAAGCGCGCCCACACGGGATTCCGCATCGGATTGAGACACCCCTCGACCGTGTGACAGATCTGGACAAGGCCGGCAAGCGTCCGCACTTTACGGGCAAACTCGCTCCCCACAGTGCGCGTCACGACGTCAAGGCTTCCCGCCTTCTCCGCCATGACGATCCGGCGGCCACGGAGCGCGACCGTCAGTGGGACGTACACGTCGTCCAGGATCGTGTCCGGGGGAATCTCGGGGAGATCCTCGGTCCGGATCGCGTAGAGTGACCCGGTGACTTGGACCATGGAGCCGGAGCGAGATTCCGATCTCCGCACGAACCCCTCGTAAGTCCAGTAAATGTCACCCTCGACTCGAAGGTCGCCGGAAACGACGCCGACACCGGGGTCAGCCAGGTGAGCCACGAGCTCTCGAATCGCCGTGGGTGCGAGCTGCTGTCTGACATCCATGAGGACGGTGGTCCCGGTCCTGATATACCGGCGAGCTAGGTTCACGGCGGTGGGTTTCCCGCACCGTCTGGACGTTCGCAGGAGACGAATCCGCTGATCGCGGACGGCCCAGTCCTGAACGATCCGGTCGGTATCGTCGGTCGAGGCATCACTCACGACGATGATCGAAAGCTTCTCCGGGGGATAGTCCTGCTGTACGAGGGTGCCGAGCTTGCGTCCCACCAGCGCGGCTTCGTCGGCCGCCGCCATCACGCACGTCACGTGCGGCAACAGCGAATCCGGCAGATACCTCGTCATCGTGGCGATTGGTCGGAGGCGCGCGAGGCACGCCACCCAGAGCGCGTAACCGGCGTACGAGACGAAGATGACGCCGAGGCCGAGCCAGAAGAAGGTGCTCCAGATCATCGGTGGGTCAATCCCGTGTCGCCCCGGGCCTCATGCTGCACGGTCGTCCAGCGACAGCGCCTCCCCACGCATGAACGACGGTTGCGGCGCATCGAACATCTTCAGGATCGTCGGCGCGATTGACGTCAGCGAGACCTTTCCCGCGTGCACGCGCCCACGCGTCGCAGGCTGGCGGATCCACAGCACGCCATCGGGGTGGTGCATCCCGCTTTTCTTTCCCTCGACGTAGAAGATGTCGGAGAACGGAACTGCTCCTCCTCCGTCGGTGCACAGCACCGCCCCCTCGGGCACCTCATGAAAAATCGGACACCCACTGAACAGTGCTCGGCCCCGCTGCTCTACCCTGAGCACGGCCAGCCCCCCGACCCGCAGGGCGCGGAGCCGCTCCGTGGCATCCATCGCATCGCGCTCATTCTGGAAGTCGATGTGGAACTCTTCCGCCATTACTGGAGACACCGTATGTGGCTTCGCGATCCCGGCGAAAGCGAGCAGGCGCTCGAAATTACGTGGCCGATAGAACAGTTTGCCTCCCTGGTCCTCGTACACGAGGCAGGGCTGCTGGCTCAGCGCAGTGCAAAGAATGATGGTCGCGTGGTCGCCCCACAGTCGACGAAAACGGCCGACAAGCCGGTCCATCGCCCGGTACCCGAGCAGGATGGCGGATTCGAATTCTTCCTGTTCCTTGGGCGTGGGCTTCACCCTGAACAGTTCCGGCTCCATGTTCCGCCAATACATATGCTGCAGGTGCGCCGTGCTGTTCAGAAAGAACGTCGAGAAGTGAGGCCTGAGCCGACGGTACACCGACCCGAACAGGTCAAACTGCAGCATGTCCATGAGAAAGACGCGCTCCCACCGATCCTTCCCCAAGCGCTCCGCCAAGAGTTGTTCGACAATGGACTTCACCGTGGAAGACGAGAGTCCGTGGGATGGCATGAATCGCATGAACCGCAGATAGTCGCGCCATGCGAGCGGCACCGTGTCATTCGTGTGCTCGCGGACGTTCGCTTGGACGAACTTGAAATACGGCATCAGGCTGTCCGGGTGCGGCGCCAGGTTCGTCGTCCAGGGGTCCGGTAGAATGTAGCCGTTCAGGGGCACGTCGTAACGCACGTTCATGCTTCCGCAGATCCACACACGCAAACCACGGTCCGAGAGGAGGTCCCAAATGCATGGTTCGTTCAGCTTGTGGCCGTCACCGAGGCGAAAAATACCGTGGTCAGCGAAGTCGAGCCCGGAATGTACGTTGACCCACTGAATCCACGGCTCGAGGTACGGCGCTCGTTCCGCGGCCTCCGTGAGGTACACGTGTGACTCGTCACGCAGGGCTTCGAAGTTCGGCAGCTTGGCTGCCTTGATGAAGCGGTCGAGCAACACTGGCGACAACTCGTTGAATTCGAGCAGGAGCACCGCTGCGTGGGTCATACGCCCTCCGAGCCTTTCGCGGCCGGCGCGGAGACACCGGTGATCGACAGCCGCACCCCAAGGTCATCGAAGCAGACGCTCTCGCCGATGTCCTCGAACACGAGTCCCACTGGCATCGTGTCCTCACCAAACAGCGGCGCAACGCTCGCCGCGGTGGCGTGCGGATCCGATGTCGGCCAGAGCAGCGTCATGATGCGTAGCGGCGCCCTGGTCACCACGGAGTAGACCAAGACTGGGGCGGGCTGCCGTCGGCCGTATTCCGCGGAGATCCACCCCTGCATCGGGGCGACGTCGCCGCTGTGGACGCTAGCCCTCAGGTCAACGCTTGCGAATGGGCGGATCAGGAGTCCCGTCCCTCCCCGCCCGCGGGCCCGCGCCCAGAGCGTTGAGTCCACATCCACCTCGATCGGCGCGAACTGAAAACGCAGCTCCACCGCGTGCTCACCGCTTCCCTCGAGGTCGTCCGCGAGCACCCAGTAGCCGGCTCTGACGAAGAGAACCCGGCGCCTGTGAACGACGGCGCCAGGAAGGCGGAGATACGCACGATGGTCGGCGTCGGCGAAATCGAACTCCGGCGTCGACCGCCACGCGCGCAGCCGCGCGCTCGGCCGCTCCCGCCATTGAAACGGTGCCGCCGGCGCCGCCTGAGGCTCCCCGTCCACGACGACGGTGCTGTGCGCCGCCGTGCTCCGAAAGAAGTCACGGCTCGTGGAGTCCGCCGTGTAACAGCAGGTCCCGGCGTCGACGAGGTAGGGTTGCCCGAAGACGGCGCACTGCACGCTCAGGAGATCGGCGTGGCCGTGGCCGCCGCTCACCCGACAGCCCAGAGGCCCCACGTCGAAGATCAACTGATGGCCGTCCGGCTCCCACCCGCTTCGCGTGACCACGTACCCGCCATCGGCGAAGAGCCGCGAGGGTGTGGACGCCGGCGGTGCCGGCCGGACCGCATCGAACGCCCGGAGCCCCTCCGGCCCCAGCAGCCAGAGGATCTCCGGCGTCGCCGCACCAGCGGCCCACGCGAAGTCGGCGCGGCCGAACAGCGCTGCCGCGGTCGCGAACACGCCGCGGAAGTCGTCCTGCGAGCGCCGGGCGAGGGGCACGAGCGATCCGCTGTCGGCATCGCCGATTTGCGGCATGGACCCGTCGGGAAAGCGCACCGCGAGCAGGAAATCGAGCATCCTGCCGACCCGCTCGGAGACCACCGGCGGAATTGGCCACGCGTTCCGCGCGCCTAGAATCAGGAAGTGGAGGTAGATCTCCAGCGTGTACCGCGCGTAGCCGGTCGACTGCTCGAAGTAAACGCCGTCTGGATGGATCTGGCGCTCGCTCTGGTCCACGAGGATTCGCGAGCCGAGCGTGCGCCAGCGCGCCGAGCGCGGCAGGTCCGGGAAGAGCAGCCCGGCGTAGAAGAGGCCGAGCGCCTCGCCCGTGAGATGCGTGTTCGGTGAGAAGTAATGGGAGAGATAGCGCTCGATGTGGGCGGCGTGCGCCCAGATCCCCTCGAGCATCTCGGCCAACAGGTCGGGAGACAGCACCGGCGACTCTCTGAAGAGGTGGAGGCTCCAACACCAGGAGATCAGCCGCAGCGCGACCTCGAGGCTGCTCGCCCAGTTGATCCCGATCCCGCGAGGGTTCGCGTCCATCCACTGCCTGATGTTCGCGGCGAAGGCGCGGGCGTAGCGCAAGTCCCCGGTCAGCCGATAGGCCTGCCCGAGGCGGACTATCCACTGGTGTCGGTTCAGCTCCCAGACGACTTTGTGGTCCCCGACGAGGGTCCTGTCGAGAGGAGCGATGCGGCTCCAGTGGACGAGCGGCGCCCGCCGTCCTGAGACCGGGTCGAGGTGCCAGTCCACCGGCTCGCCGAAACAGAGGCCCGAGTACCCGAGGAGATCGAAGGAGCCGCGGCACACAGCCTCCGCAACATTCACGACCTCGTCCCGGGCCGCGGGCATCCGGCCGATGAGCAGCCGCGGCGTTCGCTCGCTCACGGCCCCTTCGAAGAAGCGGCACGGACCGAAGGCGTGAAAGCGGTCGACGTCGACGGCCCGTCGACGCCGGGGGCCGTTCCGCTTGATCGCACCGGTCCGCTCGAGCCACTTCGACGCCTCCTGCCGGCCTCGGCAGACCAGCTCGTCGATGGACATCGGGCGCAGGCCCCGGTGTCTCACAGTGGCGCTCCCGCGTACGCCGCCGCCCACTGCTCACGGACGCGCTGCCAGCGATACGCCCCCACCTCGTCCCGGGCGTGACGAGCCATGCGGAGCGCACGCTCCGGGTACTCGAGGAGCATCGTCACGGCCTTGGCCATCGCCGACGGATCTCCCGGCGGGACGACGAGGCCCGTTTCGCCGTCGCGCACGAGCGCCACGATGTCCCCCGTCGCGGTCGAGACGACCGGAAGCCCTGCCGCGAAGGCCTCCAGCACCGACACGGGCTGGTTGTCGACGATCGAAGAGTTGACAAAAATGTCGGCCGCGTCGTACAGGGCCGGCATCGCCGCCGGCTCCACGCGTCCCACGAAGCGGATCCCGTCGGTCCCGAGCGCCGCCGCGAGCCGGAGGAGCCGCGCCCGTTCGCTTCCCTCACCGGCGAGCGTCAGCGTCGCCTCCGGGTAGCGGTCTTTCAGCAGCGCGAAGGCCTCGAGCGTGGTCTCGATGCGGTAGTACGGATGGAGGTTCCGCGAGGAGACCAGCCGTGGCCGGAGCGGCACTCGATCGCGGTAACAGAAGCGCGTGGTGTCCACGACGTTCCGCACGACTCGCGCCCGATACCCGTGGCGCGCGAAGACTGTTTGCAGATATTCGGAGGGCACGACGATCTCGTCCACCAGGCGGAGCCACGGGTGAACGCGCACTCCCCAGCGCGCGAGGTGATCGTCGGCCTCGCCACTGTGGTAGTTGAGTACCGTCCGCTTCCGGAAGCGTCGAGCCACCAGAATCGCGGGTGCCACCGAGAGCAGGAACGACCAGTAGGACGCCGAGAAGATGTGGACGACGTCGGCGCGACGGAGCCTACCGAGGCTCGGAAGATAGAGGGCCTGGTTGAGTAAGGTGCGCGCGTACGGCCACCGCCGGATCCAGCGGAGCCCCCGAGGGAAGCGCGGGTTGATGGGGATGAACGCGACCTCGTAGCCCGCCTCTCGGAGCCCGCAGGCGAGCGCCTGCGCCTGCACCGACTGGCCGCCCGTGATCTCCGGGCTCGCCGCGACGAGCGCGATCCTCAAGGATGGACCTCGAACGGATCCACCGATCGCGCTGCCACCCCAGGATCGGGCTCCATCGAGTACGGAGCGA